>Ga0181536_10006703_pt1 | contig 11493 bp, 9 predicted proteins | sample PEATcosm2014_Bin_41_FD_121105 | JGI IMG/M metagenome (GOLD analysis project Ga0181536, IMG submission 121105) | Peatland microbial communities from MTU Mesocosm Facility, Houghton, MI, USA - PEATcosm2014_Bin17_60_metaG | ecosystem: Environmental > Terrestrial > Soil > Wetlands > Peat | place...
AAGATGCTCCGCGCTCTAAGATTCCTCGACAAGTCTCTGATCACGGCTATTACCTCCCTTGGTTAGATACTGTCTCCAGATGGAATTCCCTTTTTCGACTCCTGACCGTTAGTCTATGCCTGAGCGCCGATGGGCGCAATGGCCAGTCGGGATTTGGACGCTCGATACCCGCAGCGACCACCCGAGGCTAGGCCTCTGCCGCTCTCACTAGGCAGGGCAGGAGCCCTGCGGCCCGATCCATTCTCCTGCTCAGGGCCTTTTTGCGGTCGCTAGCCGAGCTGCCGCGGGTGCGGATATTGTCTTGCACGTTCGCGCCCGACGGGCAGAGATATCGAACCGTGTGTTATGGGTGGCATGTTGGGGTCGGCGACATAAGAATCAATGTCGCCGCCAGCCGCGAAATCCAATGGGGTTGCCCCTATGTACCTTTTAAGGTACACTTCCTGTAGAAGGAGCTTGATGCTTGACAGGCCGCAGCCACAGAAAATCCCGCTGATCTTTTTTCGCACCGCGGCGGGAAGCGAGCCAGTGCGGGAGTGGCTGAGAGGATTGTAGGAGCTGGAGCAATGAGCAAGAAACAGATGGGTTCGAGCATCGACGATTTTCTCAAGCAAGAGGGCATTTTTGAGGAGGCGCAGGCGCAGGCGATCAAGGAGGTTGTTGCCTGGCAGTTGGCCGAGGCCATGAAGAAGCAGAAAATTTCCAAGAACAAGATGGCCATGCTGCTGAAGACCAGCCGCACGCAAATTGATCGTCTGCTCGATCCTAAGAACGACATTACGCTTTCCAGCTTGCAGCGGGCGGCTGCGATGGTGGGGCGGCGGGTTTCGATTGAGCTGGTTTAGGGAGGGTTACGTGAATGGATTATCAATGAGTATTCGTTGATTCTCCAGCCTCAAGAGTAAGAGTAGGGCACCTTGTCTCGGTCAGTCTGGCCGTGCTGATGATTTGGTACTATTGCTTGACAAATCGTTTCGAATTATTTTTGCGGGGCTTTACCGATTGGAATCCTGATGGAAAATATCCCATCTAAACTTTCGTGAACCTGTTCGATTGATACTCCAACAGGTCTCGGAGCAACTTTTTCAGAATTTGCCCTTTGTCGAAGAGATAAGTATCGACGTTCTAATCTTGAGATCGTTGATTGATCCTTAATCTCTTTGTAGTGAAAGCTGCATGGAGCCTTTTGGTTTATCAATGCGTCAATGGTTTGACCTTCGTCCGAGGCTTCCAGCAAAAACATCTTGCATACAAGGTTCCGATTAGCATTATTTTCGAAGCCGCAGAATCTGTATTGGCGTCCTGCGTAATCCTGGTAATACTTTCCAATTCGGAGGGTTACATCCGAAGCACCGCGGTCACTATCTAATTCAATTTGCTGCGCGACGAAGCTACAGCAATGACGGGCCAAGCGAAAGGCTTCAATCGCATCGGGTAGAGATCGATTAGTGGATTCGTAACGCTGAGTTGTCATTGAGATGAAGAATTGTTGCAGATCGCGAGCCACCGCCTTGATGAATTTATACTTTGAATGCTTTTTAACGAGAACTTTGATCAAATTATTGAGATCATGACGAAGATCACCTTTCCCTAAACTAGCGTAGGCTTGGCCTTCATTAATGAGGGCTATCTTGAGAAATTTTTCTGCCGCTTCATGGGCATCAACAATCGATCCTTGGATATCGTACGACGATTCAAGCAACGTGACCGCATTCTTCAGGTTAAACCAGGCCCTTCTTGATAATGCTCTCTGCTCTTTTGTAAAGAGGGATGGTCTCATTTCAATGTTGTATAGAGCAGCAAAATCTGAACTGCTCTCCAATTGTGCGACGCCTAACATCCTGTACTCCTCGGGCGAAACAGGTGGCCCCTCGCGTTCTAATCTCTCGCGTAAATCCAATATTCCGCTTTTCGGATTGACTTCAGGACATCGAATTTGGAATACAAATAATCTTCCTCTTAGATAGATGGGTTGAATGCCTATTACTCCATCCCATGCGGCTGCCTGTCCATATCTTTGTTGATACCACGCCGAGATTTTATTTAGATAACCTAATGTTGTATCATTACGTTCTTCGTTACATATAAGAGCGTTGTAGATATCCAATTGCCGGATAAACAAGGGAACGGCAGAGAATTCCTGATCTAATCGCTCTATTTCGGCAAAGAAGGTCATGTCATCCAAATTCGAAGTTCTCCCGGTTCACTCACCTAATGATGTTCACTATAGCACATTGATAGATGCTCCAACTTCGAATTTTCGGAGTTGGGATATAGCGGCCCACAAGACAGGGTTTTAGCCTCAGTGGGGTGCCTTTCCTTCGCTTCCTGTCCGAAGTCGAGGTATGATGAAATGAGGGCAGCCAAGGGGTGCAAACCGCATGAAGGAACTCGTCTTTGAAGTGACGCAGGAGGCCGATGGCGGCTATACCGCCGAAGCCCTCGGCGAGAGCATCTTCACCCAGGCCGATAACTGGGATGAGTTGAAAGCCAACGTCCGCGAGGCCGTGCAAGCCTTCTACTTCGACTCCGCCGCGCCGGCATCCATCCGCCTCCATCTGATTCGCGACGAGGTGCTGGCCGTCGCATGAAGCTCCCACGCGATTTGAGCGGAGAAGAGTTGGTCAAGCACCTCTCGAAACGCTGGGATTACGTAAAAATCCATCAGGTCGGCAGCCACATCATTCTGCAAACTCAACATCCGGCGCCCCACCGCATCGCGGTTCCGGAGCATACGCCTTTAAGAATCGGGACGCTGAACGCGATTCTCTCCAGCATTGCCGCCCACAAGAGCGTCTCCAAGGAAGCTATCCTCAAAGACATTTGATTTTTCTGCCATCGATTTGCAGATGGTTTGCAATTCCTGGGCCGTTCCGATATGATTCTTAAATGTGTCCGGGGAAACCCCTGGGCCGTCATAAGCACCACGGTTTCTGGGCTCGATTGGCCTGAGGCGCGGCGACGCAAACGTTGCCCCTCCGGCAAGGAGTTCTCCGCACAGCGGGGCTGGCAGGGGCGGTGGGAGACGAGGGAAGAATGGCCAGAAAAGACAGCAAGAATATTGTGAAGGCGCGCGCGGCTGTGACCAAGCCGTCGTATGCGCTGCCGGATGCCGTGAGCCTGCTCAAGCAGGTCAAATACGCCAAATTTGACGAGACCGTCGACCTGACGATGCGCCTGGGCGTGGATACGCGCCATGCCGACCAGATGGTCAGAGGAACAGTGGTGCTGCCGCACGGGCTGGGCAAGACCAAGATCGTGGCCGTGATCGCCACCGGCGACCGCCAGAAGGAAGCCACCGCGGCCGGCGCCGACTTTGTGGGCGGCGAGGAGATGGTGGAGAAGATCCAGAAGGAAAACTGGACCGCCTTCGACGCGCTGATCGCCACGCCGGACATGATGAAGGTGGTGGGCCGGTTGGGCAAGGTGCTGGGTCCCAAGGGCTTGATGCCGAATCCCAAGACCGGAACCGTGACCATGGATGTGGCCGCGGCGGTGAAAGAGATCAAGGCCGGCAAGGTGGAGTTCCGCGCTGACAAGACCAGCCTGGTGCATGTGCCGGTGGGCAAGCTGAGCTTCGATCCGCAAAAGCTGGTGGACAATGCTACGACCGTGATTGGCGCCATTGTGCGCAGCAAGCCTTCGGCGGCCAAGGGCAAGTACATCAAGAGCGTTACCTTGAGTTCGACGATGGGTCCCGGCGTTCCGCTCGATTCGGCGGTTGCCGACGCGGCCGGCAAGCGATAAGGCAGAGATCGGGGGTCAGGGGTCAAAAAATCAGGGATTAGTTGATTCAGTAGTCTGATCGGCGATTGCATCTGGCCTATGGACATTCAGCGACAGAATTTTGACAGAGCGCCCGAAGGGGCTTGAAAAGGGGAATGGGAAGAGGAGTACGAGGATCGAGAGTTTTTGTTGATCTCCGACCCCTGATCCCTGACCCCTGTCGTAGCGGAGCTAAGACGATGGCGATTTCAAGAGCGAAGAAGACGGAGAAGGTCCAGTTGCTGGCTAAAGAACTGGAGACCTCGACGACGGCGATAGTGGGCACTTTTGCCAAGCTGACCGTGGCGCAGGACTTTGCGCTGCGCAAGGTGATCCGCGAGGCGGGCGGCAAGTACCGCGTGGTGAAGAACAAGCTGGCAGCCGTATCCGGCAAGGGTACAAGCGTGGAAGCAGCGCTGAAGGGGCTGAGGGGCGTGAACTCGGTGGCCTTCACCGCGGGCGACCCGGTGGCGCTGGCCAAGGCCTTCGCCAAGTGGGCGAGCGCGAATGCGGAGTTCCAGTTCAAGCTGGGCATCGTGGACGGCAAGCTGTTGAGCGTGGATGAGGTCAAGGCGCTGGCGACCATGCCGGGCAAGGAAGAACTCTTCTCGAAGCTGCTGTTCCTCATCAATGCGCCGGCGCAGCGGCTAGTGACCGTGCTCAATGCCGCGGGCCGCGATCTGGCGGTGGTTTTGGGCCAGGGCGTGGAGAAGGAAAAGTTTGCCGGAGCGGCCGCGGCCTAAGCGCCTGCGGGGCGGCAGGATTTTCAAGAGATTTGGCCGGGAAGCAGGCGGGAAGGGCGCGGGTCTGGCGCATCGGAAACTTCCAGTTTGGGTCCGCGGTCGGGATAAACAAATCAAAACGGTTCTGATTGGAGAAGAAAATGGCGGATTTGGCACAGTTGGAAGAGCAAATTGTAGCGTTGAGCCTGCTGGAAGCGGCGGCTCTGGTGAAGAAGCTGGAAGAGCGGCTTGGCGTTTCGGCGGCAGCGGCGGCTCCGGTTGCGGCGGCGGCAGCGGGCGCGGCAGCTCCCGTGGTTGAGGAGAAGACCGAATTTCAGGTGATTCTGAAGGACTTCGGCGCCAACAAGATCAACACCATCAAGGCCGTGCGCGAGATTACGTCGCTGGGCCTGAAGGAAGCCAAGGACCTGGTCGATGGCGCCCCCAAGGCGATCAAGGAGAGCGCGACCAAGGACGAGGCCGAGGCGATCCGGAAGAAGTTTGAAGGCATCGCGACGATTGAGATCAAGTAGGCGTAGTCAAGTAGTCGGGAACTTGCAAAGCTGACCGGGACGCGCTACAATATTCGTTGCGCGTCTATCCGGCCCATCCCGGTTTTCCTGGGAGGTGGAGCGGGGCAGGTTGGCGCGTCCTGAGAAAAGTGGAGAAGTACGCAAAAATCCGTAAGCCGGAGCAGCGCCAAGCACTCTGGACGGCGGTTACTGCGCGTGGTTAAGTTTCTTTGGGTCAGTGAGATAGGCTGGGGGATAGGCTGAGTTCCCATTGACGGGTGGTGAGCGGCTGGCGAGTCGCGGCAGAAGCGAGTTTTGGGATCGGCGAGTGCAGGATTGAGAATCCGGAAAAGGGCATAGGCGAAGGGGCCGCGCTCGCGAGGCATTGTGTCCTTGCGGGCATTTCGTGTCTCCCTACCGTGGCAGATAGAGCCTTTTATCAATTTCCGGCCTGTGTGCAATTTTTTTCACGGGTTCAACCGTCATGCTTTCTTCCCCGATTGTGCGCAGTCTAGCGCACTTGCCGGATGTGAGGCAATGCCCAAAACGCGATTTTGACGCAACTCTAACAGAATTAGCCGGGCACGGAATTTTCCTTTTGCGCCGGCGGCTTGGCTTACGGCCAGCCGATGGGCGTAAGGGTGGGGACTGGGGCATTTAGCTGTGCCAGTCAGTATTGTGACTTACTTACCGTAACGTAATCAGCCGGCGCTCCGAGACTCGGGCGCTGGCCCGGCTCCGGCCCCAAGTTGGCGGCCCCGGAGCCGGAGCGACGAGCCTCAGGAGTGAACATGCCCAACGAGAAGCGCGCGATTCGCAGCCGGCTCGATTTTTCAAAGATTCCCACCGCAACGCAGATTCCCAACCTGATTGAAGTGCAGCGCCGCTCCTATGAGCGTTTCTTGCAGATGGACAAGCTGCCCAACGAGCGCGACGACGCGGGGTTGCAGTCGGTGTTTGTGTCGGTTTTCCCGATCTCCGACTTCCGCGGCATCTCGCAGTTGGATTTTGTGGACTTCTCGATCGGCAACTGGGAATGCAAGTGCGGCCACCTCAAGGGGCTGCATCACCTGCGCACGGCCTGCGTGCAGTGCGGGGCGATGGTGATTACCGATCCCTTCCATCCCGGCGATGTGCTCTGCCAGAAGTGCGGCATGTACAACAAGAACACGCCCGACTTCTGCAACAAGTGCGGCGATCCGGTGAGCTTGCAATTGAAGTACGACCAGCAGGAGTGCGAGGAACGGGGCATGACCTTCTCCGCGCCGCTGAAGGTCACGGTGCGCCTGACCATCTATGAGAAGGACCCTGAGACCGGCAACAAGAGCATTCGCGACATCAAGGAGCAGGAGGTTTTCTTCGGCGATATTCCGCTGATGACGCCGAACGGCACCTTCATCGTGAACGGCACCGAGCGCGTGATCGTCTCGCAGCTTCACCGCTCCCCCGGCGTCTTCTTCGAGACGGCCAACAACCGTACTTATTTTCTGGGCAAGATCATTCCCTATCGCGGCTCGTGGGTGGAGTTCGAGTACGACCAGAAGAACACGCTCTACGTGCGCATCGACCGCAAGCGCAAGTTTCTGGGCACCATCTTCCTGCGCGCGCTGGGGCTGCGTTCGGACGAAGAGATTCTCAAGACTTTCTATACCGTGGATCGGCTGCACATTGCCGACGGAAAGCTGCACTGGGCGGTTCCCGAAGACGCGAAGGCCGCCACGCACCTGGCAGGCGTCAAGCCGGCGCACGCCGTATTGCATAACGGCGAGGAGATCGCGCACTCCGGACGCAAGATTACCCCGAATGCTTTGAAAGCGCTGCGCGCCGCGGCCATCGACCGGATCGAGGTTGAAGCGGCCGAGTTGGATGGCGCGCTGACCGCAGCCGACGTGGTCGATCTTGCCACCGGCGAAGTCGTGGTGGAAGCCAATGTCGAACTGACCGCCGACCGGCTGCACAAGGTGCTGTCGAGCGGCGCCGCCAGCTTCGAAGTCTTCTTCCCCGAACGCGACGATGTGGGCAACATCATCGCCAACACGCTCAAGCGCGACGCGATCAGGAAACCGGAAGAAGCGCTGATCGAAATCTACCGCAAGCTGCGTCCCGGCGACCCGCCGACGCTGGATACGGCAACCGCGCTGTTCGAGGGAATGTTCTTCGACCCGCGCAAGTACGATTTCTCGCGCGTGGGCCGGCTGAAGTTCAACATCAAGCTCTATGAGAACCAGGACGCCACGGAGTTGCATCATCGCACCCTGACGCCCGAGGACTTCTACTCGACCATCCGCTACCTGCTCAAGCTGCGCAAAAACATCGGCATGGTGGACGACATCGATCACCTGGGCAACCGCCGCGTGAGGGCGGTGGGCGAGTTGATGGAGAATCAGTTCCGCATCGGTTTGGTGCGCATGGAGCGCGCCATCAAGGAAAAGATGAGCGTCTATCAGGAACTGACGACGGCCATGCCGCACGACCTGATCAACGCCAAGCCGGTGATGGCCGCGATCCGCGAGTTCTTCGGCTCCTCGCAGTTGTCTCAATTCATGGATCAGACCAACCCGCTCTCCGAGATCACGCACAAGCGGCGTCTGTCGGCTCTTGGACCGGGAGGTCTGTCGCGGGAACGCGCCGGCTTTGAGGTGCGCGACGTGCATCCGACGCACTACGGACGCATCTGCCCCATCGAAACGCCGGAAGGTCCGAACATCGGCCTCATCAGCTCGTTGAGCTGCTTTGCGCGCATCAACGAATACGGTTTCATCGAGTCGCCTTATCGCAAGGTGAAGGACTCGCGCATTCTGGACTACGTCGAGATTGCCAACGCCGGCGACAGCGGCTTGCGGGTTGGCGACCACATCGAGAAAGAAGAGGCTAAGCGCCTGAATGCCAAGCTGAAGAAAGAGGGCAAGCGGCCGATCGAACCCATCCCGTTCAGCTTCTATCTTTCGGCATGGGAAGAGGACAAGCACACCATCGCGCAGGCCAATATCGAGTTCAACGATGAGGGCCTGATCACCGAGGACCTGGTGAATGCGCGCCGCCAGGGGAACTTTGTGCTGGTGAACCGCGTCGATGTGGACTACATCGACGTCAGCCCCAAGCAGCTTGTCTCCGTGGCCGCTTCGCTGGTGCCGTTCCTGGAGCACGACGACGCCAACCGAGCGCTGATGGGCGCCAACATGCAGAGGCAGTCTGTTCCTTTGCTGGTGGCCGAAGCGCCGCTGGTGGGCACGGGCATGGAGGGCGTGACCGCGCGCGATTCGGGCGCCGTGATTCTGGCGCGACGCAATGGCGTGATCGACTCGGTGGACTCCGAGCGCATTATCGTGCGCGTGGAGGGCGAGCATCATCCCACGCAGCTTTCGCGTGAAGTCGGATCGGACATCTATCAGCTCATCAAGTTCAAGCGCTCGAACCAGAACACCTGCATCAATCAAAAGCCGGTTGTCCGCGAGGGCGACCGGGTCATCAAGGGCCAGGTAATTGCCGACGGACCCTGCACGGAGCATGGCGAGTTGGCGCTGGGACGCAACGTTCTTGTCGCCTTCATGCCCTGGCGCGGCTACAACTTCGAGGACGCCATCCTCATCAGCGAGAGGCTGGTGCGCGAGGACTACTACACCTCGGTGCATATCGAGGAGTTCGAGATCGAGGCGCGGGATACCAAGCTGGGACCGGAGGAGATCACGCGCGATATTCCCAACGTGAGCGAGCACGCGCTGCGCGATCTGGACGAGAGCGGCGTAATCCGCATCGGCGCCCAGATCAAGCACGGCGACATTCTGGTGGGCAAGGTCACGCCGAAAGGCGAGACCCAGCTTACGCCGGAAGAGAAGCTGCTGCGCGCCATCTTCGGCGAGAAGGCCGGCGATGTGCGCGACGCTTCGCTGACTTGCCCGCCGGGGATCGAGGGCACGGTGGTGAACGTGCGCATCTTTAGCCGCAAGGGCCAGGAGAAGGACGAGCGCGCCAAGCAGATCGAGGGCGAATATGTGGCCAAGCTCGAAAAGAATCTGGGCGACGAGATCCGCATTCTGACCGACGAGCGGCTCAAGCGCCTGGAGGGCATCCTGGGTGCAAAGGAAGTGCTGGCCGACCTGCACGATGAGCGGACCAACAAGCGTTTGCTGACCAAGGCGACGATTCTGGACCGAGAGACGATCGAGCGTATCTCGACCAAGAACCTCAAGAGGATCAGGTACGCCGACAAGGACCCCCGCGTCAACGAGCAGATAGACGAGATCGAGGAGATGACTTCGCGGCAGATCGAAGTGTTGCGCAAGATCACCAATGAAAAAATTGCCAAGCTGCAGAAGGGCGACGAACTGCCTCCGGGCGTAATCAAGCTGGTCAAGGTCTATGTGGCCATGAAGCGCAAGTTGAGCGTAGGCGATAAGATGGCTGGCCGCCACGGCAACAAGGGCGTGATCGCGCGCATTTTGCCCGAGGAGGATATGCCGTATCTGCCCGATGGAACCCCGGTAGAGATTGTGCTGAATCCACTGGGCGTGCCTTCTCGCATGAATGTGGGCCAGATTCTGGAGACGCACTTGGGTTGGGCCGCTCATGCCCTGGGCAAGAAGATTGCCGATCTCATTCGCGCCAATACCGATGCGGCGTACACGCGCGAACTGATGAAGAAGGAGTTTGCCGGAACCGCGGCGTTGCGGCAGTTGCTCGAGCTGGACGACGAGATGCTGTTGCGCGTCGGAGCCGGCATGAAGAACGGCATCTGGTTCGGGACCGCGGTCTTCGACGGCGCGCGCGAGGACGAGATCAAGGCGCTGCTGGCCTCGGCCGGCCTGCCTTCATCGGGCAAGACGGCGCTCTTCGACGGCATGACCGGCGAGCAGTTCGAGCAGCCGGTGACGGTGGGCTACATCTATATGCTCAAGCTCTCGCACCTGGTCGACGACAAGATTCACGCGCGTTCGATCGGGCCGTATTCGCTGATTACCCAGCAGCCGCTGGGCGGCAAGGCGCAGTTCGGCGGGCAGCGTTTCGGCGAGATGGAAGTGTGGGCGCTGGAGGCTTATGGAGCCGCCTACATCTTGCAGGAGTTGCTCACAGCCAAGTCCGACGACGTTTACGGTCGAACCAAGATTTATGAGGCCATCGTCAAGGGCGAGGCGGCCATCGAGCCTGGAGTGCCCGAGTCGTTCAACGTGCTGATTCGCGAGTTGCAATCGCTGTGCCTGGATGTGGAACTGATCAAGCGCGCGGATATCGTGCGCAAGGCGCCCACGCCGGAAGTGGCGGCAGTAGCGGATTGAGTAGAAGGGATCAGGGATCAGGGGTCAATTCGGCGCCGCCAACAATGGATGAGCATTCCGAGGACTTGCTGAACCCCGAACCCTGATCCCTGTAGTTCAGGGTTCTTCTTGAAAGCGGTAAACACCGCTTCCCCGGGAAGGAAGAACCCTTCAGAAATCCCGGGAAAAGCTGCGGCAGAGGCCGTCAGGCCCGCCAAGGAGGGTCACCTTGTTCCGATCGAACCCATTTGAGCTTTCCGGTCCCATCACCGACTTCGACGCCATCCGCATAATGCTTGCCTCGCCGGAGAAGATCCGCAGTTGGTCGCATGGCGAGGTCACCAAGCCGGAGACCATCAACTACCGCACCTTCAAGCCGGAGCGCGACGGCCTGTTCTGCGCCCGCATCTTTGGGCCTGTAACCGACTGGGAGTGCCTGTGCGGCAAGTACAAGCGGATGAAGCACCGCGGAGTGATCTGCGACAAGTGCGGCGTGGAAGTGACGGTGAGCAAGGTGCGCCGCGAGCGCATGGGCCATATCGAGCTGGCTTCGCCCTGTTCGCACGTGTGGTTCTTCAAGGGCCTGCCCTCGCGCATCGGCCACCTGCTGGACGTTTCGCTGCGCGATCTGGAAAGCATTCTCTACTTTGAGTCCTATGTCGTGGTCGATCCCGGCGACGCGCCCGTGAAGGAGCGCGAGATCATCAAGGACGAGACCAAGTTCCGCGAACTTGACGCGCAGTTCCGCCCCTCGGGCTTCAAGGCCATGATGGGCGCGGAGGCGATCAAGGAACTGCTCAAGCGCGTGCAGATCGACGAGCTGGGCCTTGAGCTGCGCGAGCGGATGAAGACCGAGACCTCGGTGCAGAAAAAGATCAAGTATTCCAAGCGCCTGAAGGTCGTCGAGGCCTTCCGCAAGAGCGACAACAAGCCGCACTGGATGATTCTGGACGTGCTGCCGGTGATTCCTCCCGAGTTGCGCCCGCTGGTGCCGCTCGATGGCGGTCGTTTTGCCACCTCCGATTTGAACGATCTCTATCGCCGCGTCATCAACCGCAACAACCGCTTGAAGAAGCTGATGGACCTTCATGCGCCGGAAGTGATCGTGCGCAACGAGAAGCGCATGTTGCAGGAAGCGGTGGACGCGCTCTTCGATAACGGCCGCCGCGGCCGCGTGTTGCGGGGCGCCAACAATCGTCCGTTGAAATCGCTCTCCGACACGCTCAAGGGCAAGCAGGGCCG
>Ga0181536_10006707_pt1 | contig 11487 bp, 8 predicted proteins | sample PEATcosm2014_Bin_41_FD_121105 | JGI IMG/M metagenome (GOLD analysis project Ga0181536, IMG submission 121105) | Peatland microbial communities from MTU Mesocosm Facility, Houghton, MI, USA - PEATcosm2014_Bin17_60_metaG | ecosystem: Environmental > Terrestrial > Soil > Wetlands > Peat | place...
CGTGATCGCGCTCGCGAGCGGGTTCTCGAATGAGGCGAAGAACAGCGACGGGATTGTTTCGGTGCTGCGGCATGACGGCGATCCGCGGCGGCGGTGGAAGGTGACGGAGATCGACCGGCTGACCACGTCCCATCGGTTGCGGTGGGCCGATATTTACGGAAACGGGAAGAAGGTGCTGGTGAATGCACCGTTAACGGGCGCGCACGCAGAGGCGCCGGAGTATCGCGATCACACGCCGCTCGTATTTTACCGGCCGGGATCATGGAAGCGGGAGCTGATCGGGGATGAGAACGAAGGGGTGGTGCACGGCATCTACCCCGTCGATTGGGACGGCGACGGGCGCGACGCGATTCTGACCGCGAGCTTCGTGGGGATTGATCTATATCAGTTCGGCAAAGGCGGGCGCTGGAGCCGGACGGAGATAACCCAGGGCGATCCGGCGGCGTGGCCCAAAGGCGGGTCGAGCGACGTGGCGGTGGGGCGAGCGGGCGGCGGGCGTTACCTGGCGGCCATCGAGCCGTGGCACGGGAACCAGGTGGTGGTGTACCGGATGAAGGGACAGGCGTGGGAGCGGACGGTCATCGACGATTCGCTGGTGGATGGGCACACGATTTGGACGGCGGACCTGAATGGGGACGGCAATGATGAAATCGTGGCCGGGTTTCGCGGCGGAAGGCACAGTGTGTTCGTGTACTATGCGGACGGCGACGGATGGTCGAAGCAAGTGCTGGATGACGGCGGCATCGCAGCCGCCGCCTGTGCCGTGGCCGACCTGAATGGCGACGGACGCAACGACGTGGCGTGCATCGGGTCGGCGACGGCGAATCTGAAATGGTACGAGAATCTGGGAGTGCGGTAGAATTCAGAACTTCCAAACCATACCGACGGAGGCGCCCATCAACGTCACTCCCGTCCAGCAATGGGGGTTGGACCCGACGTCCCCGCCCGTTGCTCCGAAGGCATCATGGCAATCGATGGTGACGCCTCGGCCGCCCGCACCGAGGTCGTAGTGCGCGGCTGGGCCGTTGGCGGTCATTGCCCAATTGCCATAGACGCCGAGGTTCTTAATGAGTTGGTACTTGAGCGCCACCGTGAACATGTCGGCGGTATTGTTAGCGTGAGCGCCCGCAGTGAAATCGGTTCCGGGAACGCCGCCGGGAGGAGTGATAAGGGAGTCGTTGTGCTGCCCCGGATCGCCAGGCGTCCGGAAGGCATGTGCCCAGCCAAAGTGCAGGCTGGTGGCGCCGGTGAGTTGCTGGCTGATGGCAAACCAGGTACCGAGCCTTTGACGTTCGTTCTGGAACTCGAGATCTGAGGGAACGTAACGATGCATGGTTTCGAAGATGCCGCTGACGGTGGTTTTGGTCGGGAAAGCGTATTGCGCCCCGACCTTGGCAGCGTCCTCGTCTGCAACATCCTGTGCCTGGAGTAGCGCCGAATAAGCGTTATTCGAGGCGTAGATGCCGGTAATGTCACTGGAGCGGTTGACCTTCATATGACGTTCGTAGGCACCGGTGAGGTAGAGGGGGCCGTTGGTGTACGAGAGACTGGCACTGACCGCGTCGCCGAACGAACCATCGCTACAAGTGACCGGAGTGATTCCGCCGCTACCGGGAATGTTGCCGCCCGTACAATCGGATTCGCCCGCAGCGATGTTATCGTTGTCGCTGGCGCGATTCTGGCCGGGGGAGAAGAGCGTAGCGAGGGCGAAGCCACCCCAGTTGGGCGATTCGTACCAGATCGCGTGGTCGAGCCGGGTGCCGAACTCAACGCGGTTGTCGCCGCCTGTATTGGCCATGATGACCTGGTAGTCGCCGAGCATGCCGGAGAACGGGTTCATATTGTCCGTCGAGGTCCTGTAAGGCGCCCACGACTTTCCGATCTTGATAGAACCCCAATCCGGAGAGGCAACCCCGATGAAGCTGTTGCGCGAAGTTAAAGCACCCTTGACGACATTGCTTTCATTGCTGTTGGTTTCACTGGTACCCGCGGTTGCCGAAATATCAATTTGCGTTTCGAGCTGGTAGACAAAATCGAAGGGCAAGCCATCAAGGGTTTCGAATCCACGCACGCCAATGTAGGAAAGGTTGGTGGAAATGTCGGGTAACCAGCCAAGCCTGCCTACAGGAGGATTGCCGTCTGGACCTAGAACGCCCGTCAGGCCCTTCGTGGCACCGTCCAGGGAGAGGTCGAGCTTGCCATAGGCCGTGATCTCGCCGCCGTGCGTGTAAAAGGTCAGGCTGTCTCCGGGTTTACGCTCGAAGAATCCATGTTTGGCGGTACTTTCGGTTGTCACTTTGGCTGCCGGGGAGGCTTGATCCGCTTGCGCCGTTGTTGAGGGCGGAGCCGCGTTCGGAAGGACGCCGGAGGGTTGAGCCGCCTGCTCCTGTTGCACCTTATCTGCCACTTTCTGAAGCTGTTGCTGTAGAGCATTCATCTGCTGCTGCAATGCCTGCAATTGCGCCTTCAGGTCCGACACCTCGTCGGCGCGTGACGCGGGTGCGGCAAGCAGTAGGCATACGGCAATGCCTGCGAGTTTCCCGTTAGTTCTCACAAATCGTCCTTTCGACCGAGCCTCGACACGGTGACTGTGCGGCGCGAACGCCCGGTCAGTACACCTATCGGCGCTTCCGGTCGAAGGATTAGCAAAACTCGCAAGGGCAGCGAGGGGCTACAGGATTCGGGGTGGTCCGCCGATTCATTGCATGGAGTCTAAAGGCGCGGATGACTGTCGGCAAAAAGATCTCTCTGTTTTCGGGTGTTTCACTGGCCCTCATGATAGCGACGGCCGGTATCGCCTTTGTCAGGATTCGCCTGCTGGACCAGACGGTTCGGGAGCTGGCGGAACACTCTTTACCCTCGATTTACTCGAGTGGGAAGCTGAGTGGGTTTGCGAAGGACATTCGTGGCAACATCCGGGGGCACATCACCGCCAACAGCCTGGAGGAGAAAGCGAAGGCGGAAAAAGACCGGGCGAAGCTCGAGCAGGATCTGACGAGAGAGGTGCGCACCTATGAGAAGAGCATTGTAAGTGCCGAAGAACGCGAGCTGTTCGCGAGGATTCCCGCGGAATTCAACAAGCTTTTACAGACCGCTGTGCCTATTGAGCCGCTAAGCCGGGATTTCAAGAGCCAGGAAGCCATGGGGCTGTTCCGTTCCGCCACGATGCCGGCATTCGTGGAAGTGCAGAAAGCCATCGACGCGGTGATCGCGTGGGAACATCGGCGAGGGAATCAAAATGCGGCCAACGCGGCGGCTTCCGCGCAGAGCGGAGAAACCTGGACGCTGGTATTGCTGGTGTTCTCCGCGCTGGGCGGCGGGGCGATGAGCTGGTACATCGTGAGCAGCGTCAATCGTGTGCTTCGCCGGTCGTTGGAGGAACTGGGCGAAGCGTCTTCGCAAACGGCGAACTCCGCCCACCAGGTTTTTGCCGCCAGCCAGTCGCTGGCGCAGGGAGCCTCCAAGCAGGCGGCGTCACTGGAAGAGACTTCCGCATCCACCGAACAGATCAACGCGATGACCCGCAAGAACGCGGCAAACTCCCGGCAGGCTGCCAGCAGTATGGCCGAAGTGGCCGAGCGGGTGAATGACGCGAACCGCACGCTGGGGCAGATGGTTGCCTCGATGAACGAAATCAATGCTTCGAGCTCAAAGATCTCAAAGATCATTAAGGTGATCGATGAAATTGCATTCCAAACCAATATCCTGGCCCTGAATGCAGCCGTCGAAGCGGCGCGGGCCGGGGAGGCAGGCATGTGCTTCGCGGTGGTTGCCGAGGAGGTTCGAAATCTGGCGCAACGTTCCTCCCAGGCCGCCCAGGACACGGCAGGCTTGATCGAGGAGTCCATCGCCAAGGCGAACGATGGCAAGATCAAGTTGGACGAGGTGGCCGTTGCCATGGGCTCGATCACAGACAGTGCGGCGAGAGTGAAGGCCTTGGTGGACGACATGAACCAGGGGAGCGAAGAACAGGCGCGGGATATCGAGGAAGTTGCCAAGGCCCTCCTCCAGATTGAGCAAGTGACGCAGCAGACGGCGGCCAGCGCAGAACAAGGGGCAGCGGCAGGCCAACAGTTAAGCGCACAATCGGAGACCCTGCGCGACGTGGTGGGCCAGTTGGGCGCTTTGATCGGCGGAGGCGCAGCTGCCTAGATCCACGGGAAGTCGTTCTTTGGACAACCCACCTCGGTCCTACCCCGCTGCGGCGCATGCTTGCCCGTGGCACGCTAGCCAGACGGACACCGCCACACCCAGTTTTCAGTACCTTGCTAGAATCGAAACTTGCCTGATCAAGTTGCGACCGTAGTGATTCCCACGCTCTCGGCCGACCGAAGGCTGGTGGAGTGTCTCGACGCACTGGGGAAACAGACGCGGCGCGATTTCGCAGTGGTGATCGTCGACAACAGCGGGCAAGGGTTGGTGCGAGGGGGCGAGGCGGGGAGGCGGGGCGTCCGAGTTATCGAACCAGGACGCAACGTGGGATTTGGCGCGGCGATCAACTTGGGCTTTCACGAAAGCCGGACGCCGTATCTTGCCGTGCTCAACGACGATGCGGCACCTCGTGCCGGGTGGATTGAGGCGCTGGTGGCGGCGGCGGAGGCACATCCGGATGCTGGCATGTTTGCGTCGCAGGTGCGGTTTTTTGGTGAGGAGCACCTGGATTCAGCCGGCATGGTCATCGCGCGCGATGGCAGCAGCAAACAGCGGGGGCATTTGTTTCCGGCGGCGGAGTTCGATCGCGAAGAGGAAGTGTTGCTGCCGAGCGCGTCGGCGGCGTTGTACCGGAGGGCGATGCTTGAGAGCATCGGACTGTTCGACGAGGATTTTTTTCTGTACTGCGAGGATACTGATATTGGCCTCCGGGCGCGATGGGCGGGGTGGAAGTGCATTTATGTGCCGGGAGCAGTGGTCGAGCATCACTATTCGCACTCGGCGGGGCGGGCATCGCGGCTAAAGGCTTACTACGTGGAACGCAACCGGCTGTTTGTGGTCGCGAAGAATTTTCCGGCGCGGATGTTGTGCGCGGTTCCGTGGGCAACCCTGGCGCGGTACTGGTGGCACACGAGGTCCATGGCCCTGGGACGCGGGACGGCGGCGCAGTTCCGTCGAGAGGGTAACGGGGTATGGCGCTTGGCGTCAATTGCAATTCGCGCTCACTGGGGGACGTTGCGCCACGCGGGCACGCTGTGGCGGAAGCGTCGTGAGATCCGCGGCAGCGCGAGGCTCTCGGCGAGAGAATTTGGGCGGCTGCTGCGGGCGCACGCCATCGGAACGCGAAGGGTGGCAGAGTTGTGAAATCCGCCGACGGCGACTGCAAGCTTCTGATCCTGATCCCCGCCTTCAACGAGGAGGGCGCGGTGGGCGGCGTGGTGCAAGCTGTCAAAGGGGTGATGCCCGGGGTGCCGATTCTGGTGGTGGATGATTGCTCGGTGGACGCGACCGTGACGGCGTCGCGGGGCGCGGGCGCGGAGGTGCTGATGCTGCCCCACCATCTGGGGCTAGGCGGTTGCGTGCAGGCTGGATACAAATTAGCGTTCGAACTAGGTTACGACTATGTGATTCGCGTGGATGGCGACGGACAGCACGATGCGCGTGACATCCCGCAGGTCTACGAGGCGCTGCGATCGTCGGGCTGCGAAATGGTGATCGGCTCCCGTTTCGTGAACGGGGATGCCGGCGGCACGAGCCTATTGCGAGGGGCGGGAATCCGTTTTTTCCGCGCGGTGCTGCGGCCCATCCTGGGAAGAAGCGTTCACGACCCGACGTCGGGGTTCGTGGGCGTGAACCGGAGCGCGCTTGGAGTCTTCAGCCGCAGCTTTCCCTTGGAGTATCCGGAGATCGAAGCGTTAGTGGTGTTGCAACGGCGGCGGTTCCGTTTTGTCGAGGTACCGTGCCGTATGCTGCCGCGCCGGAGCGGCCGCTCGTCGATCACACCCATCAAATCCATTTACTATATTGTTCATGTGCTGCTTGGTGTGTTCGTGAATGTGCTGAAGTACGAGCGGCGGACTCCAAAGCAATCCCGGAGGTCATGAATTGGAACGCCTCCTCAACGTGATGACAGGTTTGAGCGTGCTGCTGATTCTGATGGTACTGGTTTCGGTGCGGCGCGCGAGAATACGGGTAGAGTACTCGGTAGCATGGCTGGTGGGAGCGGCGGCGCTGCTGGGGCTTTCGCGCGCACGCGGACTGCTGCGCTCGATCGCCGACCTGCTGGGCATGACCTATCCACCGCTGGCCTTGATGCTATTGGTGGGCTGTGTATTTCTGCTGATCTTCTACCGGTTTTCCCTCATCATTTCCCAATTGAAGGACGATAACATCGCGCTCGCGCAGCGCGTGGCGATATTGGAATATCACCTACAGACGCTAAAGGACCAGGCGGCCGGCTGTTAATGGAAGCGGGAGAACCAACAGCCGCGGAATCCGCCATACATAATAGGGCGACAGGCTAACCACGAATGAAGGGGAAAAAGCAGCATTTCAAGGAGACCGGAGCAGGGAAGCGGGCGGCGGTCGCCGAGCCGCGTCGAAGGGTCCTGTGGCCTTATTTTCTCGGCGGGTTCCTATCCCTGGTCGCAGCTTTCTGGGTGTACGGGCCGGCTCTCAATGGGCCATTTATTTTTGACGATCGGTATCTGCCGTTCGGAGTCTCGAATTTTCCCGTGGACAACATGATGGCGTGGTTGAGGGGTGTTCGTCCCGTCGTCATGTGGACCTATTGGGTGAACTACCGGCTCTCCGCGTTCCAGCCTTATTCCTACCACGCCTTCAACGTCGTTTTCCATGCGATGAATTCGGTTCTGCTGTTCTTCATCGTGCGCAAGATTCTGGAACTTGCGGAAGTGGAGCGCACACGGCGCGACGTGCTGGCGGTATTCGCGGGTGCTCTATTTCTGCTTCATCCGGTCAATACGGAGTCCGTCAGTTACGTGGCGAGCCGCACAGAGAATCTGAGCGTGCTGTTGTTCTTCGGTGCGTTTGCGCTATTCCTCTACCGGCGAGGGCCGGAAATGGCGTGGATACGTTCGGCGATTGTGCTGGCATTATTCGGTTTGGCGGTGATGTCCAAAGAGCACACGATCGCGCTTCCGGCTCTGCTTCTTCTGACCGATTACTTCTGGAACCGGCCGTTCTCTCTTGAGGGGATTCGCCGCAACTGGAGGCTATACGTGCCAATCGCGGCGGGCGCCATCTTGGTGGGCGGGTATCTGGCAAAGGGAATGCGCCTGGCCGGCAACGCAGGGTTTGGCCTCAAAGATTTCACCTGGTATCAGTATTTCTTCACACAGTGCCGGGCGTTTTGGGTCTACATCCGGCTGTTTCTGCTGCCGGTGGGTCTGCGGATTGACTACGATTTTCCAATCTCCCGCACGATTCTGGACCACGGCTCGCTGGTGGGATTGGTGGCGATACTGGCAGCGGTGGCAGCGGCGTTTTATTTCCGGCGGCGGTATCCCTTGGCGGCGTACGGCTTGTTCGCATTTGTCATTCTGATGGCGCCGACCTCCTCTTTCCTGCCGATCAAGGATCCAATCGCGGAGCGCCGGCTCTACCTATCCATGATCGGGCTGCTCTTCATCATGCTGGAATTTCTGCGGCGCGTGGACGTAAGGCAGACCAAGTGGATGGCGGCTCTGGCGGGCGTGCTGTTGGTGGCTGGTTTCGGGACGTATCAGAGGAATATCGTTTGGAGCGATCCGGTACTTCTGTGGGAGGACACGGTCGCGAAGTCGCCCAAGCTGGCGCGAGATGAATTTCAGCTCGCCGAAGCGTACCGGGAGGAGGGCCTATGTGCGAAGGCGCTGCCTCACTATGAGCGGACCGAGCAGCTCGATTCCGCCGGCAAACACTCCGACTGGTACGATACGCTGTTTCTCGATTGGGGCCTTGCGTACGGGGATTGTCTCAACCAGCCCGAGCAGGCGCTGGCGAAGTACAAGCAGGCGGCGGCCATCAAGCCGACAGCCCTCGCTTACTCACAGATCGGGAGGATCTACGGCAAGCAGGGCCGGAACGCGGAAGCCATGGAAGTGCTTCAGAAAGCCCTGAAGCTCGATCGCAACTTTGATTTTACGTACGTTTACCTTGGTGGCGTACACCAAAACCTGGGAGATCTCGCCGCGGCTGCCGCCGATTTCCAGCGGGCGCTCGCGATCAATCCGCAAAACGAAGCGGCTGCACAATCGCTGGCGAACGTGGAGGCCGCACTGGCGAACCGCCATTAGCATGCGCCCGCTTCGGATTGGCGTAAATGCGCTGTACCTGATTCCGGGGGGAGTGGGCGGCACCGAGATCTATCTTCGCAATCTGCTACGCGCGCTGGGCGAGATCGACGGCACAAGCGAATATTTCCTGTTCACGAACTGGGAAACCGGTACTGGGCTTAGTCCGGGGCTGCCGAATTTTCACACCGTGGAGCAGGCGGTGCGCGCCACTTCCAGACCGGCGCGGATTGCTTGGGAGCAGGTGGTGCTTCCTGTGGCCGTGGCCGCGCGGCGGATCGACGTCCTATTGAACCCTGGTTTCACTGCTCCACTCTTGTGTGGTTGCCCGCAAGTCACTGTATTTCACGACCTGCAACACAAGAGACACCCGGAACATTTTCGTTGGTTCGATCTGCCCTTCTGGAGGTTTCTGTTGTTTTGGTCGGCGCACCTGGCGCAGATTGTGATAGCGGACTCGCAGGCGACCGCTGCGGATCTCGATCGGTTCTATCGCTTGCCGCCACGAAAGGTGCGCACTGTTCCGTTGGGCGTGGATCCAAACTTTTTCACGATCACGCGGGTGTGCCAGACTGAGCCGCTGCTGCTGTCGGTCTCGACGCTGCATCCACACAAGAATCTCGACAGGCTCCTCCGGGCCTTTACCATCTTTCACGGGAAGCGGCCGGAGTTTCGGCTGGTGATCGCCGGACTGCGTGGATTTGACGCGGAAAATCTGGAACGATTGCGCGATGACCTGGGCCTTGCGGCGGCGGTCGAGTTCACGGGATGGATTCCGCGCGAGGAACTGTGTCGTTTGTACGGCCGGGCGTACGCGTTTCTGTATCCGTCCACGTTCGAGGGCTTTGGGCTGCCCGTTCTGGAAGCACTGGCCGCGGGAGTTCCCACGGCCTGCTCAGGGATTGAGCCACTGGCCAGTATGACGGGCGATGCGGCTCTGCAGTTCGATCCAAATGACGAGGCGGCCATGGCCGGCGCTATGGAACGGCTTGTCTCTGATGGGGACCTGCGCGAAACACTTTCGACCAAGGGTAAAGAACGCGCTTCCCGGTTCTCGTGGTTCACCACAGCGCGCCTGACATTGCAAGCCCTGCGGGATGCCGCGGGCTAATACCGGGCTCCCGCTAGAGGCAATGTTACGCTGAGACTATGGCGTTTCATCTGGCGGTGACCTATCAGCCGCGTGGCGATCAGGAGACCGCCATCGAAGAGCTTTCGCGCGGTGTTGGCGACGGCGAGAAACACCAGGTTCTGCTGGGAGTGACTGGATCCGGCAAGACCTTCACCATGGCGAAGGTCATCGACCGGCTCGGCCGCCCCGCTCTGGTTCTGGCGCACAACAAGACTCTGGCGGCCCAGCTCTACCACGAGTTTAAGTCGTTCTTTCCCTCGAACGCGGTCGAATATTTCGTCAGTTACTACGACTATTACCAGCCGGAAGCGTACATTCCATCGAGCGACGTTTACATTGAGAAGGAAGCCACGGTCAACGACGAGCTGGATAAGCTGCGGCTTTCGGCAACACGGTCGTTGTTCGAACGCCGCGATTGCGTGATCGTCGCCAGCGTGAGCTGCATCTACGGCCTGGGATCGCCGGAAGCATACTACGGCATGCTGCTCATGCTGGAAAAGGGCCAGAAGATTTCGCGAAACCAGATCGTATCCCGGCTCGTGGATATTCTCTACGAGCGCAACGATATTGACTTCCGGCGAGGCACCTTCCGCGTACGCGGCGACGTGATCGAAGTCTATCCGACTTACGATGACTACGCTTATCGCATCGAGCTTTGGGGCGACCAGATCGAAAGCCTTTCGCAGATCGATCCGCTGCTTGGGCAGGTGCGGCAAACCTACCTCCGGCTGCCGGTCTATCCGAAGACGCACTACGTAATGTCGGACGAGACCAAAGAGACCGCGATGGCCGGCATCCGGGTGGAACTCGAGTGGTGGAAGAAGGAGCTCGAAAAACAGGGCAAGATGATCGAGGCGCAGCGCCTTTACCAGCGAACCATGTTCGACCTGGAGATGATGCGCGAGATCGGGTACTGCCACGGGATCGAGAACTACTCGCGGCATTTCTCAGGCCGGCTGCCGGGCGAAGCGCCGCCGACGTTGCTGGATTATCTGCCGCAGGACTCGATTATGTTCATCGACGAGAGCCACCAGACGATTCCGCAGTTGCACGGGATGTACCATGGTGACTGCTCGCGGAAGGAAGTGCTGGTGGCGCACGGCTTCCGGCTGCCAAGCGCGCTCGACAACCGTCCGCTGACCTTCGAGGAATTTGAGAACCGCGTCAATCAGGTGGTCTACGTTTCGGCGACGCCGGGGCCGTATGAGTTGACAAAATCGGCGGGAGTGGTTGTGGAGCAGATCATCCGCCCGACGGGATTGGTTGATCCCGAAGTGGAAGTGCGGCCGGTCAAGGGGCAGGTGGATGACCTGCTTGGTGAGATTCGCAAGCGCGTGAATGCCAACCAGCGTGTGCTGGTAACAACGCTGACCAAGCGGATGGCCGAGGATCTGGCGGAATACTATTCTGAAGCCGGCGTTCGCTGCCGGTATCTGCACTCCGAGGTGGAGACACTGGACCGCATCAAGATCCTGCGGGATTTACGGCGTGGCGAGTTCGATGTGCTGATCGGGATCAACCTGCTGCGCGAGGGGCTCGATCTTCCGGAGGTTTCGCTCGTGGCGATTCTCGATGCCGATAAGGAAGGCTTTCTGCGGTCCAGTGGGTCGCTGATCCAGACCATGGGCCGGGCGGCGCGCCATTTGGAAGGGCGCGCGGTTTTGTATGCCGACGTGATAACGGATAGCATGCGCCGGGCGATTGACGAGACCACCCGCCGCCGTCGCGTGCAGGTGGAGTACAACGAACGCAACGGCATCACGCCGCAGTCCATCATCAAGCCGATCGACATGAGTTTAGTGGCGATCGCCGAGGGTGACTATGTGACGGTGCCGGTGGAGGCTGACGAGGACGTCGAGCAAATGACCTCGGAGCAGCGCCAGCGCTTCCTCGCAGACCTCGAAGAGCGCATGCGGGAGGCGGCACAAAAGTTCGAGTTCGAGAAGGCGGCGCAGTTGCGGGACCGGCTCCGGGAGCTGCGGACACGGGAGGTCGTGGCTTCGGCGGGCTATATATGTGCGCATAAATAATTCGACATCCGAATCAAAAAAAGGGATTGAGCAGGTCTTCGATCTCCTGCGGATGGTGTCGCACGTAGTCAAATCTGCTGAAGAGCGCGTTACAAAGATC
>Ga0181536_10006711_pt1 | contig 11484 bp, 4 predicted proteins | sample PEATcosm2014_Bin_41_FD_121105 | JGI IMG/M metagenome (GOLD analysis project Ga0181536, IMG submission 121105) | Peatland microbial communities from MTU Mesocosm Facility, Houghton, MI, USA - PEATcosm2014_Bin17_60_metaG | ecosystem: Environmental > Terrestrial > Soil > Wetlands > Peat | place...
TGTCGCCGCGAATCTCCAGCGATTTTTTGGCCGCGGCGGCCAGTTCCGGCGTGGTGTAAAAATCAATCTGGTCGCTGGGAAACAAACCGTAGAGGTGCGAGACGTGGCGGTGATGGATGTCCGGCGCATTCGTGTCCCAGTCTTCCAGCCATTCCTGTAGTTGTCCGGAGGAGCCAATTTGCAGCGGCGCGAGCCGGGCGCGCGTGGCGGCGAGTTGTTGGCGGAAATTTTTGTCCCGGCCAAGAATTTCCGAGGCTTGAATGCAATTCGCGAAAAGGTCGCGCAAAATTTCCAGGTCCATCGCCGGCCCGGCGCAAAGGCTCACGTTGTTGGTGTGCGGGTTTTCCGGCGACAGCGACGGGCAGGTGACGAGCCAGTGGTGGGTGGGTTCCTCGACGAGCGTGTCGAGGAAGAATTGCGCCGAACCCTGCATGGCCGGATAAATATTTTTCAGGAACTTTTTGTCGCCGGTGAATTGATAGTGTTCCCAAAGGTTTTGCAGGAGCCACACGCCGCCCATCGGCCACAGGCCATATTGCGGGCCGTCAATCGGCGCGGTGGCGCGCCACAAATCCGTGTTGTGATGGACCACCCAGCCGCGTGCGCCATACATCACCCTGGCCGTGTGCGCGCCGGTTTGCGTGAGGTCCATCACCATCGCGGTGAGCGGCTGGACACATTCGCTCAGGTTGCCCGGCTCGGCGGGCCAGTAATTCATCTCGGTGTTGATGTTAATGGTGTATTTGCTGTCCCACTGCGGCGTCATGGAACCGTTCCAGAGACCCTGCAAGTTTGCGGGCTGGCCGCCGGGCCGCGAACTGCAAATCAGCAGATATCGCGCGAATTGGAAATACAACGCGGCGAGCTGCGGGTCGTTACCGTCGTTAAAATGCGCAATCCGCTCGTCCGTCGGCAACTGCATCGCGTCCGTTTCCCCGAGGTTTAATGCGACCCGTCGAAAAAGTTTTTGATGTTCCGCGACATGCGCCTTGAGCAAATCGTCGAAGGATTTTTTACCGGCGGCGCTAATTTGTTTTTTGACGATGACTTCGGGATCGCCGCTCACGTCCTTGTAATTCTTGTAGCTCGTGGCAGCGGCGACGAGCAGCGTGGCGGAATCAGCCTTGGTGACGGAAATTTTGTCCGCGTCCGCCGATATTTTTCCATGAATTGGCAGCACGCGAACGCGGGCTTGGAGTTTCAGCGCGCCCTTGATGCCACTTGAACTGCCATTGGTGCCACTCATCACCAGCGTATCGCCGTCTTCGGCTTCAATCGTGGCTCGTTGTGGCGTATCCATTCCGGCGGTGAAAGTAATCTGGCCGGGCTTGTCTGCCGTCAGCCGCACGACGATGACCTGGTCCACCGGGCTGGAGAAAAGTTCACGTGTGAATTTCACGCCACCGCTGGTGTAAGTGACGCTGGCGACGGCGGTGTCGAGATTCAAATCACGGCGGTAATTTTCCACGGGCGCAGCGGCTGGAAATTCAAGGAACAAATCCCCGACCGTTTCATAGGGCATCTGCTTGAGCGGCCTGGCCATCATTTTTTGGCCCGCCAATTTTTGCGCCTCGGCGTATTTGCCGTCGAAAATCAACCGGCGCACTTCCGGCAGTGCCGCGAGCGCGTTGGTGTTGTCCGGGTCATACGGCCCGCCGGCCCAGAGCGTGTCTTCGTTGAGTTGAAGTTTCTCGCGGGCGATGCCGCCGAAAACCATCGCACCGAGCCGTCCGTTGCCAACGGGCAGCGCACCGACCCAATTGGTCGCGGGTTGGCGGTACCACAGACTCAACGGTTCCGCCGGTGGTGGGGCCTCGCCTGAAAATTCCCCGGTGAAGGCCGGAAGGAAATTCGTGGTTCCGCCGGAAGCGCCGTGGACCTGGGTTAAAATGGAAAAAAACAACACGCAGACGGCCGGCATGAATTTTTTGAAAATGCGGCTCATGCGAGACATCCTCTCAGTTCTGTTTCCGGGGGCGAGGTTTTTTGCAGCGTCGGGTCATGGCGCGATGTAATCCGACGCCGTCTGCAAACAACGGGACACGATCCGTTTGGAGTTCCGCCTTCAGGCGGTCGGGTGGAGAAACAAGCTTTACCGCGTGAACGCGGAACTCCAAACGATGACAGGGTCAAGCCGCCCCGGTCATTTTGCGGCGGTGATTTTCAGCGGCAGGCGCAGGCGGATGTCATCGGACGCTGCGCCAACAAGCAATACATAGTCGCCAGGCTCGACGGTGTATTGCTTTTTGGCCGGGTCCCAACTGCGGAACTGTTCCGCCGGAATGTCCATGGTGATTCTGCCCCCCTGGTTGGCCTGCAAATGAATCCGCACAAAGCCGCACAACGCGAGCCGGGGCTGGGATTGGGCAGAATTCACGTGCCGGAAATAAACCTGCGCCACCTCATCGCCGTCCCACGCGCCGGCGTTCAGCAGCGAAAACGTGAGTTTGATCATGTCGTTCGCCGTGAAATTTGTCCCGTTGAGCTTCGGGCTGTTGTAATCGAATTTGGTGTAACTTAAACCGTGGCCAAAGGCGAAGTCCGGCCGGCCGTTGAAATAACGGTAGGTGCGGTTGGACATCGAATAATTGTCAAAGGCCGGCAGGTCGGCGGTGGCGCGGTAAAAAGTGACCGGCAAACGTCCGGCGGGATTCACATCGCCGAACAGCACGTCGGCCACGGCGCGTCCGCCTTGTTCGCCCGGATACCACGCCTGCAAAATCGCCGTGAGGTTGGTGGCTCCCGGCATGGCGATGGCGCTGCCGCTGCAATTGACGAACACGACGGGCTTGCCGATGGCCTGCAACGCCTCGAGCAGTTCGTTTTGCACCGCCGGCAGTTCAATCTCCGTGCGGTCGCCGCCGCTGAAGCCGTCGTAGTCCACCTTCATTTCCTCGCCTTCGAGCTGGGAACTGATGCCGCCGACGTAAATAATCACGTCCGACATCCACGCGGCGGCGATGGCCTTGGTCCATAACTTGGTGTCGGGCTTGTCCATCGCGTCCCGGCTCAACGCCAGCGGACAAGCCGGTTCGTAAACCACCTCGACGTTCGTGCCGGCGACACTTTTGATGCCGTCGAGAATGGTCACCGGCCGGGCCGGGGTGCCGTTGTAATTGCCGAGCAGCACCACCACGGAATCCGCGTTGGCGCCGATGACAGCAATGCGTTTGATTTTCGTGCGGTCGAGTGGCAGCAGGCGGTCATTTTTCAGGAGCACGATGGATTCGCGCGCCATCTTCAGCGCCAGCGCCTCGTGGGCGGGTGTGTCGTTTTGCGTGATGGGAATTCGCGCGTACGGCACCATGGCCGGCGGGTCAAACAGTCCCAGCCGGAACCGCGCTTCCAGCACGCGACCGACCGCAGTGTTGATTTCCGCTTCCGAAATCAAACCCTTTTTAACTGCGCGCACCAGCGAGTTGTAATCCCTGCCGCAGCAAAGGTCGTCACCGGCCTTGACCGCCGCGGCTGCGGCCTCCGCTGGCGTGGCCGTGAATTTATGATTCGCATAGATGTCATAAATCGCACCGCAATCGGAAACGACATGGCCGTCAAAACCCCACTGTTTCCGCAGAAGTTCCGTGAGCAGCAACGGGTTCGCGCAGGCCGGCCGGCCATAGACGGAATTGTAGGCGCCCATCACCGCGCCGACGTGGCCCTCGCGGACAGCGGCCTCGAATTGCGGCAGATACGTCTCGTAAAAATCGCATTCGGACGGCGTCGCGTCAAAACGGTGGCGTTCCGGTTCCGGCCCGCTGTGGACGGCAAAATGTTTCGCGCCGGCCATGGCCTTCACGTATTTCGGATCGTCGCCCTGCAGCCCGCGAATGAACGCCACACCGAGCCGGGCGGTGAGAAACGGGTCTTCGCCGTAGGTTTCCTGGCCGCGGCCCCAGCGTGGGTCGCGGAAGAGATTGATGTTTGGCGTCCAGAACGTGAGACCGTAATAGCGCGCGCTGTCGCCGTTGTGTCTGGCAACGTAGTCATTGTGCTTGGCGCGGGCTTCGGTGGCGATGACCCCGGCGGTTTCACGCAGGAGCGGGGTGTCCCACGTGGCGGCCATGCCGATGGCCTGGGGGAAAACCGTGGCGACGCCGGCCCGCGCGACGCCGTGAAGGCATTCATTCCAATAATCGTAGGCGGGAATGACCAGCCGCGGAATGGCCGGGGCCGTGTTCCGCATCTGCTGCACTTTTTCGGCAAGCGACAAGCGGCGCACCAGGTCCTCCACGCGCGCGGCGACAGGCTGCGCGGCGTCCTTCCAGATTTCCGGTCCGGTGACGACGGGCGGTTGCAACGCGGCGGCGTCTTCAGCGTTGATCAAATCCGCCGCCGACATCGAAATGAGGGACAGGCCGGAGGCATCCTTAAGTTCGAACGTGTTCAGCTTGGCCGCGTTGGTGTGCCCGGTGAAGGTGAGCGTGAATGGCCCGTGCGCGGCATCCCCGGGAAAATCAATCCGGTTGGTCAGCAGCAGGACCCGGCCCGCGCCGCCGGCGGCGGTGAAAACGTCGAGGTTGTGCGCAAGCGTCTGGCTGCCGCAGGTGATGTCGAACACGCGCTGGCCGGCGTTGGTGAAAACGATTTCTACAAGCCCGACGAGGACAGTGTATTTGCCCGCCGGCAGATTGGGGACGGACACGGTGAAATTGGTTCCGTAAATTTCCTCGCGGAACGCTTCCTCGCCGCGTTTCGGTGCGCCGGTAATTGCCAGACTTTCATGTCCCCGGCCGTGTTCGAACTGGCCGCTGACCAGGACCTTCCGGTCGCAGGCCACACAGTTTTCCTCGTCGGCGAAGGCGATGCTGGTTGAAAGGCAGACGGTGAAACCTGCCAGCGCGCAAAGAATCGTCCATTGCATGAGCCCAAATTACACGGCAGGAATGATGCGCGCCAACATGTTTTTGTCATACGATGGTGTGTCAGCCATTACAAAACTTTGTCGCATATGCGACAAAGTTTTGTATGGCATTACTTGCCTGCTCTTGCCAATATCCCGCCATGAAACCTCAAACGGAAGAATTTCTAAATTTCCTCCTCTGGTCCGTCGAAATGTTGGCCCGGCCCACGTTCCGCAACCTCACGGACTCCTACGAGAGTTGGGCCTATCGCAACAACCTGCTGCGGCAGGTGGCCACGCTGGAGACGCAGCAACTGGTCGAGCGTGATCCTGCTGCGCTTGATGACCGCACGTATCGGCTTACCTGGCAGGGGCGCCTGCACGCGATGGGCGGACGTGACCCACAGGCTAGATGGGCGTGCGAATGGGATGGTCGCTGGCGGCTCGTGCTGTTCGATGTTCCAACCACGCAGAATTCACAGCGCGCGCAATTACGACGCTATCTCCACGATAAAGGCTTCGGCTATTTGCAAAACAGCGTCTGGATTACACCTAATTCGCTGGAGGAAGAAAAACGTGTCCTCGTAGGCGGTAAAATCAATGTGGAATCACTCATCCTGTTGGAGGCGCGACCGTGCGCGGGGGAATCCGACGCTGAAATCGTCGCGGGTGCCTGGGACTTCGAACGCATCAATCACCGTTATGCCCGGCATTTGAAAATCCTTGGCGAGCGGCCGGGCGGGGCGCTTGGAAACGAAGCGGCGGCCAAGGCGTTACGGTGTTGGGCAGCGGCGGAGCGCGAGGCGTGGCTGGACGCGGTAACACATGATCCGCTCCTGCCGGAAAGAATTCTGCCGCCCGGTTACCTGGGGCAACGGGCGTGGCGCCAGCGGATCAAGGTACTCCGGGAAGCCGGGCGACAATTGCGCACCTTTAATCCATCCACGTCCTGACAAAACTTTGTCGCATATGCGACAAAGTTTTGTATGACCCGTAAAGAAATTTGCACTGGTTTTCAGCGCACCGGTATTTTTTACGGCACCGCCGGCCGGGACGTGCAGGTTTGTGACTGCACTGAAACGGTGGCTGGCGACAAGCCCTCCGCACTGGCGGTCAGCTTGATTTCGCCGGGTTCCTTCGTGGATTGCACAATGACTTGCGCCAGGCCGTTGAACACGCTGCGTTGCCAGGCCGGCGCGACGGACTTTTCCTGAAATTCCAGCGTCACACCCTTGTTAAGTCCACCCGGTCCGCCCCAGTTCGCCACCGCCACGGCGATGGTGTTTTCGCCCGGATGCAGGAACGGCTTCAAATCAAAGACGGCGGGCACCTGCCAGTCGTGCGCCTCGCCGACCTGTTTGTCGTTCACATAAACCCAGCCGTCCTCGTCTATCCTGCCACAGCGCAATTCCACCGCCTGGGCGGCGAGGTCCGATTCGGTCACCTGGATTTTCACGCGGAAAACCGCCTGCTCGCGTTCTCCCAACGGGCCGCTGTCGGATTGTGGATTCGCCGTCTCCCAGTTCGAATCGTCAAAATTCGTTTTAAACTCGGCAAGTTTCGGGTTGTAAATGCCCGGTAATTTTTTCCAACGCCAGCCGTCATTCAATGGGACGGTGCGCGTCACCGGTTGCGGCAAAAACACGTCCGGTTCGTGACTGCTCGGGTCGCCGTTGCCCACGCCAATCATTTTCCCGGGACCGCTCAATTCAAAGTGCACCAGGTTCGTCGCCACCGGCACCCTGCGGCCCTGCGCATCGGTCACGGAAACAGCGAACACGCTTAAATCCTCATCGTCGGCATTAATGACGGAGCGGTCGGGCGTCAGTTGGACGGCAGCGGGTTCGCCGGTCGTTTCAATCCTGGTTTCGGCAATGACTTTGCCGCCGTTGTACCCTTTGGCTGACAGGACGCCGGGCGCGTATTTCACCATCCAGGTCAGGTGCGAATTTCTTTCCATCGTTTTTCGGCCCAGGCTCTGGCCGTTGAGGAACAGCTCGACCGCTTCACAGTTGCTCAGGGCGCGCACCTCGATTTCTTCGCCTTCCTTCCCCGGCCAATTCCAGTGCGGCATCAGGTGCAAAACGGGTTTGTCCGTCCACCACGACTGGTAATAATAAAAGTTGTCCTTCGGAAAACCGCACGTGTCCAACACGCCGAAGTGCGAGTTGATGCACGGCCAGGCGTAGGGCGTCGGCTCGCCGCGATAATCAAAGCCCGTCCAGATGAACCCGCCGGAAAGCCACGGCCGGACGGCGAAGAAACTCCACCACGCCTCGGCGCGGTTCGCCCACTCCGGCGCGTTCGTGTCGTAGGCGCTCACGTAGCCGCGGATTTTGTCGTTTCCGTAAATGCCGCGGGTGCTCACGGTGCTGGCCTGTTCCGTGCCGACGTTGGGCTGCGCGGGATGCGCCGCGTGATAAGCGTCCATGTTGCTCTCACCGATGTGATAATTCCAGCCGCGGACTTCGATGATGGAGTTGATGCCCTCGAATTCATTGCCGACTGGCGCGGCATAGGTCACCGGCCGTGTCGGGTCGAGCCGCTGGACCAGGTTCTGCATCGTTTCCGCTACCTGTTTGCCGGTGGGAGTGCCTTGCACGCGGAATTCCTCGTTGGCAATGGACCAGATAGCGACGCTCGGATGGTTCCGGTCGCGCTGGATCTGCCCTTCCCAGCGGCGCAGATTTTCCCCGTCGCTGCCGAGCAGCCGGTTCTCGTCCATGACCAGCATGCCGAGGCGGTCGCAGGCATCGAGCAACCCGGGCGTGGGCGGGTTGTGCGAGGTGCGCCAGGCGTTGTCGCCCATCTCCTTCAGCTTCGCGATGCGGAAATACTGCAGGGCGTCCGGCAATGCCGCGCCGACGCCGGCGTGGTCCTGGTGGTTGCACGTGCCCTTGAGCACATAAGGTTTGCCGTTCAGTAAAAATCCTTTTTTGACATCGAACGCGACGGTGCGGATGCCGAACGGCGTTTCCTGGCGGTCAACAATTTTGCCGTCGCTCTCGACCGTGGTGACGAGTGTGTAAAGTTTGGGGGATTCGGGCGACCAGAGCGCGGGCGCGGCCACACGCATTGTTTCTTCAACCTTCGCTTGCGACTGGGCCTCGAGAGGAGTGTGTTGATGTTTCGCGTCGGCGATTTTCCCGTCCGGGCCGATGATTTCGCATTTTACCGTGGCTTGGGCGGCGTTGGTTTGGGAATTGAGCAACCGGGTTTGAACTTGAATATCCGCCTTGCCTTCCGGCACGTTGTTTTTAAAGGTGCTGTAAACGAAAATTCCGTCCGGCGCGATGGCGAGCGGGGCGGTTTTCACGAGCCAGACGTGGCGGTAAATGCCCGCGCCTTCGTAGAACCAGCCTTCGAATTGCGACGCGTCCACTTTCACGGCGACGACGTTTTTGCCGCCGGGATTGGCCACGTCGGTGATGTCGTAGCGGAAGCTGCTGTAGCCGCTTTCGTGATGGCCGACGAACCAGCCGTTCACAAAAACCTCGGCGTCGCGGAACACGCCGTCGAACTCCAGCCACAACCGTTTGCCGGCGTCTTCCTTCGGCAGCTCGAAGGTGCGGCGGTACCACGCGACGTTATTGGCCGCGAAGCCCGGTCCGACCGGTTTGAATCCATGCCCGGCATCGGCGCTCTGGTCAAACGGCAGTTCCACCGCCCAATCGTGCGGCAGGTTCACGGTGCGCCAGCTTGCGTCGCTGAACGATTTGCTGGCGGGGCCGCTGCCGGTGCCGGCCTTGGCGAGGCTTTGGGCGAAGCCCCATTCATTGCCGGGATGAAATTTCCAGCCGAAATCCAGCAGCCGCCGTTCGCGCGGCGCGGAGTTGGTATCGGCGGCAAAAAGGCTGGCAGTCAGAACCGCGAAAAGCGCGGTGACCAGGGGACGGCGGAAAAACGCGGTGGCTTTCATAGCCGACGAAGTTAAGAATCAAATCCACAAAGGCAACGCCAAAATCTGCCGTCAAAATTAATGGCGCGCTGGATTCCGCCAGATTCCGAAAGCGCCAGCCGCCGTCGCGCCGGAGCGGCGCTATGGCGCGCCGCGAAGGCGGAAGGACTGGCGCACTCCAGGACGCTGGCGCGAGTTTTGGTGCGCGCTTGCGTTTTGGACTGCGGTCCCGAGGTCTCGGGACCGCTTTTCGTGCTCCTACTGGGCGTAGACGTTACTTTCCGAGTTGGGGATCCAGACGATCATTTCGCCCGGCCCGCGATTGGCCCAGGCGAAATAGGGGATGGCTTTGAAGTCCTGCAGGCGCTTGATGGTGTGTCCGAATTCGTTGGTGGCAACGTTGTAGCCCTTGCCTTCGATGACCTGGACGCCGTTGAGCAATGCCGGGTCGAACCGGGTGGTGAGCGGCTGGTCATCGGGCAACAGCAGTTTGCGCACCTTGCCGTTCGGGGTGTCGGGCCATTCGGCGCAAAACACAATCGGCCCGCGCTGCAACGCGACCCGGCCGCGGTCGGCCGGGACATTTTCGCTGGCCGCCACGTGCCGTATGAACATCGGCATATCGAGTTCAATCACGTCGCCGGACTTCCACGAGCGATCCAGGCTCACGTAACCCTTGTCGAGCTTGACCGGCACGTCCCGGCCATTGAGCCTGAGGGTTACCGGTTCGTTCAACGCGTCGGAAAATTTATAGAGGCCGCCCGGCACCGCTTCGTTGCGCGCCCAGCCGGGGATGCGGAGGTTGACGGTGAACTTCGCCCTCCTGTTCGGTGCCACGGTCATTTTGACCGCGCCGTCCCAAGGGTACCGGGTCTCCTGCGTGATTTTGACCGTGCGCCCGTTCTGCAATTTGAAGTCGGCCGTGCCGCCGGCGTAGAGGTTGACGTAAATGGTGTCGCCCGCTTGCGCGTAAACGTAGCCGGGCACGGACGGCAGGAAGCGGGTGATGTTTCCCGGACAGCAGGCGCAGCCGAACCACGGGCTGCGCTGGTGCGAGCCGTCGGATTCGAGCGGGTTGGGGTAAAAGAATTTCGTGCCGTCGAGCGAGACGCCGGAGAGGAGCCCGTTGTACAGCGTGCGTTCCAGCACGTCCACGTATCTGGCATCGCCGTGCAACAGGAACAGGCGTTCGTTCCAGAAAACGTTGGCCACCGCCGCGCAGGTTTCGTTGTAGGCGGTGAGGTTCGGCAATTCATAGTCGTCGCCGAAAGCCTCGCCTTTCGCCCGGGCGCCGATGCCGCCGGTGAGGTAAAGTTTTTTGCCCACCGCGTTTTCCCAGATCGCATCCATCGCCCGGACGTATTGCGGGTCGCCGGTCAGGGCCGCAACGTCGCCCATGCCGCTGTAAAGATAACCGGCGCGCACGGCGTGACCGATGGCCTCGGTCTGGTCCACCGGCGGGATGCGCGATTGATGATAGTCGTCGCCGCCCGGGTAAGTGCCGCGCACGTCGATGAAATATTTGGCGAGGTTGAGATAGCGCGGGTCGCCGGTGACGCGGTAAAGCCGGGCGAGGCCCATTTCGACGATTTCGTGTCCGGGCCAGAGATGCAACTGGTTGGTTCCGGGGCCGAAGGTCTGGCACAGGAGATTGGCCTCCTTGAGCGCGACGTTGAGGAGGTTGGTTTTGCCGGTGGCCTGGTAGTGGGCGGCGGCGGCTTCGAACAAATGACCCGCATTGTAAAGTTCGTGGCTGCCGGCCGGATCATTCACCCACCGGTTGGTGCCGGCCCAGGGATGCGGATGTTCGGGATCAATGGTGCGGGTGGTGTAAAGATAACCGTCGGGTTCCTGGGCGGCGGCAAACAGGGCGATAAGCGAGTCGAGGTAGGCCGACATTTGGGGGTCAGGGTGGACCGCCAGCGCATAGGAGGCGCCTTCGAGGACCTTGTAAGGGTCGGTGTCGTCGAACGGAAATCCCGGCGGTTTGCGGTTCTCAATGTTCTCGCCGCGCAACACGGCCGCCGCGCGTTCAAAATTGTCCATGCGTCCGGACGCCTTGCACTGTCCAAAGGCATAGGGGATGGTGACGGCGCGGTTGGTTTCGAGGCGGGGCGCCCAGAAGGCGTCGTCCAGGTGAACGGCGGTGAAGGGCACGGGTTGGACGGGGTAATCACGCGGCGCGGGATCGGCCGCCAGCAAATTGAGACTAAAAATGACGGTGAACGCACCGGCAAAAAAACGACAACCGGAGAATGCGGTTTCCATGGCGACACACTTATTTGACCGGATGGGGCATGGCAACAGCAAACTACCGGTGCCGGCGTCAAAAAAGGTTGCTAAAAATTCGATAAAGAATCAGGGGCCGGCATTGACAGGGCACACCCCGGCTGAATAACTTCTAAGAGCATTCCGCGGCGTGTTGTGATACCGTGTGATGCAAAAGCATCGTGGCAGAACAAGACGATTATCTGGTGGATTCGTTGGTGGACCTCGGCTTTGTGACCGCCGAGCAGGTCGCCGGGACGCGCGCCGAAGCCCAGGCTTCGGGCGTGGGCGTGGTGGATTTGATGCTGGCCAACAAGCTCATTCGCCCGGCGGACGTGACCCAGGCCAAGGCCGCACAATTCGGCGCGGAAGTTGTTCAACTGGCCGGAATACAAATTCCCGACGACGTCATCGCCATCATTCCGCGCCACATCGCCAAAAAATACCGCGTCGTTCCCGTCTTCAAAACCGAGGGCAA
>Ga0181536_10006714_pt1 | contig 11479 bp, 13 predicted proteins | sample PEATcosm2014_Bin_41_FD_121105 | JGI IMG/M metagenome (GOLD analysis project Ga0181536, IMG submission 121105) | Peatland microbial communities from MTU Mesocosm Facility, Houghton, MI, USA - PEATcosm2014_Bin17_60_metaG | ecosystem: Environmental > Terrestrial > Soil > Wetlands > Peat | place...
GCTGCCGGCATGCTCGTCGCCGAGCAGCAGTTCCGACGGATCATCGGCTACCGCGACCTCGCCAAGCTCGTCATCGCCATCGAACGACACACCCTCCCTGCCGACAACAACCGCGACCGTCAAGAGACCCGCGAGCCCGTTACCGTGTGACCATCAACCCGTGAGGACCCTCACCAAAGTTCCACGACGATCCGGACAACCTCTCTGGAGGAGCTGATCGCGCGAGCTGAGCGACGCCATGCGTCGGGCGAATGGATTGCCTCTCCTGTTACACGAGCTCACTTCGAAAAGTGGGCCACGATCTTTCAAGCTCCAGATGAGGAGGAGTTCCTGTTGTTCGACGAGCCTGTCCACGACACGTGATTCCACGAAGCCATCACGGCCTCCGTCAGTGGCGTCATCGATGGGGCTTCTTCATCTCCAACGCCGGGGCGGTGGCACTCTTAGAACTCGAATCACAATGAAGGTGGTTGGGTTGTAGCGGCGAATTGTGTCGGTGTCTGTCCTCAGAGTTGAGGGGGTGCCGATGGCTGCTGGGCCGTGGGTTGTGTCGGATGAGCTGTGGGAGCGGGTCGAGCCGTTGTTGCCGAGGGTCGAGCGGCGGTTTCGCTATCCGGGCCGTAAGCGTCTTGGTGACCGGGAGGCGCTTGAGGGGATCTTGTTCGTGTTGCACACGGGGATCGCGTGGCGGCATCTGCCGCTGGAGCTCGGGTTCGGCTCGGGATCGACGTGCTACCGGCGTTTGGACGAGTGGCAGCGAGCCGGCGTGTGGGAGCGCCTGCACCAGTTGCTGCTCTGCGAGTTGCGTGCTGCGGGGGAGCTGGAGTGGTCGCGGGCGGTCGCGGACTCCAGTCACGTACAAGCAAAAAAAGGGGCTCCAAGACGGGCCCGAGCCCGGTTGACCGGGCCAGAGCGGGCAGCAAGCATCATTTGCTCGTAGACCCGAGCGGCCTGCCGTTGGCCTGGACACTGACCGGCGGCAACCGCAACGACGTCACCCAGCTGATCCCGCTCCTGGAGCGAATCCCGCCAGTGCGAGGCCGGGTCGGACGGCCGCGCCGGCGGCCCGACCGCGTGACCGCCGATCGCGGCTACGACCACGACAAATACCGCCGCCAGCTACGCCAGCGTGGCATCACTCCGGAGATCGCTCGGCGCAAAACCAAGCATGGGTCCGGCCTCGGCCGCTACCGCTGGGTCGTCGAGCGCACCTTCGCCTGGCTGCACCACTTCAAACGACTCCTCGTCCGCTACGACCGCCGCGACGACATCCACGAAACATTCCTCGCCATCGCCTGCTGCCTCGTCTGCCACCGACGACTAGCCTCATTGTGATTCGAGTTCTAAGCGCTAAATCCTGTTCCGTTCCTTCCCAAACCCCTATCTACAGCCAGCTGAAGACGTGCTGGCCTCCGAGGTCGCGGCGATGCTCGACGGGCTCCTGCGACACGACACCACCGCCGACATCGAACGCAACTACACCGACACCCACGGCGCGTCGATCGTTGGTTTCGCGTTCTGCCACCTGCTCGGCTTCCGACTGCTACCACGGCTCAAGCGCATCGGCGCCGCGCGCCTCTACGGCCCGGGCCTCGTCGGCGATCCCGACTGGCCTGAACTCACGCCGGTGATCTCCAACAGGCCGATCGACTGGGACCTCATCGCTCAGCAATACGACCAGCTCGTCAAATACGCCACGGCGCTGAAGCTCGGCACCGCCGAAGCCGAACAGGTCCTGCGGCGCTTCACCCGCGGCGGCCCCAAGCACCCGACCTACCAGGGCCTCGAGGAACTCGGGCGCGCAACCCGCACGATCTTTATCTGCGAATACCTCTCCGATCCCGCGCTACGCCGCGAGATCCACGAAGGCCTCCAGGTCGTCGAAACATGTAACAGCGCCAACGGCGAGCTCTTCTACGGCAAGAACAAGGACCTCACCGGCCCAGACCGCGAAGAGCAAGAGATCTCGATGCTCGCCCTGCACCTCCTCCAGTCAGCGCTCGTCCACATCAACACGATGCTCGTCGAACGCGTCCTCGCCGAGCAAGCCTGGGCCAGCCGCCTCACCCCGGCGGACCGCCGAGCGCTCACCCCCCTGTTCTGGACCCAAGTCAACCCCTACGGCAAGTTCACACTCGACATGGACAGCCGGCTCGACCTCGACCCGCCCAGAGCCGCCCCCGCCGCAGGCTAGTTTGCCCCTGGTGACACCGACCCGAGCACTGGGCCCAGACGCAAGCTTCGTGCGCACCACTCGTCTCGCTAGCGCAAAGGCCCAGCAGCAGGAGCGCGCTGACCAGGGCTTGCGGAGGCGAGCAGGTTCCCGTAGGCCCTGAACGCGACACTCCATAGCTCGGCCGTGTGTCCTGCGAGCGTGCGCAGGCACCCGCCGCTCGCGGGATTCCACAGCCGCAGCGTCTTGTCGAAGCTTGCGGAGACGAGCAGGCTCCCGTCCGGGCTGAACGCGACACTCGCTACGTAGTTCGTGTGTCCTGCGAGCGTGCGCAGGCAATTGCTGCTCGCGGGATCCCACAGCCGCACCGTCTTGTCGTGGCTTGCGCGCGAACACGGCGCATGGTACCCTGTAGCGCATGGTAGATCGGTCGGGCAGATCAGCGTTTCCGCAGTTGCGTCGCGGGGTGCTCGAGTACTGCGTGCTGTCAGCGCTACGTGACGGCGAGCGCTACGGCTACGAGCTGGTGTCGAATCTCGGTGAGCTCCTCAGCTCGGAGGGCACGATCTACCCGCTACTCAGTCGCCTGCGCAAAGATGGCTGGGTGCAGACGAACTGGCAGGAGTCCGTCAGCGGTCCGCCGCGGCGCTACTACAGCCTCACCGACAGCGGGCGAGCCGCGCTGGAGATCTTCAAGGGCGAATGGGTGCGCTTCCGCGACGCCGTCGACCACAACCTGGACACGAGGGAGAAAGCATGAGCGATACCCACGAGAACCTGCTCGCGGACTACCTCACGCGTCTGCGCGCAGCCAGTCGCGAGCTTCCACACAACGAGCGCAACGAGTTGCGCTCGCAAATCGAGGAGCACCTACGCGACGCGGTCCCGCCACACGCAACCGAGGCCGAGACACGAACCGCACTCGACCGGATAGGCGACCCGCAAGCGCTCGTCGCTGAGCACCGCGATCGCCTCGGGCTCCCGGCACGGTGCGCTGGCAGACAGGAATGGGCCGTGATTATCCTGCTACTGATCGGCGGATTCATCTTCGCCGTCGGCTGGATCGTCGGAGCCGTGATGCTGTGGAGTTCGCGCGCGTGGACCGCCCGCGAAAAGCTGATCGGGACGCTCCTCGTGCCCGGCGGCCTTGCCGCCAGCCTGTACATCGGACTCGCCGTCGGCTTGAGCGGCGGCCAATTATGCGAGCAATCAGGCGGCCTGGCGCGCCCAGCGGTCACACGCTGCACCGGTGGAGCATCGACGATGCACGACGTGCTCGTCGGGGCGCTCATCATCGCGCTGCTCCTCGTACCGCTCGCGACGGCGATCTTCCTCGCGCGCCGCGCAAGAGCGGCCACCGCCTGAACAGCGAGCGCGCAGGCCGGCGCGCCAAGTAGACAGAGCCTCCCCCACGAGGCGCTCACACGCGGCGACATCGCCACGCGTAGGTGCGATAAGCACGCGCCCACGTGTCACTACGGCTGGCGACGCCAGCTGCGCGGAGGTGCTGTCCGAAAAGGTACTCCTCGACTGAACCTGACCGCACTCACTGGTCGAGATCCTCTGCGCCGGTCTTCCTATGCGCCACGAGGAGGCGTCCGATGATCTATCCTGGCTTCGCCAGTGAGCGCAACAGCGCGACGACGAAAAAGGTGAGGATCAACGCCGAGCACCGCACCGTGTCCTTCGTGCGACCGAGCCACAGGCTCAATCGCACGAAGGCTAACCGAACAACTTCGCGGCTGACTCAGGTGCTAATTCGTATCGCCCCAGTCATTATGCTCGTCAGTAGCGCCACTAGCCCAAACGTTCTGCTCGACCCACAAGCCTTGGAGGCCGATGTTCAAGCATCCGATCGGCCAAGGGTAGGCTGCTGACACTTCCACGGCAGTCTCGGCGCCCGCTTCCTTCGGAATCTGAAGCCAGCCGTCGGGCACTTTTATGTTGATATTGCAATAACCCAGGCCATCGCCATTGGAATGATGAAAGCTCGGGAATGTGGTGATCACATGGGTCGATGCATCGCCACACCACCCGCTTTCTCCTGCGGTTACGGTGGCGGCGTTATAGATGAGGAGGCTGATGCTGGCCGTCCATTGGGTTGCGCCGTAGCAACTAACTCCCGCAGCATGCGCCACCGGTCGGCGAGCACCCTTGATGATGTCGGCTCCGTTCGTGCTGGCCGTACTGCCCGTCCCAGACGAGTACGTGACGGTTGCAAACTTAAGCAGGTCGGCCCACACTGAGGGATTGGTGTTTGTCTCGATCAACTGCTGCTCCGTAGCTGGCCCAGCCTGGACAGCAGCTTGCACATATGGCATTAACGCTGCTTGCTGTTGCAGTGCACCTGCAGCAGTCGTCGGTGATGGCATCGTGGCCTCGACACTCTGGATCTGCGCAACTGCGGATGACGAAGCGGGTGCCGGTGCCGCCGTAGTCCCTGTATTCCCAGTATTCCCTGTAGCATCAAACGTCTTGACGGTGGCCGGTGACGCGGACGCCTGCACAACGGCAAACCCGGCTCCCAGCAAGGCGGCAGCGCATACCGCCACGAATGTCCTCTTTGTCATGTGTTCCTCCTATTGGTGTGCTGACGTCTGGTTAGCACACGAGCTAGCGGCTCATGCATCTCGTTTGAAATGCAGCACGCATGGCCATATCGAGGCCTACGTGCGCCTCGCAAACATCCAGATCGCGAGTGGTCTACCAGAACGCCAGCGCGCAAGTCAACGACACATACCGACAAAAGTATGTAGTTTCGCGCGTTCGTCCCACGAGACGCACCGCAGCGTTGCACACGGCACGTGACGCTCCGCAGCTGAGCGTGCCTACACGCTGACCGGCTGCGCGCAAAGAGGACAACGCGCCGCGCGCGGGACACCGGTGATTGCAGGATCGGCGGACCGCTCACCGCGCCGGTCGGCACGCAACGCCTCGCGCAGGGCGTGTACCGACAGACGCTCACTCTCCACGCGATCGAGCCAGAGCGCCTGCACCTCGGACGGAAGGGCGGCCAGGACGGCGTGAGCACTCCATGACACCGCGGGTCTGCGGCGGGCCAGCTCGAAACGCGACGCGACATGCACCATGTTTCGAAGACCCTGCACGCTGTAGCCAGTCACGACCTGCGCCTGCGGGTAGCCCGTCGCGAACCTACGAATCCCAAACCCCAGCCAGTCACCAACACCCCACGCCGCGCGGAAACCACCGGCGGTGAGCGCCCGGCCGGCGTGTACCCACTCGGCGTACTCGATACCTGCCGGCGCCGACCAGCCCAAGCCCGGCGACCGACCGCGATCCCCAGCAGCAGAGCCGGGCACCAGCAGCTCCGTTGCTACGACGCGAGACTCTCGCGACACGCTTGCGCTCACGACGGGCCTATCGCGCGAACGCGCAACTCGTGACAGTGGCATTTGAACCAGCCCGCTGCGCAGGCGACTAGGAGAGATTGGCGAAACTCGCCAATCTCCCCGGCCTGACGGTGGCCGGGGGCCACACTGAGCGCGCCGCTATTTGGGCAAGCCGACGCCGCGGTCGCCGGGGAACAGGTCGCCAAGGGGGCAGAGCAGTTCCAGCATGGTGAACTGGAGAGTGCGCCGCACTATCTCGATCACCGCAACTCCGTCATCGAGAACTATGTCGCGGGGCGGGTGCGGATTCACGTCCACATGGGGGTGCGGGCGCGTACCACCGAAGGTGCCCTCCATGACGTATGTGTTGCCGTCGAAGCGACTGGGCTGCTTGTCGATGATGAACGCGCCATCGCTGAGCGCCAGCGAAGGCTCCTCGGCCAACAGTGCCATTGGGATCAAATGTTGGTGCTTGTCGGTGTTCCAGACCTTGTGCAGCCATCGCAGCAGCAGACGATTCCCTCCGTGGTACGGCTGACAACGCTCGATGACTGTGAACGCCTGATCGCTGACGCCGAGCAGCTCGCCGCGGCGCAAGCGGTCGCCGCGGTCGGTCCACTCCCGCCGCATTTGCTCGAAGCCTTTCGCTGGCTTGTCGGCGCAGATCGGGAACTTGTTGTGCCTGCCGGGAACGGCTCCGTTCAGCAGGACGAGTTGCCAGACGAGTTGGTCGAGCGCGGAGCGAACGTCGTGAACCATCTCTCCGATGATCGCGCCCCAGTAGAGCACAAGCCCTGGCCCCCAGTTGGGATCGAGCTTGAACAGATAGCGACCGGCGTCGTGGTTTACCTGACTGCGGATGGTCCAGGCGTCCGGTTTCTCCCCGAACGCCAAGACTTCCTTGTGCAGCGCTGTCAGCTGGTCCTTAGCGCGTTCCCACTTTGCCCAGACCCCGTAGAGGTTCGCTCCGGTGCCCGTGGCGCTATCCACGGCACGGACTCTACGCCGCCAACTGGACCGTCCGAGCTTGAGTCAGTGCGCAGCCGAGGCGAGCGAGCATCGTGAGGTCGGCGTGAACGCGAACCTTGTCGAGTCCTCTCACGCGGAGGTCTGCGAGCGCCCAATAGGTCTTGAGGTGCGCGAACGCTCGCTCGACGGCTCCGCGCTTGCGGTAGAGGGTTTTGGACTGCTCGCTCTCGCGCGGGATGAGGGGGCGCAGCCGGTTCACCATGACCGCGATCTCGGAGCACTCGCCCGCCGGGCACGCCCAACGAGTCACGCCGAGGTTGGCGTCCGCCCCGATGAACGTGCGGTCACCGTGCTCGCACGTCGGGGTCCGGTGCTCGCCGCGCTTGACGCGCTCCGTGACGCGCAGCGCGATCACCGGAGCGATCCCGCGCTCAGCGCACCCCTCGTAGATAGGCCCGTTGTCGTAGCCCTTGTCCATGATCGCTACAGCGACGCTGAAGCCCTGCTCGCGTACCGCGTCGATCAGTGGCAGCGCGAAGTTCGCCTCGGCGTGGCGAGCGCTCTGGACCGTCCACGCGAGCGGCAGGCCGGTGTCTACGCACACGGCTGCGTGAATCTTGTACCCATAGAAGCCGCCGCCCTTGCGCGTCGAGACAGCAGAGCGGTGGCCCCAGGAGGCGTCGGGGTCCGAGTAGCGCTCGCGCTCGGGTCCGTTCTTGGAGAGGAACCGCTGGCCGTTCGCGTACGCCGGGACGTCGGAGGCGTCGATGGCGATGTTCTCGCCCATGCCGGGATTCGCCTCGCGCAGTGCGGCTACGACGCGCTCGGTGCAGGCGGCGAGCAGGTCGCGGTGCAGGCGCAGCTTGCGAGCGAAGCGGTAGCACGCCCACTCCGACGGCACGTCACCCTCGCACCCGATGGCGGCTTGCAGGCCGATGTGCTCGCGCAACAGGTCGATCACGCGCGTCCAAGTGGGGATCGCGTAGATGCTCTTGGCGAGCGCGACGCCGATCATCGTGCGCAGCGGATAGCCGGGACGCCCCGTCCAGCGCGTCGCCTCAAGCTCGGAGATCAGGGTCGCAATCTCCGGCGAGTCGAGGAGTGCTGCAAGCTCGACAGTAGCCGAGCGCGGTGCTACCTTCGGTATGTCCACGGAGCGCTATCTCCTTGGGCCAGACCCCCGGAAGCTCCAACTTCGCGGGGGTCATTCTTTGCTACTGGAATGCCTAATCTACAGGTCGCATCGGACGGCAAAACGCCCGGAAACACTGGGTTTCAGCGACTTGTGGGGGTTCGCGCGAGTATCCTCCGCCCGTGGAGCAGCGAGGACTGTGGCAAGCGGCATGGGGCGTCATGGCAGCGATAGCCGCAGCCTTCGATGCCGGATTAGTGGTCGCGAGGATCACGAGCAACGCACCGATCTGGGCCATAGTCGTGGCCACCGTCGTCCTGATCGTGTCGCTCTACTTCGTGTTCGCGCCCGTGTGGGGTGGGTGGCCGTTTAGACACGGTGCCGGTGAGGTGGGTGGAGCGACTGTCGGAGGCGTGGCCGGGCCGACACCGCGGGAATGGGCGCGGCAGTTTGCGGACGAGCTACAAGACAACGAGAGACGGACGAGACTCGATCACCCGGCACTCGTCAATCCGGGAAGCGTCATCCAGGAGATGATGGAGAGGGTGAAAGACGGTCTGACCCCGCTGGAGCGTGAGGCGCGTAAGCGCTACAGCGCGCAACTGCGTGGCCGTGGCCTTGCGCTGATCGACGATTTGATTCGCGCGGGTGTCGCGACACATGCTGATCGGACTCGCGTTGAGCGCGCGGACCGGGCTGAGGATGCAGCGGTCGTGTTCACGCGGATTGCGGACAACTGAAATGAGCGTAGGATCGCGCCTATGGGAATCATGCGATGGGCAGTCGTGCTCGGGACGGGCGGCCTGGCACCGGTTCGCACCAAGTCAGCCAAGCAGCGCACCGCCGCCGCCGCCGAGAAGCAGGTACGGCTCCAAAAGCAAGCGCTCAGGTCTGCGACGCGTCCTGCCGCTTCGAGCACTGCGAGCGAACTTGAACGGCTTGCGGCTCTGCACGCGCGAGGTGCGCTCAGCGATCAAGAGTTTGTTGCCGCGAAGGCCAAACTGCTCCGCTAGTAGCGCGCCCGAGTTTCGCCAATCTCTCCTAGCACGGGCGAACGCCTCCTCAACGAGCTGCATCGTCTGACGCTCATGTGTCGCCCGCATGCGCGAGTTCACCTCACGCGCGGTGGCGTCGGACGTGTCGTCGGCTGCGGCCTGCTGGCTCGCAGCCAGCTCCTCCAGCGCTTTCATGAGCTCGTGGTCGTCGTTGCCTTTGCTCTGCCGAGCGATCCTCACCGCCGTCGTCGCGGCCTGCACTGCTTCCCGCGTACGCCCCGCGGCGCGCAAGCAGCGCGCTTGGACGTACGCCTGCGCCGCACGCTGCAGTGCGGGCGCGTCAGCATCGAGCTGCTCGCGTGACTCGTCGAGCACCTGTAGCGCCTCATCGACGCGGCCTTGCTCGCAGCGCAGCTCGGCGAGCGTGACGTGACTGGCGAACCGCCGGAGCACCTCCGGCGAACCCGCTTCAAACAGCCTTCGCAGCGCCACCTCGGCACGGTCAAGCAGTACCGGGTCGCCATCGGTGCCGACCCGGCGCCGGAGACGCGTAGCGGCCACAAGCGTATCGGCCATGTTCAGCAGCTGGAGGCAGGCCATCTCGTCGGCACCGAGCTGCTCGGCCACAGCAAGCGCGGCCACGTCAAACTCGACAGCGCGATCGTAGTCCAAGCACGAGTAGCAGTAGTCGCCGAGTCGATGGAGGATATCGAGCCGCAGCCTGCCGACGGGCAGCCAATCCAAAGCGAGAATGCCCCTCGTCGCCAGATTCGACGCAATCGTCAGCTCACCGAGCCGCGCGGCTTGCGCCGATGCGAGGCTTGCCGCGTCAACCACAAGCTCATCCTCGCCGGCACGCTCGAACAGCCTCATCGCGCTCCGGGTGTCCGCAAAGCCCTCCGCCGTGCGCCAGTAGTTTGAGTGCAGCCGCGCCCGACACATGAGCAGCCGCCCCCGGTCCCCGGGATCGGCCCTCGACGCGAGCGCCCGCTCAATCTCGCTCTGACACGCCTCACGGTCCGCCGGCAGTCCCGCGCGGCTCGCCCGCTCGTACAGAGCATCGAAGTCAAATGCCATGTTGTGCTTCATCCCCTACATCGGATGCAACATCCCGCAACGGAACAATAGGCGTCAGCTGACCGTCAAGCTCGGTCGGCACTGCCGCCAAACCCGTCCCGATAGCCGTGCCCATGTCATGCCAGGCCGTTCCCGCCCAGCCAGCACATCGTCGAAGTCGGCTCGAAGCAACCCAACGTTTGCGTCATATGACGCCCCATTCCGGGACCGTGATCCAACCACGCGGCCAGCACCGCCGGGCGATCAGCGAGCTACGTAGCTCCCCAATCCCCGTCCGAGTAGAGGATCCTCTACTCGGACGGCAATTGCGGGGGTGCGCGGCTCGCTTATCGCCTGATGCTGCTGGTCGTGGGGTCGGTTTACGGTCCCGGAATGGGGCCTCATACGACGCACGCTTGGTGTTGGTGTGAACGGGTTGAGCGTGCTCGCCGGCGTGTCGGCTAGCGGGAGAGGCAATGGCTGTGGCGCGCCGCGGTGGGGGTGCTGTTGGCGTGTCGTTGCTGGGCTCGGGCCGGGTTGCGGCGTGTAGTTGACGCTACATCCCCGACATCACCGGCAACGTCGCCGCGATCTGGACCGACAACGAGACGCCGAACACCACCAGCCTCGCGTTCCAGCTCAACAACCTCCAAGGCTCAATCGTCGCGCAAGCATCGAGTAGCACAAGCGCGACAAGCCTGCCGTCCGTCACCCCCGTCACCGACTGCGGCGTCCCCTCAACCCAGAGTCCGGCCAAGTACTCCAGGCTGGGCGGGAAACGACGCGAAACCGAACTCCCGAGCGGCATCACCGCCATGGGCGCCAGGGGGGCCCAGACGCCGGTCTTACGCCAAATCCTGTTCCGTCCCTCCCCAAACCCATGTTGGCAGCGCGCCTTGGCAGCGCGCCTTGGTCGACCCGCGTCAAAACGATGCATCTTTTGCATGTTATGAGATCGGTGCGTGCTGTTGACGGCGGCTTCGGGCGGGCGTAGGGTTGTTTGAAGCCTCTTGAGTTGTTGCAATCACGTAGGGAGGCGTGAACGCTGTGAAGCGCCGTAGTAGACGTCGTGTTGCGTGGTCGGCCGCTGTTGTCGTGGTTGCCGTGATCGTTGTGGTCGTGCTCAGCAGTACTGGACAGTTGCCGGCGAATGAGCGGGCCGCACGGTCGGACGCCGCGATGCTGCTTTCACGCGTGCGGCTGCCAAGTGGTGTGCAGCGATCCGACGGCGAGCCCGCTGGGGACGGCGGTCACCTCGGCCAGCCCGCGGACACGGTGCACAGCCCACTGCCAGGTGGCGTCTCGGTGAGCGACACCGAGGTCGATGACTACGCGTTCTGGACGACGGATGCCTCCCCGCAGAGCGTGATCGCCTACGTGACCAAGTACGCGCCTGCCCATACGACGCCTGTCTTCGGGGGCGAGATGTGGGCTACCGTCGAGTTGCTTCAGTGGCCGCCGGTCACGAACGTGCTCGGTGTCAGGCAGCTCGCGGTAAGTGCCATGCAGCTCGCTGATGGCAAGACCGGGATTCGCGTCGACGCGCAGGTGACGTGGATCAAGCCGCGACCCGCGACCGAGCGGATCCCCGGCGGGGCCACCAAGCTCCTGGTGAGCTTGCCTCCCAAGGCAGCGGCAGATTGGCGCAACGCGCAAGGCTTCGGCCGGTTCGTCTTGATCACTTCGCCGGCGAGGATCCGTCGCGCCACAGCGCTCCTGAACGCGCTGCCGCTCGCTGGCGACGTCGCTGGTCAGTGGCCTATCGCCCCGCCCCTCGGCTGGTGCACTCCGATGCTGCAGCTCA
>Ga0181536_10006716_pt1 | contig 11475 bp, 9 predicted proteins | sample PEATcosm2014_Bin_41_FD_121105 | JGI IMG/M metagenome (GOLD analysis project Ga0181536, IMG submission 121105) | Peatland microbial communities from MTU Mesocosm Facility, Houghton, MI, USA - PEATcosm2014_Bin17_60_metaG | ecosystem: Environmental > Terrestrial > Soil > Wetlands > Peat | place...
CTTTCGCGCAAGAACATCCTGATGCGCGATCGTTACACCTGCCAGTATTGCCTGCGGATACTGCCCTCCGGCGAACTGACGCTCGATCACGTTGTTCCGCGCTCGCGCGCCGGCGAATCGGCTTGGGAGAATCTGGTGGCGTGCTGCCATCCCTGCAATAACCGCAAAGGCAATCGCACACCAGAAGAGGCGGGCATGAGGCTAAGCCGCCAGCCGCGTCCGTTCAGTCTACACACCAGCCGTCACTTGATGCGCTTGCTCGGCAAGAGCGACGAGCAGTGGCGGAAATATCTGTTCTATTAACGGCTTTCGATTCACAGCAGCCGGAAGTTCACTTCGATGGTCGCCGGCGCTCGAACCGGCTTTCCATTGCGCATAGCCGGCTTGAACTTCCACCGCGAAACCGCTTCGATGGCCTTCTCGTCCAGGCCCAGACCCAAGCTGCGGAGAATGCGGAAGCCGCGTGGTTTTCCGTCTTCGCCCACCTCTGTCGTCAATACCACCGTGCCCTGATATTTGGCTTTGCGCGCCTCCTCCGAGAACTCGGGATCAACTTTGTAAAGCACGACTGGCGCGACGACGCCACCGGACGCACCTCCGCTGAAATCAACGCCGCCTCCGTCATGCGGTCCGTATCCTGGACCGCTGCGATCACCGATTCCTCCGCTATCGCCTGCGCCAATGCCGCCGTTATGGCCTGGACCATTCGATGCCGGGCCGTCCCGGCCAAACGGATCGCCAATCCGCGCGAGGACGGGATCAGGCATCCGCACTTCCACCGGCGCCACCAATGTCGCCTCCATCAGGAGGAGCGGTTTGAAATCCGGCGGTGTCGCCGACGGTGGAACGAACTGGCGCCGCGCAAGTTTCGGTAGATCTCCGCGACTCGCCGGCAGAAGATCCCGCCCGCCACCGCCTCCACCGCCAGTGAGCAGGCGTGGGGCGATTAATCGCGTTTTTGTACTGTTCACCAAGAGCGCGAAGTTGCCGCGATAAGGCTTGGTGACCGAGTGCGACGAAACTACGACCAGTAATGCAATGACGCCAGCGTGAATCAGCACCGACAGCAGCCGTGCTCTCATCGCAAGGTCTGAATGCAATCCGCACACCATCCGTAAACCGTTGTAGATGCGCGACCGGCAGACACACCCGTTTCGGTGCGCGGCCCACAGTGTGCGACTGCTTCGACACCACCACTGTTGGCGTCTCCATTAAGCGGAAAGCGACGTAGCCTAGCCGCTGTTCCATTTCCCGGTAGAATGGGCGCAGGGAATGGAACAATACGCGCTGCAATTTCTCCCCGAGCGACGTGTCTATACGGTAAGTGAGCTGAACGCGGCCATCCGCGGAATCCTCGACCGCGAATTTCCCGATATCTGGGTCGCCGGCGAAATCTCTGGTACGAAACTCGCCACCAGTGGCCATTACTACTTCACGCTCAAAGAGCGAGACGCACAGTTGCGCTGCGTGTGCTTCCGCTCGACGCACCGCTACCTCAAGTTCAAGCCGCAGGACGGCGTGGCGGTGGTGGCTCGCGGGCGTATTGATGTTTTCGAAGCGCGCGGCGAATACCAGTTGTTGGTTGAGTTTCTCGAACCGCAAGGACACGGGGCTCTCCAGTTTGCTTTCGAACAGCTCAAGAAGAAGCTCGCCGCCGAAGGATTGTTTGATCCCGCCCGCAAGCGCCCGCTCCCTCGATTTCCGCGGCGCATCGGGATCGTGACTTCGCCTCGCGGCGCCGTCATTTCCGACATGCTTCACATCCTTGAGCGCCGTTTTCCAGGCTTGCACGTGCGGCTTTTCCCGGCGACGGTGCAGGGTGAAGGCTCCATTGACGAGGTCTGCCGCGGGATCGAGTACTTCAGCGGGACACCTTGGGCCGAGCTTGTCATCGTGGCGCGGGGAGGCGGTTCGATCGAGGATTTGTGGACGTTCAATGAAGAAGCCGTGGCGCGTGCCATGGCGGCCTGTTCTATTCCCGTGGTCTCTGCCATCGGGCATGAAACCGACGTAACGATTGCAGACTTCGTTGCCGATCTGCGCGCGCCCACGCCGTCGGCCGCGGCCGAGTTGGTGGTCCGCACGCGGGAGGAGTTGCTCGGCAGCATCGAGACGTTCCGGCGGCATCTGGCGCAGGCGGCGCGCTACCGTCTGGCCATGGCGCGGCGCCAGGCCGACCTGCAAGGTATCCAGCGCGCTTTGGCCGTGTTTCATCGTGTGGTGGGAAGGCGGCTGCAAAGGGTGGACGAGCAAGAGTACCGGTTGCGTGAGCGTATTCGAGCACTCGTCGAAGCCGGGTTTCGTGCGCAGCGCGCACTCGAATCACGCCTCGGCCGCTACGATCCTCGCCCGCGATTTGCACGGGACCGGCGGCGCCTGGAAATGGCCCGCGCATCGATGGAGCAGAGACTGCGGCTCGACATTGCCCACCGCGCCGGCCGTCTGCAAGAGCTGTCTGCCAAGCTCTCGCAGTTGAGCCCGATCCGCATTTTGGAACGAGGGTACGCTATCGTGACGAAAGAGTCCGGGGAAATCGTGAGCGATAGCCGCGAGGCACCTCCCGGCTCGGCGCTGCACGTCCGACTGGCCAAAGGCGCCTTGGACGCAACCGTCAACCGGAACTGATGCTGTCCCCTTCGCCCCGCCTGCTAGAATGTGAGTAACTTCATGGCTCTGGATTCGATCAAGGGATCCCTCAAGGAGAAGGGCGTGCGCCTGACCCGGCAGCGCGAGTTGCTTCTTGAACTGATCGACAAGAGCGGCGAACACCTCGACGCCGAGCGCCTGTTCCAACTGGCCAAGGAGCGGGATCCCAAGTTGAATCGAGTCACCGTGTACCGCACGCTCAAGCTGCTCAAGCAGGGTGGCCTTGTGGACGAACTGGACCTCATGCACTACGGTGGTGACCAGCACTACTACGAGACACGCATGAAGCAGGAACATGCGCACGTGATCTGTCTGCGGTGCGGCAAGGTCGAGGAGTTCTTTGGCGACCCTCTGCAAAGGTTACGACGGCAAATCGAAAGCCACTTCGGATTTCAAATCCTGTTGGCCCGGACCGAGGTGGGCGGCTTCTGCTCGCACTGCCAATCGTTGCGAGCGCGGGAAATGGAACAGGCCGCGCGTGAATCGGCCGCGCAGCAGGCTCTGGCGGAGACTGATGGGCCGGGGCATCGTTCGCGGTCCAAACGGCCCGCCTGATGGCTATAGAGGCCTCTGCCAGTGCCAGCACGGCTTCCCTGATCGTCGTCGACCCCAACGGTCATCGGGCGCGCGTGGAAATCAAGCCCGTTCCGTTCAAGATCGGCCGGCAGGCGGACAACGATCTGATCCTGCGTGACAGCCGCGCATCCCGTAATCACGCGCAGATCGTGCTGGAAAACGGCCAGTACATCATCGAAGATGCGGGCAGCCGCCACGGTGTGTACGTCAACGGCACGCGCGTGGAGCGTCAATTCCTGCGCAATTCCGATCGCATCGAGTTCGGCGTGCCCGATTCATACCAACTCATTTTCGCCCTGGATGGCGCCGAACTGAAGCGCCTCATGGAGCAATTCCCCGGCCAGGAACAGATCGTACGAACCGGCGCCGGCGCAAATCTGGCAAAGCTGCGCGCGGTGCTCGAAGTGGCGCGAACGCTGCAAACCGCGTTCTCAACGCAGGACGTCCTGAACTCAGTGGTGGACGCCGCGCTGGCAGTCACGGGCACTGAGCGCGGATTCCTGATGCTGCGCCACACGGAGGATCTCGAGATCAAAGTGGCGCGTGACAACCGCGGCAAGCCGCTGGCCGAGTCGGACCTGCGCGTACCCCGCCGCGTGATCCGCCGCGCGCTCGAGCAACGCCGCGAGTTGCTCTCCATGAACTTCGATCCGCTTGCCACCGGCGAGGCCAACACCGAGCACAGCGTGGCCGATCTCGAGCTGCGTAGCGTGGTGTGCGTTCCGCTGGTACGCATCAACGCAGGGGCCGGGCAGGCTACCAGCGTTCTCTCCACCCAAAACGACACCGTGGGCCTGCTCTACATGGACTCGCGCGGCGTGGCCGCCGATCTTTCCGGAGGAAATCGAGAGCTGCTGCAAACGCTGGCCATCGAAGCTTCCACCATCCTCGAAAATGCGCGTCTGATCGAGGAGGAGCGCCAGAAGGAGAAGATCGAAGAAGAACTCAGCGTGGCGCGAACCATCCAGCAGAGTCTGCTACCGCGCCGGCTGCCCACTGAAGGCTGGTTCCGCGCTTGCGGTTCGAGCATCGCATCCCATCAGGTGGGCGGCGATTACTTTGACGTGGTGAAGGTCAGCGAATCTTGCTGGGCCACTGTTGTGGCCGACGTCTCCGGGAAGGGCGTTAGCTCGGCGCTGCTCGCGTCGCTGCTGCAAGGGGCGTTCCTCGTTGCGTCGGATGCGTCCGAGCAGATGGCCCCTCAAGTTCAGCGGATCAACCGGTTCTTGAATGAACGAACCGAAGGCGGCAAGTACGCGACGATCTTCTACTGCCTGCTCGATCGCGGCGGGAGCCTGCATTACATCAACGCCGGACAGTGTGCGCCTTTACTGCTATCGCACAACGGACGCTGGGAATATCTCGCGACCACCGCCGTGCCGGTCGGCCTTCTTCCCCAGGCTGACTTTGTGGTCGAGAAGAGACAGCTTGCGCCGGGCGACCGGCTGGTGATCTACAGCGATGGCGTGACCGAAGCACAGAATGCCCACAGCGAATTCTTTGGCCGGAAACGCCTTCGGGAAATCGCCGTGTCTCACGCAGCCGATGCCGGCACGGTACTCCACGACGCCATCCTAGGCGCGGTGAAAACGTTTGTGGACAGTGCTCCGCAGGCAGACGACATCACTCTGGTAGTCATCGAGTACGAACCGGACCATTCAGGCTAGCGAATAGACGAAGGCTCTTCTCTGCTTCGCCCCGCTGGCCCTGCTTTTCGAGCACGGCGGCACGCAAGAACAGCAAGCGGGGAAACGCAAGCGAAGCGAACAGCTCGGGCGCCGGGTTCGGCACGGGATTCCGTTGGACAAATGGGGCGGCATCTTGGAAACGGCCGGTTTCGACCTGTGCCCAGGCCAGCAGGACGGGCAAGATCTCATGCGGCGTGGGCGCAGCGTGCTGGTACACATCCTGAAGCACAGGCAGGGCCGATGCAAAATCCTTCTGTAACAGGAGCGCATAGCCGAGCATGAGCTGCCGTGTTTCGTCTCCGGCGCCCGGTAGAAGCTGCAGGGCGCGTGCTTTCCATTCTGGGGAAGATACCGGAGACTCGGCCAGGAAGCGCGCTACGGCCGCTAGTCCCGCGCCATTCGCCCGGTCGGCAAAATCGCGAGCGCGCTTACGATCGCCGAGATCCAGCTCCCACACGGCTATTTGCGCGTTGGCCTGCTGCGCAGCGCCAGGCGGCAGGCTCCGGGCCAGACCATCCATGAGTGCCACGGCTTGCTGTCTGCGGCCGCTGAGGAACTCCCACTCGGCATGGCGAAACTCTGCTAACGGGTCCTTGGCTTTTCGGCGAATCTCCAAGTACTGATTGAGGAGTGCGTCCGCACCGCTGATATCACCCGTCCTTAAGCGAGCGTGCGCCGCTTTGAGCAATGCGCCACCGCCATTGAAGTTCGCATCCTTCTCGAAGGACTCGCGATAGTAGCGCTCCGCCGCGGCGAACTGGCCAAAATAGAAGTTCACGTCGCCAAGCGAGTCCGGAGCGTTTGGATCCGCAGGCTGGAGCCGCCGGTACTCATCCAGCGCTGTGATCGCCGCGCTCCGATTGCCGGCGTACATTTCTGCATAGCCGACCTCGTTGAGGAGCGCGGCGTTCTGCGGCTCGACAGCGAGCGCCCTGGTGTAATTTTGCGCCGCATCCGCGTATCTACGGCCATTCAAACTGATGCGTGCCAGACTGTGGAGCAACTGGAAATCGGTGGGATCGAATCGCACGGCGGTCTCGAGCGCCTGGACGGTGGCTGTGACGTCGCCGCGCAACTCGGCGGCGAGGGCGGCAAGACGCGCGCGATCCAACCCGGAAATCGAATTGCCACGGGCCGAGGCGAGCGCGGTGATTCTCTCCACCTCCGTTCGATTCCCTTGCTGGGCGGCCCCTTCGGCCCATGTTGCGTACGCCTGTCCGAAGTTCGGGTCAGTTGCGGCAGCTCGTGAGAAAGCCGCCGCGGAGGATGCCGGATCCGGGGACTCCAGACCTTCGCAGTACTCGCGCAGTGCCGCGTTACTCTGCGTTCCAAAAGGCCGGAGCTGAGCTATCAGTTGCTTAGCCAGAGAATCGGCTAGCCGGATCACTCCCTCTGATTCCGGGCCGCTGGCGGCCAACTCGCGTTCGACTTTTCCGCGGGAAGCATCGAAAAGCGTAGCATTCAGTTGCAGGCGCGTGCCCAAACGCGACAGACGGCCATAGAGAATCCGGTTGGCGCCGGCTAGCAATGCCGCTTGCTGCTCGGTCGAAATCCCCGGCGCGCTGAGTGGGCGCAATCCGAAAGCTCGTTCCGACGCGTGCAGCGTACTGAACCGAATCACAGAGATGGTGCGCGAGCCGGCCCATTCGGCAGTCACCACCTCGGAAACGGCCCGCCCCATCCAATTCAGCGCATCGTCACCCGTCAGGTTTTCGAATCGCAGGATCGCGATGCGCTCGATGCCAGGCGGTTGGCTTCGTGAACAGGAAAAAGTGAGGCTGGCGAGAGTTAAAAGAGCAAGCGCACTCGGCGTGCGGCCCGTCCGCGTCCCGCTACAGAACACGCGGTTCCATGGTGAGCAATTCCTGGAACTCGGGCAGCTTGCGGAGCGAGGCGAACTCCGGATCCTCCATCATCTTCTTGCGCTCGGTCAATCCTTCCTCCAGCGCTTTACGAATATAAGTCAGCGCGCGGTCGTTCATCCCCGCCTTGGCGTACGTCTTCGCCAGGTAATAGTAAAACTTGGCACGTTCTTCCACGCTGCGCTCCTGCAACAGGATGCCCCAGGAGTTACGATGCTCGAACACTTCAGGATCGAGCGCCAGCGCCTTCTCGTAGATCTCAGCCGCCTTCTTGTAGTTCCTGCGCGCGAAAAACGCGGTGCCCAGATTACTGTAAATCGAAGCCGAGTTCGGAGCCAGCGTCAGAGCCCTCTGGTAGAGCTTTGTGGCGCGGCGGTAGCTCTTTCTCGAATAGTAGATCGTTCCCACGTTGTTGATCGCTTCGGCATAGTTCGGGTCCAACTTGATCGCGCGCTCGTAGTATCGCTTGGCAATATCGGTTTGCATCATCTGGTGATAAGCGATACCGATTTTATTTTGGATCACGGCCGAATCGAGAGGGCACTGCTTATAGATCTCCGCCGCCTCCCGGTACATCTTGCGCGCCATGAGAATGTCAGCCCGTTTTTCCGGGCTCAACGGAGCCCGTGTAGGCGCCGTGACGGCGGGTTCAGTGTGGTCGGGCTTCGAAGGATCTAGAAGCGAATTCTGTGCGGAAAGTGTTGCGGAGGAGCAGAGAACAGAAGCGAGAAACAAGCGGGCCGAAACCATACGGCCTCCTTGGCTCTATTTAAACACATCCAGAAGGCGCCGAAAAAAGCCCTTGCGCTTTTCGGGCTTTTGGCCCTGTTGATCGCGAGAATTGGCAGGCTGGGCATTGGGAGCAACAGCCCCCGGGGCGTGGCGCAAGCGCGGGTCGGTGGCAGCCATTTGTGTACCGTTGGCGGGAGTGACGGCGGGTGGCGAGGGAAGTTCCCAGCCCGCGACGTGCGTGGCGCCGGGGTTGGACCCGCCATGCAGAGGGCAGGTTCCCACGGGCTGCGTTCCTGCGATAAACACCTCGGTTCTTTGATTGGGACAGAATGGCGTGGCCGGCATGCCCGATTGAGGATCGATAGCAACGGAGACAATGCCGTCGGGAGCCTGGAACGGTTTGGCGTCGCGGTAAGCCCGGTACGCGAGCGCGCGCTTCATAAATTCCGCCCAGATGGGCGCGGCGGAGTGTGCACCCTCCAGGTCCAGTTCCCGGTTGTCGTCAAAGCCGACCCAAATCACGCACAGCAGTTCTGTGGTGAATCCCGCGAACCAGCCGTCGCGGTCGGAGGTTCCCGTTTTTCCGGCTGCCGGAACTGTGAAGCCACCGGCACGTACGGCCGCCGCTGTTCCGGAACGCAGCACCTCTTCGAGCAGGCTGACCATCAAGTAGGTCACGCGTGGATCCAAAACCTGCCGGGTTTCCGGGGTGGGCTGATAAAGCGTTGACCCGTTCTGCGCTCGCACCAGCGTGATCCAGTTCGGTTTGGTGTACGTACCCTGGTTGGCAAAGACCGTATACGCGCCGGCGATTTCGAGCGGGGTAGTATCGTACGAACCGATGGCCATGGAGGGGGTGGCCTGGATGTCATCATTGAGCCCGGCCTTCTTGGCAAACTGGACCACCGTGTCGTAGCCAACCATCTCGGCCACTTTGATGGTGGCGATGTTCATGGAGTGCGCCAGTGCTTCCCGCAGCGTCACCTCGCCGTGAAATTCGTGTTTTAAATTGCTGGGCTCGTAGGGCTTATTGTCGAACCAGAAGGTCGTCGGCACATCATCGACCATGGTGGCTGGGGTCACGATGCGCGGGCCGCCATCCACCGCGGTGTCAAGCGCCGCGGCGTAAACGAAAGGTTTGAAGGAAGACCCCGGCTGGCGAAAAGAGAGCACACGGTTCAATTGGCTGGTACCGTAATTCCGTCCACCGAGCAGAGCCTTGATGGCTCCCGTGTGCGGATCGAGGGCAATAAGCGCCACCTGCGCATCGGGAAAAGGCACGTTCTTGAAGCGGCGCTGTCGCTTCAGTTGCTCATCCACATGCTGCATGCCGAGACGCACGGATTCAACCGCTGCGCGCTGAAGATCGAGATCCAGGGTGGTGTAGATGCGATAGGAAGTGGACTGAAAATCCTTGTCCTGAAAGTGATTCTGCAGGTCGTCGTTCACCAGGTCAACAAAATACGGAGCCTCGGTGGATTCGGATCCTCCGGTCACTAGTTGAACCGGTGTGTCGCACGCCAGCGCATAGTCGCGCTCGCTGATGTAGCCGTTCTGGCGCATCAGCGACAGAACCACGTTGCGCCGTTCACGGACACGATCCGGATGGCGGAAGGGGTTATAGTAGCTGGGCCGCTGCACCATGCCCGCCAGCATCGCCGCCTCGGGAATCGTGAGCTGCCGGAGATCTTTGCCGAAATAGGCCTGCGCCGCTTCACCGAACCCTCGAATGCCGAAGCTTCCGCGCTGCCCAAGGCTGATCTGGTTGCAATAAAATTCGAAGATCTCTTGCTTGGAGAGCTTCTGCTCCAACTCAAGTGTGATCATCACTTCCGCGGCCTTGCGCCGCCAGTTCTTTTCATTGTCCAGCCAGAAGCTGCGTGCGAGCTGCATGCTCAGCGTGGAGGCGCCCTCGGCTTTGCGGCCTTGCCTGAGGTCGTCGTACACCGCTTTCACGATGCGGATTGGGTCGAACCCGGAATGCTGGAAAAAGCGCTTATCTTCGGCGGAAATGATGGCCTCGACCACGACCTGCGGAATGTCGGCGTAGTGTACGATACGCCGCTTCTCGCGATTGCGGTCGTAAAGATTGGTGATGAGCTGGGGTTCGAGCTGAAACTGCTCGCGGTCGGTATTGTCCTGCAAGGAGATGATCTGGGAGATCCGGCCATTAGCAAACTTGATGACTCCCGCTTCCTCGCGGAAGTAGGAATCGTGTCCGGGAAAAATCTCGATCGCCCCGTCGGGCCGCACATTGAACCAGCCCATCGGGTTGTCGCGCGACTCACGGTACCCGGCGCGGCGCAACGCGAGCACGATGTCATCAGCGGAGACGGCATCGCCCACACCGACCACTTTGGGTGCAGCGTAGATTTTCGAGGTGTTGGCAAACGGGCCGGCGCGCAGCTTTTCGTCGATGAGACGCGAGTATTTGACGTAGAAATAGGTGAAGCCCAGAACGCCGGCCGTCACCACTAGCACAACACCCGCGAGCAGGGCTTTTCCGAAAGGGCCCATGATGAAGCGGGCAAGCCTGGCGTCCCTCGGGACCCGGACTTTCACTTCCTTCTTCTTACGGGCCATTCGACTCTCTTATTGTAGACGAGAAATGCAGCTCGACGGTATACACGGGAAGGCTCACCTGGACCGCGTAGCGGACCGCAAAGCGGTTTGTGCCTGGCAAACGTCGAACCTGCAACTGGTTGGGCGAAATTTCGAGGCCCAACGAGCGGCCGCGATCGAGGATCATTTGCCGCGTTTCGTCCTCAGAGCGGAGAGGGGCCTCGCTGAGCTGCTTCTCGAGTTGGAGATTTCTCAGGTAGACCGGGATCAGAACGATCCCGATCCAAACAAGAACGGCTAGTACCGCGATGCCTGCTGCGATTCTCCAAATGGGAAGGCGGGTGGGACCGGGACGCTCCGCGGCGTCACTCACGGGTGCGGCTCAGAGTCCTTCGAAGCCGCCGCGCACAGCTCTTCCCACATATCGCCGCTCTTGGTCCACTCTGCATTGTCGATGCCGGATATTTGCAGCTCTTCCTCTTTCAGCGTGCCGTGGCCGTAGGGGCAGATGTACTCGATGCGCGGCCGGCCGAGTTGCAGCATGCGGTCCCACGAACCGGTCTCAATCGGCATGCGCAGCCGGCGCAGGCACACGCGGCAGCGGTATCGTTGGTCCCAGACGCACACGTAGAGCAGCCCAATGGACAGCAGGAACCAGACGCCTACGGCTGTCGTGAAGGCTAGATCCACGCCGAATCGCGCTACACGGACCCCGTAGAACCAGAGAGGCGAGGACCAATAGGCATTGATCGCCTTCAGCATGCCGTAAGATACCGCCCCAGCGATTCCCAGCTTTCCGGCAAAAAAGCCCCAATACCGCATATTGGTTAGACGCTACTTCCAGTGTAAAGTTTCCAAGTTGCAAGCAAAAGGGGCTACGCGCGAAAAAGATGGCGCGCAAGGAACATGACATTGGCCGGGCGCTCAGCCAGGCGCCGCATGAAATACGGATACCACGCCTTGCCGAACGGCACATAAAGCCTTAGCCGATAACCTTCGGCAACCAGGCGCCGCTGGAGATCCCGCCGGATGCCGTAAAGCATTTGAAATTCAAAGCTCTTGGGAGCGATGTGGCGGGAACGCGCGAAGCTCTTGGTCTGCTCGATCATTTTTTCGTCGTGCGTGGCGATGGCTGGATATGTGCCGGCGGAAAGCAGCATCTTCATCAGTTGCAGGAAATTTCGATCCACTTCGGATTTGCCCTGAAAGGCAACTTCCGCGGGTTCCAGATAGGCCCCCTTGCACAGGCGCACGCGGATGCCACGGTTGCAGAGAATTTCCACGTCCTTTTCGCTGCGCCGCAGATAGGCTTGAATCACGATGCCTACGGCGCCGTGCTGCGCGTGAAGATCTTCCACGAGTTGGATTGTGCGCTCGGTGTAAGCACTTGATTCCATGTCGATCCGCAC
>Ga0181536_10006720_pt1 | contig 11470 bp, 7 predicted proteins | sample PEATcosm2014_Bin_41_FD_121105 | JGI IMG/M metagenome (GOLD analysis project Ga0181536, IMG submission 121105) | Peatland microbial communities from MTU Mesocosm Facility, Houghton, MI, USA - PEATcosm2014_Bin17_60_metaG | ecosystem: Environmental > Terrestrial > Soil > Wetlands > Peat | place...
CAGGGCCACCAGGCGATCCCGTTCGGCTTGTGTCATCAGGAGTTGTCCTTCTTGCACCTCCCCAGCCTGGAAGATGTCAATAGGACATTTCTACTTTGCGCAAATAGGACATTATCATTTTGCCGTTTTGCGCAGAGGGTTGCTCACTATACTGGCCTGATATAGAATTACCGTGCCTAAGTGTCGCCAAGCGGAGTTAGTTATGTCCTACTCGGTGCTTCTTGTCGAGGATCATAAAATCATGCGGGAAGGCATCCGTGCCTTGCTCGATCGCAGCGGCGAGTTCACTGTGGTTGGAGACGCGGAGAGCGGTTCGGAAGCGGTGCAACTTTGCATCGAGACACATCCGGACATCGTTTTGATGGACATCGGGTTGCCGGGCTTGAATGGCGTGGATACCACCACCGAACTGCTGCGTCAGAACCCGGGCCTGAAGATCATCATGCTGTCGATGTACGACGATGAGGAATCCGTGGTCAGTTCCATCCGGGCTGGAGCGCGTGGCTACGTTGTCAAGCGCGCTTCCGCCGGGGATTTGCTGGATGCACTGCGCGTGGTGGCCCGCGGCGGTTCGTATCTGAGCCCGCACGTATCGGAACAACTGCTGGCCAGGATCCGGCGCGGCGACGCCGATACGGCGACCCGGCACCCGTTGCTCTCCCAACTCACGCCGCGTGAATTTCAGGTGCTGGGCCTGATTGTGGAGGGCAAGGCCAGCAAGGAAATCGCCGTGATGCTCGATCTGGGCGTGGAAACCGTGCGCAGTTACCGCAAAACCATGATGAAGAAGCTGAACGTGAACAACGTTGCAGGTCTCATCCGGGTCGCGCTGGCCACCGGACTCGCCGACAAGATCCACCAGGCGGCGCCGGGATCGTAGACCGCCTGTTCCAGAGCAACCACAGGTGCGATACTATGCAGGGATATGAATCGCCGCTATTTTCTAATGAGTTCTGTCGCAGCTGGAACCGCCGCACTCCGTTCGAGCAGTCTCGCTAGTCCGAACGACACTGTGCGTGTAGCGTGCGTAGGCGTGCGCGGCCAAGGCCGGGCGCACATCTCGCACTACAGCAAGATGGCCAATGTGGAGATTGCTGCCATCTGTGACATTGATGAATCGGTCTTGAATGCCCGCTTGAACGATGTGGAAAAGATGGGCAAGAAGCGTCCGGCCGCTTACACGGACTTGCGCAAGCTGCTGGAAGACAAGTCCATCGACGCCATTTCGATCGCCACTCCGAATCACAATCACACGTTGCAGGTGGTGTGGGCGTGCCAGGCGGGCAAGGATGTTTACGTCGAGAAGCCGTGTTCGCACGATATGTTTGAGGCGCAGCAGATTGTGGCGGCGGCCCAAAAGTACAACCGGCTGGTGCAGCACGGCACCAACTGCCGGTCTGGAATCGCCCGCGAGGCCGTTCAAAAACTGAGCGAGGGCGTGATTGGCGACGTATACATGGCGCGCGGGCTCTGCTTCAAGTGGCGTGATACGATTGGCCGCAAGCCGGTCGAGCCGGTGCCCGCAGGCGTGCATTACGATCTGTGGCTGGGTCCCGCCCCCCTGCACGAATTCACGCGCAACCGTTTCCACTACAACTGGCACTGGTTCTGGGACTACGGCAACGGGGATCTGGGCAACCAGGGCATCCATCAGGTGGATGTGGCGCGCTGGGGACTGGGCGTGAAATACCCCACCAAGGTCAGCGCCATCGGCGGGCATTTCATGTTCGATGACGACCAGGAGACGCCGAACACCATCGCCGCCACGTACGAATTTGACGACGCCGGCAAGAAGAAGTTCATGGTATTCGAGGTGCGCCACTGGATCAGTAATCATGAAGCGGGTATCAACGAAACCGGAGCCGGCAAAGAAGTGAACACGGTGGGCGCGATCTTTTACGGTTCGAAAGGCTACATGGCCGTTACCGACGAAGATCACGCGACCTACTACACGTTCCTGGGGCGCGAGCAGCAACCGGGACCGGCGGGCCACGATCAAGGCAACAACTGGGCCAACTTCATCGACGCCGTGCGCAGCCGCAAGCACTCAGACCTGAACGCGCCGATTGAGGAAGGCGCCATCTCGACCACGCTGGTGCATCTGGCGAACATTTCGTATCGCCTGGGCCGCACTCTGCACTTCGATGCAGATTCCTATTCCTGCGTGGGTGACGCAGAAGCCAACGCCATGTTCCGCCGGAAATACCGCGAGCCGTTCGTGGTTCCGGAAAAGGTCTAGGGCAGCGCGTTCCGTTCAGACCCGGAAATAATCGGGACGCCAGCTGCCAATCGCCTTCTTGATGTCGCGCGGGAGCATGGTCCCGGCGAGCACCTTTTCGACCAGCGCCGGAACTTCCGCATCGGAAGCGAAGCGGAGTGCGATCAACTGCTGCTCGGTCAGATCTCCGATCCTGTCACGCAACGGTTCGGCGAGCAGTTGCGACAGCCGGAGGCGCTCCTCCAGGCGGATCACTCGGTCTTGCACCTTGAGGGCGTAGGTGCGGATCATGACGATGGCTGCTGCCCCTGCCAGCGCCAGGATCACGAACCACCCTGCCCAAAGGCCGGGGTGCCGGAACAAGTGCCACGCTGCCGCCAGAATATTGAGGAACGCCACCGGCAGCAAGAACATGTGAAACAAAGGGTCACGACGAGTGTGATTCGCGTAGTTTTGCGCAGTCTGTGCCATGAAAGTCTCCTCTTTCAACTGCGCACTTATTTTACGACGGCCGGCGGAGGGGAGGGCGTAGACTCAGAAACGCGCGGCAAAAGGCCGGCTAAACTCGAGCCCAATCCGGTAGACCAACCCGCGGCGCCGGCAATACCGCACGTGGGCGTCGCCCGCCAGTATGCTGATGCGGGAGCGGATTTGTACCCTGGAACTGACCGCGACGGGGAGCAAGGACTCGATCGTGGCTCCGGAACCGCTCAGGTTGACCGCTCGCGCCGGGATTTTACGATGGTTTACAGAGATTGTTAACCAGCAGCGGAGGCGGTATCGATCGGCGGATCTCGGGGTGAGGGGTAGGAGCATACTTAACAAAGCAAGCTTCAGTTTATGGATTTCGCGCTTGCACCAACAATCGAGCAAAATCCTTAAGCACGACACCGGTCAATACGCCGCTGCGCCGCCGGTCGCGAAAAGCGTTCAGCGCGATCCTCGGGCGCTGAGCATGTTCGCGAAGATGCGGTATGCTCCCGGAACGGCGGCGGGCAACTCCCGGAACCAGGAAAAGGCGCTGAAGATGTACACGCCTTTGCCGTAACGCGCATAGAGCATGCTGCCCTCCAGAGGCTTCTCGCCGGGGTCGTGGGTTTCCAGCACGGCGCGGTAGCGCGAATCCCATTCCGAGGCGAAGTAGAGGCCACGTTCCTGGATCCAGCCGTCAAAATCGCGATCCGATATGTGATTGGGCCCGACAAGCAGCGGATTGCCCGGGTCGAGGAAGCGCACCGGCGACTCCTCCACGCTCACGCGCCCACGGCCAACCGTCAGGGGATAGGGGCCCAGATGATCCAACTCTCCCGTGCGCCGTCCACCGAACGGCCCGCCTTCGGCGACGTTGTATTGCACGATCATGGTGCCGCCGTTGTTCACGTAATCGAGCAGCCGCTGCTGGTTGGCGCGCAGATCCGGCCGCACGTTGTACGCCCGCACGCCGGTGACAATGGCATCGAAAGCGGAGAGATCGGATTCCGCGAGATCGCGCGCCGTGAGCACGGTTACGTCGCATCCGAGCTGCCGGAGCGCTTCGGGCACCTGGTCGCCCGCTCCCATCACGTAGCCGATCTTGTGCGCCGTGAGCTTGATTTCCGCACGCTCGAGTTTTGCCGTCGCGTCAGGAAACAGAGTCTGCGGCGGAATGTGCGGGAAGGCGATCACGGTCTGGCCCGAAGAGATCTCTCTGCCATCCACCTTCGCCACGGCGCGGAGCTGGCCTTGCACATCTTCCCGCGGCGGCGTGATGGCGAACGTCAGCGTGGTTTCGTCTCCCGTGTGGGCCAGCCGGAAACCTTGCGACGCCGGTGCCGTCTTCCAGTCTTCTGGGAGCTCCAGCCGCAGATCGCCCGCCATATCCGCCGTATTAGCCTTCACGTGCACCTCGATTTTCTTCGGTGCTTCGCTGGGGAATAGGGCGACCGTTTCCGGCAGATCTACCGCAACAGCCGGCACGACGGCCACGGCGCGCGTCAACTCGCCTTCGGTGGGATCGACATAGCGATAATGAACCGGCCGCCTAAGCGTCACGCTCGTTCCGGAAAAGTCGAGTGTAAAGCGGGCCACGAATTCCGGCGGCGAATCGGCGAGTCCGATCAGTTCCTGGTCGGCAATGTCGTAGGTGTTGCCCACGGGAGGCTTGCGTAGCCAGAAAGGCTGCGAGTACGGCGTGTCGGGAGGAATCGTCCAAGTCATCTCTTGCTGAACGAGCTCGTTGTACGCTAACGGGTGCACATCGGACAGCCCCGTGCCATGGCCGCCGCCCGGCCCGGACAGCGCCAGACCCGTTCGTTTGACTGGGTAGTGCGAGCGGTTGATCGTCTCCAGCTCTATCTTCAACGTCGAACCGGGCACCGCCGTGTAGCGCTCGGCGGTCGCATCTAGCCATAGTCCGCTGCACAGCGCTAGCGTTTCGTCTAGTTCCTCCAGCTTGCGCCTGGCCCATGGATCATCGATGGCCGCAATCAATGGCCGCGCTTTCAGCAGCAGCGGAATGGTCTTCTCCGGCTGCTCCGGAATGAACGATCGCTCAGCCTCCGCCAGAATGCGTCCGATAGGCTCGCCGCCCGGCACGCGGCTCCACGTGGTGTCCACGTCATCAAACGCGTCTTTGTCCGCCGGTGCGCCGGCGATGGTAGCCAGGAAGTTCTTGGACGGGCCGCGCCGCTCTGTCGCACCCATACCCTGGCTGCGATGCTGGCTGCGGCTGATGCCGGCAATCTCGGCATACGATTTCCCGAGCACCGGGTTGAACTCGCCCGTATCCACCTCCACCTTATGCGGCAGTGCCTGGGCTTCCTTCTCCTGCTCGGGAGTGAAACTGAACACGTTCCAGAAAAGCCGCTTGGCCTGCCACGGCTGGACGTAACGCAATTGCTCCGGGAACCGATTCTTGTCCGCCGCCGCTGAGAAGGCCTCCTTGCCCAGAATCGCCGAGGCTTGGTGGTGCCCATGCCCATCGCGCGGTGTACCGGAAAATCTCAAAATGACGACATCCGGCCGGAACCTTCGGATCACCCAGACGATATCGGAGAGCACGTTGTCGCGGCCCCACTTGGCCAGAGCTTCGTCGGCGGTCTTCGAATAACCAAAATCAATGGCGCGTGTGAAGAACTGTTCCGCGCCGTCGATGCGCCGGGCAGCCAGCAGTTCCTGTGTCCGAATAACACCCAGCAGGTCGCCTTGCTGGGGCCCGATGAGGTTTTGCCCGCCTTCGCCGCGCGTTAACGAAAGATAACCTGTTCGCAGCGATCTGCCCCGTGCACAATAAGCCAATAGGGCGGTGTTTTCGTCGTCCGGATGGGCGGCGATCATCAGAACGCTCCCTAGAACGTTCAGCTTACGGAGGGCTAGTTCGATCTCCGGAGTACCGGAGAGGTTACGCTGCGCCCGCAATGAGACGATAAGAGGGTTGTGGGCGGCAGGCAGAATTAACAGCAGGACACAACGGCGGAGAAACCTGGCCTGAAAAATGCTCATCGAAATTAATGGTAGACCATTCAGGGCGGCGTACCGGAGGAGGTGGCGCCCATGAGTTCTCGACTAGCACTGTCGCTCCGTGCCTTCTGGCGCCGATGGGTAACTTCGAAACCGCCGGTTTCGGTCGCGCCTGAGCCGTTCGCGCCTCCCAAAATCGGCCTCGCGCTCGGTGGCGGATTCGCCCGCGGCGTCGCCCACGTCGGCATCCTCAAGGTGCTCGAACGGGAGAATATTCCCATCCACTGCATTACCGGCGTCAGCGCAGGTTCCATTGTGGCTGCAGCTTACGCCAGTGGGACCGAGGTGGACCATATCGCCAAAATCGGCTGCGGCATGCGATTCAACGACGTTGCACGCTGGACGCTCTGCCGGCTGGGACTGGTCGAGAGCGAGCGCATGGCCGCTTTCCTCAAGCGTCTGCTCAAAAAGTTCAGCTTCGAAGAGATGAGGATTCCGCTCGGTGTCCTGGCCACCGACCTGGGAACCGGAGAGCCCGTGTCGTTCCGGGACTCCGGCGACGTGATCCTGCCGATCCGCGCCAGTTGCTCCTACCCTGGCTTGTTTCAGCCAATCCGGCATGATGGCCGGCTGCTGGTGGACGGCGCCATGTGCATGGAGGTGCCAGCTCAGCTTGCCCGGAAAATGGGCGCGACGCACGTGATTTCGGCCTGCCTGCCCATGCAAGGTCCCGCCGTCGTGCCCAGTAACATGCTGCAAGTCGTGAACCGCTGTTTTCAGATCTTGCAAAGCAGGGCGGAAGAGAGCTGGCGCCGCCATTCCGACCTGATCATCTCGCCGGACGTGACCGGCGTGGCCTGGGACGGCTTCAAAAGCGGGGCCGAGATGATTGAAGCCGGCGAGCGAGCGGCCGAGGCTGTTCTCCCACAGGTCAGAAAATGGCTGGAACCGGCACATGTCGAGGCCGTCACCAGCCCCATGCCGGTCGAAGTGGCCACCTAAGATTCAAGCCAGATTCAAGGTCTGCATCACCGTTCCGCTCTGCCCCTGAATCTTCTCCTGCAACATCATCAGCGCGTGAATGAGCTGTTCCGGACGCGGCGGGCAACCGGGAACGTACACATCCACCGGGATCACCTGGTTCACCGGAACCAGCGCGTAGTTGTTAAAAACGCCGGTCGAGGTGGCGCACGCGCCCATCGAGATCACCCATTTCGGCTCGGGCATCTGCTGGTACAGGTGGCGGATCACCGGCGCCATTTTGTTCGAAACCCGGCCGGCGATAATCATCAGGTCGGATTGACGTGGCGAGCCGCGAAACACCTCCGCCCCGAAGCGCGCGATATCGAAGCGGGACGCGCTCATCGACATCATTTCGATGGCGCAGCAGGCGAGCCCGAATGACATGGGCCAGATTGAGTTCTTGCGCGCCCAGTTGAGGGCGTTGTCGAGCGTCGTGAGAATCACACCTTCCGACGCCGCCGACCGCTCCATGAATTCGTTGTCGATGCGCGCGAATAGCTCCACTGGACCGCTGGCTAATGGACTATCTGGCATAACTTTATTTTCGCACGGCGAGAGAGCGGTTTCGTGGCACACCACTGCTAGAATCGAAATAGCCGCGTGCCGATGCCCTCCCCCACATACAACGAAGCTCTAGACAAAGCCGCCGAAACCTGGGGAATCCAACCGGACTACTGGGATATTTGGGGAAAACACCATATCACTCCGCCGGAAACCAAGCGAGCCATCCTTCAGTCGCTAGGCATTGAGGCTGGTTCCAAAGAACACCTTGACGCTGCGGCCGAAGAGCGTTTGCGCCGGGAGTGGTCGCGCCTGGTTCCGCCCAGCCTGGTGATCAGCGAGAGCCAGCGCCCCAGGGTGTTCGCCGCCAATCTGCCGGCGGAATTCGCCGCGCGCGAAGCCCGTGTGACCCTGAGGGTGGAGAGCGGCGTGACGGAGACCCATCAGGTGGCGCTTGGCGAGATTCCGGTGGCCGGTACTGCGGAGTTCAATGGCGCGCGGTATGTGCGCAAGCGGATTCCTCTGCCGGATTATCTCCCGCTGGGATATCACGACGTCGAAATCCTCGTGGGTGGCGCCTGCGCCTCGATGCGCCTCATCATCGCCCCCGATCGTGCCTATCTGCCCGAAGGTCTGCGGTCCGCCGGCATCGCCATCGCCCTCTACGGTGTCCGCTCCCAACGCAACTGGGGCTGCGGCGATTTTCGCGATCTCCAAGGCGTGCTCGATTGGGTGGCGGACGAAGTGGACGCAAGCTTCGTGGCCCTGAATCCGCTGCACGCCATCCACAATCGCCGGCCCTACAATACCAGCCCGTATCTGCCCAACTCGATTTTTTATCAGAACTGGCTTTACCTTGACGTCGAAGGGATTCCCGATTTCGCCACGTGTCCGCGCGCGCAATGCCTTTGGTCGCAGCCTGAAATCCAGCAGGAAATCGCATCGCTGCGTGCATCGGACTTCGTGGAATACGAACGCGTCCACGCGCTCAAGATGCGGTTCTTGAAGCCGCTGTTCGTCACATTCCTCAGAGAATACCGCTCCGGCTCGGCGCGCGCGCGCGAATTCCAGGAGTACATCGAGCGCGAAGGAGATCTGCTACGGCGTTTTGCCACCTACTGTGCGCTCGACGAGTGGATCCATAGCCGCCATCCTGAGATCTGGCTGTGGACCGACTGGCCGGAGCCCTTTCGCAACCCGGATTCGGCTGAAACCGACGCGTTTGCAAAAAAACACTGGCGGCTAGTCCTCTTCTACCAATACCTGGAGTGGCAGATCGATCAGCAACTCGAGGCCGCCCAGCAGCATGCTCGCGACAAGGGCCTCTCCATCGGTCTCTATCACGATCTCGCCTTGGCCACCGACCGCTTTGGCTCCGACCTGTGGGCGCACCGGTCCTTCTTTGCCGCTGGATGCCGCGTCGGCTCGCCACCGGACGATTTCTCTCCGCAGGGCCAGGACTGGGCCTTTCCTCCTCCCAATGCCGTACAGCACCGCGAGTCCGGCTACCGCCTCTTCATCGAATCGATTCGCAAGAACTGCCGCCACGGTGGAGCACTCCGCATCGATCACGTGATGCGGTTCTTTCGTCTGTACTGGATTCCCGACGGCGTGGACGCCGCCCACGGCGCCTACGTCCGCGACCATTGGGACGACCTCATTCGCATCGTCGCGCTCGAGAGTGTGCGCCATCGCGTCGTCGTGATCGGCGAAGATCTGGGTACCGTCGAACCCGAGGTTCGCGAAACGCTGGCGCGCTTTGGCATCCTCAGTTACCGGCTTCTGTATTTTGAAAAAGATGGCAACGGCCGTTTCCGCCGGAATGCCGATTACCCGCGGCAGACGCTCGTGTCCTCCACTACGCACGATTTGCCCACGCTAGCCGGATTCTGGGTGCATGAGGATATCGAACAGCGCCGCCGCGCCGGTGTCCTGGATGAAGCCGGTTATCGTGCCCAGTTAGCCGCTCGCGCGGCCGAAAAGCAGAAGATGCTGGATGCGCTGCTGGCTGCGGGACTTCTGCCGCCCGGGTTTCCGCGCTCAGCGAGCGACGTCCCCGAGCTTACCGGAGAATTGCATAACACGGTAATTGGTTTTCTTGCTTCCACGCCCGCCATGCTGCTCCTGGTCAATCAGGAAGACCTGACCAAAGAGATTGCCCAGCAGAACCTTCCCGGCACCACGTGGCAATATCCCAACTGGAGCCGCAAGATGCATTTCCGCATCGATGAACTGTACTCCGCCAAACAGGCCACCGACTTTGTGCAGATGTTTCGCCACTGGATCGAGCGCACCGGGCGTGCCAACCGGTGATCACCGCTACTTTTGCAACTCTTTGATTGCTTCGGGATCATCCATGCGCGGCGAGGGCTTGGGGTCGAGCGGCTCCCTCGCGCTTGCTGGATCGAATACTCGCTTATCCACTGGCAGTGCGTGGTACGGAGTGAAATCCGGCGATGAGAAATAGCAGTCCGCCAGATCCGACGCGGTGGCATCGTAGAGATTCAACGGTGGAATCCCCAAGGTGCGGAAAATTGTCTTCAGCAGCCCGGGAAAGCTGGAGTGTACATGGGAAACGTAATTTCGCTTGATGTACGGTCCCGCAGCCATCAATACCGTGCGGTGCGAGTCGATATGATCCCGGCCGCCCTGCGCGTCATCCTCGGTGATGAAAACCGCCATTTCCTTCCACCACGGCGAGTTTGATAAAAACTCGATAATTCTCCCCAGCGCATAATCGTTGTCCGCCACGTAGGAAGCGTGGTATGGGTAGCCGTCCTCCGGCCGGGGTTTGGCCATGTGGTCGTTAGGCAGATGAATGTAAATGAAACGGGGGAACGGCTCGCCTCCGTTGATATACCTCTCCCGAATTTCGTGAATGAATTGATCGGCCCGAAACTGGTCCGGGATGTTCGTATTGAAGCCCGGGTACTCGCGCGAGGTGTTGCGATAGAGCGGCTCAGGCATCGGCACGTTGGTCAGAAAGCGCGCCCCCGTCGGCTTCTCACCCGGTTCCTCTTCGTTGCCGGCGAGCTCGAATCCTTCGCCAAAGTTGCGAAACGTAATGCCATGGCGCTCCAGGTGGTGCCAGAGCGTTCCGCCCTCCGGCTGCTCTTCCGGATGCGCTGATGAATTACTCTCCGCGAACAACAATCGCCCCGGCGCGGTGGTCGGGAACCGGTAGTCCTTCCCGCCTGTGTAAGCTGCCATGAGCGAGCTTTCGGTCCAGATGTCGGGATACGCATCGACCAGCCAGTGATGGCCATCGACGCTGACCTCCGAGTCGGCGTAGAAGTTGTCGCTGAATGCCCAGCGCTTGGCGATTTCGTGATGATTGGGCGTCACGGCAACATCCTTCACGCTGAAGCGTTCTTTGCCTCCATACGCGAAACCGTGCATCCCAAACCGCGCCAGCGCCGGGACACCGGCCACCGGGCCTTCACCCGCGAGCGCCATGTCCCCGAATACTTCATCGAACGTGCGGTTCTCTTTGACGATCAGCACCACGTGGCGGATCTCCGGCGGCACCGGCAGAGCGGGCGTCGTCCGAGGCCGAAAACCATTCGCGTCCATCACCAGGGCCGTGTTCTTGGTCAGTTCCGCCGCATCGGGCAAGGGAAATGCTGAGATCGAGCCGCGGCGCATTACATTGACAAAGTTATCCGCCTCACTCAAGTTGAGGTAAACATTGGGCCCCGTGCCGTGTCCCTTGGCGTTGGTTACGTAGATGGTGTCTTCATCGAGCAAGACTCGCGTCGGGAACCACGCCACCGGAATGTGGCCCAAAACGCGCAAGTCATGCGTATCAATAACCCCGACCGCGTTGATGCCCGCCTCCGCCACCAACAGCCATCCATGCTCGGTGTCCAACGCCATTCCAACCGGCATCACTCCCCGAAAAGTCTCCAGACCGGGAATTCGAATGGCCGCCTCACCCACGATGCTCTGCGTTTTCGGATCGACAACTGTCACCGTGTCGTCGTGCACGTTGGAAACAAACACCCGGTCGCTGGTGGCCAGCACGGAGCATGGGCTGCTGCCGCCCTCGACGCCTCCACCAAACGGTCTTCCCGTACGGATGACGTTCTCCACCCACGGCGCGGCGGGGTCCTCCAAATTCACGATGTAAAGCGAGTTCGATTCGCGCACGTTCGGATCGCCCAGCCCTGGCACGTCCACCGGCCCGTGCGCCGTGTCACGCCGCACACCATTCCTCGCTTCGGGCGATGGAAAGGCGAACGCTGGAAACGGCAGCCCTGTCGCCTGCGGATTTCTCCGGTCCGCGCCCGG
>Ga0181536_10006721_pt1 | contig 11469 bp, 8 predicted proteins | sample PEATcosm2014_Bin_41_FD_121105 | JGI IMG/M metagenome (GOLD analysis project Ga0181536, IMG submission 121105) | Peatland microbial communities from MTU Mesocosm Facility, Houghton, MI, USA - PEATcosm2014_Bin17_60_metaG | ecosystem: Environmental > Terrestrial > Soil > Wetlands > Peat | place...
CCCGCCTGCAGGTGCTCGAGGCCGAACAGGAAAACATTTTTCCGCGCCTGCCCGGCAAACTCGAATTTGAAAGCGCCGCGCCGCCGCCCAGGCCGGACGTTTCAATTTTCGATTTGCTCAACGCCGTCAACGGCGTGCTTCAACGATTCACTAGGCGTGAAGACCGGGGCGACATTTTTGAGGACAAATGGATCGTCAGTGAAAAAATCGAGTTCATTCTCCGCATGATTTCCGGGCGCGGCAGCATGCGCTTCGCCGAATTGTTCGAGAGCGCGGCCAGCCGCTCCGAAGTCGTCTGCACCTTTCTGGCGCTGCTGGAATTGATCCGCCTGCGGCAACTCGTTTGCTCGCAACCCGATCCGTTCGGCGAAATCGAAATCCGCCTTGCCACGCCGGCTACCGGAGCGCCGGTCTCCGACCCGGCGACCCCTGAACCGGTCAAAAAACCTAGCCCGGCAAAATCAGGCACGGAGGGTGAGGTTGCGAACCAATCAACCAATGCCGAAAACGTAGGACAGGCTTCCAGCCTGTCTCAAACATGAAAGTGTTTTAACAAATTTTAATTGGAGACAGGCAAGATGCCTGTCCTACTTTAATTTAACATGGAATTAAAATTCATTCTCGAATCGTTGCTGTTCTCCGCGCAAAAACCGCTGAGTGTGAAGGAACTTCGCGACGTGCTCGCCGCCGCCGCCGGACACGAAGGGGCCGATGCCACGGCCAAATCGCTGGCCAAAGTCAAGGAGGGCGAACTGATCGCCGCGTTGGAACAATTGGCGCGCGAACACGAAACCGCCGCTCGCAGCTATCGCCTCGCGTGCGTCGCGGGTTCCTGGCAATTTGTCACGCAGCCGGAATTTGGTCCGTGGTTGCGCGCGCTCGTGGGCGTGAAGACGCGTCCGCCGCGGCTTTCGCTGCCCGCGCTCGAAACACTGGCCATCATCTCGTATCGCCAGCCCATCACACGCGCCGAGGTCGAGCAGATTCGCGGTGTGAACGTGGATGCCACGATGCAGACGCTCATGGAACGCGGTTTGGTGGAGGCCGTTGGTCGCGCCGAAGTTGTGGGCCGCCCGCCGACTTATGGCACGACCGCGTTGTTCCTTGAATACTTCGGCCTGCGCGGTCTGGAAGATTTGCCCGCCGCGGACGAACTCCGTCGCATTGTTATTGAAAGACCGCCCGCGCCGGTCACCGCCGAACCCGGCCTGGCCACCACGCCGCCGGAACAACTCGCATTACAGCCTGCCGCGCCGCAGCCCGGCGAAAGCGGGAATAAAGAATCTGGAAGCCGGAAGCCCGAGGACATCCCAAAGGGATAAAACCAATCAGCCCAAGGTTGGCCGCGCAGCGGTTGCCAATTCTTTCAACCAAATCGTTTTGGCCTTATCGCGCAGCTTATGGCTTGTGGCTTCTGTCTTTTTACCGCATACTTCAGCGTGTGCCTGATTCGGGCCAGAGGGTTGATCTGGTTCAACCGGTGTATGCTCGACAGTTTGCTTTAGCTCGCGGCAATCTTTTGTCACAAGCACAACAACAGCGGACGAATTTGCATCCGCCGAATCTTCCGCCGTTTTGTACTTCTCCCAATTGACCGACATGCGCTCCTGTTTGAATGCAGCCGATGACACTACACCGGTTTTTCCATTGTAGTGGGTTCGGTGAATTTTTCGGAAGAGATTTGCGGCGTCTGGAATTTCTTCTACAGCGAAGGCCATATCAATTCGTTACCGTATAACCATTGATAAAAGTTTGCGAACTGTGCGAAGTCATTCCGTTCAAATTCTGCGGTGTAGTAATGGCGCTGGCCATCAGAACCGATCATAGTTCCGATGGCAGCCCATCCCTTTTCTACCGCTTCAATGTCGAGGTAACGTTTGTCTTCACGCCACTCCATTTGGACAAATCCATCGAAAGTCGGTGCCAAAAACGGCTCGTGAAAAACATCTGTTTGTTGGCCCAATCGTTTCAGCGTTTCCGCTACATCCGCGAGCACATGCGGTTTTACCGGTTTAGCAGTTTCTCCATCCCAATTTGATTCAAGAGCAGCAAGCTCATTTATTTTCTGGCGTAGTTGGGCTGAAAGCGATGCCGCTGTTTCAACAGTTGTTTTCTGAACTGATTCCGCGATGGTGATGCCAGACATAAAGGCCCGCCGGTGTAGCCTATTGAGCGGTTCCGCGACGGCAGGTAGGTTCACTTCAAACACCCAAGCGGTGGTACCGCCAAATGGGAGATTACCTGTCAGCTTTTCACGGGCAGCTAAACCTGTGAAATCTGTATGTCCAAGCTCTGGAAGCGTAGCGTTCATTCCGCCTGATTTTTAGCAAACACAAGATCTATCTTTCCCGCCGCTTCCTCACAAGCGTCATCTAGTGTTTTGAGCACGTCACGAGAAAGTTTTTTTTCCGGGAAGGTGGTCTGCCATGTAAAAAAAATTCCCTCTGGAAACACAAGTGATCGTTCAACTGTCATTCGGATTTCCTGCGGCCAGCCCTTGCACAGCACATTAACAATTGCTCCGCCATGGACAATCTGTTTCGCCGGATTGGCAAATCTCATCATGTATTGCTGCATGGCGTCAACCGAGGCCGCCGTGGTCTGTGCCGATGCCGTTATCAATGTATGACTAATCTCCGGGAGCGGAATGTGCTCGTATACTTTCGTGATACAATCTACCACAACTTCATAATCTTTTCGATTTACGGCGTTTTGAAGGTGAATTTCAACCTTTTCTGACGTGAACTTGAACGTCCCATTGCCGTTAAAAAGCATAAACGACAAGTCGTGATTGAAGGCGAGGTCACCGAACCTGACCACGATCTGCGTTGGTTTCAAACCATAACTTGAAAATGCCTCCCAACACCTTTGGGCGACCTCATCGTAACGGGCTTCCTTATGGAGCAACGGCTTTTTGAAAAAGCTTTCGATTGCAACGTTGACGATTCTGGTTGTTATTTCCATTGTCAGCAAACCCTACCAATTTTTCTGAAACTTCGCAACAGGTGCTTTCCGCCTGAAAAGCTGGTTTGATGGCATAGTGGTGAACATGAATTTCTCGGTTGGTCTTGATTCGCAGTTAGTGTCGGCGCTGTGCGCCGATTTATTCGAGCCACAGGCTCGATGCTACAACCTCCGGCTTAACCAAATCTAAATCTTTGCCAAAGCCTGCTTCAGGTCGGCGATCAAATCTTCGACGTCTTCCAATCCCAGGGCGATGCGCACGAGGTTGTCCACCATGCCGAGGGACTCGCGGTAGGCCACCGGATAGTCGAAGAAGGACATCATGGACATCTGGGTGACGAGACTCTCGGAACCGCCGAGGCTGGGCGTGATAAGGAAAAGTTCCAGCGAGTCAATGAACCGCCGCGTTGCCTTGTCGTCGCCCTTGACCAGGAAAGTGATGACGCTGCCGAAGCCGCGCATCCGTTTCTTCGCCAGCCGGTAATCTGGATGTGATTTCAATCCGGGATACCAGACCTTTTTGATTTTGGGGTGTGATTCGAGGAACCGGGCGATTTCGAGTCCCGCGCGATTGTGATGTTCCATCCGCAGGCCGAAGGTTTTCAATCCGCGTTCCAACAGAAAGCAGGTGAGCGGTCCCGGAATGGAACCGATCATGCGTTGCAGTTTGTTCAGGTCGTCGAGCAACTTGTGATTGCCCAGCGTGACGCCGGCGAGCAGGTCGTTATGGCCGCCGAGATATTTCGTGGCCGAGTGGATGACGATATCCACGCCCAGTTCCAGCGGCCGGATGTTGAACGGCGTGGCCAGCGTCGCGTCAATCATCGTGAGCAGCTTGTGCCGCTGCGCGACTTTCACGATGGCCGGGAGGTCCGGCACACGCAGATAGGGATTCGTCGGCAATTCGGTGAAAATGATGTTCGTGTTGGGCTGGATGGCCTTTTCGATGGCCGCCGCCGTCGGGTCCACGAGGCTGGATTGAATTCCGAATTTCTTCAGCAGGTTGGTCGCGAAATCGCGTGTCTGCCGGTAGCAGTCGCTCGTGAAAATGATGTGGCCGTCCTTTTTCATGTAGGCCATGAGCGTGAGGATGACCGCGCTCATGCCGGTGGAAAATAGGATGGCCCGCTCGGCACCCTCGATGGCGGCGAGTTTGCGCTCGGTCTCCTGCTGGGTCGGATTGCCGTAGCGGCCGTATTCGTGCTCGCGGATGACGCGGCCCTGTCCCTTGGCTTTCATGAACTCGAAGACTTCGGACGTGGAATCGAAGCTGTAGTTCGAGGTGTGGACGATGGGCGTGGACACCGCGTGGTGCGCCTTGCGTCGCCGGCCCCGGCCATGAATGGCGAGCGTGGACGGGCCCCAGTTGTGAATGCTGTGAGTTTTAGAATTCATTGAACAAATCCTTGTTTCGGAGGGGCGAACTCTGCGAGCCCCTGACTTTCAGTGAAATATAATTTTGGGCCTCGTGGAACTCAGCCCTCCGACGATTGCTAGACATTGAATCGGCTCCTTTGCTTGAGCGCCTTGTGCAGCGCGTCTTTCACCGCGTCCAAACGAGCGGGCAGTTCAATCGGCTGATTCGCATGGCGGCACGGAAAATCCAGTTCCCGCCGGTGATACTTCACCTTCATCTCGACGAATTTCAGTCCGTGTGCCGTGGAGATGACGACCACACGCTCGGATTTGCCAATCTTGCCGGCCTTGAGCAGCTTGATCAACACCGCCAGCGCGACGCCGGTATGCGGGCAGTTGAACATTCCGGTGCGATCGCCCAGCGCCGCGGCGTTGGCCAGCTCCTCCTCGGTGGCCTGTTCGACGATGCCGTTGAATTGTTTCAACGTGCGGATCGCCTTCTGAATGCTGACCGGATTGCCGATTTGAATGGCGCTGGCCAAAGTCTTTTGCGCCTGGACCGGCTCGAACGTCTTGAAGTTCTTCAGATACGAACGGTAAAGCGGGTTGGCCCGTTTGGCTTGCGCGACGACGATGCGCGGCAACCTGGAAATCAAGCCGAGGTCTTTCATCAGCATCAGACCTTTGCCAAGCGCGGAAACATTGCCGAGGTTGCCGCCGGGAATAATCATCACGTCGGGCACCTGCCAGTCGAACTGCTGGACAATTTCGATGCCCACCGTCTTCTGGCCTTCAACCCGCAGCGAATTCATCGAGTTCGCCAGGTAAAGCGTTTCGTCCTTGGTGATTTCCTGGACCAGCCGCATGCAACCGTCGAAGTCGGTGTCGAGATAGAGCACGAGCGCGCCGTTCGAAATCGGCTGGATGAGTTGCGCGCCGGAAATTTTTCCGCGCGGGAGGAGCACGATGGACTGGATGCCCGCCGCGGCGCAGTAGGTTGCCAGCGCCGCCGACGTGTCGCCGGTGGAGGCGCAGACGACGGCTTTGATCGGTGCGCCTTCGGAAATCATCTGCTTGACCTGCGACACGAGCACCGTCATGCCGAGGTCTTTGAACGAGCCGCTGTGGGTGTTGCCGCAGAGTTTGACCCAAAGTTCGTTCACCCCGATTATCTTTCCGAAGCGTTCGGCCCAGAAAAGATTGGTGCCGCCTTCGTAAAGCGAAACAACATCGTCGTCCTTGATCTGCGGCAGGATCCATTCCTTCTTGCCCCACACACCGGAGCCGTAGGGCCATTCGTTGCTCATGTACCGCTTTTCAAAAAGCTTTTTCCAGGTGGCGGCGCTGCGGCGTTTCAGCGCCTTGAGATCATGCTGCACCTCCAGCAGCGAATGGCAGCGCCGGCATTGGTACACGATGGAGTTGAGCGGATAAGTTTCTCCGCACTCCGGATTGATACATTGAAACCAGGCTCGGTATGACATGGTCATCTTTCCTGTGCCGGGCGGACGGGAATTTTTCACCGGGGCGCCACAACACAATTCACAAGGACCAAGAATGAACAGGGAGTTCGTGTTTTTCAAGGAAACAGCGCACGCCGGCCGGAGAAATTAGACCGGTTACTACGCCGGGTAAGCCGTGGGGAGCCTATCGCCGGCCCAGCCGCTCCAGCAGCTTCGCATGAATCCCGCCGAAGCCGCCGTTGCTGAACACCACGACGATGTCCCCGCCCTGCGCGCTCTTTGCGACGTGCGCGACGATGGCGTCCACGTCGGGCAGATAAGCCGCGTTCCTGCCGGAGGTTTTCAAATCCTGCATCAGCTTTTCCGGGTCGAGCCGCTCTTCGGGTGAGATCTGTTCCAGCCGCGCCACTTCCGCCACCACCACCGCGTCGGCATCGGCAAAGGCGGTGGCCAGTTCGGATTGAAAAACATTCCGCCGGGTCGTGTTCGAGCGCGGCTCGAAGATGGCCCAGATTTTCTCGTGCGGATATTTCAGCCGCAGCGCCTTCAGCGTCTCCCGAATCGCCGTTGGGTGATGGCCGAAGTCGTCCACCACGGTCACGCCGCCCGCAATGCCGCGCACTTCCATCCGGCGCTTTACGCCCTTGAACGTCTCGAAGGCGGACTGAATCTGATGGTTTTTCAGCCCGTAATGTTTCGCGCACGCCACCACGGCCAGCGCGTTCCGCACGTTGAATTCGCCAATCAGGTTCAAGTGGAATTTGAAACTGGGAATTTCAAACTCGCTCGCCGTCGGGCCGTAACGGATGTTGAAGGCCTGCACGGCGTTGCCTTCGCCGAGGCCGAAGCGCTTCACCGGACAATGGGTCACATCGAGCAGCGGAGCGAGGTTCGCATCGTCGCCGTTGCCGAGCAGCAGCCCGTTGCGCGGGATGAGCCGGATGAAATGCGAGAACGTTTTTTTGATCGCATCCAGGTTTTCAAAAATGTCCGCGTGATCGAACTCGAGGTTGTTGATGATGCCGACCTCCGGCTGGTAATGGACGAACTTGCTGCGCTTGTCGAAAAATGCCGTGTCGTATTCGTCGCCCTCGATGATGAACCATTCACTGTCCGTGAACCGCGCGCCCTGGCCGAGGTTGTTCGGGATGCCGCCGAGGAGGAAGCTTGGGTTTAGCCGGTTGTGCTCGAACACCCACGCCAGCAGTGCCGTCGTCGTGGTCTTGCCGTGCGTGCCGGTGACGACGATGGAACGTTTGCCGCGGATGAAAAATTCCTTCAACAACTCCGGCAGCGAGCAATAACGCAGCTTGTGATCGAGCACGAACTCCGCCTCCGGGTTGCCGCGGGAAATCGCGTTGCCGATGACGACGAGGTCAGGTTTGTGCGCGAGGTTCCGTTCCGCGTAACCGTTCATCACCTCGATTTGTTTACCGGCGAGGAAGGTGGACATGGGCGGATAGACATTCTGGTCCGAGCCGGTGACGGCGAAGCCCTTGTCCTGCATGGCCGCGGCGGCCGACGCCATCGCCGTGCCGCCAATACCGACTAAGTGTACCGATTTGATTTCCGCTGAAAACATTCCGGAGAAAGTAACCATCAGGACACCAACGCACAAAGCTTTTTGAGTTTTGCCGTTTATTGCTTTCGTGGGTGGAGAATGACGTGCAAAATCGAATGACGGTGAATTTTATGAGACGCACTCATTATCTGAAACGATTTTGCCCCGTTTTGGTGCTTGGCGTTTGCGCGTTTGCGCTGCGCGTTTGGGCGGACATGACGAACAATCCACCCCCAACTGAATGGATTGATCCGGATACCGGCCATCGGGTCGTCCAGCTTTCGCGTGAACCGGGCAGCCAGAGCCTTTATTTTAATCTCAACGCCTTCACACCCGACGGGCAAAAGATGGTCATCGGCACACCGACCGGTGTCTCGGCTGTCAACCTGAAAACGCGGGCCATCGAAAAAGTCGTGGACGGTCGCACCCAAATCATCATGGTCGGCCACAAAACCGGCCAGGTTTATTATATCCGGGATGGTATGGTCTGCGCCACTGACCTCAATACCAAAGCCACGCGCGAAGTTGCCCAGTTGCCGCCGGGTGGTTCAGTGTCCGCCATCAATGCGGATGAGACGTTGCTGGCGGGAACCATCACCGGCCAGAACAGCTCGGCGACCAACGAGGAAAACATGGATTTCGATCACAACCGGTTGATGACCGAACAACCCCGGAGCAAGGCCAAAAACATTGAAGACCGGTTTGACGAACATCTGCCGATGGAACTTTTCTTCCTCAATATCCGGACCGGGGAAATCAAGAAATACGACCGCTGCAACGACTGGCTCAATCATCTCGTGTTTTCGCCCACCGATCCGGACCTGCTGATGTTCTGCCACGAAGGGCCGTGGCACAAAGTGGACCGCATCTGGACCATCCGCACGGACGGTAGCGGGCTGACGAACATTCACCAGCGCACCATGGCCATGGAAATTGCCGGACACGAATTCTGGGGCTCCGACGGCCAGACCATCTGGTATGACCTGCAAACGCCGCGTGGCGAGGATTTCTGGGTGGCCGGTTACAACGTCATGACCGGCCAGAGGATACGGTATCATCTCCAGCGCGACGAATGGTCGGTACATTTCAATGTGTCGCCCGACGGAAAACTTTTTTGTGGCGATGGTGGCGGCGCCGGCATGGTTGCCCACGCCGAAAACGGCAAATGGATTTACCTGTTTCACCCGACACTCGTGCCGGATGCCGCCGGTACGAACATTGACGAGACCAGCCTCATCCGGCCCGGCGTCTTCAAGGCCGAACGGCTGGTGAACATGAGCAAGCACGATTACGCACTGGAACCGAACGCCATGTTTTCGCCGGATGGGAAATGGGTCATCTTCCGTTCCAACCTGAGCGGCAAAAGCCAGGTCTATGCCGTCGAAGTTAAGAAGGCCAATTAAACCACGAACGCTGGCTAAAGTTTGGTGTCTTTGTGGCTTGGTGTTTAATCAGGATTTCAGTTTCTTCTCCAAGATTTCGCCGGCCACCGCCGGGTTCGCCTTGCCCTTGCTCAACTTCATAACCTGACCTTTGAGAAAATTCAGCGCGGCGGCCTTGCCGGATTTGTAATCGGCCACCGGACCGGGATTCGCGGCAATCACTTCGTCACAGAATTTTTCAATCGCACCCGTGTCGCTCACCTGCGCCAGGCCCTTTTCCTTGACAATGGCAGCGGGCGATTTGCCGGTCTCGAACATTTCGGCAAACACCTGTTGCGCGGCGGAACTGCTGATGGTTTTGGCTTCGACCAGTCCAGCCAGCTCAAGAATAGCTTCGGGCTTGAATTTCAAATTGGCCAGTGGAATTCCCGTAGCAGCCGACGTAAGTCGGCTCTGATCAATTGGGGGATCTTCAGATGGAGCCTCCTCACATCGGCTGCTACTTTCAGCGAGTTTTGCCCGCAGGTTGTTGATGATCCAGTTCGCGATGGATTTCGGGTTCTTCGACTTTTTGGCAATCCCTTCAAAATAATTTCCCAGCGGCACGTCCCACACGAACGTCTGGGCGTCGGATGCGGGCAAGCCGTAATTCTTCATGAACCGTTGCTTGCGTGCCAGCGGCAGTTCCACCACGCGCGTTTTCACTTCGGCCAGCCACGCGTCCGTCGGCGCCAGCGGCATCAGGTCGGGATCGGGGAAATACCGGTAGTCGTGGGCATCTTCCTTCGTGCGCATTTCCTCGGTAATGCCGGCCACGTCATCCCAGCGGCGCGTGGATTGAATCAGCTTCCCGCCCTTGGTCAGCACTTCGATCTGGCGCGGGATTTCGTATTCCAGTGCGCGGCGTATGCCGGAAAAGCTGTTCATGTTCTTGATTTCAATCTTCGCGCCGAGTTCCTTCGTGCCTTTGGGCCGCACGCTCACGTTCACGTCGCAGCGCACCATGCCCTTTTCCATGTCGCAATCGCTCACCCCGCCGTAAATCAGGATGTCCTTGAGCGCGTTGAGATATTCGTAGGCCATGTCGGCGCTGGTGAGGTCCGGCTCGGAAACGATTTCCATGAGCGGCACGCCGGCACGGTTGAAGTCCACGCCGCTGTTGCGCTTGAAATGCGTGCTCTTGCCGACGTCCTCCTCCAGGTGGGCGCGGGTGATGCGGACGCGCGCCAGGCCGCCGTTGAATTCAAACTCGACGTAGCCGTTGGCCGTGGACGGCTGGTCGTATTGCGTGATCTGGTAATTCTTCGGCATGTCCGGATAGAAATAACTTTTCCGGTCGAACTTGGCGAAGCGGGGAATCTCGCAATTCAGCAGGAACCCGGTAAGCACGGTCAGGCGCAACGCCTCGTCGTTGGGTACGGGCAGGACGCCGGGCAGGCCGAGGCAGACGGGGCAGACGTTGGTGTTGGGCGGCGAGCCGAACATGTTGGCGCACCCGCACCACATCTTCGATTTCGTCTTGAGCTGGACGTGCGTTTCCAAGCCGATGACCGCTTCGTATTCCATAATCGCGCAGATAGTTTAACCACGGATGCACACGGCGTAAAGCCGCGTGGCGGCCAAGCCACCGTACGCGGATGCACACGGATTTTTGGCGAGGCAGACCGATATTCGGCTGAAAAATCGCTTCGCCTTTCCGGTGACATTGCATTATCGTGTCTGTCATGCAGCCCCAAAAGGCAGGTAGCCCGATGCGAATACTGATCGTTGATGACGAAGAAAATATTCGCCGGATAATGGTTGTCGTGCTCGAAGCGATAGGGCACGAAACGGTGAGCGTGGACAATGGCGCCGCCGCGCGGCAGCAGCTTGAAAACGATGCGTTCGACATCGCGTTCCTGGATTTGAAATTGGGCGGGGAAAACGGGCTGGATTTGCTGCCCGAGTTGTTGAAGATCAATCCGGAACTGGAGGTGGTCGTGTTCACCGCCTATGCCTCGATTGAAACGGCGGTGGAAGCGATGCGGCGCGGCGCGGTGGATTACATCCCCAAACCGTTCACGCCCGAACAAGTCCGTCAGGTGATGGACCGGTTAATTCAGGCCCGCAAGCTCCGGAGCCGCGTGGCGGAACTGGAGTCCCGCATTTCGGCTGACACCGTGACGGCCGACCTGACCACTTGCGAGCCGGCGATGCAAAAGGCGCTCGATCTGGCGTTCAAGGCCGCCGCGACACCCGCAACCATTCTGCTGGTGGGCGAAAGCGGCACGGGGAAAACCGTGGTGGCCCGCGCGCTGCATGAAAACAGTCCGCAAAAGGACAACGCTTTTGTGACCGTGAGTTGTCCGAGCCTGTCGCGGGAGTTGTTGGAGAGCGAATTGTTCGGCCATGTCAAGGGCGCCTTCACCGGCGCGGTGGGCGACAAGGTGGGCAAGGTCGCGCTGGCGGATGGCGGCACGCTGTTTCTCGATGAAATCGGGGAAATACCGCTGGAGATACAACCCAAATTGCTGCGGTTGTTGCAGGAGAAGGAATATGAACGCGTCGGGGAAGCAAAAACTCGTCATGCCAAAGTGCGGGTGATTTCAGCGACGAATCGGAATCTCGAAACAGCCGTTCAGGCAGGGCGTTTCCGGGACGACTTGTATTACCGGCTCCACGTCATTGCCGTCCCCATACCGCCCCTGCGGGAGCGCCCGGGCGATTTGCTGAAAATCGCGGAGCGTTACCTTCAGTTTTTCTC
>Ga0181536_10006723_pt1 | contig 11464 bp, 13 predicted proteins | sample PEATcosm2014_Bin_41_FD_121105 | JGI IMG/M metagenome (GOLD analysis project Ga0181536, IMG submission 121105) | Peatland microbial communities from MTU Mesocosm Facility, Houghton, MI, USA - PEATcosm2014_Bin17_60_metaG | ecosystem: Environmental > Terrestrial > Soil > Wetlands > Peat | place...
GACTGCCGGTCGTCGGCGCCGGGCTCGTCACGTTTCGCCGCCGCGCGCCGCAATAGCTCAGCTGGTAGAGCACCTCATTCGTAATGAGGGGGTCGGGGGTTCGAATCCCTCTTGCGGCACCACAACCCTGTCTCATAGCGCCTCACTGAGGCGCTTTTTTATTGCAAAATCAGCGGTTTAATCCCTATTCCGACAGCACGCCGGAACATGGCGTCGCCTTGCAGCACCCCCAAAGTGGGGGTATTTTTGCGTATCGGAGCCGATACCCCCGCAGGCGATACCCCCAATGCCCCTCACACAGTTCGACCTCAAGAACGCGAAGCCCGCCGAAACCGCCTACAAACTGTCTGACGGCGGCGGCCTGCACCTCTTGGTGAAGCCCAACGGCGCACGGCTGTGGCGAATGAAGTACCGCTTCCTCGGTAAGGAGCAGTTGCTCTCCTTCGGAGCCTATCCGCTTTTCTCGCTCGCCGAAGCTCGCGCCAAGCGCGACGAAGCGAAGAAACTCATTGCATCGGGCGTCGACCCCAGCGTCAAGAAGAAGGGCGACCGGCTGGACGCGCAGCGCGCGGCCGCCAACACCTTCGGACTGATTGCCGGTGAGTTTGTAGCGAACCTCGAAGCGAACGGCGCAGCCACACCGACATTGAACAAGAACAAATGGCTTTTAGAGGAGGTCGCTGCGCCGCTGGCGTCGCGACCCATCGCCGACATCACGCCGGCAGAACTCCTGGACCTTCTCAAACGCATCGAGCGCAGCGGCCGGCGCGAGACCGCGCGGCGATTGCGCGCGACCATCAGCGCGGTATTCAGGCTGGCGATCGTCACCCTGCGCGCGACAACCGACCCGACCTCCGCCCTCAAGGGCGCATTGCTCCGCCCGCAGGTTCAGCACCGCGCCGCGATCACCGACGAGAAGAAGCTTGGCGGCTTGCTGCGATCGCTCGACGAATTCGACGGGTGGCCCACTTTGAGGGCAGCGATGCTGTTCACCGCTCTCTCATGTGCGCGGCCCGGCGAAGTGCGCGGCGCGCGTCGCGCTGAATTTGATTTTGAGAAAACGATTTGGCGCATACCGGAAGAGCGGACAAAGATGCGTCGGCCGCACGACGTTCCCCTATCGCGACAGTCGGTCGCCGTCCTCAAAGAAATTTGGCCGATGTCCGACTACGGCGACCTCGTCTTCCCATCGATCCGATCGAGCAAAAAGATGCTGTCCGAGAACGCGATGAATTCCGCGTTGCGCCGCTTGGGCTACACCCAAGACGAGATGACCTCGCACGGCTTCCGATCGACGGCGAGCACGATCCTTAACGAGCGTGGCATTCGCCCCGACGTGATCGAGGCCGTCCTCGGACATCAGAGCGAAAACGTCGTCCGGCGCGCATACAACCGTGCGACCTACTGGCCCGAGCGCGTTGCCCTTATGCAAGAGTGGGCCGACATGCTCGACGAGTTCCGCGCGCTCGACCCACCGGACACGCGCTTGGCCGTGAACGCGATCGCCACCTGAAACGGGCCTGTCCGTTATCCTCGCGCAGCACAAAATCGACGATCCCAACGCTTCCCCGTCGCCCTGAACGCCACCCGAAAACATATATCGGGTGGCATATACGGTGGCATAAACCGTTTATGCCACTTCGGGACGATAAGAGACTGATTCCGCGCCAGTTCGCGTGCGCTATCGCGCCCGACCCAATAGCTTTTCTTCTGCCTACCGGACATCAGCGAGCCACTTGCTCCGCCTACCGGACATCGCTGCGGGAAAACCTATTGGGTCGGGCGCTCTTACGAGCGCCACGACGAACTGGCGCGGACGGTTCCAACCGTTCCTTCACGCTTCCCGACGCTTCCCCCCAGCCCTGCGCTACAATATCGAGAGGCAGCTCTTCGCTCGCGCTCACCACGCGGGCAACGGCGGGCCTCTCTGACCGACCGAAGCTTGCACCAACGGCGCGAACACTCGGCACGGCACGGCGGCCCTCCCATGCTCACGAACCACCAAACGATTCTCGGCACGCTCTCGACAGGCGAGGGCGTGCCGCTCTTGCAAGCCGATCGCCGCCGGCATGTTTACGTCGTCGGCATGACCGGCACCGGCAAGACCGGACTATTACTCAACCTCATGCACGCCGACCTCCACGCCGGCGCGGGCTTCTGCTTTCTCGATCCCCACGGCGATGCGAGCCAGCACATCGCGAGCCTCGCCCCGGCCGAGCGCCGGGCGGATGTGATCTATCTCGATCCATCCGACCCCACCCACACCTTCGCCTACAATCCCCTATCGGGTATCCCCGAGGCCGAGCGCGCGACGGCCGCAGCGAACATCGTCTCGGCTCTCAAAAATATCTGGGCGCACACCTGGGGCCAGCGCCTCGAATATATCCTCGGGCATTCGATTCGCTTGCTTCTCGACACCCGCGATCAGACGTTGCTCGGGCTTCCCCGCCTGCTTGTCGACGACGACTATCGCCATTGGCTGATCGTCCGTTGCCAAGACCCGGTGGTGCGCGCCTTTTGGCTGACCGAGTACGCCGCCTACGACACACGATTCCGCAACGAGGCGATTGCGCCGATCCAGAACAAGGTCGGCGCGTTTCTCGCCAACCCGTTCATTCGATCAATCCTCTGTCAGAATTCCTCGACGCTCAAAATCCCCGACGTGATGAACAAGGGCAAGGTGCTCATCGTCAATCTATCGAAGGGCAATCTCGGCACCGAGCCCGCGCATCTTCTCGGCGCGCTTCTCATCACTGCATGTTCGCAGGCAGCCGAGGCGCGCCGGCACATACCCGAGCACGAGCGCCGCGACTTCACGCTCAATGTCGACGAGTTCCAAAACTTCGCGACCGAGAGTTTCGCTTCGATCCTCTCGGAAGCGCGCAAGTGGCGACTCTCGCTCGTCGCGGCGAATCAGCAGATCGCGCAACTCCCGGAAGCCCTGCAACACGCCGTCTTCGGCAACGCCGGAACGCTAGTCGCATTCAGAGTCGGCGCGCACGACGCCAAGCGTCTTGCCGGCGAACTCGGCATGAGCAATCCGGCGACGCTGACGCAGACGAACAATCATCAGGCGTGGATCAAGCTCATGCGCGATGGCGCGCCGTTGGAGCCGCGCTTGATCGCGACCATCGCTCCCCCGCCGCCGGGCGCGCGGCTGGCAAACGTCATCGCCTTCGCACACGCGAGCCACATGATGCTACGCAAGCCCGTGGAGGAACAGATCGCCGCGTCATTTCCGAAGGCTCCGGCGAAGCGGCCGAGACATCGGGGGAAGCGCGACTCAGATCGAAGCTAACGCGCACGCGCCGACATCATGGCGTCGCCAGCGCCGCTATTGGCCCCGACATGGCGTCGACGGCGTCGCCAAGTGCTTCCGTGCGCTTTGACGCATGCTAGAATCTCTTTCAGAGAACTTGCTGTCGCACCCTGTCACATGGCGACGCACTCGGCGATATGGCGCACGTTTACAGGCCTCGCGCTTCGCGTTCTCAATTCTAGATATGGAAACGTCAACGCTCCGCAAGCACCGCCCGCGCTCGCGGCCGACGCCAAGCGGCCGACACACGATTATCACTGACAACGACATCTTCGGCATCTTCGAGCCGCTCAGCCGGCACGCACACCTCACCACGACGCAGCTTGTCGCCTTCGATCGAAGATATGCGAGCAACACGCGCAACCGTCTCACCGACCTTTATCACGAGGAGGGCGAATGGCTGGAGCGTTTGAGCGAGACGCTCAAACTCGCCAATGCGCTTTGCATCGATGAAATGTATCGCCTCGGCGACGACGCCGAGGCCTTGCTCCAAGCTCGCGGGATCATACCCTCGGGGAATTGGGTGCGCACCGCGCGCGTCGGCGGCAACAGCGCCGCGCCCTCCCGCATCTTTCGCCTGGCGCACGATCACATGGCGTCGCAGATCGCGCTCGACATCGAGATCGGCGCACGCGAGTCGAAGTCAATGCGCTTTCGCAATCACATCGAGATCGTCAAGGACGCGCCCGAGCGCACGCAGGGATTTCCCAAACCGCTGCGCGTCCTCGTGCCCACGATTCCCGATGCACCAAAATGGATTGAGCCGGACGCGCTCTTCGCTATCGGCAATCGATACTTCGCGATCGAAGCCGACACCGGCTCCGAAAGCATCGAGGCCGTCATCAAGCCGAAGATCAGAGCGTATCGTGAGATCGTCGCGTCCGGCACGATCGACTCCCATTTCGGCATCGACAATCTGCGCGTGCTCTTCGTCACCACGAACGAGAAGCGCGTGCGCAACATGATGGCGGCCCTCGCATCGATTGCGCACAACGGCCGCAGCACGATGTTCGGTTTCGCCTGTCGGCCCGATCTCGGCCAACTCGCGGGCGCGCCGGCTCCCGATGGTCGGATGTTTTCCGCGGGCTGGGCCAGAATTGGCCATGACGACATGCGGCTCGATTTGGGAGGACGATGACGGCTGATTTCCGAGCGTGTGGATAACGCCCGGTCGCGGCGCTTACCCCTCTTACAATTGCCCTAGGCAACGAGGAGGACATCATGTCCCATGCAATCGACTTTGGCGAATTGAAGCAGCGCGTCAGCATCGAGCGAGCAGCGGAAATGCTCGGCATCAAGCTCACGAAAAGCGGGCCGCAACTGCGCGGCCCCTGTCCCATCTGCAAAGCAGGCGGCGACCGGGCGTTCGTCGTCACGCCGACGAAGGGTCTCTATTACTGCTTCGGCGCATGCGGCAAGGGCGGCGACGCGATCACGATGGCGGCAAACGTCCGCAATTGTTCGCTTCGGGAGGCGGCCGAGTTTTTGGCCGGCAAGGACGGTACGCATTCGTCATCGGCAAAGGGCGACGGTTCCCGTAACGATTCCCCCCAGCCCATGAAAGAGAAGGGATTGAGGCCGCTCGACTACCTCCAGGCTTCCCACGAGGCCGTGCAGGCGTTGGGCGTGTCGCCGGAGACATGCGCGCACTTTGGGGCGGGCTACGCGCCGAAGGGCATTATGCGCGGCCGGTTCGCCATCCCGATCCATGACCGCGCCGGCGCGTTGCTCGCCTACTGTGGACGCGCGTTGCGGGACGAAAGCCCCTCGCTGATCTTCCCCAACGGCTTCGATCCGCGCGGCGCGATCTTCAACGCGCACCGCATCGTCGAGGGCGATCTGTTCCTTGTTCGCGATCCGCTTCATGCGCTCACGGCGTATGAGAATGGCATCGAAAACGTCGTCGCCTTTCTCACCGAGAACGTGACGGCGCTACAGCTTGAACAACTCGCCGCGCTCATGGACGAGCGAAAGTGCGAGACGTTGGAATTTCATTGAGAGCCCTTCGGGGCTCTCTTTGTTTGCGCGAAATCGCGCGTGAGGCCTTGCCGATATTTCAGATCGAGGTTTTGCCGAACGGAAATTTCGCCTTCACCCAAATGGCATAGATACGGGCGATCTCGGTTTTGGTGATCGAGTCGTCGAGAGACCCCACACCGATGCTGTAAACATCGCAGCCGTTATCGAGAAGATGGCAAGCGGCTTCGATGGCCTTCTCGGGGCTTGGATACCTCACGAGCCGGTCTGTCGCCTCGTCTCGGTATTGGACGAGCCATGTCATCGCGCAACACGATTGGATGGCTAACCAGAAACTGCAAGTCCGTACTTCTACTCATTCCCCCGCTGCCCCTCACGGGAATCGCACATCGTGTCCAACATTGTGCCCAATGGGGACAATTGCTCCGGACTTCGCGCGGGATGTTAGAATTGCCGATATGCCCCCAATCGAAGAACACGGCGACGCTGGCGACGCCACCGTTGCATCGGAAGCGTCGCCAACGACGACGGAGCCAAGCGCCGCGACCTCCGACACCGCCGACAATGGCGTCGCCAGCGTCGCCGAGCTCACTGCGCTCGCCGATAATCTCAAATACACCCTCACCGTCGGACAAGCCTTGGAGCATATCGCGGCGGCTCGCCGTAAAGCGCCTTCGGGGCGTTCGATCCAGCGCTATTGCATCGAGGGTCGCCTCGCGGCGCAAAAAATTCGCACGATCTTTGGTTCGGAATGGCTCATCAATGAGACCTCTCTGGCGCAATTCATCGCGGCCGAACCGATCGTCACCGGCGACGCTGGCGACGCCACAAGCGCCGACAGTGCGGCGACGGCGACGCCAACCATGCCGCCACCCATGTCTCGTCAGCCCGCCACAGCCGACAATGGCGACGCCGGCGACGCCATTCATGCTGCGACAACGTCGCCGGTAGGGGAGAGGCGAACGATCGCCGAGGTGCTTATCGAGAACGCCCGGCTTCTTGCGCAAGTCGAAGGTCGCGACGCGATCATCGACGAGCTCAAGGAAGATCGCAGCTTCTTGCGAGAGGAGGTGCGCGAAGCGCGCCGGACGCGCGACGACGTGAAGAACATCGCCGAGCGCATGCTCGACACCCTGAAAACCATGGCGATCGGGCGGCTGGCCATGCCCACGTCGCCGCAAGAACCGGTCGAGGCGACCGTCGTCGATCCGGAAGGCCGCCCGAGGTGAGGGGAGGGGATAACCCCCTTCGAGGCCTTGCAATCCGGCATATAATTACCCCGTGGAGCACATCGGCAATCAGATCGAGCGCATCGAGCGCAATATGAAGCTCAACACCGTCGACCCGGTGACGCTTCACGGCTTCACGCAAATCCCGAATTTCATTCTGCGCGACCCGAGCGTTTCGATCGGCGCGAAGACGGTCTACTCGCTGCTTCTCAGCTACGCCTGGCACAACGATCTTTGCTTTCCCGGCCAGGATCGGCTGGCGAAAGATGTCGGAATGGGCATCGCCAGCGTCAATCGCTTCATCAAGGAGCTTGAGGCTTGCTCGCTCATCGAGATCGCGAGAAGGGGGCAGGGGAAGACGAACTTTTACACCGTCAATTTCGTGGTCAAAAAGCAGGTTGGGAAATCCAGATTTCCACGGGCGGAAATCAAGAATTCCACTAATTGAATTCTAGCATTCCATCGGCGGAATTCATTCTATATACGAATACGCATTTAACTATAAACAAAGAAAAATACTCAGATAAGGAATGCGATTCATAAAAATGCATGAAATACAGATTCAAAAATGCACCAGGAAAAATCGAAGACTTGACAGAGCACCATTTTCATGGTCGCGTAATATCTATTTTTGCGACATAAAATGGTCTGGTAGTCAATAACACTCCTTAATTATATGCCACAGGAAATGTATTGCAAAGCAAGAAACGTATTACTAACACTCGCGTCGCTTCTATTCCCCGTCATACTGTTCTTCGGCAATGTCGCCTACGCCACCACCTGCGACTTCGGCACGAGCATCGGCGGCGGCCAGTGCCGCGGCTATCTCACCTCCGGCACGACATGGACCGTCCCGGCCGATTGGAATTCAGTAAGTAATACGATCGAAGCCCTCGGCTCCGGCGGCATCGACGGCAGCAGCGGCCCCGGCAACCCCTACGATGACGGCACCGGCGGCATCGGCGGCGCGTATTCGGCGGTCTCCAATCTCTCACTGACTCCGGGTAGGTCCATCGGCTATGCCGTGGGAGCCGGCGGCCTCGGCCCCACCGACAGCGACACTTATTTTTGCAACGCGACCTCCAGTTGCGGTGCAATTACCGGCTCATCTGTGAAGGTCGGCGCGCAGAGCGGAACCAATGGCGGCAGCGCGACCAATGGCGTCGGAACGACAAAATATAGCGGCGGCCTCGGCGGCTGGGATAGCGATGACACTGGCGCCGGAGGCGGCGGCGCGGCGGGTCCGCACGGCAACGGCGATAATGGCCCCGATTGTAGCGGCGGCACTCACTGCGCTCCTTCAGGCCATGCCGGTAACGGCGACGGTGATAACGGCTTCGGCGGCATCGGCGATGGCCAGGGGGCCAGTAACGGCACCGAGTGGGACGCGTCGCACGGCACGGGCGGCGGCGGTGCAGGTAGCGTTTGCGATGGCAATGCAACCGGCGGCGGTCTTTACGGCGGCGGCGCTGGCAGCAACGACCCGTGCCAAAGCGGCAGCAGCAACCCCGCCGCGCCGGGTCTCATCGTCATCACGTATGCGTCTCTGCCCTCTGCGCCAGGCAAGCCGACTTTCAGCAGCGTCACGACGAACACGCTCACGGTGAGTTGGACCGCATCAACCAACGTGACGACCTACAACGTGTATCGATGCAGCGGTCTAAGCTGCAAACCGACACTGCTCACCACCGGCGTCGGCACGACATCTTACAACGACAGCGGACTCACCGCGTATACACTCTACACCTATTACATAATTGGCGTTAATTCCTCCGGCAACGGGCCGGCTTCTGCTTCGAATACCACCGCCACCTCATTCAACGCCTTCGGCCGCATCATCCGTCTGCGCGGCCACCTGCGGTTGCGCGGCGGCGTGCGTTTGGAATGAGCCCGGTGCAGATCGACACCACCAAAGCCGCAACCTCGACCCCCTGGTCCCCTCAATCCTCCCAAAACGATTTGAACCGCTCCGGCGACAGCTCGGTGTAGCGCACCGTGTGCTGGATATTCTTGTGCCCGAGGTAGTGCTGCACCGCCCGAGTATCCTGCCCGTCATTGGCGAGCTTGTAACCGCATGCGTGCCGCAGCATGTGCGGATGCACCGGGAACGGAAACTTCCCCGTCTCCCCTGTTCGCGTAAGCATCTTGCGGAACCCAGCCGCCGTCATCGGTGCGCGTCGCTCGGTGACGAAGACGTACCGCGATTCGATTTGCTCGCGCTTCAAACGCCGCAGCGCGCGTATCTCTATGCCGCCCATCGGATGCACGCTCGGCGTCCCGTTCTTGAGACGCCGCACGTGCAGGAGCCCGCGTTCCAGATCGACTTGATCCCAGCGGAGTGCGCACAGCTCCGACGCCCGCAGCCCGTGCCGGTATGCGACGAGGATCATCGTCGCGTCGCGGTGACCGTAGCGTCCGCGCGAGCGCGCACCCTCGACGAGCTTCCCCACTTCCTTGACTGTCAGATATTCGCGTGGCCGGCGCTTCGCATTCAAAAGCCGCCGCGGGGGCACTGTCCCGTTTACGGTGCTCGGGGCAGGCTTGCGCTTCCCGCTTTTCGCGGCTGAAATTCGAGTGTTCACAAAGGGTACTGTCCCATAAAAGGCTCTTTTCGGGACAGTTCAAATGTACCATGCTATCGGCTCCGCCCGGCGGCTGGTTCCATATTGATCTTATGCGACTTGCAGGCAACGGGTATGATCTCAGCTTTAGGAAAGGAGAAGCATTATGGTATACAAAGGCATCTTAAACGTGAATGCGCATTTGAAATTTATGGAATTCATTCTTGGGACCATTGACAATGCCGACAACACAAAGACCGTTGGGCAAATCAGAAGTGAATTTAAGGCTAAGTTCCAACATGAGTTACAGCGCATGTTAACTCCGAATTTTGGCGTTATTCGCCTTATACCGCTGATGCTTATGGTGGAAGATAAAGTTGCGGAAGATAGTGAGGACGGCAAAAAGATTAAAGCCATCCGCAATGCCTTCGCTCACAACACGTTTTCTTACGATGAAAACGGGTATACATTTCGCCCTAATCGACTAAATGGTGACATTGTCACAATTAGTTACGAAGAATTTATTCCGTTCTTATGGAGAATTGAGAATGAATATTATAAGAAGAGGGTCGGTGAGAATAAATCTTGAGATGAGTATCGGACGAAAATTTCTTGAACCACCGGACATGACGTCCCGGCTGGAAAACTCCCAAGCCAGAACGCCTGGAATGAGTGAGTCCGACTGTCCCAAGAATGACCATGAATGGGACAGTTCGCGCACGGTGACTAGGGGTAGCCCACCTGCTAGCCCTAGGGGTACTGTACCCCTACCCTGTACCCCTAGGGCGGGGCGCAGATAGAGGCGTAATTTCAGTGCCTTGGAAAACTCCCATTGGCCACGTTCGCGCCCTGACCTCCCCCCATTTTGACCAATGGGGAGAGGAAAACGCCTTTAGGCGGGGCGCGCGCGTCGTCGCGCGGAGCAATGAGCATTTGGATGCGGGCGACCCCGAACGGACGGCCCGGTCTCAATTCCGGCGGTTCCCTGCGACCGATCCCCCGCCGGCAATTTAACACTACATCGATCACGGCCACCGGCTTCCCCGATGGGGCCGAGCGCGACGGCGACCACGTCGATAATTGCAGCCACAGCCCCACCAGTAGCCCACCCAGTAGCCCTACCAGTACTGTATTGGTATGGCGTACTGGTAGGCAGAGGCGCAGATATCTATACCATTTCAATCTGTTATGAATTCCCAGCCGGTCACGCTTGTGCCCTGACCCCCCCTATTTTCATCAATAGGGAGATAGAACGCCATCGAGCCGGCCGTCTGCGCGTTGCCCGACGGAGGCGAGACGGATCGATGAGCGTCTGATGAGGCCGGCCTCAAACGACCGGCCATATCTCATCCGCAGGATATTCGCGGCCGGACTGTCTCGCGCCGTTACCACTACATCCACGTACCCGAGCGGCTTGCACGAATAACAGGCCGTGCTAGTATGTATACATACGACTACGCGTATGAATGACACAACCTCAACAACCTTCACCGTTCGGGTCGACACCGCCACCAAGAAACGCCTTGAAGGCTTGGCAAAGAATACCGGACGAAGTCGCTCATTCCTCGCAGCGGAGGCGATCAGCGAGTATCTTGACGTGAACGAATGGCAGGTCGCCGGCATCCGAGCCGCGATCGAATCCGCCGATCGCGAAGGAACTGTTCCGCACGCCGAGGTGGAGGCTTGGCTGTCGTCCTTGGACAGCGACGCTGAACTCCCCATCCCCAAGCCGACAAAAAGCCCATGACCGTCCAATGGTCGCGGCTCGCTTTGGAGGATGTCCGCTCGTTGCGCAGCTACCTGAATGGACGCACTGCGAACGCAGGAACACGTATTGCTCAGACGATCACGTCAACCGCCAATAGGCTTCTCTCCCAGAACATGACACTTGGGCGTACCGGGCGCGTGCCCGGAACTCGAGAGCTGGTGATCCCCAAGACGTCGTACATCACGCCGTATCGCGTGCACTTCGGGCACATCGAAATCCTACGTGTCTTTCATCACAGCCGGCCGTGGCCAGATCAACTTTGATGGTGTGGGCGGCCCCAGTCGGGCGGGATCGATGAGAAATTTCGCGCAACGACGCGGCCCTAAAATTTGACGGCGCGTAGCGTCCGAAGTAATGTCGTTCATCCCACACCAACCGCGCGAATGGGAACCGAACCACAGCCCGTTTTGGGCGAGGGGGTATCGGGTGGGGCACAGAAAATAGTATTACTCGCAAAGCCCTGAAATACCAGGTGTTTGCGGAGTTTGTTCGAATCCCTCTTGCGGCACCACGACCCCGATTGTCCGGCCCGGATGCTTGGGCAACGGATCATACCCGAGACATCGGCGACAACCTCGGGTCGCTCAGGCGCGTTGCGCCTCGCCGCCGC
>Ga0181536_10006727_pt1 | contig 11458 bp, 11 predicted proteins | sample PEATcosm2014_Bin_41_FD_121105 | JGI IMG/M metagenome (GOLD analysis project Ga0181536, IMG submission 121105) | Peatland microbial communities from MTU Mesocosm Facility, Houghton, MI, USA - PEATcosm2014_Bin17_60_metaG | ecosystem: Environmental > Terrestrial > Soil > Wetlands > Peat | place...
TCAACAGCGTCGGGATGACGATCGTCGCGCACAGGCCGAGGATGTCGATGACCGCCTCGGGAGCGTGGATGCTGCCGACGACGTCGAGCAACGAGAAGAGCGCCAAGAAATACCACGCCGGATACGGCACGAACTGCGTATTGTTGGGGTCGGCCTTGGCGTCCAGCGGCACCGGCGAAATCACGGCCAGCGCGAACACGATGATGAACATCGCGAACGACACGATCGTGTCCATGAACATCTGGTCGGGCCAGAAGCGGCCGGGCTTGAGCTTGGGCATTTCGTCGATCGGCGCGCCGGCCGAACCGTTATGACGGAAGATCATGAGGTGCATGCCGACCAGCAGCACGAGCACCGCGGGCGTCAGCCACACGTGGATGCCGAAGAAGCGGTTGATCGTCAGCGTGCCGATGCCCGAACCGTCTTGGAGGAGGAGCAGGATCTGTTGGCCGAGGATCGGCGCCGAGCCGGTGATTTGGATCGCGACCTTCGACGCGAGCAGCGCGTTGAGATCCCACGGCAGCAGATAGCCGGTGAGGCCGAGCACGAGCGTCACGATGAACAGGATGACGCCGACGATCCACTGGATTTCGCGCGGTTTCTTGTAGGCGCCCCAGAGCAGCACTTGCAGCATGTGCATCATCATGAACGCGATCATCGCGGTCGCGCCCCAATAGTGGAGCGAGAGCACGAGATGGCCCGCCGGGACCTTGTCGATGATGTACTTCGTCGATTCCCACGCGGTCGCGGCCGACGGCGAGTAGTAGAACGTCAGGAAGATACCGGTGACGATCTGCAGGATCATCGCGAACACGGTCGCGCTGCCGAAGGCGTACCAGTAACTCGCGCCGCCGGGGACGTCCTCGGTGAGGAAGTCCTTCGTCATCGAGACGATGCCGGTGCGCTGATCGAGCCAATCTAACATGTTATTCTCCGCTCAGCCGATGCGCAGGACGACGAGGTCGGGCGTGTCTTGTTTGTACTCGATCCAGGTGAGCTCGGCTTTGCCGTTCAGGTCGCGCAGCGGCAGCGGGTCGAGCCCGCGCGGCGCCGGGCCGGCGAGATGCGTGCCGATGTTCGAGTATTCCGAACCGTGGCACGGGCAGACGAACTTGTTCTGAGCCTGCACCCACGAGTAGCGGCAGCCGAGGTGCGGACAGATCGGGCTGAAGATCGTGAAGCCCATGTTGACGATCGGGTACGACACGCCGGTGCCGGCCGCGAACAGCTCGGGCCGGTCCTTCTTGAACTGGGCGAGGTCCGCTTTGACCGCCCACACGAATTCTTCGTCGTCTTCCGGCGGCAGGTAGCCGTCGACTCGATGCAAGGTGAACGTCACCTTGATCGGGTTGTCGGTGGCCTTTTGCAGCGCCGAGAACTCGTCGGGCGTCAGCGGCGACCATTGGTTGCTCACGGCTTCGCCGGCCGGGATCAGCGAGGTGATCAGCGGGACGGCCAGCCCCAGGCTGATCACGCCGCCCAGCGCGATCACGGCGTTGACCATAAAGGTCCGCCGGCTCTGCTCTTCCGGGGTCCCCGGATCTTTGTAGGCCTCGGCCTCTGCGTGTGCCATCTCTCTCCTAAATGTGCGGTCGCCGGACCGGCGCTTGGGAAACTATACGGCCTCGGTCGGACAAACTCACGTACTTTCGTAGCGCCGCTTTGACGGTTCCTCTCCGGCGCTAGAGGTCAGGAGGAGCAGCTCACCACGATCGGCGGGCGCCCCGGGGGGGAGGGCCGGTCGAATGCGGCGACCTCGGGGTCGTCGCTGTATGGCCTGCGCAGGGCGGCGAGGAGCCTGCGCACCGGTTCGTCGTCGCCGGCCTCGGCCGCGGCGATGGCCTCCTGCGCCAGATGATTTCGCAGGACGATCCTGGGATTGACGGCGTTCATCGCCGCCGCGCGTTCGGCCGCCGGGCGCGTTTCGCGCTCGAGCCGCCGCTCGTAGCGGTCGATCCACGCGGCCGCCTCGGACGTGCCGCCGAGGGCCAGCAGCAGCGCTTCGCGATGCGCTTGGGCCAGTTCGTTCGCGCCGGCCGCTTCGGCCGCGGTGCGGATGTCGGCGAGCATACGGAACGTGCGCGTGAAGTCGGACGCGGCCGCCGCCATCGCGCTGCGCAGCTCTTGGCCGAGGGCGTCGTCCTCCGGCTCGAGCACGGCGAGCCCGAGCTTGGCGCGCGTGCGCTCCAAAAACGTTTCACGCAGCACCGGGACGTAGCCCGCGATCGCCGTCTCGAGCTGCGCCGGTTCGATGATCCCCGCCAGCGCGTTGGCCAGCGCGTAGGCGTTCCACAGCCCGATGCCGGGCTGCTTGTCGAACGCGTAGCGCCCGCCCTGATCGCTGTGATTGCAGATGTGCCCGGGATCGTAGCCTTCCATGAACCCGTAGGGACCGTAGTCGAGGGTGAGGCCGAGGATCGAGAAGTTGTCGGTGTTCATCACGCCGTGCATGAAGCCGACGCTCTGCCATTCCGCCATCAGCCGCGCCGTGCGTTTCAGCACCGCCTCGAAGAAGCGGATGTAGCGGTCCTCGCCGTGCCCGCACTCCGGATAGAAGCGGTCGATGATGAAGTCGGCCAGGATCCGGATCGCGTCGTGCTCGCCGCGCGCGGCGAATATCTCGAACGAGCCGAAACGCACGAACGATTGCGCGAGCCGCACGACGATCGCCGCCTGCTCGATGCTCTCGCGAATGACCTGGTCGTCGTTCGTCACCATCGCCAGCGCGCGCGTCGTCGGGATGCCGAGCGCGTCCATCGCTTCGCTGGCCAGAAATTCGCGAATCGTCGAGCGCAGCACCGCGCGTCCGTCGGCAAAGCGCGAATACGCGGTTTGTCCCGCGCCCTTGAGCTGGATCTCCCACGGCTCGCCGCGCGCGTTGGTGATCTCGCCCAGCGTGATCGCGCGGCCGTCGCCGAGCTGTCCCGCCCACACGCCGAACTGGTGGCCGCCGTAGAGCGCGGCCAGCGGCTGCATGTCGCGCAGCAGCGCGGTGCCGCTCGCGATGCGGATGAAGTCGTCACGCGTCAGCTCGCTCGGGCGCAGATCGAGCAATGCGGCCGCGTCGGGGCTGGCCGCGACCAGCCGCGAACCGGCCAGCCCGTCGGGGGTGCGCGATTCGAAGAACCGCTCGCCGAGCGCGGCAAAGCTATTGCTGAAGCGCAGCTCCTCGAGGGCGATTTCCGGGGTCAGCGCGACGGTCATTGCAGGCTTCAACCGCTGGAGTGGGTAGGGAGGGTTTCATGCGAGCGTATCTGTTGGGCATAGCAACCGTCCTCGTGGTTCTCATCGCCGGCGCGTTCGTGCTGGTGTGGTTCGGCCTCGTTCCGGCGCGCGCGGACCAGCCGCCGATGCCGGGCGAGAAGTGGATCGCGAACCACTCCCTCAACGCCACGATCCGGCGCGAAGAGCCGCAACCGCCGTATCCGTACGGCCCCGTCACCGACGCCACGCTCATCGCCGGCGTCAAGGCCTACATTGCGAACTGCGCGGTCTGCCACGGCAGCGCCGGCTCGCCGCAATCCAACATCTCCAAAGGCATGTATATTAAGCCGCCGCAGTTCACGCGCCACACGCCCAGCGACGATCCCGAAGGCGAGGATTACTGGAAGATCGAGCACGGCATCCGCTTCAGCGCCATGCCGTCGTTCGCGGGCGCGCTCGACGAAGCGACGATCTGGGACATCGTCTACTTCATCAAGCACGGCACGAAAGATCTGCCGCCCGAAGCCGATACCGTCTGGCATCAGACGCACGGGGATTGACGATGAATCGTCTGTCGCGCCGTTCGGCACTAGCGCTCGGTCTCGCCGCCACGGCTGCGCCGCTCGTCGCGCGTGCGCAAACGCTTGCGCCGTTGCGCGTGGCGTATCAGCCCTATGAATACAGCGCGCAAGTGCTCTACGCGCGCGAGATCGGTTCGTTCGCGAAAGCCGGGATCGACGTCACGCTCCAAGAGATCGCCTACGGTTCGGCGTTGGCCACCGCGGTGGCGGCCGGAGCCGCCGACATCGGCATCGCGACGATCACCACCCTCGCGCTCGCGCATTCGCGCAACGTGCCGTTCGTGATCGTGGCGCCGGGCGCCGAGTTCAACGCCGCCCGCAAGCCGACGGGGTTTTTGATGGTTGGTAATCAGACCGGCATCAAGACGGCCAAGGACATGGCCGGCAGGGTCGTCGGCACGCCCGGGCTCGCGACGATGGGCGACTACGGCGTGCGGTACTGGGTCGACGCGAACGGCGGCGATTCGTCGACGCTGAAGTTCCAGGAAATGCCGTTCTCGCAGATGCCGGCGGCGTTCGCCACCGGCCGCATCGACGCGGCGTTCATCGGCGAGCCGTATCTCGAAGAGGCGATGAAGGTCGCGCATCCGCTCGCACGCGAGATGGACGCGCTGGGCAAAGACTACGTCATCACGGCCTGGTTCGCCACCACGTCGTGGGCCGCGGCGCATCCGGATCTCGTCGCGCGCTTCGGCGCGGCGCTGGCTGAAGCATCAGCCTGGGCGGCAAAAAACCCATCGAAGTGCATCGACATCCTGGCCAAACAATTCAAGGTCGATCCCGCGACGATCCAACCCGGCAACCTCGCCACGTTCCCGCCGAAAATCACCCCCGACCTGATCGCCGCCGAAGTGCAGATGACCGCCCGCTACGGAAAGTTCCCGTCGTTCCCTCCGGCTGATTTGATCTACACTCCGCACTGATGGTGCGGGGTCTTGTTGGGCGGGGTGTTTTTCGACTGCTCGCGCCTTCGCGCTCGCTGCGCAGGCTGGCTCCCGTTGTCATCGCGAGCGTCGTCGAGCGACAGCTACTCAGCTGCGAGATTTGATCCAATCGACTCGATCCCGAGCGAAGCCGAGGGATCGCCACCCGAGGCAGCGATCGTGGCAGTTACTCGACTTCGCTCGTAACCGGATCGATTATCTCGAATGGTGAGGAATTGTGGCTGTCGCTCGACGACGCTCGCGATGACAGATCGGGGTTGGCCTGCGCAACAAGCGCGAAGGCGCGCGGTGTATTGTCCGGCCGGCAGCCCGTGCGTTACATCTTGTAGCTGTGCAGGCCGCTGATCCAGATGTTGACGCCGAGGTAGCAGAACATGATCGAGACGAAGCCGAGAATGCTGATCCATGCGCTGCGCTCGCCGCGCCAGGCGTTGCGCGTGTGCAAGTGCATGAAACCGGCGTAGATGATCCACGAGAGCAGCGCCGCGGTTTCCTTCGGATCCCACTGCCAGTAGGCGCCCCACGCTTCGTTGGCCCACATCGCACCGGTGATGATGCCGATGCTGAGCAGCACGAGTCCGATCGCGATGATGCGGTAGGTGAGCATGTCGAGCCGCGCCAGTGACGGCAGCCCGGCCAGCCACACGGCGAACGGATCGCCGGCCGTCGCGGCGGCGGTGACGTTCGGCGTTTCGGTGCGCGCGACGACGGATTCCAACGTGCCGGCGGTGGGCATCGCGACGGACATCGAGACGTTCGCGCCGCCGGCCGCGCTCGCGCGCAGCACGCCGGTCGTGGCGGAGTAGCGCCGCTCGCCGTACGCCTTGAACAAGTACAGGCACGACACGACGAACGCGACCATGAACGACGCGTACGACGATACGACGATCGGTACGTGGACTTTGATCCAGTACGACTGCAGTGCCGGCACGGCGGGCATGTAGCCTTCGTTCCACGTGGTGGCGTAGCCGAACGCGATCGCGCTGATGCCGAGCACGCCGCCGCCGATCAGCCACAGGTCGTACTTCGAAGCGAAGATGATGTAGATCAGCACGCCCAGGCCGCTGAAGAGCGAGAGCGATCCGTAGAGGTTCGTGAGCGGCCAGACGCCGGTCATGTTCCAGCGCGTGCCCAGCTCGATGAATTGCAGCGCGCACGCGAGACACGCCAGCACCATGCCGGCACGCTGCAGGAGCGGCGTGCGCAACAGGAAGTAGGCGATCAAAACCAGCGTGCCGACCACGTAGGTCGCGAGCGTGACGACGACCAGGTTGTGGTCGATGGCAACTTTGAGCGGATCGAGCATGGCGGTGTCCTAACTGGCCTGGGGTGACCGGCGCAGGGCTTCGACGATCTCGCGGAAGCGGTCCTCGAAGATATCGTAGCCTTTGACCGTAGTGGCGGCAATGCCGACGGTCCACGTGCGCGCCGCGCCGGTGATCACGACGTAGAGCCGCGCCGGGGTGAAGTAGAACGAGATGCACAGCCCCAGCACCAGCACGATCGCCCCGATCAGCACGAGCGAGATGCCCGGATCGTAGCGGTACTGGAAGCCCGAGTAGAGGGTGTACTGTTTGGGGGTCAGCGCGAAGCCGGCGCCCAGATCGAGCGGCTTGCCCAGCGGAACGAGCACCTGGCCGAGCGGGGTGTTGCCGTCGAAGGCTTCGAGCACGACGCCGGGATCGTTGGGCCGCGGGTCGCTCGAGGCTTGGCCGGTGCGGCGGTCCATCGTGCCGACGAACGAGGTGTACTGGATCGCCCGCGTGGTGCCGGGGATGTCGAACGCTTCGCCCTCTTTGAGCGGCGTGGCCGGCGGACCGGCGATCGGCTTGCCGTCTTTGGTCAGCGCGAACGTGATCCCGAAGCCGTACGTCGCCTGATAGACCTTGACGCCGTCGACGTCGTAGGGCTGGTTGACGCGGATGACGGCGTCGTGCGGCACGCCGTCCTTCCCGGTGACGACCGCGCGCGAGACGTAGTCGATCGGCTGGTAGACGATGCCGCTCTTGGTGGCGACCGGTTGGATCTGGTAGCCGAATTGTTTGAGCGCGATCGTCGCGCCGGTTTGCGGAATCGTTCCGGTGGTGCCGGAGAGCACGGTGAACTGGCCGCTGTAGCCGCTGGCCCAGTAGATCGTGGTGCCGGCGGCGATGATCACGAAGCCGATGTGCGCGACCAGCACGCCGCGGCGCGCCCAGTTGTGCTTGTCGACGAACGACCATTCCTCGCCGCCGAACTCGCGTTTGCGAATCTGCCAGCCGCGCTGCGCGAAGAATTTCTGCACGCGCTCGCGCACGTCGGCTTCGTCGCCCTCGACCTGCACCGTGGCGTGCAGCGGGATCTTGTCGATCTTCACCGGCCGCAGCGCCGGCAAGCGCGCCGGGATCACGCGGCGGAACGTCGCAACCGTCATCGAGATCAGGATCAAGCCGATGATCCCGATGTACGCCGGCGAGTGGTAGATGTTGTCCATGTGCAGGCGCAGCACGATGCGCGCCAGCACGGGCGAGTAGTTTTGCCAGTAGAAGTCGGCGCCTTTGTTCTGGTCGACGATGACGCCGATCAGCGTGAACACGCCCCACACCGCGAACAGCGAGACGGCGAAGAGAATGTTGGCGAAGAGGATCAGGAACTCGTCGACCAGCTCCTTGACGGCGCTCTTGACGCCGCCTAGTGCGTCTCGGCCGAGCGCTTCCACGATTTCTCCAGCAAGACGATGATCCAGATCGAGCTCTCGAAGAGCACGTACATCGGCGCGGCCAGCATCGTCATCGTCAACGGGCTGCCGTCGGGCGCGAGCACCGCGCCGACGACCATCATGCCGAAGCCGATGTACTTACGGTTCGTGCGTAAAAAGCTCGAGTTGATCAAACCGATGCGCGCCAGCAAGATCATGATGACCGGCGTCTGGAAGATCAGCGCGAAGGCCAGGAACAGCAAGAGCACGAGATTGATCGTCGACTCGATGCCGAACACCGGCGTCGCGATCGAGCTCGTGATGTTGAGCAGCGCGCCGATCACGCGCGGGATCACCAGGAAATGCGCGAAGGCGATGCCGGCCGCGGCCAGCACGATCGACGGCGCGACGTAGACGTACACCGCCTTGCGCGTTTTGGGATGGATCGCCGGGACGACGAACATCCAGGTCTGGTAGAGCAACACCGGCAAGCCGAGCACGATCGCGATGTAGATCGCGAACTTGAAGATCGCCCACACCGCGTCGGCCGGCCCGAACGCGTTGAGCTGGATGCCGTGGAAGTAGGTGCGCGCGATGATCGGGATGAGCTGTTGCGCCGGCCACAACGCGAGGATCGCGATCCCGAATACGGTGCCCGCGCAAATGAACAGCCGTTGCCGGAGCTCCCGCAGGTGCTCCGTGAACGGCATCTCCTTTTGGTCCCACTCGACTTCGTCCGACCCACCGGAGGTGGGCGGACGCGCTGCCAGCATGCTCGCGAGAGACTCCTAGCCCGCGTGCGGGGGTGCGGTTTGGGTCGGAATCCCCGCGCCGGTCTGCGGGTCGGGAGTTGTCGTTCCCTGGGCCGCAGCCGCTGCGACGTTGGCCTGCGCGGCCTTGCGGGCTTCCTCGCGCGCCTGCTCGGCGGCGACGTCGGCCTCGGCCTGTCCGATCATGAACTCTTTTTTCGCTTGCCCCGCGCTCTTGGCCAACTTCGGCAGCTTGTCGGCCCCGAACAGCAGGATGGCCACGCCCACGACGGCGGCGATTTCCATGGGTGAAAACATATACGGTACTCCTAGGCTGCCAGCAGCGCGTCTGCGACTGCTACGAACTCCGCGCGCGCCGGCGCGTTTCCAAGGGATGCGAGCGAGGCCTTGGCTCGTTCGATGTACTCGGCGCTCAGCGCCTTCGTCTTCTCGAACCCGCCCTGCCGCGCTATTCCCGCGATGACACCCGCGATCTGCGCCGGTGTACTATCGTCGCCGGCGTAGAAACGTTCCACGTCGGCGCGAAATTCCAGGTCGCCCGCGGCGAGCGCCAGGATCAAGGGGATCGTGACCTTCCGTTCGGTGAGGTCGTTGCCGACCGGCTTGCCGAGCGCACTCTCGGTCGAGGTCATGTCGAGCAGATCGTCCTGCATCTGGAACGCGATGCCGTAGGCCATCCCGAACTCGCGCAGCGCCGCGACCTTCAGCGCCGAGCCGCCGGCGGCCCAACCGCCGCATTCGGCCGAGCTGGCGAACAGCCGCGCGGTTTTCTTGGCCGCGATCTCGGCGTATTCGTCGACGGTGAGGTCGAGGTTGCCGAGCGAGCGCAGTTGCAGCACCTCGCCGTCGGTGATGTCGGCCAGCGTCGCGCTGAGGATGTGCGGGATCGGGTGCGCGTAGCTCGCGGTGACGTTCTTGAAGATCCACGCGAACAGATAGTCGCCGGCCAGCACGCTGATGCGGTTGCCGAAGTCGACCGCGGTCGCGTTGACGCCGCGGCGCGTGTCGGCATGATCGACGACGTCGTCGTGGATCAGCGTCGCGACGTGGATCAGCTCCATATACGACGCCAGCGGCAAGTGCTTGCGCACGTCGGGCGCGCCGGTTGCCGATGCGCCCAGCAACGCGAAACGCGGGCGCAAACGTTTGCCGCCCGCTTCGAGCATCCGGCGCACCGCTTCGGTGATCAGCGCGTTGTCGGTCGAGAACGAGTTGCGGAAGAAGTCTTCGACCAGCCCGTACAGATCGGGCTCGGACGCCAGCGGATCCAGCATCATGCGACCCCGGCGTGTACGGCGATCGCGCCGCCGCCCAAACGCACGTAGCGCACGTCCGAGAAGCCCGCGCTGACGAAGCGCGCCGCCAGCTCGCCGGCGTCGGGATAATTCGTCAGCGAGTTCGGCAAGTAGCGATAGGCCGACTTCGATCCGCCGACGAGGCCGCCGACCAGCGGCACGACGCCGTAGAAGTACAGGTTGAACAGCCGCCGGAAGAACGGGTTCGGCGCTTTCGACACGTCGAGGTTCACGAACCGCGCGCCGGGCTTGAGCACGCGGCGTGCTTCGCGCAGCGTGGCGACGATGTCGACGACGTTGCGCATCGAGAAGCCCATCGTCGCGCCGTCGAAGGCGGCGTCGGCGAACGGCAGCGCCATCACGTCGCCCTCGACGAACGTCGTGCGGCCCGCGCGGTCTTCGCGCAGCGCGCGCTTGCGCGCACCCTCGAGCATCGGGGCGCAGAAGTCGACGCCGGTCACGTCGAGCGACGGGTCGGTGTGCGCGAGGTGGAACGCCAAGTCCCCGGTGCCGCAGCACAGGTCGAGGACCCGGCCGCCGTGGGGCGCGGCGAGCTCCGCGACGGCACGCTTGCGCCAGCCCTCGTCCGCGCCGGCGGTGAGGATTCTGTTCGTCGCGTCATAGCGCGGTGCGATCTCCGCAAACATCTCGCGGACGTAGAGTGCCTTATCCATTCTTTTGCCGACCCGTGGGGTTCGCCGCTGCCGAGGTTCTTCACTTTGGACTTGCCGCGGCTCCGTGGCGCGTGAGTGTCGAGCGTGATCGCTCTCGAGGGCGCGTCCGGCTTCATTCATACGCTGGCGAGCGCCCAGCGGATTGCCCTGACCGCCTACACCCTGCGTGCCGGGCCGGTACTGGACGCCCTTGCCGCCGCCGCCCGGCGCGGCGCAGCCGTGAGCGTACGCCTGGAGCGGGATCCCTTCGACGACCCCCACGGAAGCCTGCACCGCGCCAACGCCGAGGCGCTGGGTGCGCTCCGCCGGGCCGGCGCCCACGCCGAGGCAACCAAACCCGGCGACGCGCCCCTACATCTGAAAGCCGCCGTGGTCGACGGCGTGGCCTGGCTCGACGACCGTAATTGGGCCTCCGGCGGGGCCGAGCGGATCGTGCGGGACACCGACCCCGCCGACGTCGCCGCGGTCGCAGCGGCGGTGGCCGGCGGCCCGGGGTCCGACCCGCACCTGGCCACGACGAAAGCCGGGGCCCAAGACCTCGAGGCGGCCATGATCGCCCGGGCCGGGCCGTCGCGGCTGGATGTCGAGAGCGAGTCGTTTGCCAAGGGGCGGATCTACGACGCGCTCCTCCATCGGGCCGAGGCCCATCTTCCGACCCGGCTGATCGTCGCCGGCCGCGAGGCGCGCGAAGCCGGGAACCGCACCGAGCGCGCGCACCTCAAGCGCCTCGCGGCACTGGGCGTCGAGGTGCGGCTCGGCCACGCCGGTCGCGGTGACCTCGACGAAAAGCTCGCCGTCGCCGCCGGCAACGCTTGGATCGGCTCCGCCAACGCCACCTACGCCCGCGGCCCCGCCGGTGCCCAACGCGACTGGGGCCTCACCACGAGCGACCCCGCCATGATCGACGGCCTACGCACCGCCTTCGAACAAAACTGGACCCGCGCCCAAAACTGGACCCACGCCCAAGCGTTGCCCCCACTGTCATCCCGAGCGTTGTCGAGGGATGCGCCGCAATCTCGGCTACCGAGTGCGAGCGCGAAGGCGCGAGCAGTGGAGTAAAAAATAGCTCTCAGGAATCAACGTTGGTGGAGTTGCCCTGGCTATCGCGCGCGATGGTGGCACGTTCCTCGACGGGCGCTCAACTTCGTTCGCGCCCCTCGGAATGACAGTGTAAATAAAAAGCGAGGTGCTGCCGCCACTCCTGTCATCCCGAGCGTTGTCGAGGGATGCGCCGCAATCTCGGCTACCGAGTGCGAGCGCGAAGGCGCGAGCAGTGGAGTAAAAAATAGCTCTCAGGAATCAACGTTGGTGGA
>Ga0181536_10006729_pt1 | contig 11456 bp, 10 predicted proteins | sample PEATcosm2014_Bin_41_FD_121105 | JGI IMG/M metagenome (GOLD analysis project Ga0181536, IMG submission 121105) | Peatland microbial communities from MTU Mesocosm Facility, Houghton, MI, USA - PEATcosm2014_Bin17_60_metaG | ecosystem: Environmental > Terrestrial > Soil > Wetlands > Peat | place...
CTCCTATGAATCATAATTGGACTGCTTCGTCGATGCCTTTTGCAGAGATTCCCTAAGCGACGAACCCGATCTGACCCAATCGCCAGTGGTTCTTGCGCGGAGACGACTATGCGGCCTTCTTCCGCGTGATGCGAACGCGCCACACTTCCGGTCCTGACTCGACATACTCCCAGCCGAATTGGCCCGGCTGCTCCGCCTCGAACTGGTAATAGAGCGGCTTCGGATCGTGATCGTTCACCAGGATCACGGCGCTGCCGACCGGGAGCTTCCCGCAGGTATCGAAAATCAGCGCGTGCCGCTGCGGCGGCGGAAGAGCGCGGACGTCAAGTTGCTGGGGATTGGACATCGGAGTCTCCTTTTCCTTTCGGTGGGCGGGACGGGTGAGATAATGAAGCGCGCCGTTGAGCTTTTCGGCCTCTTCGGGGCGCTCGGTGCGGAGCAAAGACCAGGCCTCGGCGGCAATGCGGCAGGCAAGATCGGTCTGGCCGTCATCGCCAAGCGCCTTGAGGGCGCGGATCAGCAGCCGATTGAGCGAGCGAAGACCATCGGCCGGCGCATCGGCTTTGGTTTCGAGAAGCGAGGACCTCTCGGTCATGGCAGCTCCGTGGCGGATCAGCCCAAAACCCCAAAATGGGCCTTGGCTTCTTCGCTCATGCGATCGGGCGACCATTGCGGCTCCCACGTCATGGTGACGTCGACGGCGCCGATGCCGGCAACGGCGGCGGCGCAAGTCTCGACGGCTTGCCGGATGTAGTCGGTCGCGGGACAGCCGGGCGTCGTCGTGGTCAGCAGGATTCGAGCGTAGCCGTCTTGCACCTCGACCTCGTAGACCAAACCGATATCGACGATGTTGAAGCCGAGCTCCGGATCGATCACCGTCTTCAGTGCCTCGAGCACCGCCTCGACGATATCGTCGCTCATGGGGCATCACCTTGGCCCTCGCCGCGGCGTATGGTCGTCCGGCAACCATCCGACCGGATCTCGCTGACGAAGGCGTGTTTGCGCCGGTCGAGCTCGCGATGAAGCAGCAGCGGCTCGCGGTCGGTGACGACCTCCAGCGAATCGCCTGGTCTCAACGCTTCGATCGCTTCGAGCGCCCGCCGCATCGGCTCGGGCGGATCGAGACCGCGCAAGTCGAGACTCCCGATCGGCGGCGCTTCCGCGCGGCCGCTTGTCGCTGGGGTCCCCGCGCCCGCTGGCGCTGCCTCCGTGCTCGACGGCGTGAAGATCACCTCCCAGTCGCCGCCGCCGATCTCGCGCTCCGTATGCCCGAAGCCGCGTTGCGCCATTATGCCGAAGAGCGGAACGGGCTTGAAGATTGCCAGCAATCGGAGGCCCTGGCCGGGAGACAGAGACGCGATGGCCTGCATGATCTCGGCGAAGGGCTCCCCGCCGGATTTGAGGATGTCTCGGACGTCGAGCGTGGCCAGCGATGGTGTGGTCATGGCGTGGTTACTCCGTGGTGGAGAGATTGGCTGTAGATCGCGACGGCGCTCCTGCCTTCAGGCTTGCAGGAGGGACAATCGGCACCGTGACGCGCGGGAGGCTGTGGCGGACGAGCCAGAGCGCGCGCACGATCATGAGCGTCGCGACCAGATGTCCGAGGACGGCCACTCGAAAGAGGACGGGCCATCCAAGCACCGCGAGGAGCGTGCCGGCTGCGACGGCGGCGAAGTAAAGGATGAACCACGGCCGGTCGCGGCGCTCATCGACGAGGTCCTGAACACGCGGCACCGGCTGCTTGCCGAGAAGGCTGCCATAGCGCTCGAGCCAGGTCAGGAACGGCACGATCTTGTAAAGCTGGCCCAATCCGAGACCCGAAAGCCAGCCGAACAGGAAAAGGTAGCCCAGCGCGCCGATAACGGGTTCGGCAAAATCGCTGGCGCAAGCGTAGAGCGCAAGGACGATCGAGAGCGCGAGAGCAGCCAGGGCGGCAAGCGCCATGCCGGTGTTGAGCTCGAGCTTGTGTCGTCGCCGCGCGCGATAGAGCCGCGCCATATCGAGGAGATAGAGAACGACGCCCAATCCGGTGACGGCAGCGGCAATCGCTACGACTACATCGGTCACGGGAGCGCCCATTGCCTCGGCGACACCGAGAAGCCAAGTCGCCGCGAGGCCGCCCGCGCTCAGTACCAGAACGAAGGTGCCGAGCAAGCCGCGTTCTTCGGGCGCGAGCGTGAACATGCTGAGAAGGCGGTAACTGACGCCCATCGCGGTAAGCATGAACCAGCCGATGAGGCCGGCGAGAAGATGAAGCCGCAGGCCGTCCCCAAACGCACCAGTCCACGAGATCAGATCCGGCGAAGAAAAGCCGAGCCCCAAGACGATCCCCAGCCCTAGCGCGGCAAACAGAAACACGAGGCCGATCGCCACGAAGCGCGCGGCAAATGGCAGCGGTCGCGTCCGCCACAACGTCCGTGCGAGCGACGCGGCGGCGACGACCGCACCGCCCAGAACCAGCGTCCCTCCGGCCGGAAGGGCAAGAACAGCCGGCGCCGGCAGAACGCCGCCCAACGCGAGGAACCCCGCCTCCATCCCGCCGAGACCGAGAAGAATGGCAATCAGCGACACCAGCGCAGATGTCCCGGCGACGGCGCCTTGCGCAGTAATTACCGGCACGAACTGATGGAGCGCGCCCAACATGAGAATCGTCAGCCAACCGATGGTGAGCAGGTGGACGGTGGCGAGCGTCGTCGGCGCAACGAGGGCCGCGGCCGGGAATGCCAAGCCCGAGACCATCGCGAGCTGGGCCAGAACGAAGAAGGTTATCGCCGCTCCGAAATGGAGCATCGTCCAGCGGGATACTGCCGAGCCGAACATATGAACCTCGCCCGCTCTCCACCGGTCGCATCGCCAGTCCACTTAATATATATCATATATATCTTTACCGCTCGCGTCAAGACACCATCGCGCGGGGCAATGCCTCGGCGCCTCCCCCTCGTAGCCCTGGCGCATGCAGGGGCCGCGCGATCGGTGTCAGCCGGCCTGTCAGGCTGCTTGACCTGGATCAAGGACCGTCCCACGCTCGGCGCGTTCTTTGGCCCGGTATGCACGGAACAGGGCGGTGGACAGGACCACGAGCCTCTTCGGGGAATTTCGGGTAAGCGTCAGAGACCTGTCCCCCGCCTACTTCGCCATGGTGATGGCGACCGGGATCCTGTCGATCGGCGTCGATGTGCTCGGCATGCCGGCCTTGGGCATCGGCTTGTTCCTCCTGAATGTCGCTGTCTATGTTGTGCTTGTCGTGCTCTGCGCGCTGCGCATCGCATGGTTCGCGCCCTGCTTCTTCAACGACATGGTCGACCACCGCCGCGCTCCCGGATTTTTCACCGTCATTGCCGCTTCCTGCATAATCGGTACCCAGTGCTTGGTCATCGCTGATAGCCTGGCGGCCGCGGTGGCGTTCTGGGGGATCGGGCTCGCGCTCTGGACCGGCTTGACCTACGCGATCTTCGTCGCCCTGACGGTCAAGCGGCAGAAACCGACGCTGGACGAGGGCATCACCGGCGCCTGGCTGCTCGCCATCGTCGCCACGCAGTCGGTGGCGCTGCTCAGCGCGCTGATCGCCGCGCACTGGCGGCAACCCTACCGTCTCGAACTCAACTTCCTCGCCCTTTCCATGTGGCTGTGGGGCGGGATGTTCTACATCTGGATGATATCGCTCATCTTTTACCGCTATACGTTCTTCGCATTCTCGCCCGACGACCTTTCACCGCCATATTGGATCAACATGGGGGCGATGGCGATCTCGGTGCTGGTTGGCGCGAGGCTTGTCGAGAACATCGAAGGGGCGCCGTTTCTGGCGTCGCTGCTGCCCTTCCTCAAAGGCTTCACCGTGTTCTACTGGGCGACCGGAACCTGGTGGATCCCGATGCTGCTGCTGCTCGGCGTCTGGCGGCACATCTATCGCCGCTTCCCGTTGCGCTACGATCCGTCATATTGGGGCGCGGTCTTTCCACTCGGCATGTACACGGTCTGCACGCAGGAGATGGCGAACGCCCTGGATCTCGACTTCCTCCTGTTCATCCCGCGCATCTTCATATTCGTTGCCGGTTTGGCGTGGTGCCTCACCTTCGCGGGCTTGATCCATCACATAGCCACTTGGCTCCTGGTACAACATCGAAGGGCCGCGCGCCACCATTGAAACCGGGCCCGGCCCTGCCGATCGATGCACCCTGCCCACCAAGATACGACAGCATGAGCAGCGTGCCTGCGCGCCGACGCCGATCCCCGCGGTTGAGCGCGAGATTGAGTGCCGGTTCAAGTCCGGCAGCGAGCACCACGCGATCTATGCCGCGCGCCAATCCTGCGGCGCTTCGGTAAGGAAGACCGAAAGGTCGGGCTGCGGCGGCCGCGCCGGCACATCGAAGAACATTTCCGCGATCCAGCCGCGATGATAGGCGGCGTGCGTGACGAGATGCAGAAAAATCTCGCCCCGGGTCATCGTCGCCTTCTTGCCGGACACGAAGGTGAAGCGCACCTCCTCCCGCAGCGATGCGTCGGCCTGTGCCGCGGCCCAAGCGATGATCCAGTCGTTCATTTCCTGCTGCGCCTTCCAGAGCTTGCCGAGTTCCGGATGCAGCACCAGATTGCGTGCGGTGAAGCCATGCTCGCGCTGCTCAAGATGCGCCTGCCAAATCAGGTCGACGACGTAGATGTGGTTGAGGGTGCCGATCATGGTCTTGAATAAGGTCCGGCGCTCTTTCTGCGGCTCGTCCGGCGGTAGCGCGGCGACGGCGTCGAACATCACCTTGTCGGCCCAAGCCTTGTAATGCGCGAGCATGAGGGCGCCGCTGGTGTTCAACATCTTCTCCTCCCGACCTGCTTGCGAAACGATAACCAGGCCGAACGGCCTCGCCCAATCAATTTCGCGTGCCATCAGCGCAAGGGTCTACGACCTATTGCAAGAACTTGAGGGAGGGGTCGAGGTGACTTCGCCCGATTCCGCTCGAACCGCGACGCGCGCTCGCGTCGAACGCCCTAACCAAGGCGCGGAACAGATCGTGTCCGATGCTACCGGAATCGCCGGCATCCGCGTTTGGTGCCCCGGGGAGCGCTCAGAACGCGGGCAGGCTCGCCTCGTCATTGGCCGTGACCGCGATGCCCTCGACTTCGATCAACCATTCCGGCCGGCAGACCGCGCCCTGGACGATGAGGATGGGCAAACCGGGGAAGCGGTCGCCGAGAAAGCCGGCGACGCGGGCGTGGTCCGTGGGATCGCGGAGATAGACGATCAGATGCGTCATGTCGACGAGGCCGGCCGCACCCGAGCGCAACAGCGCATCGACATTCTCGAGGGCACGATCGAGCTGACGGAGAACGTCGCCGGGATGGAGAATCCATCCGGCGCTGTCGATGCTCGCAGTTCCCGAGATGAAATGGTGCGCGCGGTCGGCGTATGCGATCCTCGTGCCGCGCTCGAAAGTGACGTTGTAATCCTTGGTCGGGCACAGCCGATCGAAGTCGTTGAGATATGAAATCTGATTGGGCCTGAGATCGAGGATGGAATAGGCGTCCATCGCGACGACATCGAACCGGTGCGCGCAAGCGCCCTCGATGCCGGTACTTGCGATGTAGTGCGTCGTCTCGCTCAGCCCCTGTTGCGCGAACAATTCGCGCCGGCTGTCGACCATGCCCTTGTAGAAGACATCGACCCCCTTGAGATAGATCCAGGTCCGAACGCAGTGGTCGCGCAGGGTGCCGCCTTGGGTCGCGAGCGTGCCGATCAGATCGTTGAAGACGTCCCGCGTCTGCGCCGGCGAGGAGATGGACACGTCGCTGTCGTCGGCACAGAGTCTCGTGCTCCAGAGATGGCGCAGGCCGCTCTTCTCGACGATCATGTGCTTCGCCGTCAAACGACGCTTCTTGACGGCGCCCTGACTTTCGACGTGATACGCGAGCAGCGCGATCTTCGAACTCGGCAAGGGCGGCTGCTGTACGATCGACACGGCGACGGGATTGTCGAAGGATTCGGTAACCAGCGCGCTGTTGCGGACCAAGGCGGCCTGGTTCAAGACGTCACTGAGAAAGATCCGTCTGAAGATCGCGGTCTCTGGCGCCAGGCCCAGCGATCGTTGCGCCGCGGCGTAGCGCTCCTCGATGGTTTTGATCTGCTCTTTGAGACCAACGCTCGCTGGCGCTTCGACGGTGATGTAATGCTCCGCTCCCCCGCTCGCTCCCCGGAAACTTCGGCTTGCGCTTCCGTCGGCAGCGGACAAGATGTGAGGACCTCTTGGTCGAGTCGCGAGCCGATCCTCCGCGATCACATCGCCGGGCGCCGGCATCGCTAGTCCACCGCGATCGCGCGGTCCGGAAGCGCGACCTGGTCGCGGTCGCGCTGGATCGGCCGGACATCGTTGATTTCGAGCAGGCGCCGCACGCCATTGATCGGGCGCTTGGCTGGAGCAGTACTGTCGGGAGTATGGGGCATCTTCGAAGCCGTCCGGGGTCCTGTCCAATTTGTCCCGAATAAGAGCAAGGTGTCTCTTATAGTCCAAAACGGGCCAGATGACGAGCACCTATCTCTGGATCGAGAGAGACCGAGCGGTCATGTCGAACGCCTCATCGGCTCGATTCGCCGCGACTGCCTCGACCCCGGTTCATCCGCGTTTTTCAAATACCAGATCGCCACCGACATAGGTCTGCAGCACCTGGATATCCTTCACCTTCTCTTCCGCGCAGGTAAGGATGTCCGTGTCCAGCACGACCAGATCCGCGAACTTGCCGACTTCGATCGATCCCAGAATATCCTCCTGCCAGCGCACATAGGCGTTGTTGATCGTGAACATGCGCAACAGCTCCTCGCGCGTCAGCTTTTGGTCGGGCAATAGTTTGCCGGCAAGCGTCACGCCCGTGAGCGCCGAATATTGGCAGAGGAAGGGCTGCTCAGGGTCGTAGACGACCGCCGGGTTGTCGGTCCCGCCCGTTATGATCATCCCGGCATCCAGCCAGTCCCGCAGCGGAAGGCCCCAGTCACGGACGGTCCGTTTCCACGGATCGTTCTCCACGATCTTGGCGATTCGAACCTGCGTCATGATCTCGTTCATCCGCATCGAGCGCGCTGACGCGTAATAGGCCAGCAGCGGATTGGCCCCGAAGACGATCCCAAGCTTCTTTGCGCGCCGGACATGCTCGGGATCGCCGAAGCCGAAACCGTGCTCGAAGGAAATACGCCGGCCAGCAATGGGAACCTCCTTGTTCGCTTCTTCGAGGCTCGTAAGAACGACTTCGGCGGGCTCATCGCCGCCGCCGGTATTCACGTGGATGGCCATATTCCAGCCACGCTTGTTGACCGCGCGGATGAGGAAATTCAGCTTGTCGCGCGAATACGCCCACCAGCCGTCATTGACGACAACCAGTTTGATGCCGCCGATCTTCAGCATTGAGTCGCCGAGATACTGCTTCGGGCCGAAGTAGGAATCGAGGGACGCCGCGGCCTCCTGCTGGGACAGATATCGAAATGGCAACCCAAGAATGACATCCGTGCGCAACTTGAGAACGCCTCGCCGCTTCGCTTCGATGTAGGCATCGAGCTCGTCCGGCGCGGCCCCCATATCCCGAACGCCGACGATGCCGCAGGAATGATAGATCGCCTGCTGCGCTTCGATGGCCGCAATCTGTGTTTCTCGATCGAAGTAGAGAAAATCCCATTTCTTGATTGGCTGCCCCAATTTCGCCCACCAGGCTTTACGCGCCATATCGCCCGCCCCAGCGACGAGATGGCCGGTTGGCTGTCCCGATGCATCCTTCGCAATCCAACCTTCGGGTTCGGTGGGCTGCGGCGTTCCCTGATCGATTCCGGCCAATTTCATTGCATAGCTGTTTGCAATGACGTTTTTCCCGGATTGAAAGATGTATACGGGATGGTCGGGAGCAACCTTGTCGAGATCCTGGCGCGTCGGGAAGCGACCCTCCTTCAATGCGCCGCGATACATGCAGGACGTTCCAATCCACTCTCCTTTCGGGGTCGCGGCCGCGCGCTTCCGGATCGCATCCAATATCTCCTCGATCGATTGCAAATGCGCGATGTCGACCTTCGCCTTCGAGCCGAGCGCGTCCATGCCCGCCAGCAGAAAATGAACATGACTGTCGAATTGGCCGGGGACGGCGCAGCGTCCCTTGAGATCGACCAGCTTCGTTCCCTTGCCGGCGAGCTCTTTGACGGCGGACGTGCTGCCGACGGCCACGAACTTGCCGTCGTAGACGGCGACCGCCTCCTGTATCGAGAAGGCCGCATCGACAGTTGCGATCTTTCCGTTGTAGAGAATGAGATCAGGCGCGAATGTCATTGTCTTGACCCTCCAGGATCTGTGAAAGCGTGCCGCGCGGCAACCTTGGCGCGAAACGCCGAACAGGCGGACAAAATCGGCGACCGTGCAGTGCTCGTCAGTTTATCGGCATTGCACGAATCCCCTCGTTATCGACGCGGGCGAAATGGCAGGCGGCCCAGTGGCCCGGCATCGATTCGGTGAGCGACGGTCGTTCGTTGACGCAGCGGCTTGGCACGCGCCGTGCGTCGATGCTGACGATTTGGCCAGGTGTCATGGCTGCGACAGTTTCCGCTTTGAGACAGCGCGTATGAAACGGGCAGCCGGTCGGTAGCTCAATTTGGCTCGGCGCATCGCCGATCGGCAGCCGACGATCGAGGCGCGCGCGGCTCCTATCCGGCTCTGGAATGGAAGCAACCAGCGTCTGCGTATAGGGATGGACGGGGGTGCGGCAAACCGCATCGGCAGTGCCTAATTCGACGATGCGGCCCAGGTACATGACGGCGACGCGGTCGGAAATATGATGCACCACCGACAAGTCATGGGCGATGAACAGATAGGAAAGGCCGAATTCGATCTGAAGATCTCTGAGGAGATTTATGATTTGCGCACGAATTGACACATCGAGATTCGAGATCGGCTCATCCAGCACCAGCAGCGAGGGATTTAGGATCAGGGCGCGTGCCAGTCCGATTCGCTGTTGCTGCCCGCCTGAAAACTCATGTGGATAGCGGCCCGCGTGGCTCGCTGAGAGTCCAACCCGCGCCAAGATTTCGCGAACCCGGGCCCGCCCGCCATGTCGCCATCGGCCGCGAATTACCAGCGGCTCTGCAACGATCGCCTCAACGGTCATTCGCGGATTCAATGCCGCTCGCGAGTCCTGGAACACAACCTGCATCTGATCGCGAACCTGGCGCAGTTCGTTGTGATCGAGCGTCGTGATGTCCCGGTTTTTGAAAATGATCCTTCCTGCGTCCGGCTCGATGAGCCGCAACACGCAGCGTGCGGTGCTGCTCTTCCCCGAGCCGGATTCGCCGACGAGTCCAAGCGTCTCACCGGTCGCGAGCTCGAACGACACATCCTCCACCGCGTGGACGACGCTGCCGCGCCGGCCACCGCGGGTCGGAAAGCGCTTGACCAATCTCTCGACGCGGAGAATGACCTCCTTGTCTGTCGCCGCATGTCGCCCCACGGCGCCGCGCGTCGCTTCGCTCGGTCCCGACGCATGGGCGAGGCCCGCAGCCGGCTCCACTTCATCGGCAAAATGACACGCGGCACGATGCGATACGTCGTCGATGGCAGAAAGCCTTGGCACGGCCGTCCGGCAAAGTTGTCGGCCCTTCGCACGCGGGCAACGCGGCTCGAAAGCGCACCCGGAGATTGCCGAGTGAATTCCCGGCGGCTCACCCTCGATCGAGACCAAGCGTGTTGCGGCCGCGTCAATGCGCGGCACTGCATTGAGCAGCCCCACTGTATAGGGGTGGGCCGGCGAGGCGAAGATGGTCGAGGCGCTCCCTTCTTCGACAATTCGGCCGGCATACATCACCGCGACCCGATCGGCGTATTGCGCGACCAGGCCCAAATCGTGCGTGATAAGTACCATCCCCATCGCGAGTTCGCGGCGCAGCGAATCCAGAAGTTCGAGGATCTGCGCCTGGACCGTCACGTCCAGCGCCGTGGTCGGCTCATCGGCAATCAGCAGTTTTGGGCGGCATGCCGTCGCCATGGCGATCAGGGCGCGCTGACGCATCCCTCCCGAGAACTGGTAGGGAAAATCTCGCATACGCGCCGCAGCATTGGGAATTCGCGCCCATTCGAGAGCTTCGAGAGCACGACCCTGCGCGTCGGCGCGCGACAAGCCCGGCATATGCGTTTGCACGACATCCGCGACCTGGTCGCCGATTCGAAAAACCGGATTGAGAGCGGACAGCGGATCCTGGAAGATCATCGACATCTCGCGGCCGCGCATGCGTCGCAGCGTCTCGCGTGAAGCAAGCGTGAGATCACGGCCCGCAAAGTTGATTTGCCCGGTAATTCTGCACGGCGTCAAATACTGCAGAAGCCCGAGGACGGACAGGAAGGTGACGCTCTTGCCCGAGCCGGATTCGCCCACGACAGCGAGCATCTCCCCCTCACCCACATCGAAAGAGACCCCGCGCGTCACCTGAGCGGGACCATCGTCGGTCAACAGCGTGACGCAGAGATCTCGCACGCCAAGAAGCGGCTCCGCACTCGCCAGAGCGCTTGACCGATGTTGCAGCGCCGCGCTGGAATTCACGCTACGCACCCTTCCAACCCGGATTGCAATTCGGCTGCTTCGAGATTGCGCCCGATGATGACGAGCACAGTTTCTTGTGTGCTTATTGGAGGCAAGTGAGGTTGTATCGACCGCCGCGCGCCCACCACATGCAGGACAGCGGGCGAATCCATGCCGGCAAAGGTCACGAATCCTTTTGCACGGTAGACACTATCGGGCAATGCCCCTAACCATGCGTCGAATCGCTCCGGCACCAGGGGGCGAGCCACCTTCAACGACACGCTCTGGAAATCGTCGTGATGATGATGGGCGAGATCATGGTCGGAATGATGGTGACGCGCGGGCGGAGTCCTCGGGCCCTCATGGGACTGGCTCAAATAGCCCAGCAACACTTCAAGCCGCGCATCGCAGGCGACACAACGCAGAAACCGTGCCGTTGGATTGAGGGTCCTGAGCCCCTTTTCAATCAACGCCGGAATGTTCTCGCCGACGAGGTCAATCTTGTTTATGAGAAGGATGTCGGCAGCGGTGATTTGGTGAAACGCGGCCTCCGCGCTCTCGAGATTGCGATCGAAGTTCTCCGCGTCGATCACCGTTACCACGCCATCGAGACGAATCTCGCGCGCAAAACGGAACATCGTGAGCGTCTGGACGACCGGGCCGGGGTCGGCGAGGCCGCTCGCCTCGATCAGTACGCCGTCGAGATCACCTTTCGTTTCGAGCAGCCGCTGCAGTGACCGGTACAGATCGCCTTGGGTGGCGCAGCAGATGCAGCCATTCGAGAGTTCGATGACGGAGCCATTGGCATTGGCGATGAGCGCGGCGTCAATTCCCAGCGGCCCAAACTCATTGACGATGACGGCAAGCCGCTTTCCATGGCTCGTGGTGAGCAAACGATTGATCAGCGTCGTCTTGCCCGCGCCAAGAAAGCC
>Ga0181536_10006731_pt1 | contig 11454 bp, 9 predicted proteins | sample PEATcosm2014_Bin_41_FD_121105 | JGI IMG/M metagenome (GOLD analysis project Ga0181536, IMG submission 121105) | Peatland microbial communities from MTU Mesocosm Facility, Houghton, MI, USA - PEATcosm2014_Bin17_60_metaG | ecosystem: Environmental > Terrestrial > Soil > Wetlands > Peat | place...
AATTCGATCGTTGCGACCGTGGAGGCGTCGCCCGAATAGCGCAGCCCTTCCTCGTCCAACTCATAGGCGTCATTCTTCGAAATCGACTGCGTCGCCGCATCGTAATGCGCGCTGTCCACCATTCCGGTGTGGGAATGATCCACCGACAAGGTGTCTTCCGGATAGAGCTGCACCTCGTGACCCGTGACGTCCTTGACTGTTCGCGGGATCAAGAACGGCGTGATCGTCGAGAAGCTGCCGTCGGTATTCCAGATGTTCTGCTTGAAGCTCTCGGTCGCATTCGCCGGCTGGGCCTTTGGATCGGCGGGATCCGCGCCGGGATATGTCGAGAACAAGCCGTTTGCGCCGGGATAGGTGCCAAAATAGTGATCGAAAGAGCGGTTCTCCTGGAAGATCACGAAGACGTACTTCACCTTGTGCCGCAACTTCTCGAGCTTCTCCCGGAACGGCTGCCGCCAGTCGTCCTTGTCTCCGGGTTCCTGAGCGCGCGAACGGGCCTCCTGGGCACCGACCGTGTTAGTCGATGTCGCCTCGGTGACCAAAGGCGCCTCCCCCGTGCGCTTGAAATCATCGGCAATGGTGCTCGGCATCAGGGCCGCGGTCACGGCGATGGCTGAACAAGTTCCGAGGAGAAACTGCTTCATGTTCCACTCCTGGTCGGGATACGCGACCGCATTTGAACAAACTTCGATGATGTTTGGATGTCTCTCCTGTGAAAGTGCCATGAACCAATTTAGGGTTGCAGAGAAGGCCCACTTAAGATCGTTTAAGGGCACCAACGACGGCGTCCGCTGCCGCGGGACTGGCTAGGGGCGATCAGTCTTCCCTGAGCGCCTCGCGGAACTCGCGGGCGTCAAAGTCGGCGACGCCGTCGCCGCCCGCGCGCGTGAAGCGGAGATCCAGCCGGGCCGCCGCGAGGAGCGCATCTTCGCTGAGGCTGCCGCCCAAATCGTTGTCGGTCATGGCAAGCCGCGCCAGCGATGGGCTCGCGGCCAGCAGACGGAACAGCGCCGTCGTGCGCAGGTAAAGCGTCAGCGTCACCGCCACGCTGGTTCCGAGCTCCTCGGCGAAGAGATCGAGGACGGCGCGAGTTTCGATCTCCGGTCCGCCCGCCGCGGTCTCGCCGTCTTCGTCTTCCGGCGGCAGCGCTTCCGCCGCCAGCCGGTCGAGATACTCGCCAAAGAGGAAGACCGCGGAGCTCAGGAGTCCGGGCTCGACCGGGGGCACGCGCGGCGGGACGGGCAGGGGCGAGACATGGGTCATGGGAGTTTCCTCAGTCGCCAGGGCTGACCGTATCGGCGCGAACTGCGACCGCCGCCGGCTGCGTCCGGTTGACGAGGTAAATGCCGAAGCCCACCAGCGCCATCGCCAAGATGAGCGCGCCGCTGATCGGCTCGTCAAGCGCCACGCCTCCCGCGATCAGGCCGAAGATTGGCGTCAAGAAGGAGAACGCCGCCAGCCTGAAGGCCGGATAATGAGCAACGAGCCAGAACCAGCAGAGATAGCTGGCGAAGGCGACGATGACGGTCTGGTACAAGAAGCAGACGAGAATCAGCGGCGTCGGCGCGTAGACGCCCGACTCGCCCACCGCGAGCGAGAGGCCGATGAGCAACGGGGCGGAGCCCGCGAGCTGGTAAAAGAGCATCTTGTCCGGGCTCAGCCGCGACAGCGCGGACGCCTTGATCAGGACGGTCGTGGCGCCCCAGAAGAGCGCCGCCACGAAGGCCATGACGTCGCCGAAGAGCTCGCGATAGGTCGGGAAGCGCAAGGCATCGCCAAAGGCAATGGCTGTTCCCGCGAAGGCCGCGATGAGCCCGGCCACGTGGATCCCGCGTAGGCGCTCGCCGGCGATGAACCAGTGCGCGCCGATGGCGACGATGAAGGGCGCCATATAGAGAAAGAGCACGGAGCGCGAGGCATTGGTGAATTCGAGACTCCAGTATAGAAAGGCGAATTCCCCGGCGAACAGCAGGGCGATAAGAAGGCCCAGGCCGCCTGAGCCGTCGCGGCGGAAGAGCCGCACCCCGCGCGCGCTCGACCAGGCCCACAGCAAAGCCGCCGCGCCGGCCGAGCGCAGGCCCGCCTGAAGCAGCGGCGAGATGCCGCCATTCGCCACCTTGACCGTTACTTGGTTCAGTCCCCACAGCGCGCACAGTACGACCATGGCGGTCATCGCCAAAAGATCCAGCCGGTCGGAGCGCGGGCGCATCTCGGCCGCTGGTTTAGCGGCCGCCCGCGGCACCCCGCAACTTCTATCTCGCGCTTAACGGAACGCCAAGAGATGGCGTATTTCTATGGGCTGGACTAAATTGCTGTCTCGATCGTTGAATTAATTCGGTAGTTTGCAAAATACGGCCGCCTGCGGTCGCTTGGGCGGGCGGCGGCGGAGAGTCGTTGGTGAAGAGCAGCGTTCCGACCGTGCGCGACGAACGGCCGGTCAGTCTCGCCGAGATGGCCGCGATCGCCCTGGTCATCGGCATCCTCACCGGCGGCGCCGCCGTGCTGTTCCGCGCGCTCGTCGCGGGCATACACAACCTGGTCTTCCTCGGCGTCGTTTCCTTCTATTACGACCCGAACCTGCATACGCCGCTGGGCCAGCTCGGGCCGCTCGTCATCCTGGGGCCGGCGCTGGGCGGGATCTTCGTCATCGCGCTCATCCGCCTTCTGCCCGAGGATCGGCGCGGCCAAGGCGTCTCCGACATCATCGACGCCATCTACTATCGCGAAGGGCGGGTGCGCGCGGTCTCCGCCTTCGTCAAATCCTTCGCCGCGGGGATCCAGAGCGCTACCGGCGGCTCGGTCGGCCGCGAGGCCGCGATCGTGCAGATCGGAGCGGCGCTGGCATCGCGGATTTCCCGGCTGACGCACATCGCGCAATGGCAGCGCATGACGCTGGTCGCAGCGGGCGGGGCGGCGGGGCTGGCCGCGGCCTTCAACGCGCCCTTGGGCTCGATCGTCTTCGCGATCGAATTGATGATGCCGGAAATCAGTCCGCGCACGCTCCTCCCGGTGACGATCGCGGCCGGCGCCGGAACGTTCGTTGCGCGCTTTTACTACGGCTTGCAGCCGACTTTCCTGGTCCAGACCGTCACGGCGAGCAATCTCAAGATTTCCGGCGTCGTCGCGCTGCTGCCCTTCGTGCCCTTCGGCATCCTGCTCGGGCTGGTCTCGTGGCTGCTCATTTGGCTGCTCGGCGTGACCGAGCGGCTCCTCACCGCCATCGCGCCCACGCCTTACCTGCGCCACATCATCGGCATGTTGGCGGTCGGCATCCTCGGCTACGGCATGGCGATGACGACGGGGCATTACCAGGTCGAGGGGCCGAGCTATGCGGCGCTGCAGGACATCCTGCGCGGCACCGTCGTCACCGCCTGGTTTTTTGCGCTGCTCGTTGCCGCCAAGATCCTGGCGACGATCCTGACCCTGGGCTCGGGCGGCAGCGGCGGGGTCTTTTCCGCCTCTCTCGTCATTGGCGCGGCGCTCGGCGGCTTGGTCGGCTCGGTCTGCCTTGCCATCTGGCCCAACCTCGATGTCGGCATCACCGATTTCGCCATCGTCGGAATGGCAGGTCTGCTGGGCGGCACGACCGGAGCCGCGATGACCGCCATCGTCATGGTCTTCGAGCTGACGCGCGACTACAACGTCATCGTCCCAATGATCCTGTGCGTCACGGTCGCCATCGCCATCCGCCGCGCCGTGCTCCCCCAGACGATTTACACCCTCAAGCTCGCCATCAAAGGGCACGAGGTGCCGGATGCGCTTCAGGCCAACATGTACCGCATCCGCCATGCCGAACGGGCGATGTCGACCGAATTCGAGGTGCGCCCCAGCAGTGCCACGACGGAAGAGGCGATTGCCTCGCTGACGGAGACGGGCCGGCCGATTTACCTGATGATCGCCGACGGGAAGCGGCTCAAAGGCTACGCGCGGTTCGATCCCGGCTTCAAGCTATGGCAGGCGCGGGAGCTCGGGATCACGCTCGGCGACATGGCGCGGACCGATTTCGTGCTGGCGCGGCCGACGGACACCATGTTCGACGTCATCGGCCGGGTCGCGCGGCGCGGCGCGCGGCTCGTCATCGTCGTGCGCGGCCGCGGGCGCATTCCGCGGGTCGAGGACGTTCTCGGCTTCATCGCGCTCGAGACCATGGGCGAGGCGGTGATCGAAAATGCCCGTGCCTACGTCCAGCCGGTCGCCCGCAATCCGTTCCCGCTGCTTTATCGCCGCCGCGTCGCCCGTCCGATCCAATTCTGGCGGGGCCGGCGCGCGCGGTCTGACGGCGACGGGCCGCGCTGAAACGTCATTTGGCAGAGTCGCCGGTATCTGGCACCAGCGCCGCCGCCTTGATCCCATAGACGGCGCAAGCCTCGTCCTGCTCGGAGGTGTCGCCGCTGATGCCGGCGGCGCCGAGAATGGCGCCCTCGCCGGAGCGGATCAGCACGCCGCCCGGCACCGGCACGATCCTGCCGCCCGACGCGGCCATCAGCGCGTTGAGGAATACCGGCGCCGTCTGCGCGCGGCGCGCGAATTCGCGCCCGCCGAAGCCCATCCCGAGCACGCCCCAGGCCTTTCCTTCGGCGATCTGCGGCCGCAGGATGCTCGATCCGTCTTCCCGCTTCAAAGCGACGAGATGTCCGCCGGCATCCAGCACCGCGACGGTCAACGGCTTGAGCTTGAGCGTCCGGCCGTATTCCAGCGCCTTGTCGACGATGATGGCGGCCTTGGCAAGGGTGAGGTCGGTCATCCTGCTTCTCCCGGTCTTTTCCGCGGGGCGACATTCCCCGGTCGTCCGCAGTATCATGGCGTCGCCGGCCTGGGAAGCACATCTCTTTTCTTTTTTTGCCGGCGCAGCGCGTCCTCGGGAGATCGGTGCCGATGTCGAAACTGAATCTTACGTTCGCCTGTTGGGATTACGACCGGATCAAACCCCTGACCGACGGCATGGTGCGGGCGGAGGGGATCGATCTCAACATCGTCGACCTGCCGGTCGAGGAGACGTTCTTCCGCATGCTGCGCTATCGCGAGTTCGACGTAGCGGAGATGTCGCTGTCCTCCTACACCGTGTCGCTGGTGCGGCCCGATCCCGGCTTCGTCGCCTTGCCGGTCTTCCCCTCCCGCATGTTCCGCCATTCCGGGATCTTCATCTCGACCAAGAGCGGGATCCGCGAGCCCAAGGATCTCATCGGCAAGCGCGTCGGCGTGCCTGAATACCAGCTCACCGCGCCGGTGTGGATGCGCGGCATTCTCCAGGATGAATACGGCGTCGATCCCGCGAGCGTCGAATACTGGACCGGCGGCGAAGAAGAACCGGGGCGCGAGGAGAAGGTCAAGCTCGATCTGCCCGCGAAGTTCCGCGTGCGTCCGATCGGCCATGACAAGACGCTGTCGGCGATGATCGCCGAGGGCGAGGTCGACGCCATCTACGCGCCGCGCAGCCCCTCGACCCTCCACACCCGGCCCGATCGGGTGCGGCGGCTGTTCGAAAACTATGTCGAGGTCGAGCAGGCCTATTACCGCAAGACGCGCATCTTTCCGATCATGCATGCGGTCGTGCTGCGGCGCGAGCTTTACGAGGCGCATCGCTGGATCGCGCGCTCGCTCTTCAAGGCCTTCGTCGAAGCCCAACGCATCGTCTATGAGCGGCTCGCCATCCCCGCCTCGCTCAAAACCATGCTGCCGTGGCAGATCGCCCATGTCGAAGAGGCCCAGCGTCTCATGGGCAAGGACTGGTGGCCCTACGGCTTCGCGCCCAACCGTGCGGCGCTCGAAACCTTCCTGCGCTATCACCACGAGCAGGGCCTGTCGCCGCGGCGGCTTGCGCCGGAAGAGCTGTTCGTGCCGGAGACGACCGAGGCATTCAAGATCTGAGGCCGCCCCATGAGCGCCCCAGCGGAAGTCATCCCGCGCCCTGCCGCCACGCTTCTGCTGCTGCGCGACGGGCCGGCGGGGCTCGAAGTGCTCATGGTGACGCGCCATGCCGCGACCGAAGTCGCCGGCGGAGCCCTGGTTTTTCCGGGCGGGCGGGTCGATCCGGCCGACGGCGCGCCGAAGGCGCTGGACTGCTGCGGCGCCGCGGCTCAGGCTGACCCGGCAACGATGAGGTTCCGCGTTGCCGCAATCCGCGAAAGCTTCGAGGAGGCGCATGTGCTGCTGGCGCGGCGGCGCGGCGAGGAGGCTCCCATTGCCGCCCCGGCGCTGGCGGCGCTCGAAGAGGATTTGGCGGCGCGGCTCGGACGAGCGCCGCATTTCGCCGATCTCATGGCCAGCGGCGCGATCGAGCTCGCGACCGACCTCATGGTGCCTTTCGCGCATTGGATCACGCCGAAAGGGCGGTCGAGGCGTTTCGACACGCGTTTCTTTCTCGCCCCGGTGCCCGCCGATCAAGTGGCGGCGCATGATGGGCGCGAAGCCGTCGAATCCGTCTGGATCAGCCCGGCAGCGGCGGTTGCGGCGGCTGACGCGCGGCGCGTCAGCCTGGTCTTTGCCACGCGCATGAATCTGCGGAAGCTCGGGCAGAGCCGCGACGTCGCCGCGGCCCTCGCCGCGGCGCGCGGCGACCGGATCGTCACCATCTGTCCCGAACTCTACGAGACGCCAGCGGGCCTGCGCATCCGGATTCCCGCCGATGCCGGCTACGGACCCGCCGACATGTCGGCCGAGGACGTCCTGGTGACGCGCTGAGGCGTCTCAGCGCGACGCGTCGGTGAACCCTCGACCCTCGCTGGCCAGGCGCAGGAGCAAGGGCGCGGGCTTGAGCGCGGGATCGTCGAGCCGGCGCGACAGCGCGTCGAGGCGATCGCGGATCGCCGCGAGCCCGATCTGATCGGCATAGAACATCGGCCCGCCGCGATGCACCGGCCAGCCATAGCCATAGACCCAGATGACATCGATGTCGCCGGCCCTGAGCGCGATGCCGTCCTCGAGGATGCGGGCGCCCTCGTTGATCATGGGATCAATGATCCGCTGCAGGATCTCCGCCGCCGCGATCGGTCGCCGCGCCACGCCCAGGCGCTTGGATGTCGCGATGATGATGCGCTCGACCTCGGGGTCGGGCAGCGTTGCGCGGCTGCCTGGCTCATAACGGAAGAAGCCGGCGCGGGTCTTCTGGCCGAAGCGGCCGGCCTCGCACAGCGCATCGGCGACCGGCGCCTTGCCGCCGCGCGCCTGGCGCGCCCGCCAGCTCACATCGAGCCCGGCGAGATCGCTGGCCGCGAACGGTCCCATCGGGAAGCCGAAATCGACAAGCGCCGCATCGACGTCCTGGGGCAGCGCGCCTTCGAGCAGGAGCCGCTCGGCGGCGCGGCTGCGCTGGTTCAGCATGCGGTTGCCGACGAAGCCGTAGCCGACGCCGACGGGCACCGGCACTTTGCGCAGCTTGCGCGCCAGCGCCATGCCCGAGGCCAGCACCGTCGGCGCGGTCTTCGCGCCGCGCACCACCTCCACGAGCCGCATGACATTGGCCGGGCTGAAGAAGTGCAGGCCGAGAACGCGCTCGGGACGGCGCGTCGCAGCGGCGATGACGTTGACGTCCTGGTACGAGGTGTTGGTGGCGAGGATGGCATCGGCTTTGGCGGCGCCGTCGAGCGCGGCGAAGACCTGCTGCTTCAGCGGCAGATCCTCGAACACCGCCTCGATCACGAGATCGGCGTCGCCGACGGCCTCGTAGGCGAGCGCGCCCGTGACCAGAGCCATGCGCCGCTCGACCTCCTCCGCCGCCAAGCCGCCGCGGCTGGCGCTTGCCTGATAGTTGCCGCGCATCGTCGCGATGCCGCGGTCGAGCGCCGCCTGGGTGTTGTCGATCAAGGTTACGGGAATGCCGACATTGGCAAAGCACATGGCGATGCCGCTCCCCATCGTGCCGGCGCCAATGATGGCTGCCTTGGCGACCGCCTGGGTCGGCGTGTCTCGCGCGAGATCCGGGATCTTGCCGGCGTCGCGTTCGGCGAAGAAGAAGTAGCGCTGCGCCTTGGCCTGGTCGCCGTTTTCGAGTTCGGCGAACAATTGATGTTCGCGGGCCAACCCCTCGTCAAACGGCAGCGCCACGGCCGCTTCGACCGCGGCGATGCAGCTCACCGGCGCAATGACGCCGCGGCGGCGCTTTTCGATCGTCGCGCGGTAGCGCGCGAAGAATTCGGGATCGCTCGGAACGTCCTTCACTGGAAGATCGCGGACGCGACGGAGCGGCCGGCGCTCGGCGATGAGCCGCTCGGCAAAGGCCAGAGCGGCGGCGCGCCGGTCGCCGGTCGCGATCTCGTCGATCAGCCCCTTGTCCAGCGCCTCTTTGGCGCCGATCGGCTCGCCCAAGGCGATCATGTCGAGCGCGAGCGGGACCCCGACGAGGCGCGGCAGGCGCTGGGTTCCGCCGGCGCCAGGCAGCAAGCCGAGCTTGACCTCGGGCTGGCCCAGGCGCGCGTCCGGCGTGGCCAGGCGATAATGGCAGGCCATCGCGAGCTCGAGCCCGCCGCCCAAGGCAGCGCCATGGATTGCCGCTACGACCGGCTTCTGCCCGGCCTCGATGGTGGTGATGAGGTCAGAGGTCCCCGGCGCGGTCCGCGCCTTGCCGAATTCCGAGATGTCGGCGCCGGCGATGAAAGTGCGGCCGGCGCCGATGATGACGATGGCGCGCACCGCCGGATCAGCCAGCGCCGCGTCGAGCGCCGATTTAATGCCGAAGCGGACCGCATGGCCGAGGGCGTTGACCGGCGGGCTGTCGATCGTGAGGATAGCGATCGAACCGACGCGCTCGCTCTTCACCACCGTCCCGGGGTCGCTCATCGAAAACCTCGCTCGCAAGAGAAAACCGACGACCGCCCAGCCTTCAGGGGCGCAGCAGCCCTGTCAAGCCCATGGCGAGGACGGCAGTATTTGCGCCGGCGTCGCCCCTCTCGCGGTGATGCGGCCGCAGTGGCTAAACCCCGAATATCTGCCTGGGCTTGCGGCGATTGGCGATGCTACAATTAAAAATATAGACTGCACACGCTCTCGCTTGGGGTGATGTCGGGATATGCGAGGGAGATGCCGATGAAGCGAGTGTTTGCCGGGGTTTCCGTCGCTGCCGTGCTTGCGTTGTCCGCGGGGGCGGCGCCGGCGCAGACCAAGACCATAACCCTGGGCGCGTCGGTGCAGATCACCGGCGCCTTGGCAAACCCCGGCCACTACTACCGCGACGCCTATCAGTTCGCAGTCGATCAGATCAACGCCAAGGGCGGCATCACCGTCGCGGGCCAGCGCTATCAATTCGCCCTCAATGTTCTCGACAACCAGTCCGACGTGAACCTTGGCGTCCGCCAATACGTTCAGCTCATCACCAGCGACAAGGTCGATTTCCTGCTTGGTCCGTTCAACAGCAACGACGCGCTCGACGATTCCTCGGTGGCCGAGAAGTACCAGATCCCGTTCGTCCAGGGCGGCGGGGCCTCGAGTCAGATCTTCGCGCGCGGCTACAAATACGTTTTCGGCACGCTGCCGCCGGCCGACGATTATTTCGGCAGCACCATCGAGATGCTGGGCAAGCTCGAGCCCAAGCCGAAGACCGTGGCGCTGCTCTCGGCCGATGATTCCTTCGACGTGGCGGTCGCCAAGGGCACCCGGAAGCTGCTGGCGAAGTCGGGCTTGACCACCGTTCTCGACGAGCAATATGCCGAGCACAACTCGGATTTCACGACGCTGCTTTCGCAGCTCAAATCCAAGGTGCCAGACGTTCTCTTGTGGAGTGGGCACGAGCCGGAGGCGCTCAACTTCATTCGGCAATCGAAGAGTCTCGATTTCAGTCCCAAAGGCCTCGCCTCCTTTACCGTCGGCGTACAGACGGCCGATTTCCGGAAGGCGCTCGGCAAGGACGCGGACTACGCCTTCGGCATGACCGCATGGTTGCCTTCAGCCACGCTCAAGGACGACTGGTTCGGCGACGCCGAGGCCTTCGCCACGCAATTCCAGGAGAAATACGGCTACCCGCCGGATTACCATGTCGCCTCGGCGGTGGCGGATGTCGAAACCTATGCCAAGGCAATCGTCAAGGCCGGGTCGCTCGATCGCCAGAAGGTGCGCGACGCCATCGCCGCGATCGACTTCGAATGTCTCTATTCGCGCGTCCGCTACGCCGAAAACGGCCAGATCGACTTGCCGCAGACTGCAATCCAGATCCAGAACGGTGAACTCGTTCCGGTCTACACCGACCATTTCCTCAACAAGCCGCAATATCCCGTGCCGGCTTGGAGCGCGCGGCACTGAAGCCGCCGTCCCCGACCGCCGCTACTCGATCCGCGGCGGAGCCTGATTAAGAGACCGCCGTGCTACTCGCGCAGATCCTGACCAACGGCTTGCTGCTCGGCGGCCTTTACGGCCTGATGGCGCTCGGCATGGCGCTGGTCTGGGGCGTGCTCAACATCGTCAATCTGGCGCATGGCGCGCTCATCATGTTGGGCGGCTATGCCGTCTATTTCATGTTCACCGCCGCCGGCATCGACCCCTTCGCGGCGCTGCCAGTGGCGATGCTGATAATGTTCGCCTTCGGCTATGCGCTGCAGCGCTTTCTGCTCAACCTCATCGTGCGGTCGGCGCCGCTCAACACGCTGCTCATCACCTTCGGGCTCGATGTGGTGCTGACTTATCTGGCGCAATTGGCGTTCAGCGCCGATTTCCGCGCCATCAATCCGAGCTACGCCGGCGCGAACGTCACCGTGCTCGGCATCACCATCCCGCTGGCGCGCCTCGCCGCCTTCGCCGTGGCGCTGGTGCTGGCGACGGCGTTGTGGCTGCTGCTCGAGCGCACGCGCCTGGGGCGGGCCATCCGCGCCACGGCGCAGAATCTGGTCGCGGCGCGGCTCTACGGCGTCGATCCGCGCCAGCTCTATGCCATCACCTTCGGCATCGGCGCGGCCTTGGCCGGCGCCGCGGGCGGGCTCTATGGCGTGGTCTCGCAGCTCACTCCTTATGTCGGCACCAATCTGACGGTGAAGTCCTTCGTCATCGCCATCATGGGCGGCCTTGAAAATCCCTTCGGCATTCTTGCCGGCGGCCTCGTCATCGGCGTCGCCGAGGCGCTCGCCGCGCTCTATCTCGGACCGACCTTCACCGACGCCATCAGCTTCGGCCTGCTCGTCGTCATCCTCGTCGCGCGGCCGGCCCGGTCGCTCAAGGGGACGTGATGCGCTGGGCGGCGCTGGCGCTGATCGGGGCGCTGCTCGCGACCCTTCCCTGGGTCGGCGACGACGTGATGATCCAATACGGCATCAATGCGCTGCTGGTCGCGACCTTGGCGCAGGCGTGGAACATCATCGGCGGCTTCGCCGGCTATGCCTCCTTCGGCAATTCCGTGTTCTACGGGCTCGGCACCTACGGCACCGCCATCGCCATGGTGCAGTTCGGCCTGCCCTTCGGCGTCGGGCTCGCTTTGGGCGGCGTCCTCGGCATGCTCTGCGCGGTGCTGCTCGGCCTGCCCATTTTGCGGCTGCG
>Ga0181536_10006740_pt1 | contig 11447 bp, 10 predicted proteins | sample PEATcosm2014_Bin_41_FD_121105 | JGI IMG/M metagenome (GOLD analysis project Ga0181536, IMG submission 121105) | Peatland microbial communities from MTU Mesocosm Facility, Houghton, MI, USA - PEATcosm2014_Bin17_60_metaG | ecosystem: Environmental > Terrestrial > Soil > Wetlands > Peat | place...
CGCCTTGCCGTCCTCGATCACGCTGTCCTTCATGCCGGCCATCCATGCAGGCAGTCCGTTGAAGTCGCGCACCACGCGCCACACGCGTTCGATTGGACAATTGATCACGGTGCTGACGAAGGCTTTGGTCATCATTCCATTCCTGTTCAATCGAAGCGGTTCAGTCGATGTTGTTTCGCTAGAGCCTCACCCGCTTGGCGCGCATTCCTGCCGCTCTTCTCTTCCGCCACTCCTTGCGAAGTGCCCTGCCGCGCAGAACCGACCGGCGGGGATCGCGAGAAAACCGCGATAGCAAGATAATGGTATAACGCTGTTCCAATATCGTCAAGCGCCTTGTCGTTGGGCCGCACGCGCTCCGTGCGCGGAACCGGGAGCGCGCGCGGAAATGCGTCCTGCGTTGATCGGCAATGACGAATTTACAATCGACTGTGCGGCGCGACAATCGCCTTTTATCGTGATCAATATTGCCGCACGCGTCGTCGAAACCGCTGCTCGCATTCGCATCCGGTCGTCTTCGGCCTGCCCCGACAAGTTTCTCTTCCGAACCCGTCCGTCACGAATAGATCGGGCTCGCTCCAAAGCGAGAGAAAGGCGCGCGGCTAGCGCAGTGCCGGCAGGCGGAGGCCATGCTCGCGCGCGCAGCGGATGGCGCTGTCATAGCCAGCATCGGCATGGCGCATCACCCCGGTGGCCGGGTCGTTCCACAGCACGCGCTCGATGCGCCGCGCGGCCTCTTCCGTGCCGTCGCATACGACGACCATCCCGGCGTGCTGCGAGAAACCCATGCCGACGCCGCCGCCGTGATGCAACGACACCCAGGTGGCTCCGCTCGCGCAGTTGAGCAGTGCGTTGAGGAGCGGCCAGTCGGAGACCGCGTCGGAGCCGTCGGCCATGGCCTCGGTCTCGCGGTTGGGGCTCGCAACCGAGCCTGAATCGAGATGATCGCGGCCGATCACAATGGGCGCTTGGAGCTCGCCCGATCGCACCATGTCATTGAAGGCAAGGCCGACCCGGTGCCTGTCGCCGAGCCCGATCCAGCAAATGCGCGCCGGCAGGCCCTGGAACCGAATCCGCTGCTTCGCCATGTCGAGCCAATGATGAAGGTGCGCGTTGCCAGGCAGCAGCTCCTTCACCTTCGCGTCGGTGCGATAAATGTCTTCCGGGTCGCCGGAAAGCGCCGCCCAGCGAAACGGTCCAATGCCGCGGCAGAAGAGCGGCCGGATATAAGCGGGAACGAAGCCAGGAAATCGAAGGCGTCGGCGACTCCCGCCTCCTTGGCCATTTGTCGAATGTTGTTGCCATAGTCGAGGGTCGGCACGCCTTGCCGATGGAAACCGAGCATGGCACGCACCTGCTCGGCCATGGAACGCTTTGCCGCTTCGGCGACAGCTTTCGGATCGCTTGCGCGCCTGTCCGCCCAGTTGCCCAGCGTCCACCCCTTCGGCAGATAGCCGTTGACGGGATCATGCGCCGAGGTCTGGTCGGTGACGACGTCGGGCCGCACGCCGCGCCGCAGCAGCTCGGGAAAGATCTCTGCGGCGTTGCCGAGGAGACCGACCGAGACCGGCTTCCGATCTCGACTGGCGCGTTCAATGATGGCAAGCGCCTCGTCGAGGCCGTTGGCTTGCAGATCGAGATATTTCGTGCGCAGTCGCATCTCGATCCGACTGGGCTCGCATTCGATCGCAAGCAACGAGGCGCCCGCCATCGTCGCCGCCAGCGGCTGCGCCCCGCCCATCCCGCCAAGGCCGGCGGTCAGGATCCACTTGCTCGACAGATCGCCGCCGTAATGCCGGCGCCCGATTTCGACGAAGGTTTCATAAGTGCCCTGCACGATGCCCTGGCTGCCGATATAGATCCACGAGCCGGCGGTCATCTGCCCATACATCATCAAGCCCTTGCGATCGAGCTCGTGGAAATGGTCCCAATTCGCCCAATGCGGCACCAGATTGGAATTCGCGATGAGGACGCGCGGCGCATCCGGGTGCGTGCGGAAAATGCCGACCGGCTTGCCCGATTGCACCAAGAGCGTATCGTCCGCGTCGAGCGAGCGCAGACTGGCAACGAGCTGGTCGAAGCTCTCCCAATCCCGCGCCGCGCGCCCAATTCCGCCATAGACGACGAGTTCGCCCGGTCGCTCCGCAACCTCGGGATCGAGGTTGTTCATGAGCATGCGCAAGGGCGCTTCTGTCAGCCAGCTCTTGGCGCTGATTTCGGGGCCGCGCGGGCTGCGGATGCGGCGCATGTTGTCGAGACGGGTCATGGTCTCCTCGCTCAGGTGCGGGCGCTCGCGCTCAATGGGCGGCTCCCACTGCATCGGGCAGCGCATCAGCGCCCGCGGCCTCGGCTACGGCACCGGTGCGGACGAGGTCCGCCGCCGCAGCAATGTCAGGCGCGAGCGGCCGGTCGGCATCGAGATGCGGCACGCGGGCGCGCAACGCGGATCGCACCCGTTCGAGCCGCGCGCTCGACAACAAGGGCGCATGGAAGTCGCAGCCTTGCGCGGCCATCAGCAATTCGATGGCAATGACGTTGGTGCCGTTCTCGGCCATAGCGATCAGCCGGCGCGCGCCATGTGCGGCCATTGAGACGTGGTCTTCCTGATTGGCGGAGGTCGGGATCGAATCGACGCTGGCGGGATAGGCGCGCTGCTTGTTCTCCGATACCAGGGCGGCGGCCGTCACCTGCGCGATCATGAACCCTGAATTGAGTCCCGGCTCGTGCGCCAGAAACGGCGGAAGCCGCGAGAGAGCGGGATCGATCAACAGCGCGACCCGCCGTTCCGCGAGCGAACCGATCTCGCACAGCGCCATCGCGATCATGTCGGCCGCAAAGGCGACGGGCTCGGCATGGAAATTGCCGCCGGAGATCACCTCCTCGGTCTCGGGAAAGACGAGCGGATTGTCGGAAACGCCGTTCGCCTCGGTGACGAGCGTCGTGGCCGCGCCGCGCAGCAGGTCGAGGCAGGCGCCCATGACCTGCGGTTGGCAGCGCAAGCAATAGGGGTCCTGCACGCGGTCGTCGTTCGCGACGTGCGAAGCGCGAATTGCACTGCCGGCGAGGAGCGCGCGCAATGCCGCCGCAACTTCGATCTGGCCGCGATGCAGCCGCAGCTTCTGGATGCGCGCATCGAAGGGGGTGTCGGATCCCTTGGCGGCATCGGTCGAAAGCGCTCCGGTTATCAGCGCAGCCTTGAACAAACGCTCGGCCCCGAACAGGCCGGCGAGCGCCAGCGCCGTTGAGACTTGCGTGCCGTTGAGCAACGCCAGACCCTCCTTGGGGCCGAGCGCGAGTGGGGCGAGGCCGGCCTCCGCGAGCGCTTCATGCGCCGGCCGAGGTTTTCCCGCGACAAAGATCTCGCCGACGCCGATCAAGGCCGCGGCGAGATGTGCGAGCGGAGCGAGGTCGCCTGAAGCGCCGACCGAGCCCTGGCTGGGAATGACAGGAATGAGGGCGCGGCTCAGGAAGGACAGGAGTTGTTCGATGATCGCGAAGCGCACGCCCGACGCGCCCTGCGCGAGGCTTGCCACCTTCAGCGCAATGATGAGCCGCACCACCGCTTCGGCCATTGGTTCGCCGACGCCCGCCGCGTGCGACAGCACGAGATTGCGCTGCAGCGTCTCGAGATCGCGATCCGCGATCCGTATGGAGGCGAGGCGGCCGAAGCCGGTGTTGATTCCATAAACCGGCTCGCCCCTGGCGATGATTGCGCGAATGACCGCATTGCCGGCTTCGACCGGCGCGCGACAATCCTCGCCAAGCGCGACCTCCGCGCCGGAATAGATCGCCCGCAGATCTGCCAGAGATAGCGAGCCGGGAATGAGCTTGATTCGTTGCGTCATGGGCCGGTTCGCAGCGCGTCTGATTTGCCGGGCGCCGACAAGCGGCCCCGCCATATGCGCGCATGCAGCGGGTTGAAGCCCATGCGGTAAACCAACTCGGCAGGCCGCTCGATGTTCCATATGGCGAGATCGCAATATTTCCCGGGCTCGACCGTGCCGATTTCATCGATCAGACCGATCGCGCGCGCGGCTTCCCGCGTCACGCCCGCCAGGCACTCATCGACGGTGAGGCGGAACAGCGTCGCAGCCATGTTCATGACGAGCAGCGGCGAAGTCAGCGGCGAGGTACCGGGGTTGCAGTCCGTGGCGATCGCTATCTTCACGCCATGGTGGCGAAGTGCCGCGACAGGCGGGATTTGCGTCTCGCGCAAGACGTAGAACGCGCCGGGCAGCAGCACGGCGACGGTCCCGGCTTTGGCCATCGCCGCGACGCCGGCCTCGTCGGTGTATTCCAGATGGTCGGCGGACAGCGCGCTGAATTCGGCCGCGAGCTTGGCGCCGTGCAAATTCGACAATTGATCCGCGTGAAGCTTGACACGGAGACCATGCGAGGTTGCAGCAGAAAAAATGCGCGCGACCTCGTCGGGCGCAAAGGCGATCCCTTCGCAGAAGGCGTCCACCGCATCCGCCAAGCCGTGGCGGCGGATCACGGGCAGCATCTCGTCGCAAAGGCTCGCGACATATCCCGCCCTGTTGCCCTGCGCCTCGGGTGGCAGGACATGCGCGCCAAGGAAGGTGGTGACGACGCGGACGGCGCGGTCCTGCCCGAGCCGGCGGGCCGCGCGCAGCATGCGCAGCTCCGTCGCGAGATCGAGGCCATAGCCGGATTTGATCTCGACCGCAGTGACGCCTTCCGCGAGGAGATGGTCGAGACGGGGGAGAGCAGATGCGACGAGCTCCTCCTCGCTGGCCGCACGCGTCGCCTGGACGGTCGAGACGATGCCCCCGCCGGCCGCGGCGATCTCCTCGTAGCTTGCGCCGGCGAGGCGTCGCTCGAACTCCTGTGCCCGATCGCCGGCGTAAACCAGATGCGTATGGCAGTCGATCAGGCCCGGCGTGATCCACCGCCCGTCGCAGCCAATGCGATCCGCCGAGTCCCACCCGGTCGGCAGGTCGCACATCGCGCCGGCAAAAGCGATGCGGCCGTCTTTTGCGGCGACGGCGCCGGGTTCGACGATGGCGATCGACGGATGTCCGGCCGCCAGGGTCGCGAGGCGAGCGTCGGTCCAGATCCGATCGAACCGCAAGACATGCCCCAACGCTGTGGTTCGTGTTTCCATTTGTCTATACATAAGGGCGCGATTTGTCTATACATATTTGAGCCGCTATCGCATAGGCGGTAGCGGACTGGCCGAACGCAATAGCGCCTCGAAGGAGCGTGCCTAAAGCCGTGAACGCACTTTTCTTCGACCGCGCGCTGCTGCCACAGGGCTGGGCGTCGGATGTGGCGGTCGATATCGCAGACGGCGTCATCCGCAACATCGCGCCCGGTGCCGCACGCGAGCGGCGCGAGCCCATCGCGGGCATCGCCCTGCCGGGCTTAGCCAATATTCACAGCCATGCTTTCCAGCGCGCCATGGCCGGCCTTGCCGAGATTCGCGGGCCCGAGAACGACAGCTTCTGGACTTGGCGGCACGTCATGTACCGATTCCTCGAACGCCTGACGCCGGATGATGTCGAGGCCATCGCCGCCTTCGCCTATATGCAGATGCTGGAAGCGGGCTTCACGGCGGTCGTGGAATTTCATTATCTCCATCACGATCCCGCGGGACGCCCCTATTCCGATCTCGCCGAAATGAGCGGACGAATCGCATCTGCCGCGGCAGAGTCCGGGATCGGACTGACGCTTCTGCCGTCGCTTTATGCGCACAGCACCTTCGGCGGTGCGCCGCCTCTGCCCGAGCAGCGCCGCTTTTTAAACGATCGCGAGCGCTTTCTGAAGCTGGTGGAGGGCGCCGGAAAGGCCGCGGCAACGGTCCCGGACGCGGCGCTCGGCATTGCCCCGCATTCCCTGCGCGCGGTGACGCCGGATATGCTCAGGGAGGTCATCGCCGCGGCGCCGCCTGGACCGATCCACATTCACGCCGCGGAGCAGCTCAAGGAGGTCGAGGACTGCATTGCTTGGTCGGGCCGGCGTCCGGTCGAATGGCTGCTCGACGAAATGTCGCTCGACCGGCACTGGTGCGTCGTCCACGCGACACACATGACCGAGGCGGAGACGCGCGCTCTGGCCGCATCGGGCGCCGTCGCCGGACTTTGCCCGTTGACCGAGGCGAATCTCGGCGACGGCATTTTCGACGCGGTGAGGTTCTTGGCAGCTGGCGGAGAGTTCGGCATCGGCACCGATTCCAATATCGAGATCACCGCTTCGGGTGAGCTGAAGCAGCTCGAATATGCACAGCGCCTGAAGTGGCGCGCGAGGAACGTGCTGGCGCCGAAGGAGGGCGCGTCGACGGGCTGCCGCCTTTACGAGATGGCGCTGCGCGGCGGGGCGCTGGCGTCGGGGCGGCGAATCGGCGGGCTTACCGTCGGCAATCGCGCCGACATCGTCGTCCTCGAAAAGACGCATCCCGACCTCGCGTCGAACGGCAGCGACCACTGGCTCGATGCCTATCTGTTCGTTGCCGGAAGCACCGCCGTGAAGACGATTATCGTCGGCGGCCGACCGGTGGTCGAGCAAGGCCGGCATCGGGCACGCGACCGGATCAGGTCGCGCTACGCCGCAGCGCTCAAGCGAATTGCAGAGGCGTAGGATCGTGGACTCCGTCGTCACCCGAGCGGGCTCTGCGAAGATTCGGCGCACACTCGAGCAACGCATCCTTGCGGGCGACTGGCCGCCGGGGCACCGCGTCCCGTCCGAGCTTTCTCTGACCAGCCAATACGGCTGCTCGCGCATGACAGTCAACAAAGCCCTGTCGGCGCTCGCCGCCGCCGGCCTGATCGTGCGCCGCCGGCGCTCGGGGTCCTTCGTCGCATCCCCGAAGTCGCAGGAAACCGTATTGGAGATCCATGACATCAAGGCCGAAATCATTGCGAGCGGCAAGGCGTATCGGCACGAGGTGCGGTCGCGGCAGGTACGATCCGCCACGGCCGTTGAGGTGCGACGCCTCGCGCTTGGCCCGAAAACCGAGGTCTTGGCCCTTGTCGTCCGCCATTTCGCCGATGGCAGGCCCTTGGTCCTCGAAGACCGGCTGATCAATTTGGGCGCCGTGCCTGACGCGGCCGCGGAGACTTTCGTCGCGTCCCCACCTGGCTCATGGCTCCTCGAGCGAATTCCCTGGACGGAAGCCGAGCATGTGATCCGCGCCATTTCCGCCGATGCCAACATCGCGCGCCAGCTTGGTGTACCGAAGGGCACGGCCTGCCTGCTCATCGAGCGCATGACCTGGCAGGCGGGCACGACCATCACCAATGTGCGGCTGGTCTATCCCGGAGAAAGCCATCGGTTGATCGCCCGCTTCAGTCCCGCGGGCGGAACGCGTGCCGTCGCGGCTCCGTGAAAACTGCGCTATTTCTTCGGCAGGAAATCGTTCGTGAAATAATCTCCAATATTTTCCGCCTTCTTCGTCAAGCCGCCGAAATCGAGCATCAGCGTCTCAGCAGATTGCCACGCGGCAGGGCTGTTGTAACCGAAGCCGTGCGTCTCGGTATCCGGCGAGTTCACCAAGTCGCGCGTCGCGACGACCTTTGCGATCTCCACATCGCGACTGGTCGTCGTCGTTCGCTTCAAAAGGGCATCGACAGACTCGTCGGGATGCGCGAGCGCATATTTGTACGCACGAACGGTCGCCTCGACAAAGCCGCGGACCATGTCGGGCGATGATTTAATGGTGTCGACATTCGCTGCGACACCGTCTCCCATCGTATTGATGCCGTAGTCCGAGTAGAGAAAGTAGCGAACGTTGGGGTTCGCACCCTTGAAGCCCAGATAGGAGTCGTTGCTGAATCCCGTAATGGCCTCCGCGCGCTTGCTCAGGAACACCTGGTTCCGCGTTCCGCCGTCCGCGGCAAAGATCTTCACCTCGTTGCGATCGACATGGTTTTTGGCAAGCAAGGCGAAGAGCATCGTCGTCGTGGTGTCGCCCTGTAGAGTCGAAACCGTCTTGCCGACAAGATCCTTCGGGGCCTGGATGTTCGCCTCGTCCCAGCTGATAACCGCGTTCGGGCTGCGCTGGTATATCTGGGCCACCATTCTGAGTGGCATCCCTTGTGCGACGGCCAGCATCAATGACGGCGGATCGACGATCGCAAACGTGTCTTCCTTGTTCGCGACAAGCTGCATCGAGGACGTAAAACCATGCCCCTCGAGGACGCTGACGTCGAGACCCACATCGCTGTAGAATCCCTTGTCGATGCCGAGAAGATAAGCTGACCGGTGGGCGTTGTAGTTGAAGCCCAGGCGTACGGTGACATGCTTCAGCTCGGCCGCTGAGGCGGGGCCGTCAAGCCAACCATTCCCTAATGCCATCAAGGCCACCGCGCCGACCGCCGCGCCAAGAAACCTATGTCCAATCTTCGCCATGTTTACCTGCCTTTTGATCTCTAGAGGACACCAGCATTCACGAAGAGGTCCCGCAAATGCGCTGCTATCGCTAGGAATTCCGGCGATGATCGCGCAGCGGGTTGTCTGGGATGAGGAATATCAATCTTGGCAATCTCTGCGATTTGCCCGGGCCGCGGTGTCATGACCAAGACCCGGTCCGCGAGAAAAACCGCCTCCTGAATGTCGTGGGTGACAAAGGCGACACTCTTGCGCGTTTGATACCAGATCCGATGCAATTCAAGCACCATCTTCTCGCGAGTCAGAGCATCGAGCGCGCCGAAGGGCTCGTCCATGAGCAAGAGCGGCGGATCGTGGATAAGAGCGCGACAAATAGCAACGCGTTGCCGCATGCCGCCTGAAAGCTCATAGGGGTATTTGTGCTCAAAGTCGAAAAGCCCGACCATGCGCAGGAGTTCGCGCGCACGCGTCTTGAAGGCGGCGACATCGCCGCCCCGCAGCTCGATTTGCAGAAGCACATTGCCGAGCACGCGCCGCCAGTCGAGCAGAACATCCGTCTGAAAGACGATGCCCACATCCGTGACTGGGCGCGAGACTGGCCGGTCGGCGACCCTGATCGACCCTTCGGTCGGAAATTCGAGTCCGGATATCAAGGCCAAGAGCGTGCTTTTCCCACAGCCGCTGGGTCCGAGAATCGCCAGGAATTCCCCCGTTTCGACGGAAAAGCTGATGTCATCGAGGGCGTGCACGGAGCCCGTCTCGGTCTCGTACACCATGCTCACATGGGATAGGTCGACGGCCAGACTCATGACGCCTATTTCCGATATTTCCGGCTCTTGTTGTTATTGCGAACGCGGCGCTGCGAAATGTGCCATGGCAACAGCAGACGCTCGGCCAACTCGACGAGGCCGAACAGCACGATGCCCAGAGCGCTCAACACAACGATGACCGCGAAGGAAAGCTGGACATCGATGGTGCCGTTCGCGACGATAAGCTGGTAGCCAAGTCCCGTATCCGAACCGACGAACTCTCCGACGACCGCTCCGACGACGGCGAGCGTGCTCGCGACCTTGATTCCGGCAAAGATGCTTGGCAGCGCCGCGGGAATCTGGATCTTCCAGAACGTGTTCCATTTTGAAGCTCCCGTAGAGCGGGCGAGCCACATGACCTCCTTCGGCACCGAACGGAAGCCGATCAGCGAGTCAACGACGATCGGAAAAAAGCAAATTAGAAACGCAATCAATACCTTTGGCGCCAAGCCAAAGCCGAACCACACGACCATGAGCGGCGCAATCGCCACTTTCGGGATGGTTTGCGACGCCACGAGCATGGGGTAAAGCGATTCTTCGAGCCATCGCCACTGAAAGAGCACGGCCGCAAGCGGAATGCTGACCACGATCGACAGGCCGAAGCCGATGACGACCTCCGTGGTCGTTACCCAAGTCTGGAAGATGATCAGCCGCCAGTCGTGAAAAATTCGAAGGATCACGGTCGACGGCGGCGGAAGCACGTAAACGGGCACATGCCCGAGCCGCACCCCAAGCTCCCAGAGGACGAGAATAACGATCAGAACGATCTGCGTGTTCGCCGAGCGCGGAATTCGATACGGCCTGCGCGGCGCCGCGGCCCGCGCCGGCATCATCGGCTTCACATCGTGCTCGACCGACACTTGCCCGCTCCCGAGAAGATTCGCTCCATCGCGGCGACGAGGCGCTGGTTTTCGGCGCGGCTGCGCAGCGACATCCTCACCGTGTGCGTGCCCTCCAGCCCGTGGAAGGACGCGCCGTCCGCCAACAGGAATCCCTGGCGCGCCATGGCTGTCAGAAACGCTTCGGCGCGAAGCTCCGTTAGTTCCATGAATATCATATTGCCGTGACGGCCTCGCAGCCGTACCGCGTCATGCGCGTCCAGGAAGGCAAGGACAAACTTCGCCTCTGCATCAAATTTCTCGCGAGTCATCTTCAGAAAGTCGTCGTCGTCCAACGCCGCCGCGGCAGCAGCGGCCGAAGCGAGCGACACGTTGAACGGCGGCCGCACGAGCTCGGCGATAGAGACGAGCGCCGGATCTGCAATCGCGTAACCGACGCGGGCGCCGGCGAGACCAAAATATTTCGAGAAGGTGCGCAATACGATCAGATTACGATGCGCCCCAATCAACGGCACCACTCCTAGTTGGCTGGGATCGATGAGCGCTTCATCAACGACGAACAAGACATCCGGAAAATCGGCCGCGAGAGCTGCAATGTCATCGGTCGGGATGAGGGCCGCCGTCGGGTTGTTCGGCGTACAAAGAAACGCGAGCGCGATCCTGGCCGAGGTCAACTTCGCCCGGATCGCAGTCACGTCGATCCTCCAAACCGGATCGGATTGCACAGACGCCACGATCGCGCCACGCAGCTGAGCTTCGAGCTCGTAGCGCGGAAACGTCGGCAGATGAACCAGAACTTGGTCGCCTTCCGAGACCCAGGCCTGCAGGATCAACTTCAGGACATCATCAAGGCCCGCGCCAAAGAAGAGGGCGTCCTCGGGGACCCCGTGACGCTGCGCGAGGCGGCGGCGGAGCGCCGCCAATTTGAGATCGGGGTAGTCGTTGCCGCGTTGCAGCGTTTGGCGCGCGGCGGCAATGCTTGCGGCCGGCGGCCCGAATGGGTTCACGTTCAACGAGAAATCGACAATTTGAGACAGCTGCAGACCGAACTCGGCGGCAACAGAAACCGCGGACCGCTCGTTCTCGTAAAAGCGGAGCGTCTTCACTTGCTCGAGGTGAGGATTCTGCGTCATCGGCTTAGCAGGCCGCCGAACCCGGGCACGACGGTTGGTCTGCGCAGCGCACGCAGCACGGCCCATACCGTCACCTGGTTGCTCGTAAGGACGGGCTTTCCGAGCGCGGCTTCCAAATACTCGACCGTCTCCAGCGCTCGCAAATCGGTACAGCTGATGAATAATGCCTGGGCCTCAGACGTATCGGTGGCGCGCGCGAGCTCAACGACTCTTGCGGGCGTGACTTCGCGGATGGCCGATCCGGACAAGCCGAGGCCGCGCACGGCAACCACCTCGATCCCGTGCGCTTCGAGAAAGCGTTGCTCGGCCTCGTTAATCGAATC
>Ga0181536_10006741_pt1 | contig 11446 bp, 11 predicted proteins | sample PEATcosm2014_Bin_41_FD_121105 | JGI IMG/M metagenome (GOLD analysis project Ga0181536, IMG submission 121105) | Peatland microbial communities from MTU Mesocosm Facility, Houghton, MI, USA - PEATcosm2014_Bin17_60_metaG | ecosystem: Environmental > Terrestrial > Soil > Wetlands > Peat | place...
GCATCATGCCGACGCCGTTATCTATCACATTTTCACCTTCTCCGGTCGAGTTTAGAAGGCCGATCTCATCGGGGGTGGCGTTCACCATGCGCGCGAACTGACCTCGAACTGCTTCGCATGCCGCCATCAGAGCACTGACCTGCATTGGCCGGGCGCTCTTACCTTCTATATATGTCCGGCTGGCTGCAACCACGGCCTGGGATACAGGCGCGATGTAGGCAGAGTTGAGATAGATGTGATCGGAAACGATCGGGAAGTCGTCCCGCACACCAAGCGGATCACGCCGCGGGTCCGGCCTGGCAGGCGCACCTATGACCCGGGCCGGATGGATCGCGACCGCGGCAGCGGCGGCAGTCACGAAAGCGCGACGATCAATCGACATATTCCTGAACCTCCGGGTTCATTTGGCGCAGCCGTGCCGGGCCTGTTCGAACAGATCGAACAGCCGGTATGCGTTCGGGCCAGCCAGGGTTTCCAAACGGTGTGGCTGTCCCTTTTCGACAGTGTACTGGGCGTTGATGCCGTGGGCGCGAAATTCTGCCGCCTGCTGCTTCATCAAATCCTGCCATCCCATGGGGTCCACCTCACCGACGAACATGTTGACGCACATTTTGGAGATGGCCTGGATGTGCGCCGGAGTTGGCTCCCAAAGATGCCCCGGAAACGCAGTGATCGACAGGAAGTAATCGGGATTCAGCGAGGCCACATGAAACGCGGCAATGCCTCCGTTCGACGGGCCAGCGGCATGGAATTTATTGTCCTGGATTTTATAGTCGGCCAGAATCTGTTTCAGAAACTCCGGGAAGATGCGTTCCCCGCCTTCAAAAAACAACTGGCCGTTCGGCGCCGCGGGGACCACGACAATATAGCCGCGCTTCTCCGCCTCATCGCGGAAATTCCTGGCGATCACGCTGTCCACGACATTCATGGTCTGCGGACCGCCGCCAAACCCGAGGACGCCGGGATAGGCCTTGCCGGGATCATAGTTGTTTGGGAGCACGACCTTGTAATGAACGGTGACGCCTCCGATTTTTTTGGTTTTGTCGAGAACCTCGGCCTTCACCGGACAGCTGGTTAGGATCAAAAGAGCCGCCACGAACGGGATGGCGACGGTCCGTCGGTTTTGTTTCATAGGTATCCTCTTCAGGAAGCTTAACAAGAGTCGCTGCGCCACCCAGACGCGCTTCGGGCATTTCCGACTGAGGAAGGCGGGCGCACCAGTAACATGATTACGTGACTGAACGAATCGTGGCCGCCACGGTCCACGGCCGCTATCTCACCATTCCTCCGGCGACGTCCGGGCCGGCTCCGATTCTGGTCGGCTTCCACGGATATGGCGAGGACGCTGAAGCACAACTCGAGAGACTCCGCGCTATTCCGGAGATCTCGCGCTGGCTGATCGTGTCCATCCAGGCGCTTCACCCCTTTTACGAGCGGCGCACGAACCGAGTCGTCGCAAGCTGGATGACCCGGCAGGGTCGTGAATCCGCCATCGCCGACAACATCGTGTACGTGAAGACGTGCATTGAGGCGGTCGAGGCCGAATGGACGACCCTGCCGACGGTCGTGTTCGCCGGATTCTCGCAGGGAGTCGGGATGGCATTTCGCGCAGCCGCAAATACAACCAGCGGTGTCGCGGGTGTCATTGCGGTCGGCGGCGACATTCCGCCTGAACTCACGCCCGCCGAACTGAAGCGGGTGTCGGCAGCACTCATCGCTCGCGGGACGTCAGACGATTGGTACACAGAAGAGAAGTTCGCAGCCGACGAACGGCGCCTTCGGGATTGTTCCGTGAGCGTTCACGCCCTGGAGTTCAACGCCGGACACGAATGGTCGAGCGAGGTTGCCGCAGCGGCGGCGCGCTTCCTTCGCGAGCGCTGCCCCTGAACGCTTCGGACCGGCTACTCAACTCTCTTCTCGTTGTTGCTCCGGTTGTCATCCGGCAAAACATAGTCCGGGTCGATCACCAGCGATGCGATCGGTTTCCCGCCTTCCACGTTGAAGAGCAATATGGGAAGATGGACAACCGTATGAAGCTCTCAACGAAATCGATCAGCCTCGCGCCGGCGTTTGCATGGATGCTGGCCGGCGCCCTGTTCGCTCAGAACCCCGGCGTGCAGCGCACGGTCGTGACCCGCGCGGATATCTCGGTACCGGGAAGGGAGGCCGTCATCGTGCGCATTGAGTTCCCTGTCGGCGCTTCCGCCGGACGGCACACCCACTTCGGCGAGGAGATCAGCTACGTAATCGAGGGTGAAGGCGAACTGCTGATCGATGGTCAGCCGCCGCGGAAGCTCAAAGCGGGCGACGGAGTCATCGTACCCGCAGGCGCGATCCACGACGCACGCAACACGGGCACTGGCCCGTTCAAACTGTCCGGCGTTTTCGTGGTCGAAAAGGGAAAGCCTCTGAGCACTCCTGCCCCGTAAACCCTTTTTCGGCGCATTGCCCGGGGGCACTGCAGAAGGAGCCAAACGAATGAAACGAATCCTGCCTGTATTTCTGCTGCTGGCGGCCACGATCTCGCTGCCGGGTCAGGCCCAAAGCGACAAGAATGCCGTCGAACAGACCCTGATCCAAATCGAACACGACTGGAGCCAGGCCGACACCAAAAAAGATGCCGCCGCGCTGAACCGAATTCTGGCCGAGGACTGGATCGGCATCGACTTCGAGGGCACGGTCCTTACCAAATCTCAGGCCCTGAAGGACATCAACTCCGGCTCCGCCTCGCTCGAATCCACCGTGCTGAGCGACATGAAAGTCCGGATCTACGGCAACACGGCGATCGTCACCGGCACCGACACTGAAAAAAGCGAGTACCACGGCAAGGACAGCAGCGGCAAGTATCTCTGGACGGATGTGTTCGTGCTCCGCAATGGCCGCTGGCAAGCGGTCTCTTCGCAATCCACGAGGCTTGCGACGGCTCGCGGGACCGGCGACGGACAAAACTGACGGTGTCCGCACTTTCCGAACAGTTTGGCCAGATTGATATCTACCTGTTCGATCAGATCCTTCGCGGCCGCGTCGCACCCGGCTTCCGAATTCTCGATGCCGGCTGCGGCGCTGGCCGAAACCTGGTCTATCTTCTGCACGCCGCGAGTCATGAGCGGTACGAGCTGTTCGGCGTTGATTCCGATCCACAGGCAATTGCGAATGTCCGCGGGCTTGCCGCCTCACTGGCGCCGAGCTTGCCTGCCACGAACTTTCGCGTCGAGACCGTCGAAGAAATGTCCTTTCCCGACGCCTTCGCCGATCTGGTCATCAGCAGCGCCGTCCTCCACTTCGCGTCGTCGGACAACCATTTTCAAGCCATGCTTAACGGAATGTGGCGCGTGCTCAAACCTGGCGGCCTGTTCTTCTGCCGCCTCGCATCATCGATTGGAATCGAGCACCAGATCATACCGATTGCAGGACGCCGTTATCGCTTGCCCGACGGTTCCGAGCGTTATCTGGCCGATGAGGCGCTGCTGGCCGGGCTTGCAGAGCGCCTCGGCGCTCATCCCGCAGATCCGTTGAAGACCACCGTCGTTCAGAATCAACGCTCCATGACGACGTGGGTTCTGCGGAAAAACGCTGCATTGATTCCCTGAGTCTCCCGCCAAACCACGCCCGTGCTCGGGGCTGAATAAATAGTCTCTCGTGAAAGTGGATCATTCTGCCGACAAGTGGTTAAGGGTGGGCTTGTCCGCCCGGACCGATCGGAGAAACCGGATGACACCGAGCCCCACGACACCTTATGAGAACCCTCCATCCGCGCTGGAGAAACGGAAGGTCCCACTGACTTGCAAACGCTGTGGATCTTCCGATCTCTGGCGGGTTGCGGAACGATCGGGATTCATCGCGGCAATCATGAGGTACCGCGGGTGGAAACCGTTCGAGTGCCGGGCCTGCAAGTGGCTCTGCTATCGGCCCGCCCGACGCAAGAGAGACAATGCGAAGGTTTTGATCGGTTAACCTGATACGATCTAAAGGGCCGAGAACATCGAGTGAGTTATAATGAATCTACTCGATGTCGATCTACTTAAGGGCATTTAGATGAAAGCAAGCAATCTTCAGTGGAAAGAGCAATTGGGTGATCGCGTTCCGGATCACCTGGCGGCTGAGCTCGATGTGTTCGAACACGAGATCGCGCTCAAGAAACAAGGCAAGATCGAAGACCGCGTTTTTGCCGAGACCCGGCTGCGGCGCGGCGCGTATGGACAACGGTATGACAACGGTCAGCGGTCCGACGGCCAGACCACCCGCACGCTGCAATATCCGTCCAGCGACACGAAGGGGCCCAATACTTTGTGGGATGCCCCCGGCATGCAGCGCATCAAGATTCCGTTCGGCGGCCTGAATGCGGCTCAACTCGAGATGCTGGCCGATCTTTGCGAAGAATACTCGGACGGCATTGCGCACGTCACCACGCGCCAGGATATTCAGCTTCATTTCATCCACATTGAAGACACGCCGGCGCTGATGCGGCGTCTGGCATCGGTTGGGATCACGACCCGTGAAGCCTGCGGCAATTCGGTGCGCAACGTAACGGCGTGTCCCATCGCGGGTGTGTGCCGCGAACAGACGTTCGACGTCACGCCCTATGCGAAGGCGATCACGTACTTCATGCTGGGCCATCCGGATGCCCAGTCGTTCGGCCGGAAATTCAAAATCGCTTTTTCGGGCTGCAAAGAGAACGCTTGCGCGCTGGTCCGGCTGCACGATTTCGGCGCGATTGCGGTAACACGCGAACAGGATGGCAAGACCCGCCGGGGATTCGAGTTGTGGGTCGGCGGAGGTCTTGGTCCGGTACCGCAGCAGGCCAGGCTGTACGACGAATTCGTGGCGGAAGAAGAGATTCTGCCTGTCGCACAGGCCATTGCGCGCGTGTTCGCGCGGCTCGGCGAAAAGAAAAACCGAAATACCGCGCGTCTGAAATTCCTGGTGAGTAAGCTGGGCATCGAGGAGTTCAAAAAGCTCGTGAAGGCCGAGCGGGAGATCCTGCCGTACGACTCACGCTGGACGGACTACCTGAAAGACGTTCCTCACTACGCGGAAGAACCGCTCAAGCCGCCGTCACTGCTTCAGATTGGGGTTGGCACAAAGGAAGCCCGCCCTGAGGGCTTTGAGCAGTGGTATTCGAACAACGTGTACCGGCAGCGCCAGCAAGGCTATGCGACAGTCACGATTGCGCTGCCGCTGGGTGACATCACGGCTTCTCAGCTGCGTCTGGTCGCGGATGTCGCGCGCAAATATCTGAAAGAAACGATCCGCAGCACCGTGGAACAGAATCTGGTTTTGCGATGGGTGAGCGAATCGGATCTTCCGGCGCTCTACGCGGATCTGAAGCGAGTGGACTTGGCGACGCCGGTGGCGGGTACGATCGTCGACGTCTCCTCCTGCCCGGGCACGGACACCTGCAAACTCGGCATCGCTTCTTCGCGCGGTCTGGCGGGAGAACTGCGCATGCGGCTGGCGTCGAAAAACGCGGAACTCGACGAGGCCATCGGCGGCCTCAGGATCAAGATCAGCGGCTGCTTCAATTCCTGCGGCCAGCACCATGTTGCGGATTTGGGGTTCTACGGCGTCAGCCGGAACAAGAACGGTTACACGGTCCCGCATTTTCAGGTTCTGCTGGGCGGCGAGTGGGGCAACAACGCAGGCACGTATGGTCTCGCGATCGGCGCGGTGCCTTCCAAACGCATTCCGGAGACAGTGGATCGCATCACGGGCCGGTACCGCTCTGAACGTTTACCAGGCGAAAATTTTCAGGCGTTCATCAAGCGCATTGGAAAAGCCGAGTGCAAAAAGATGATCGACGAGTTTGCCGCTGTTCCGACACACGACCAGGACGCGTCGTTCTACAGCGACTGGGGCGATCCGCGGGAATTCTCGCTGGGCGATATCGGAGTGGGCGAGTGTGCCGGCGAAGTCGTTTTCCCCGTTGATTTCGAGCTCGTCGCGTGCGAACGCGAAGCGTTCGAAGCACAACTGCAGCTCGAGGGCGGGCATATCGATAAAGCTGCGCGCATGGCTTATGAATCGATGCTGCACGGCGCGCAGACTCTGCTGAAATTCAAGTTCCTGCTCGCACCCGAAGATCCCGACAAAATCGTGGATGAGTTCCGCACGCATTTCTACGATACAGAATTGTTCTTCGATCCTTTCGTCCGCGGCAAATTCGCCCAGGATTTCTTCCGGGCGCATGAAGAGGCAGGTCTGACGCGTACGGCTGAGACGGCCCATCAGCTCATAGAAGAAGCTCAGTTGTTTATTGAGGCATGTCACAGCTGCTATCAGCGCATGTCATCGGTGCCCGCGAAGGCCGCCGTCGGATGAACCCGGACGCGGTACAGCACATTAATCTGAAAATCTTCGTTGCGGACACCGGGGCGATTGACTTGGCCGAGCTGGTGCCTGTGTTCCATCGTTGGATCAAGGACAGCGTCTGTCCCGAGATGCTCATCGATGTTGCCGACTACGCGCATGTGTCCGCCGGCCCCGGAGTGCTGCTGATCGGCCATGAGGCGAACTACAGCCTGGATAATCGGGAGAACCGGCTCGGATTACTGTATAACCGGAAAGCCGCACTGGATGGCACTTTTCAATCGCGGCTCGCACAAGCGCACCGCGCGGCGCTGGAAGCGTGCGATCGCCTCGAACAGGATGCTGCGCTGTACGGAAAGCTGAAATTTGACCGGAACGCAATCGAGGTCTTTGTCAACGATCGCTTACTGGCTCCGAATAACGATGAAACATGGCAGGCGCTGAAGCCGGAACTGGAAAAATATTTCGCCGGCTTCACGATCGAGCGGCGGGGCGAACCGCGGGACCTTTTCCGCGTTTCTATTTCTGCGGGTACTCGTTCCACAGTCTGAACCCGCCGACGAACGCGTTGGGGTTCGCGCCCAGCCGGACTCCGTCGGGCAGTTCCTTGAGAAGCTTCGAATTGCCGCCGCCCAGCACCACATATTCCGCCTCGAGCGCGTGACGAAGCTGATCGATCACGAGCAGAACATGACGGCGCCACTTGGCTTTGCCCATTCGTTCGAGGCCGCGCAGCCCGACATAGTCTTCGTAAGTACGTCCTTTTCGGTAGGGTAAATGCGCCAGTTCCATGGGCTCGAGAACGCCTTCGACAATCAGCGCTGAACCCATTCCGGTGCCGAGTCCGAGAAACAGCATGCGGCCCCCTTCATAGCTGCCGAGGGCCTGCATGGCTGCGTCATTCACGAGGCGGACGGGACAGCCGAATGACTTTTCAAAGTCGTGACCAACCCAGCCCGCGCCCAGGTTGTGCGGTTCGGCGAGCGGTCTTCCTTTCCGCACGGGGCCCGGGTAGCCAATCGAAACAGCGGTGTATTTCCAGTCTTTCGTGGCTTTCATTACATCTTTGACCATCCGTGGCGCGGACATGTCGGGACCCGATGGAATCTTGACCGGCTCCGAATGGTTCGAGTCGATGAACTTGAGGTGCGTTCCACCGACGTCGATGACCAGAATGTTCTGCGGGCCTTTCTTCATCTATGCCAATAATAGACTCTGCTCGCGATGCTGAAAAAGAAGATTTGCCTGCTCGGTTCCTACGGCGTCGGAAAGACGAGTCTTGTCGCGCGCTATGTCCACAGCATGTTCGCCGATAAGTACCACACAACGGTGGGGGTCAAGATCGATAAGAAGGTTCTCGACGTCGAGGGCCAGGAGCTCACGCTGATGTTATGGGATATGGCCGGCGAAGAAGATGGAGCGCCGGTCAGGCTGAACCAGGTTAAGGACGCTTCCGGATATCTTCTTGTAGCGGACGGCACCAGAGGCAAGACGCTCGACGTGGCCCGTTCGATCCAGCAGCGCGTCGAAAGTGAAATCGGATCGCGCCCTTTTCTCCTGCTGATCAACAAGGCCGATCTGCGTGAAACATGGGAGGTTTCCGATACCGATCTCGCAAGCTCCGGCTGGACCGTGATCGAGACCAGCGCCAAATCCGGACAGCACGTCGAAGAGGCTTTTGCGACTCTCTCCTCGCGCATGCTGCAAGCCCAGGCCGATGACTCCGAAGACGACGACTGACGATCTCTTCGCGCCGTTGGGTCTTGCAGTCTTCGAACGGCTCCCCACCGGTTTGTTCCAGGCCGTCGGACATCTGCCTGCCTGGCTGCCCGTGAAAGAGGACTCCGTGGATCTCGCCGGGCATTTCCCGATCCTCGAAATCTTTCTGCCGGAATGCGAAGCGCTGTGGCAGGCGGGCGGACCTGCGCCGATGCAGTCGGACGTCTGGACGGAGCCGGATCATGCCGGGGGCGAAATCTATCTCCAGGCCGTCGCCGCTGCCGCCGGAGGACGGCATTTCATTGCCCTGCGGTCCCTCCCCGCGGCACTCTTCACTTACCAGCAACTGGCTCACGATTTCGAACTGGAAAAAGAGAAAGTCGAGCGCCTGAGCCATGAACTCGAAGCGAAGCGGCGGGAGGCGGAACGCGCCACGCAGGCCAAGAGCGATTTTCTGGCCACCATGAGCCACGAAATACGTACCCCGCTGAACGCCATCATCGGCATGGCCGACGTGCTTTCGTCCACCTCGCTCACCGGCGAACAAAAAAAGTGCGTCGATATTTTTCAGCGCAACGGCGTCGCCCTGCTGAACCTGATTAACGATATTCTCGACCTCTCCAGGGTGGAGTCCGGTCACGTCGAACTCGAAGCGACGGATCTGGATCTGCGCGAAGTGGTGGCGCGAGCCATGGAAGTGGTGGAGGTGCGAGCGACCGCAAAAGGTCTTTCGCTGCGCCAGACGATCGCGCCGGACGTGCCGCGCTACCTCATCGGCGATCCGAACCGGCTGCGCCAGATCATCATCAACCTGCTCGGAAACTCCATCAAATTCACCGACCATGGCGGGCTCGAAGTGAAGGTCGAGCCGGACCCCGAGAACACCGGCCCCGGACGTCTAAGGTTCGCCATCACCGATACCGGCATCGGTATTCCCGAAGACAAACTGGGGCTCATCTTCGAAAGCTTCTCGCAGGCCGACAGTTCGACTACGCGCAGGTACGGCGGCACCGGGCTGGGACTAACCATATCGAAGCAACTGGTGGAACTGATGGACGGCCGCATCTGGGTCGAAAGTCAGGTGGGCGTGGGCAGCACGTTCTTCTTCACGGCCCGGTTTCAGGTGCAGCAAGACCAGTCCGAGCGCACCGCGCAAGACACGCCGCAGACCACACATGCCTCTCTCGCGGAACTCGAGGCGCGCGCCGCAGGTCTTCGCATTCTGCTGGTGGATGACTCCGAGGATAACCGCATCCTGATCCTCTCTTACCTGAAAAAAACCCGCTCCACGATCGATATCGCGGAAGACGGGCAGCGCGCTGTCGAGTTCTTCCGGACTGGTCATTACGATGTGGTGCTCATGGATGTCGAGATGCCGGTCATGGACGGGTATCAGGCAACGCGCGAGATTCGCCGTATCGAGAAAGAAAGCGGCGCCCCGCCCACGCCCGTGCTCGCGCTGACCGCGCATGCCTTCGCCGAGATGAAAGTGAAGGGTTATGAGGCAGGCTTTACGGACCTGTTGACGAAGCCGATTCGCCAGACGACGCTGCTCGAGGCGCTGGCAAAGCACGGAAGTTCGGGAGGCTCGGGAAGTTCAGAAGCAGAGCGCCCCGTTGTCGCCCCGGCGTCGATCCGGATTCGCGTCGAAGAAGGCATGGAAGATGTGGTTCCCGGCTATCTGGCAAAGCGCCGCGCGGAGGTGGCAGTCTATCGCGAAAGGCTCGGCGCCGGGGATTTCGATGCTATCCGCAAGCTCGCGCACAAGATGAAAGGTACGGGAGGCGGCTACGGATTCCCCAAACTCACCGAGCTCGGCGCGGCGCTGGAAAAAGGTGCGATTCAGTCCGATACCTCCGCGATCCGGGAGAACCTGGACGAGTTTGCGCTGTATCTTGAAAGCGTTAAGTTAGAATACCTGAGTTAACGGAAATCGAGTTGACAGGCCGGAGGAGAGAGTCTGGAACTGCGTTTTTGGGGTACTCGGGGATCCATCGCCACTCCGGGGTCTTCGACCATTCGCTACGGAGGCAACACGTCCTGCGTCGAAGTTGTGACCAGGGCGGGTCAGCGCTTCGTCTTCGATTGCGGGACCGGTGCGCGGCCTCTCGGCGCTTACCTGATGGCGAACGCGCCCAAGCCGATTTCCGCGAACTTGCTCCTGAGCCATACTCACTGGGACCACATTCAGGGATTCCCTTTCTTTGTCCCGCTCTTTGTGCCGGGTAACACCTTTACGGTGTGCGGACCCCAGGGCGCGAACCGTTCCCTGCCGGAAGTCCTCTCGGGCCAGATGGAGTACACTTACTTCCCGGTCGAGCTTTCTCAGTTAGGCGCCACCATCGCTTATCGGGATCTGACGGAAGGCACCCACGAAATCGGCGGTGTTCGAATTACGGCGCAGTTACTGAATCATCCCGCCACCGCACTCGGCTACCGGATCGAAGCCGACGGCGTGTCACTGCTGTATCTCTGCGATCACGAACCATATTGGGAGCGCCTCTGGGATTCCGGCGCCGAAGCCGGCAAACTGGAATCGATTCTGCACGAGGGCGACCGGCGTCACGCTGCCTTCATGCGAAATGCGGACGTTGTTATTCACGATGCGCAGTACACTCCGGAAGAATATCCGTCCAGGAAGAACTGGGGACACAGCACTTACTCGTACGTAGCGGGAATTGCCGCGGCGGCGAATGTGAAACGTGTGTTTCTTACCCACCACGATCCGTCGCATGACGACGCATTCCTCGATCGCACCGAAGCCAGTGCCCGGGAAGTTGCGGCCTCGCTCGGTTCGCCGGTAGAAATCTCCTGCGCGCGCGAAGGCTTCGAGGCCACGTTCGAAGGCAATCTCGCCGAAGCAACCGCAGTCCCACTTACCGATACCGTTTACACCGGCTCCCTGCTCGTTCTCGTCGTGGATGACGATGAGGATCTTCGCATTCTCGCCGGTAAAGCACTGGTTCGGGCCGGGCACCGTGTTCTGGAAGCCGAAGGCGGCCTCGAAGGGCTCGCATTGATTGCGAGCCATCGGCCGGATCTGGTGGTGCTCGATCTGAGTATGCCGGACATCGACGGTTTCGAAGTACTCCGGCGGTTACGTTCGACCGAAGCGGGGCGGTCGCTTCCTGTCATTGTTCTGACCGCCCACGGCGATGAAGAGAGCGCCCGCGGGAGCTTCGAACTGGGCGCCGTAGATTTTCTGGCCAAGCCGTTTACGCCCCCCCAACTCGATGCGCGCGTCCGCGCCTGCTTCGCGCACGCGCCTCGTCAATCAGGAGAATCCACTAAATGAGTCCAGCAGAGCAACCAGACACCAGCTCCGTTCAGGTGCTGCGCGGAGGCGCGGGTAACGTCGATAAGATCCGCGACATCCTGTTCGGCACGCAGATGCGGGATTACGAATCCCGTTTTGCCCGGC
>Ga0181536_10006743_pt1 | contig 11438 bp, 11 predicted proteins | sample PEATcosm2014_Bin_41_FD_121105 | JGI IMG/M metagenome (GOLD analysis project Ga0181536, IMG submission 121105) | Peatland microbial communities from MTU Mesocosm Facility, Houghton, MI, USA - PEATcosm2014_Bin17_60_metaG | ecosystem: Environmental > Terrestrial > Soil > Wetlands > Peat | place...
AGACTCCATGAAGGCGATGAATTGGATCTGAACGCCGCCGTCGACAACGTCATCCACCGGCGAAGCAACGTGCATCCGGATCCGCGCATTTTTCAGCGACATGGCCGGCGCCGCCGTGACGCCGCCGTCTTGCTTCTATTGGACTTATCAGCCTCGACAAATGATTTCGTCCCCGGATCATTCACTTCTGTCTTGGAGGCGGAAAAGCGCGCGGCCGTCCTGGTTGCACAGTCACTGGATTTTTCGCATGATAGGGTTGCTCTCCACGGCTTTGCGTCGGACGGGCGCAAGGAAGTGAGCTATGTCCACATCAAGGACTTCGACGAGCCATTCGATGCTTGCCAGATGGGTTGCCTACAGAATCAGACCAGTCGCCTTTCCACGCGCATGGGGGCGGCTCTGCGGCACGCCGCTGCGTGCCTGGTCCGGGAGCATGCCGACAAGAAGGTGATCCTTCTTCTTACGGACGGCGAGCCTTCCGACGTTGATGTGTCGGATAAGCTCTATCTCGTCGAAGACGCGCGCCATGCAGTTTCAATGGCTGCGCTTCAGGGGGTGAGAATATTCTGCGTGACGCTGGACAGGCATGCTGATGGTTATGTCCGAAGGATCTTCGGGGCGCGGAATTATCAAATCGTCGAAGGCGAAAAGGCATTTGTTTCAAAAATTGGACGCACTCTGGTTGGCCTGGTGGCGAAGTGATATGAATTATCGGGAGCGCATCCGTGTGAATCCATTTCGAACCCGAAATTTGCCAGGTATGGCAAGGAGCTCAAAGCGTGGCTGACCGTAACCCCATCAAAGTGGGAATCCTTTTTTCCGAAACTGGCGTTACCTCGGCTATAGAGACGTCGCTTCTTTTTGGTACGTTGCTTGCCGTCGAGGAAGTCAACGAGGCGGGAGGAATCGACGGCCGCGAGATCGTTCCCGTAAGATACGACCCGCGCTCTGACTCCAACGAGTATCGCCAGTTGGCCGAACGGCTGGTCAGCGTTGACGGCGTCAGGGTCATCTTTGGGTGTTACATGTCTAGTACGCGTAAAGCCGTGATACCGGTAGTCGAACGTTGGAGCTCCATTCTGTTTTACCCGACACTATATGAGGGTTTCGAGTTCTCTAACAATGTGATCTATACAGGAGCCGTTCCTAACCAGAACAGTGTCCAGTTAGCCGATTATATGACAAGTGTTTTCGGCCCCCGTGTGTACATGATCGGGTCGAATTATATTTATCCTCGCGAATCAAACCGTATAATGGAGGATTTTGTCCGGGAACGCACGGATGGCGACATTCTTGGGGAGCGCTATCTCGACTTTAGTGCGACCGAAGATGATTTCAAGAGGATCATAACAGAGGTTAAGATCCTGCAGCCTGATTTCATATTTTCTACTGTGGTTGGCAATGCAACTCGGTTGCTGTATCGCGCGTATGCTGATGCGGGCATTGATCCAGCGAAGATGGCGATCGCCAGTCTGACAACAACAGAAGTTGAAATCGCGCAAATGGGCGCGGATATTTGCGCCGGTCATATCACATCGGCGCCATATTTCCAGTCAGTCGATTCTGAATTAAACAAAAGATGCGTGAAGAACTACTTTCGACGATTTGATGACGCGCCTCCTCCAAATGCCTGCTGGGAGGCGGCTTATTTCCAAGTGCACCTGTTCGCCAATGCAATGCGTAGCTGTGGCAGCGATGAATTTGACGCGCTGATGCCGAGTTTGCTCGGCTCTCAGATCCTGGCGCCGCAGGGACGGGTGCAACTCGACCCAGGCAACCATCACGCGTGGTTATACCCGCGAATTGGGCGGGCTAATGCCGCGGGACAGTTCACGATTGTTCGCGAGTCGGCGCAGTCGGTGAGCCCAGATCCCTATCTGGTCAAACACTCCTTGGAGGGTGAACTGCGGGCGCCTTGTTTCAGGAGGGCTTGATTGAACAGGGGGTTCGAAGGGGGTCGGGCCAGCCGGCATCAAGGGGGTGGGGTGCACGTTCTGCACAACATCCGCACGCTCCGCGTTTGCGTATTTCACCCCAACAACGCCGACGGTGATGAACTTATGCGCCAATTGCATCGCATCGGATGCCTGGCGCAGGCATTTTGGCCCCCCCCTTCGGCGCCGCCGCCCGAAACCGACCTGGTGTTCATTGCCTTGTATCCAGACTTGTTGCATCAGGATTATGCATGGTGCGGGGAGAAGGACGCGCCACCGGTGATCGCGGTCGTGAACTATGAAAGCCCTATCACGATCGACAAAGTACTGCGTGTTGGAGCTCGAGGACTTATCACTGCGCCGGTACGTTCATTTGGAATGTTGAGTTCAATGGTTCTTGCCCTTGAAACAGTCCGTGAATTGAAAAAATCCCAAAGCCGAGTGGCGAGGCTGGAAGAGAAGCTGAAGGGTGCGCGTACGATCAGCGCCGCGCAAAATATTCTATTTATGCTACGAGGCGTTACGCGCGATGAGGCGTACAAGTTGATTCGTGACCAAGCTATGAGCAAGCGCGTCACAGTTGAAGAGATTGCGTCTGCGATTGTTAGCGCAGACGCAATACTGTCGCAAAAATGATTGGTGGTAATTGCTCACGTCCGGTTTGAGGCCTGCCGCGAGCGGACGCGGTTAGGGTGCGAATTTTTTCATTGCGGCCGAGGCGCGAATATGAATCAATTTATGGATGACTCCGCCGCCTGATTTGGCTGACAAAGACGCTCTGATCGCCACGCTGCTGCCCGGATCGAGGCGCTGATGGCGGCGAACGCGCGGCTGACGGCGCGGATCGCCGAGCTCGAGGCGAAGTTGGGGCTGCCGCCCAAGACGCCGGACAATTCCAGCGTTCCACCGTCGAAGCGAGGCGTACACCGTCACCGTCGCCGCCATCCAGGCGGGCGTGCCGTCGCTCGTAGAGGCTCATGCGCTCATCGAGCGATTCCACGCCATGATCAGAAAGAAGGAAGCTGATCAACTCGATCCGTGGATCGCTGAAGCGAGGGGCAGTCTCGTCTCATCTTTCGCGACAGGCGTCGCCAGGGACAAATCCGCCGTGCGGGCGGCGATCACCGAGCCGTGGTCTGATGGTCAGGTCGAGGCTCAGATCACCAAACTCAAACTCCTGAAGCGCCAGATGTGCGGGCGCGCGAACCTCGACCTTCTTCAAGCCAGATTGCTGGGCGCTGCATGCAACCCGCAAATCATCATCGAGATTGCGTCAGAGCCAATTTTGCGCGCCGATTGACAGTTTCTGGCGCCAAGGTCCAGATAGGCCGCCCCGGCCGATTCATCGGCCAGCAGTCCATTCAATTGCACGGTGGCGTGGGGCTGACCATGGAATACAAGATCGGCCACTATTTCAAGCGGATGACGATGATTGATCAGTTGCTCGGAGACGCCGACTTCCATCTCTCACGGGGCGCCGAGATGGGCGGCCTGTTCAAGGCGGCGTAATCGAGTGCGCAGCTTGAATGCAGCATACCAAGCCTCGCGCTTGGTCGGAATTGCTGCTCATGGCGCACCTCGTTGAGGAGCGATCAGCTTTGGCGAAGGATTCTCAGTCGGAAGAGATTCGGCCCGAAACCATTCCGGTGCGCGAGGCGCACCGGTTCGACACGAAGCGTCTGGCCCAGTTGGTTGGCGACCGGCTTGGTCAGAAGCTTGTCGATATCCGCCAAATGCGCGGTGGCCAGTCAAACCCGACCTTCTTGATCGTGACTGACACGTCGGAATACGTGCTGCGCAAGCAGCCGTCGGGCGAACTTCTACCCTCCGCTCATGCGATCGATCGCGAATACCGCGTCCTTGAGGCGCTGTCGAAGACGAACGTGCCGGTGCCGAAGCCGAGTCTGTACTGTGCCGAACGCGAGGTGATCGGCACGCCGTTTTATCTGATGGAAAGGCTGCGAGGCCGAATTTTCTGGTCTCCGAAACTCCTGGAATTGCCGAGGCAGGCAAGGGCGGCGGTTTATGAGGGAATGAACGACGCGCTCGCCCGTCTCCATAAGGTGGACTGGCGAGCGATCGGCCTTGGCGACTTTGGCCGTCCAGGCAACTATTTCGCCCGTCAAATCGCTCGCTGGAGCAAGCAGTGGAGCATCTTGCCAACGCGCGACAACCCGGCGATCGACCGACTTGTCGAGTGGTTGCCTTTGAACGTTCCTCAGAGCGACGTCACGACGATCTGCCACGGGGACTTTCGTCTGGACAACATGATGTTCCATCCGGAAGAGCCCCGAGTGATCGGAATTCTGGATTGGGAACTTTCGACGCTCGGCCATCCTCTGGCCGACCTCGCATATAACTGTCTGCCCTATGTTGTGCCGCCGAGCTTACCAAATGGTATGTTCGGCATCGATCTCGAAGAGCTTGGGATTCCGGGCCCAGAGCGCTATCTCTCCGCTTACGCCGAACGGACGGGTCTCCGGGAGGCCGTCACGCACTTCCATCTAGCCTTTTCGCTTTTTCGTCTCGCCGTAATCCTGGAGGGCGTTCTGGCGCGCGCCAAGGCCGGCAACGCTTCGTCAGCCGATGCGGCCGGCGTCGGCGCTCGCAGCGTTGTACTTGCAGAGAGGGGCTGGCAATTCGCCTCTGGCGGGTAAGCCGCGCCCATTCGAAATTCATCATCTCAGCGCCAATCGTGCGCGAGGTCGCGATCGATCCGCTCGGACGTCCGCAGTCGAGAGTGGTTTAATGACAAGTAGGCCGAGACAGGGCGAGCAGGCGTTCAGGAGCGACCAATAGAAGGCCCAGCGCCGAGTCTTCTTTGCCGAACGCAAACCTTGGTAGCGCCTGAGGATGCCGAGATGCGCCCTGAGCCGCCCGCGAGGACGATTGCGGGCGGCTAAGGAAAGCCAGGCGCAGTGAGGCAGAGGAGGGCGGCGGGCTTTGGAAGCTTCAAAGAAGCTTTTCCAGGCCTGAAGCCAAGGAAATGAGACGCGGACGCACCTCCTGCATAAGATAATCTCGGGTCAGGATGACGGACGGACCGCCGCAGTTGATCGACATAGGGCTTAGCCCTCTTCCCGGCCGCAGCCCAACCGCGATGCCGCTCACATTAGGCTCCCAGTCCCCGAAAGACGTTGCGCAGCCATAACGGGAATATTCCTCAAGCGCGCGATCGATGCCCTCGCGCAGAGCTGGCCAGACCTTCTCGTCGACAGAGCGAAGATCCTGCAAGATCGAATCCCGCTCCTGCCTGTCGCAGACGGCCAGATAGGCTCTACCCATAGCGCTGCGAGCCATCGAAATACGTGACCCGACATCCAGCGTCAGTGCGATCGGCGACTTGCTCTTGCAGCACTCAATGTAGCGCATGCTGAGCCGGTCTCGGACCCCCAGAGCGACGGACGCATTGGAAAAGAGGGCAAGTTCGAGCATGGACGGGCGCACGACTTGCGGGATGTCGAGAGACGCGAGGGCCGACGCCCCCAACGCGATCAATGCAATGCCGTGGCGGTAGCCGCCGGTCTCGGGAACCTGAGAGAGGTAACCGATCTTCGTAAGGGTATAGGTCAACCGGGAGACCGTCGGCCGAGCCAGATTGCAGCGCGCCGCGATCTCGGAGTTCGAAAGCGAGTTCTCTCCGCGTTTGAAGCACGACAGAACGTCGAGACCACGGGCCAAAGCAGTGACGAACTGGCGATCTTGAGAGACGGAGGAATCGTCGATGTCGACCGTGTCCTCAACCGCAGGATCAAGTTCCGACCGTTTCGTCGCGGCTCCTTCGTGGCGGCTCACCATGTTGCATGTCCTCATACGTCGACCGCATAGGCGTCATCTTCAAACTCAAATCAATAGCGTGGCGGCGCCCGCAGCGCTCCGTCGAGCCGCAGCATCGTCCCGTTTAACATAGGATTGGTGACGATGGCTACGACGAGGGCGGCGTACTCGGCCGGGTCGCCCGGACGTGTGGGGAATGGCGGCTTCATGGCGAACACGACCTCGCGGGACTTCTCGGGAAGATTCAGCGTCATCGGCGTCTCGAACAGGCCGGGTGCGATATCCAGCACCCTGATCCCGAAGCGTCCAAGTTCCCGCGCAAGTGGAAGCGTCATCGCCGCGACGCCGCCCTTTGAAGCGCTGTACGCGACCTGGCCCATCATACCCTCGACCGCGGCGATGGACGAGGTGTTGATAATGACGCCGCGCTCCCCTGTATCGAGAGCTGGCAATGCGCTCATCGCCTGAGCGCAGAGGCGCAGGCAGTTGAACGTGCCGACCAGATTGATGTTGATGACCTTCCTGAATTCGGCGATCTGCAGCGGGCCACCCCGTCCAACCGTCGACCCTGGGTCGCCAACGCCGGCGCAATTCACCAGAATCCTTGGCGGACCGACACGATTGATGGCGCCGTTGATGGCGTTTTCGCAGCCAACGTCGTCGGCAATGTCGCACGCAACGCCGTGGCCGCCGACCTCATCCGCTATGCGAGCCACGCCCTGATTGTCGCGATCGAAGACAACTATGCGAGCGCCTTCCGCCGCCAAGCGCCGCGCTGTCGCTTGGCCGAGCCCGGACGCGCCACCTACAACGAATGCGACCTGTCCCTTTATTTGCATGAGCGTTTGACCAGTCTAACGAAGGGATGGCGTGGCTTGATCGGCGGAGAGCGCAGGCGCGCTTCCGGCGGGTCCGTCGCGAGCGCTAGGAACCCGTGCCGGCCCGCACTCAAACAGCATCGCGTCATTTTGCTCAAGTCCTCTCGCACCGCTAGCCGACCATAGTCAGGCCACCTGACACGCTGAGGACCTGGCCGGTCACGAAACCTGCATCTTCACTAGCGAGGAAGGCCACCGCCGCGGCGATATCCTGAGGAAGGCCGAACCGGCCCATCGGAATCGCCTTCCGAAAGGCCTCTTTGAGCTTCATGGGATCCTTGTGGCCTTGGAGCACGCTCGAAAGCATCGGCGTTTCGGTAGGTCCGGGACAAACGACGTTCAGGGTTATGCCCTGTCGGGCATGCTCGGAAGCCAAGGTTTTCGTGAGTCCGATCAGGCCGGCTTTGCAGGCGGAGTAGACCGCCTCGCCATAGCTGCCGACGCGGGCGGCCTCGGACGCAACATTGACCACCCTGCCTTTTCCTCGCGCGGCCATCCGCGTGAGAACCGCCTTGTGCATGTTGAGAGCGCCGATGAGGTTGACCGCAACGACTCGATCCCAGAGCCTGGGGTCTAGGTCGACGAATTTCCCGTAGACGTCGAAGGCCGCGTTGTTGATGAGGATATCCGCCGGACCGACCTCTCGCTCAATCGCATCGATCGCGTTCTCGGAGGCTGCGAGATCCGTGATGTCGAACACGCTCGCCGTCGCACCCCCGACGATCTCCGAAGCGACCGCGCGCGCAGCCGCCTCGTCATTGTCGCATACAACGACGCGGGCGCCTTCTTCGGCGAGCCGAGCGCATATGCCACGGCCGATGCCTCCGCCGCCTCCAGTGACGAGCACAACCTTATTTGTGAGACCGCGCATAGCGAATCACAACGGAGTTGTCTGGTCGAAAATGGCGGGCCGCTTCTCCTTGAGCGCTGCCAGGCCCTGTTCAACATCAGGCGAGGTGAAGCCCATGAATTCCAGAGCCAGCGATGCGTCGAAGGTCGGACCCATCGCGCGCAGCCAGTTGTTCAAGGCATACTTCGACCATCGGATCGCATTAGGGGCGCCCTTGGCAAGTTTCGCGGCGATGCTCAGAGCCTTCTCTTCGACTTCGGATTCCTCCACCGCCAGTGAAACCAGCCCGATGCGTTCCGCTTCCTCACCGAGAAGTTCCTCGCAGAGCAAGACGTAATACTTCGCCTTCGCCAACCCGCAGAGCAGCGGCCAGATGATCGCGGCATGATCGCCCGCTGCGACGCCCAGCATCGTGTGGCCGTCCAGCAGTTTGGCGTCCTTCGCCACAACGGAAATGTCGGAGAGAAGCGCGCAAACTAGACCAGCGCCGAACGCGTGCCCCCGCACGGCGCTGACGATCGGCTTCGAACAGTTTATGATATTGTAGACAAGGTCGCGAGCCTCCTTCCAAACTTTGGCTCGCACCTGGAAGTCGTCAATGATCCGGCGAATCATGTCGCGGTCGCCGCCTGTTGAAAACGAAGGACCAGTGCCGGTCAGAACAACGGCCGAGATGTCCGGGTCCTCATCGACTTCGCGCCAAACGCGCACGGTTTCGGCGTGCATGATCTCCGTCATGGAGTTTCGGCGCGCCGGGTTATTGAAAGAGATGCGCAAAACGCGCGGGAGCGGCCGATCGAACAGAAGCTGTTGATATCCGGAATAGCGTTCCACCTGAGAGTTCCTCCGCTCAATTCGCAGCTAATCGATTGAAAGTACGATCTTTCCGATTTTGTCGCCTCTTTCCGTGCGAGCAAGCGCGTCCGAGGCTTGCGCCAGCGGCACCACCTCTTCAATTTCGGGCTCGATCCTTCCGGCAGAGGCGAGTTGCACCAGTTTCGTAAACTCGGCGACGCTTCCGAGCGTTGATCCGACGATCTCAATCTCGCGAGAGAACAGGCGTTGCAGATTCAACGAGACGGACGGGCCGCTAGTGGCGCCGCAGACCACAATACGGCCGCCGGCACGTACGCAGCGCATCGTGTCGGACCAAGTGGCCTCTCCGACGTTGTCCACGACGAGGTCGGCGCCGCGCCGCCCGGTAATGGCCATCACACGTTCGGCAACTTTCTCTTTCGTGGAATCTATGCAGTAGGAAGCGCCGAGTTCGCGCGCGCGATTGAGCTTGCGGGCCGAAGTCGAAACGACGATCACCGTCGCGCCGGCGAGGACCGCGAGTTGCAGGCATGCTATGGCAACACCTCCTCCGATGCCGAACACCAGGACTGCGTCGCCAGGGTGCACTGGGTGTCTGCCGAGGACCACGCGGTAGGCGGTAAGATAAGCGACGGGGAGCGCCGCCATGGTCTCGAAAGCGATTTCGTTTTCAAAAGGGACCAAGCACTGCGGCGGAATCGATATCGTCTCGGCGAAGGTTCCGCTTCGGTTCATTCCGAGATAGGCAATCGAGGGCGACAACGTCTGGTCTCCGGCCATCGCGATCGGACAGGTGGGATCGAAAGTGGCGGGATAGAGGACGACCTTCTGGCCTTTACGGAGCGAGCTGCCTTCCGGCGCCTCCAGCACTTCGCCTGCGCCATCGCCTCCAAGGATGAACGGCAAGGCGTGGGGCACGCCTGCGCCGCTGTCGCGCATATAGAGATCCATGCGGTTGACCGCGGCCGCCCTTAGACGAACGAGGACCTCGCCAGGGGCGCGCGCGGGGTCAGGAAAATCCCCATAGTGCAATGCGGGCCGGTTCTCAGCGGTGACGAAAACGGCTTTCACTTCTTGCCTTCTTCCCGCGAAGCTTCCGTCGCTTCTTTCGCTTCCGCGCGAAGTACGTGACGCAAAATCTTGCCCACGGGGGATTTAGGCAGCTCGTCGCGAAGGATGATCTCGCGCGGCACCTTGTAGGCGGTCAGTTGGCGGCGCGCGAACTCCCTGAGCTCCTCCGGATCCAGGCTTCTGGAGCGCGGCACGACATAGGCCACCACCCGCTCTCCGCTGCGCTCGTTTGGCGTGCCGACCACCGCGACTTCAAGAACGTTTGGATGCTCGACGAGAACATTCTCGACTTCGTTCGGATAGACGTTGAACCCGGAAACCAGGATTAGATCTTTCTTGCGGTCCACAATTTGGAGAAGGCCGCGAGAGGACATGGTCCCAATGTCGCCGGTCTTCAGGAACCCATCCGGCGTAAAGCTGGCGGCGGTTTCCTCCGGCCTCTGCCAATATTCCTTCATCACCGTCGGTGCGCGGATGCATACTTCTCCGGCCGTCTCGAAGGGGACGGGCTTGCCGTCCTCGTCGCGTATCGAAAGCTCGATGGACGGAAGTGGGTACCCCACGGCGCCATTGAAATCGGGTTCGTCCGGGCGGTTGAGCGTGATGCAGGGCGACGTTTCCGTCATCCCGTAACCTTGCAGCATGTGGACGCCGGAAAGCCGCTTCCATGCCTCCGCGGTGGCCGGCTGCATCGCCGATCCGCCGCCGACGGAAATCGCGAGGTGCGAAAAGTCGATGGATCTGGCGCGTTCGTGGTTGATGATGGAAGCGTATAAGGCATTGACGCCCCAGATTAAGTGGAACTCGGTTTCGGCAAGTCGGTCGATCAAGCCGTCGATGTCGCGCGGATTTCGGATCAACACCGAATGCGCTCCCATCAGGACCGACAGTATGCAGCAACAATTCAACGCATAAATGTGATAAAGAGGAAGCGCTGAAATCATCACAAGCTGCGCCTCGCCGCTCGATCGACGCAGAGACGGTTCGAGCCAGACCCGCATCATTTCCGAATCGGCGCGGATGTTGCGATGTGTAAGGACGGCCGCCTTCGAGCGACCGGTGGTGCCGCCCGTATACTGCAACAGCGCGGTGTCGGAGTCGCGCGTCTCGACGCCGGCGTGCGCCGCAGTCTCCCCTTCCGAAAGCACATCGGCAAGCGCAATGGCGCTTAGCTCGCGCCACTGCTGCGCATGGCGGGCGACAGGCGCGCCGACGCCGCCATCCGTCGCGACGATCACGAGTGAAAGGTCGAGAAGCGGCGCGGATTCCGAAACGACGGCCAAAAACTCGTCAAGGACCACAAGGACTTTCGCGCCCGCGTCACGAACCTGATTCACCAGTTCCCGAGACGTGTAGAGCGGGTTGACGCAGGTCGCCACGAAGCCGCCAGTCAGAACGCCGAAGAGGGTCACTGGGAAAGCAAGCACGTTCGGCATCATCAACGCGATCCGGTCGCGAGGCACACAGCCTCTCGCGCGCAAGCAACCCGCAAAGGCGCGAGCTTTGCCTTGAAGTTCCGAATAAGAAAGCTGCTCGCGGCCGCAGGAGAAAGCGAGGCGCTCTCCATGGGCGCGGGCAAGACCTTCCAAAACCTGATCGATGCTGGCAAGGCTCTCGGGATGCAATTCGTATGGCGTCCCGGGCGCATAACTTTGCAGCCACGGTTTGGACGCGTAAGGATCATTCTCGATGGGCGTCATTTCGAACCCTGCTGCATCGAGGCAAGCGAGGGATCGCCGATGTCCTTCAGGATGTGCGAGAACATGCCTGCCCCCGCCATGCCACCGTCCACGATGAGGTCAGCCCCATTCACATACGAGGAACCGGGCTCAAGCAGCGAGACAACCATCTGAGCAACTTCTTCAGGCCGTCCTGCACGGCCGAGCGGCACATAATCCTCCATCGTCGTGACGAAACGGCTCCGCGGTCCCGTCATAGGCGTCTCGACGACGCCTGGCGAGACGCAGTTGACCCGTATGCCGCGGGCGCCTAGTTCGAGAGCCGCCGCCCTGGTGAGCCCTCGAACACCCCATTTGCTCGCCGAGTACGCCGCGGCGAAGTAGCCGGAGTGGCCTGCGACTGAGCCGATGTTCACGATCGCGCCGCCCGGAG
>Ga0181536_10006744_pt1 | contig 11437 bp, 7 predicted proteins | sample PEATcosm2014_Bin_41_FD_121105 | JGI IMG/M metagenome (GOLD analysis project Ga0181536, IMG submission 121105) | Peatland microbial communities from MTU Mesocosm Facility, Houghton, MI, USA - PEATcosm2014_Bin17_60_metaG | ecosystem: Environmental > Terrestrial > Soil > Wetlands > Peat | place...
CAGACGCTGGTTGATGCGAAGATCGTTCGGCGCCATGGGCAGAACCGTGACCAGTGGTCCCAGCGCCTTGGCCGGCATGTTGTAAGAGATGAACAGTTCGGCGTCGGTCAGAGCGGAGCGCACGGCGAGCGCCACTTCGTCGGAGTAGTGCTGGTGGACCGAAGGCGCGGTGGCTTCGATGTCGTCAATGAGCACCACGGCTTCTTCCGGCGTAATCAGCTTGACGTCGGAAGTGCCGCTGAGCTGGCTGACCACCTGCTGGTAATTCTGCATGTGCAGGGGGTTCTGGGGCTCGACTTGGGCCAGCTTCTGGTAGAGATCGCGGGCGCGCGGCAGGTCGCCAGCCTGGACGCTGGCATGAGCCAGCAGTTCGATGACCTCGCTGACATGGGTGGTTTCACCAGCCTTGTTGAACAGATCCAGCAGCTTTTCCAGAGAGGCGGGATTGTCGCGCACGTGCCCGATAATGCTGTGCAGGTGGGCGAGCACCTTGTCCGAGTTCTCCGCCAGCAGACGCTCGGCATGCTCGTCGTATACCTGCAGGGCAGTATCGTACTGGCCCGCCTGCATGAGGGCGTCGGCGAAGCTGGAGATCGCTGTCAGATCATTGTGGACGGTCAGCAGCTTGTTGGCGGTAGCCCCGGCTTCGGAGAGTTGCCCGGTCTGCAGGTAAGCCTTGAGCAGATCGCGCAGGCCATCGGGATTGGAATCGATGTCGGCGACTTTCAGCAGGGTGGCGACGGCTCCGGCTGCATCGCCCGACTCGGCCTGGTTTTTGCCTTGCATGAGCAAGGCATACGCATTGCCGGGTTCGAGGGCGAGCATGCGCTGCAGAATCTCGTCGGCGCCGTTGAGCGAACCCTTGGAGCGCATGCTCTCGGCGGCAGCAGTGAAAATCTGCCAGGCTTCCGCCTTCTTGCCCAGGCGGACATAAACCTCCGCCAAACGCACCCGCATGGTGGTATTTTCCGGGTCCATTTCCAGGATCTTCTGGAAGATGCGGACCGCGTTTTCCAGTTCGTTGGCCTTCAGGAATTCTTCCGCCACCTGGAGGTACTGAGCGCGGGCGTCATTGAACAGTCCCTGCTGGGTGTAGAGTTCGGCCAGTTTCAGCAGGCTCTCGAGCGAAGGCTTGAGCTTGCTGATCTTCTTGTACATGGCGATCGCCTTGACCGTGAAGCCCTGGCTGGCATAGGCGTCGCCTACAGTCTTGAAGCACTCAGTAGCCTTGTCGGCCTCGCCGATGCGCGAGTAAAGGTCGCCGACGGTGTTGGTGACGGTTAGATCCTTGGCGTCGTTCTTGAGGATCTTTTCGTACTCCGAGATGGCGTTCGGCAGCTTACCCTGCTGGACATACTTCTCCGCATTGGCGAGGACTTTCTGTTTGTTGAAGCCGAACAGCGCCATAAGAGTGCGAACTCCAGACCCTGGTCTTGGTACAGAACCCGCCGAACGTTGAGGGAGTCGCTCCCGGGTACAGTTCGGGCGGACACCTCACCTATCGGCGGGTGGCCGGCCGGACAAGCCCCATTGTAAGGCCGTGGGTCACGAACCGCATGGTTACCAAGGGTTACCGAAAGGGAGTGTACGAAAGGTTACCGGCGGAAGGGGACGCGGCATCGGGCAAGTTCTGACTTCCAGGAGGCTAGTATGAACGCGTTATGGGTAGGCCGCGGGCTGAAAGTGTATCTTTCCGCAACATTGCCGGGACATCGAAACGGGAGACCAGCATAATCATGACCTGGATTCGAACTGTGTCGTTAGCCGAGGCCGACGCAAAGCTGCGCAACGCGATTGAGAGCGAGAAGCTGCTGTATCCGAAAGAGTATGCCGAACCGGTGCACCCGGATCCGTCGGGGGCGTCGTCGATTGTGGGGTCGCATACGCTGATTCCGGAGGCGCTGTATCACGCCTTCTCGACGTTTGGGGCGCTGATGTCGCCGGATTTGCCGCTGGAGCGGCGGCAGCACGAGATGATCGCCACCATGGTCTCGGTGACCAACCGGTGCGTGTATTGAATCGAGTCGCACGCAGAGTTTCTGCGTAGGGTGACGCTGGATAAAGGATTGGTCGAGGCGCTGGAGAGGGACTACACCACAGCGCCCATCACGCCGCAGGACCGGGTGATGCTTGATTATGTAGTGAAGCTGACCAGGGACGCGACCAAGGTCTGGAAGGATGACATCGAGGAGCTGCGCCAGGCCGGCTTCGACGACCGCGGCATTCTGCAGATCACGCTGATTGCGTCATGGTTCAACTACATCAACCGGGTTGCGGACGCGCTGGGCGTGGGCCGGGATTAAGGCTGCCGTGGTTTGCATTGCCGGCATGGCTGGTGCAGTTGGAAAACTGTACTCCCACCCGCTCCTGCGCCGCGCGCTTCCACTACACTTGAGCTGGACCGAGGGCGATGGCTGAGTTCAGCTCTTGCCCCGCCTCGTCATGGCTGAATCGTTAGCAGAGTTCTTCCTGGAAAATTTCCGGGAGCACCAGCACGAATGCGCCTACCGGCAGCATCGCGGATATCGTACGGAGTCGTTCAGTTACGGCCGAGTCCTGGAGATGTCCTTGGGCTTGGCTCGCAAGCTGGAGGCGCGCGGGATCGCGAAAGGCGATCGCGTGATGCTCTGGGGAGAGAACTGCGCCGAGTGGGTCGCAGTTTTCTTCGGATGTGCGCTGAGCGGGGTGATTGTCGTTCCCATGGATGACGAGGCTGCCCCAGACTTTGCCTTGCGCGTAGCTCAGCAAGCCGGGGCAAAGTTACTGGCCGGTTCGCGGCGGCACGTGCATGACTGCGCAGTTTCCGCATGTTCTCTCCCAACCCTGGCATTGGAAGATCTGGCGCAAACGCTGGAGTTTTCTGCTGCCGCGGCTCCGAATCTTCCGCTGGGCCGCGACGACGTTCTGCAGATCGTCTTTACGTCGGGTACGACGGCAGACCCCAAGGGAGTGGTGATCACGCACGGGAACGTGCTGGCCAACATCGCGCCGCTGGAGCGCGAGATGCAGGGATATCTGAAGTATGAACGGCTGGTGCATCCGCTGCGATTCCTGAATTTGCTGCCGCTGAGCCACGTATTTGGGCAGTTTCTAGGCATGTTTCTGCCTCCTCTGCTGGGCGGAACGGTGATCTTCCAGAATGAACTGAAGCCTTCGGAGGTGGTGAGCACGATCCGGCGCGAGCGAGTTTCTGTGCTGGTGAGTGTGCCGCGGGTGCTGCAATCGCTGAAACAGAAAATCGAGCGCGATCTGGAGGACCGAGGCGAAATGGAGGCTTTCCGGCGTGATTTCGCAGCCGCGAAGGAGAAGCATTTTCTGCGGCGATGGTGGCGGTTTCGCGCGATTCGGCGGCAGTTCGGCTGGAAATTCCTGGCGTTCATCTCAGGCGGGGCGGCGCTCGATAGTGAGATCGAAGAGTTTTGGGGACGGTTGGGATATGCCGTGATCCAGGGTTACGGGCTGACAGAAACCACATCGCTAGTCAGCGTGAACCATCCGTTCCGGCTGGGGAAGGGTTCGATTGGCAAGGTGCTGCCAGGACGGGAGGTGAAGCTGGCGGAAGACGGCGAGATTATGGTCCGGGGCGGAGGCGTGGCGAGCGGGTACTGGGATGGGCTGGGCGCGCGGAGTGCTTCCGATGAACAGGGCTGGTATCGCACCGGCGACATCGGCGCGCTTGATGCCACGGGGAACCTGTATTTCAAGGGACGCAAGAAGGAAGTGATCGTGACTCCGGGCGGAACGAATGTTTATCCGGAAGATTTGGAAGCGGCATTGCAGCGGCAGCCGGAAGTGAAAGATTGCGTGGTGGTGGGAATCGAGCGCGGAGGAAACGCCGAGCCGTGCGCGGTGGTGATCCCACGCGGCGAGGCCGACTTAGACAGAGTGGTCGAGCGGGCGAACGAGTCGCTGGCGGAGTATCAGCGGATACGGATGTGGGTCGAGTGGCCGCAGGAGGATTTTCCCCGCACGAGTACGCAGAAGCCGAGAAGAAATCTGATTCGAGATGTGGCGCAGGCACGGATACGTCAGGAGCGTGGGGCAGGTCGAGAGAGCGGACCACTGGCCGAGTTGATTGCGCGCGTCTCGGGGCGTTCCGTGGGCGGGTTGCGCGATGATGCCCGGCTGGATTCCGATCTGGGCCTAAGTTCACTGGATCGCGTCGAACTGCTCAGCGCTTTGGAGGATCGCTACCAGGTTGATCTCAGCGAGACACGCTTCAGTTCGGTGCAGACGGTCGCGGACCTGGAGCGCATGCTGCGCGGAGAAACTGCTCCCGGCGCTGGGTATCACGATCCCAGTTGGACCTTGCGGTGGCCGGTGACGTGGGTGCGGTTTCTGGCGCATTATCTGCTGATGCGGCCAGCGATTGTGCTTTTGGGCTGGCCGCAGATCGAAGGGCGCGAGCATTTGCGCGGAGTCGAAGGCCCGCTGCTGGTGGTTTCGAATCACGTAAGCGACGTTGACGCGGGATTCATTCTGACCGCGCTGCCCGGCCGCTTTCGGCACCGGCTGGCGGTCGCGACCGGAGGAGAAGCGCTCGAAGCGCTGCGCACACCGCCGGCAGGCAGAGGATTCTTCTTAAGGATTTATGACCGCGTGCAATGGGTTCTCGGAGTTTCGCTGCTGAATCTGTTTCCCCTGCCGCGCGAGGCGGGATTCCGGCGAAGTTTTGCCTACGCGGGAGAGGCCGTGGATCGCGGTTACAGTGTGCTGGTCTTTCCCGAGGGACAGCACACGAAGGATGGAAAAGTGCTGCCGTTTCGCGCCGGGATCGGGCTGCTGGCGGCGAATTTGGGAATCCCCGTTTTGCCCATGCGGATCGACGGATTATTCGAACTGAAAGCCGCAGGCAAGAAATTAGCGCGACCTGGGAAGATTCGTGTGCGAATGGGCGCGCCGATGAGATTTCTGCCGGGAACCGCGCCGGAGGATTTTGCCGCGGAGTTGCAGAAGGCGGTGGAACAACTTTAGATGGTTCGGAACCAGGCGCTAGAATCCGCGCCTCAGAGACCGACGAGGACTGGCAGATCCCCCGGTAAGAGCTGCCGCGGCGTGTTGCAGTTTACTCTTCGTCCTCTTGCGGCTCCGGCGGATGCGGGTCTGTCTCCAGAATGATCTCGGGAACCTGGGATTCGCGGAGCAAGCGATTGAGCGCAGGCAGATCCAACGTCTTCAATTCATTCCACCGTTTCAGAAGGTCGGGGCTGTCGTGTTCGGTGGTCGCAAGGCTTTCCATCTGAGAAGACGTCGGTGCGGCATCGGCCTGCCAAACCTGCCGGTACAAAGTGCTGGCATTGCCGTTCAGCCGGCTCAGGGTGACTTCCACAGATGGTGGCGCGAAGAATCCGCTCGCGGCGCCCATCAGGGTTGAGAGTTTCTCCTCAAACGACTGGATGGCGGCTTTGGCTGGCGGATGGGCTTGGGCGGACACTTTTTCCAGTTGCTCGCGAATCGAGTTGCCCTGCAGCAGCGCCAGCGAGGACTCGCTCAACAGAGAGGCCAGGCGTGTCTCCACCGCAAATTTCTTTTCGAGCGCTGCTGGCGAGGTCTTTATGCGCGGGTCCATTTTCACCGTCAGCGGGGCAGCAAAGGTTTTCCCATCGACCGTAAGCCGGACGGTGTAGTTCCCAGGCAGGGCAGTCGGGCCGAGGGGGTATCGAGGCGTGTCGTGCGGAATCGCTGCGCTCGGATAGTCGTGGCGCACCGAGGTCGGCGCCGGGCAATGCAGGCCCCAGGCCCAGCGGTGCATTCCCGCATCGGTTGGAAGCCGCCCACGCTTGCGCACCCAATACAGAGGAATTAACTGCTTCTGAAGTTCCTCTTGCGTGGGGCCGCGTTGGTCAGCGCTGGAAAAACGCCGGACCAGCTTGCCCTGCGCGTCCAAGATTTCCAAGGTGACCGAGCCTGCAGCTGCGGGCAGGTAGTAATCGAGCACGGCGCCATCGGGTGGGTTGGCTGCAGCCGGCTCGTCGGGGGGAAGCGGCGTGTCGGTGTTGGTGTCGCGTTGCACACGGTAGGCCGGTGCGGGAGTGAAAAGATGGATGGATTGCACAAGTTCAGTCGAAGCTTCGCGCAGGGGCGAGATGCCGTCGAGGACCCAGAACGAGCGTCCGTGCGTGCCGACAAGTAGATCATTCCCGTGAATCCAGAGATCACGCATCGCCGTGTGGGGAAGGTTTAACTGCAGCGACTGCCAGTGGTCGCCGTCGTCGAACGATACCCAGACGGCGTTTTCCGTGCCGGCGAACAGCAGGCCCGTGCGGATGGAATCTTCGCGCACCGTGTCAGCGGGCCCAAAGTCGGGCAGGCCGGTCGTGATCAGCTTCCAGCTTTTGCCGCCGTCATGCGTACGATAGATGTACGGGTGCATGTCGTCGATGCGGAAGCGGCTGACCGAGGCGTACGCGGTTTGCTCATCGAGGTGAGATGCGGAAATCTGCGTGACCTTGCTCCACGCGGTAAGTTCTTTCGGCGTGACGTCGGTCCAATTCTTGCCGCCGTCGCGGGTGAGCCAGATCAAGCCGTCGTCAGTGCCTGCCCATAAAGTGTTGACGGTTTTGAAGGACGGCGCCAGGGCGTAGATGACGCCGCGCTGCTTATCTGCATCCTTGGGCATCTCACGGCCCACACTGGGGGGCGCACCCGGATTCTCCCGCGTCAGATCAGGGCTGATGATCTGCCAGGAATTGCCTCCGTCGGTGGTCTTGAACAGCACGTTGGCCGCGTAGTAAAGCGCGTGGGGATCGACCGGAGAAAACATGAGCGGTTCGGTGCGGTCGGTGCGGTACTTGGCGCTGCGCAGGGGGATGGGAGTAACGTTCTGCAGTTGGCCGGTGGACCAGTGATACTTGGAAACTTCGCTTCGGCCGCCGCCGTAAATGATGTCGTCATCGAGCGGATCCGGTGCGATATAGCCGTATTCGATCGCGCCGACGGGATGCCACTCGCGGAAGGTGATGGCGCCGTCGTTGCCGCGGCTGGAGATGCAGACCGAGCCACTTTCCTGTTGTCCGGCGCAAACGCGATAAGGGAATGTATTGCTGGCGATCACATGATAAAGCTGCGCGGTGGGCTGGTTGTACCACGAACTCCAGGTCGCGCCGCGGTTGACCGTGATGATCGCGCCCTGATCGCTGACCAGAAGAATGATGTCGCCGTTGTTGGGGTTGATCCAGAGATTCTGGTAATCGTCGCCGCCCGGTGCACCGCGGAAACCTGACCAGGTCTTTCCGCCGTCGGTGGAGCGCATGGTGACGGTGCTGGCGACGTAGACGAGGTCCGGATCTTTCGGATCAACTTTTGGAATCGGAAGATCACCGCCGCCGATGCGGCCTGAAGGACGCGGGTCGGTTGTGATCTGCGACCAGCTTTCGCCGGCGTCGTCAGAGCGGTATACACCCAACTTTCCGGAAGCAGCGCCGACCGTGGCGTAAAGACGGCGAGCATCGCTGGGCGCGATGGCAACGTAAATCTGAGCAAGATCCTGGGGCAAGCCGCTGGTTAACGGACGCCATGTATTGCCGCCGTCAGTGGACTTGAAAAGTCCTCCATTCGTGCCGTTGAATTCGTTGCCGTCCTCCCACGGGCCTTCGCGGGCTTCCCACATCGACGCGTAAACGACGTCGGGATTCGAAGGATCAATCTGCACGTCGGAGCCGCCGGTGTTTTCGTTCTTGGAAATTGCTTTCTCCCAGGTCTGTCCCCCATCGGTCGATCGATAGATTCCGCGCTCCTCGCTAGGCCCGTAAGGATGGCCGAGCACGGCGGCGAAAACACGGTTCGGGTCGCGGGGATCGACGGCGAGCGCCGGGATTTGCTGGCCATCGACCAGGCCGAGGTGAGTCCAGGTCTTGCCGGCGTCAGTGGATTTGTAGACTCCATTCCCCACCGACAGATCGGGGCGATGCAGTCCCTCGCCCGTGCCGACATAGACGATGTTGGGATCGGAGGGGGCGACGACGATGGCGCCAATCGACTGCGTGGGTTCCTGATCGAAGATGGGGTTCCAGGTGCGGCCGTAGTCGTCGCTCTTCCACACGCCACCGTTGACCTGCCCTATGTAGAAAACGTTGGGCTGGCTGGAAACGCCCACCGCGGCGCGGGTGCGGCCACCGCGGAACGGGCCGATCATGCGCCAGTGCAGTTCCTGATAGCTGCTTTCGGGAACCTGCGCCCAAATTGCGTTCGCAGACAGGAAAACCAGGCAGGATACAAACAGACGAAGGACCGTCCGGGATCGGATCAAGGTTCGCCCCCCTCAAAGAGCAAACTGCAAACTACGTAGAATAAACCAAAAACGCAGCGATCGGGATCCGACACGAATTCAGTCTCAAAATATTAAAGGCGGCCATCCCTGGCCGCCTTTATTCGAATTGTCGCTTGCGAAGCGCTCTAGACGCCCTTGACGTTTTCTGCCTGCCAGCCCTTAGGGCCTTTGACCACGTCGAACTGCACTTGCTGCCCTTCTTGGAGGCTGCGGAAACCACTAGCCTGAATGGCGGAGAAATGCACGAAGACATCCTCACCATTCTGGCGGCTGATGAAACCGTAGCCCTTAGCGTCGTTAAACCACTTCACTGTTCCTGTTTCCATGTTGTTGCACTGTTCCTTTTCTTCTTGATGTAGCGCTGAAACTTTCAGGGTCTTCTGCAGGCAGGTCACACGCTGGGTTGAGCGGAGATGCTTGTACTGCGAAGGAACTCTAAAGATCAAACGCAATATTATTTTACCGGAACGGCCCTGAAATAGCTACACAATTCGTCAACAGCTACTCCTAACCTACAGATATATATGGCTTTACGGGTTCATGTCGGCGGGCGGGATGGCAGATTGAAGATTTCAGATTGCAGATTTTCAAAACCTTCGCGGCGCAGGGGGCTTCAAATCTACAATCTGAGATCTGCAATCGTCTTGCGCGGGATTTGCCACTTTTGGGGCGGAGGACTCATCATTAAAGCATGCGTTCAAGAATGCGTTTGGGGACTCTGTTGGCTTCTGCGGCGCTCACGGCTTCAGCGTGGGCGGGGATTGTGGACGAGGTTCGTCTCGCTCTGCTACGTAACAGTTTTTCAGCGGCGGAGTCGGAGCTGAACTCTTATCGCAGCCGGCAGGGACTGACCCCGGAATATGTTGAGGCCTATTCCTGGCTGGCCCGCGCCGCTTTGGATCAGCAGCATTACGAGCAGGCTGCCTCTTACGCCAAGCAGACCAAGGCCATGGTGCTGGACCAACTCAGGCAGCGTCCGCTTGACGGCGATCTGCACTTGCCGGTCGCCCTCGGAGCAGCGCTGGAAGTGCAGTCACAAGTGCTGGCCGCGCGTGGGCAACGGACGCAGGCCATCGCGTTGCTGCAATCTGGGCTGCGGACTTATGGGAATACTTCCATTCACGACCGGCTGCAGAAGAACCTGAACCTGCTCTCGCTGCAGGGGAAGCCCGCGCCTGCTCTGAAGTCAGAACAGGAGTTAGGCGCGAAGCTGACACCACTCTTCCAGCTCAAGGGGTCTCCGGTGCTCTTGTTTTTCTGGGCGCACTGGTGCGGGGACTGCAAGGCGGAAGCGCCCATCATTACCCAGTTGCGCTCGGAATTCGCTTCGAAGGGACTGCAGGTGATCGGTCCGACTCGGCTCTATGGCTACACCGCGCAGGTCGAGCACGCCTCGCCCAGCGACGAACTCAGGTACATTGACGCGGTGCGGCGCCGCTTCTATTCGGGACTGCTCGACATGCCGGTACCCATCAGCAAGTACAACTTCGATACCTACGGGGCTTCGACCACGCCGACGCTGGTGCTGCTCGATCGCACGGGGAAAGTGGCGATGTACCATCCGGGGGCGCTGCCGTATGCCGAGTTGCGGGCGGAGATTGAGAAGGTCGTGGCGCGATAGAGAGAGTTCCTCAATGACCCAAATGTCAGGACGGATCGGGCGCCTGATTCTGAGGGGCGCGCGGTGGGTCTGTATCTATTCTCTTTGTTTGTCAAACTCCGCTGCATGGCAAGGAAATTCCAACTCCAAAGTTGAATCATCTCCGTGGCCGGAGGCCGACCAGATCTTTCGATCAGACCCGCGATGGTTAGGCGGTGACGCGGCGTTTTCGGTCGATCTTGGCGACGGTCGCGTTTTGTGGATGTTCGGTGATTCTCTTGTTGCCAAGAAAGCGGGTGAGACCCGCACGCAGGCGGCGTTCATTCGGAACAGCGTCGCGATTCAGACGGGGTACGATCCGTCGCGCGCCTCGATAAAGTTCTATAGCGCAACGCGGCACAACGAGCGGAGCGATTTTATGCCCTCCAAAGGCACGACTTGGCTCTGGCCGCTCCATGGTATCCGCTTGCGGGATCGCCTGCTGCTCTTCTACATGCGGATGGCCCGCGACCCGAACAAGAGTTCCCTAGGATTCCAGTCCCTCGGATGGAATGCATTCATGGTCGACAATCCAGATGCGGAACCCTCGAAATGGAAACCCCGCAAGTTGGACGGACCTGAAACCCAGGGAAAGATGCTGGTCGGCATGTCAGTCATTCGCGACGATGAGTTTGTCTACGCCTTCGTTTTGCACGATGTCGAGCATCATGCCTATCTGCTTCGATGGCCGGTGGGCGAAGCCATGGCCGGGCGCCTTTCCTCACCTCAGTGGTGGTGCGGTTCCGTAGAAGGGTGGCGGGAGAATTCAGCGCATCGCCAGGTCGTGATTCGGGATGCTGGGGGCGAGTTCAGCGTGCAGCGCGATCCTCGCGGTGAAGGCTTCCTCGAGGTGAACACTGACGGCTTTGGCGCGACTAACATCGTGTTCCGCCGTGCCGCGCGACTGGAAGGCACGTGGAGCGGAGCGCAGAAGCTCTATCGCCCGCCTGAATCCGACGCGCCCAACGCATTCGTATATGGCGGGAAGGCGCACCCCGAGCTCTCTGGAGGCGATCTGATCGTGACCTACACGGCTAATGGCTCCGATGAGCGGTTGGCTCACGATATGAGCATCTATTTTCCCAGATTTGTGCGGGTAACGTTCAGCGAGGATTCAACAGGCGGCCAGCCTCGCATGCAGCACTAAGAGCTTATGAAAGACAGATATGACGATCCAAATGCGCACCGGTTCAGATTCTTGGGCCCTTCTTCACTGGTCCGGCCTCAACTGCGGTTCATTTGCTCGAGCCTTTTGCTGCTGGTTGTCCCTACGTTTGACGCTACAATCGCCCCGTGAACCTCGACGACACGATCGTCGCAATCGCCACGCCGCCGGGACGCGGGGGGATCGGCGTCGTGCGGTTGTCGGGACCTGACGCACGCAAGATCGCCGCGCCGATGCTGCGGCTTAAGCACGAACTGGAGCCGGGGCGGGCAGTGTTTGGGGAATTAGTTGAACCTGGTGGTGAGGCTGCCGAGCTTCGCTCGGCCGGACAGCCGGGGGCGGCTGTCCCCACACAGACTACTCG
>Ga0181536_10006746_pt1 | contig 11434 bp, 10 predicted proteins | sample PEATcosm2014_Bin_41_FD_121105 | JGI IMG/M metagenome (GOLD analysis project Ga0181536, IMG submission 121105) | Peatland microbial communities from MTU Mesocosm Facility, Houghton, MI, USA - PEATcosm2014_Bin17_60_metaG | ecosystem: Environmental > Terrestrial > Soil > Wetlands > Peat | place...
CAACGCGGGCGTGTTGGTAAAGGCATCGCGCTCGCTGTCGTTTTGATTTTGCTGGTCGGCGGCTATGTTTTCGCGTTGGAGAACCAGTTGCGATGGCGCGAGCCGGTCAAGGAAGCGGACGCAACCGGTTCGCTGAAAGAATCGGCGGACGGAATTGACTGGCAGCGCTGGAGTCCTGTAGCCGTGGCGAAAGCGCGCAGCGAAGTTCGCCCTGTAATCGTGGATTTCACCGCCGACTGGTGCCTCACCTGCCAGGTGAACAAAAAGACCAGCATCGAAATCCCGTCCGTGCGCGCCAAGCTCAAGTCCATGAACGCCGTCGCTCTGCTCGGCGATTACACGCGATTCCCCGACAACATCACGGCGGAACTGAACCGCTTCAGCCGCGCCGGCGTGCCGCTGGTTTTGGTTTATCCCAGGGACACCGCCGCACCACCGATCATCCTGCCTGAAATTCTGACACCGGGCATTGTGCTTGACGCCCTTGACCGCGTGGCGCGGTGACAGTTTGAAAAAGTAGCGCAGGCGTCCCGCCTGCAAAACTCAACGAACATGCAGGCCAGAGGCCTGCGCTACTCTTCCCAGTGACAAATTGACAGAACCCCTGATCGCGCGTGGCCTTGATATTTTGAACAGAATGGTTACATTGGTGTCTCTTAACCATACAATTAACAATTCTGAACATATGAAAAGAGCATTTGTATTATTGACAGCTATTACGCTGGCTGCGAACGCGCTGGCTATCGAAGTTGGCAAGCCCGCGCCGGATTTCTCGGCCACTGATATCAACGGCAAAACGGTCAAGCTCAGCGACTACAAGGGCAAGATCGTCGTGCTGGAATCCTACAACTCCGACTGCCCGTTTTGTAACAACCAATACAAGACCGGCGCAATGCAGGAGCTGGAAAAAGACATGGCCGCCAAGGGGATCGTGTGGCTCATCGTCAACTCCGTCAATCCCAACAATCCCAGCCATCGCACGCCCGACCAGGCCAAACAGGAAATCGCTGACAAGAAAATCGTTGCGACGGCCTGGATTGACGACAGCTCCGGCACGGTTGGCCATCTTTACGGCATGAAAACCACGCCGGACATGTATGTAATTGATAAGAACGGCGTGCTGGTTTATGCCGGCGCGATTGACAACAAACCGGACCCGCAGCATGACCCGCGCACCGCGCGCAATTACGTCCGCGAAGCCGTGAACGCCCTGCTGGCCGGGAAACCCGTGACCGTGGCGGAAACGAAGCCCTACGGCTGCGGCGTCAAATATGCGAATTAAAAGTTGTAGCGTTCGGCCTGCTTGTCGCGCCGAAGTCCGACGAAGGCTGATGTCCGAAATGAATCGAGCCGCAGGCTCGACCCTACACGCTTAAGCAAACCAAAATTCCTTCATAAAATTCTCCGTGGGCGCGTGGATTCCCACGCGCCTTTTTCTTTGACCTGGATCAATTCGCGCTGTTGCCGGCCGGTTTATCATTTCGTAGTTGCGTTTCCGGCAACTCGCCGTTTTTATAACGGCATCGCCGACCCATGGGACAACTACGTCAGATGCGGTTTGTAATCATGAATTCAGCGACACCCGGTTTGGAACTATGAAAACGGTTACGAGACAATCTGTTTTTGCCGGCCTTGCCCTGTTCGCCATCATCACGCTGTTGTTCTTCGCCGGGCGCGAAGCCGGCGCCACCACGGCGCAACCCGTCACGCCGGCGCAAAACCAGGCCTGCGCCGGTTGCCACGCCAAAAACTCCCCTGCCCTTGTCATGGAATGGCAGCGTTCGCGTCACGCGGAAGTCGAAGTCGGCTGCCTGGATTGCCACGCCGCGGAGACGAACCGCATTGGCGCGTGGAAACACGAAGGCATGTGGATCACCACCCTTGTCACGCCCAAGGATTGCGGCCAGTGTCATGAGGCGGAGGTCCAGCAGTTCTCGCACAGTCACCACGCCAAGGCGGGTGAAATCCTCGCCAGCCTCGACAATGTGCTCGCCGAAAAGGTCGCCCGGCATGCCCGGCAACAAGGCCGACGCCGTCAACGGCTGCTGGCAATGCCACGGCACCATCGTCAAGTTCAAGCGCGACGACAAGGGCGAAATCGTCCGCACTGGCGCGGAAGGCCGGCCGGTCATTGATCCCGACACCTGGCCGAACAGCGGCATCGGCCGGCTGAATCCCGACGGTTCCAAGGGCAGTTGCCATGCGTGCCACTCGCGCCATGCTTTTGAAGCCAAACTTTCCCGTTCACCGGAAAACTGCGGCAAATGCCACCTCGGCCCCGACCATCCGCAGATGGAGATTTATAACGAGTCCAAACACGGCATCGCCTTTTACTCGAACCGCGACAAGATGGCGTTGGACCAGGGAAGCTGGGTGCTGGGCAAGAATTATTCCGCTGCGCCCACGTGCGCGAGCTGCCACATCGGCAGTTATATGACCACCAACGGCGTCACCACGGCCAACAACCATGACGTCGGCGAACGCATTAGCTGGACGCTGCGGCCCGTCATCAGCATGAAGTTGAACCTGGTCGTTTACACCGATGGTTATCGCGAGGATTACCCGGAAACCAAACCGCTGCCCAAGGTCGGCGCCGAGGTCACCACCACCGAGAACGTGGTGGAAAACGAAAAAATGGCGGGCAAACCCGTCAAACGCACCGTCGCCCAAATTGTCACCTGGCAGGAACGCCGCAATGCCATGAAAGGCGTGTGCCTCAACTGCCACGGCAACGAATACGTGGACAATTTTTATCAGCAGTTCGACAGCCTCGTCGCGTTGTACAACGACAAGTTCGCCCAGCCGGCGCAAAAGATTATGGACGAGTTGACGGCGGACGGCGTGTTGAATCCGAAGGCGCCCTTCGAACGCGAGGTGCAATGGGTTTTCTGGGAGTTGTGGCACCACGAAGGCCGCCGCGCCCGCCACGGCGCCTCCATGATGGGACCGGACTACACGCACTGGCACGGCATGTATGAAGTCTCCAAACATTTCTACGAGAAATTCCTGCCCGCCGTCGTCGAGGCCGCGAAGCAGAAAAGCCCCGCGCTGGGGAAGAAATATGAAGCCGAAATCCAGCAGCTCCTCACCCGGGACGAACACCGCTGGCTCAAAGGCCTCAGCCCTGAAGAAGTCGAGGCGCTGAAGAAGAGTTACCAGGACCGTTACAATCAGTAGCTGACGCGGTGGTGTCATCTTGTTGTAGTGTCGGCGCTATGCGCCGATCCGATCGAGCCGCAGGCTCGACACTACACGTCAGCCAGCGATTGCTGTTTCCGGACGTGCCCGAAAAATTCTTCGGCCACGATATACCCGGCACAATCCGCCGCGCCACAGCGGCAAGGATGCTCCCGGTAATCCTCCAGATCGTAACCGTAGTTGAACGTAATTTCCTCCCCGGCCCGGATGCCGCGTCGCGCCACAATCCAGACGCGCCCGCCGTCCGGTTCCGCCTCGCAATTCGGGTCGCAACTATGATTCAGGAAACGCGCCGGGTTCCACGGCACATTGCCGTCAAGGTCGTGCGCGCCGTCCAGTGAGAAAATGTATTCGTTGTTCGACTCGCACCGACGCAGCGATTCGGCCTTGGTAATCTTTTCGCCGATGTATTCGATGACGCGTGTGCCGGCAGCAATGCCCGCCTTCGCAAATCCACCGACGCCATGAATGGCGGATTGGCGAAGGCAAACCAGCGCCATCTCCGCAACGGTTGAACCGTTCAACGCTGACGGCATGGTCATAACTTTGAAATGTCGAAACCGAACTCGCGGCAGAACGTTTCCACGGGCGCGCGAATCTCCACGCGCTTTTTCGTGAACGGATCGTTGTAAGCCAGCCGCACCGCGCGCAAACCCAAATTCATTGGAGGCTCTTTCAAAGTTTCGTCGCAGCCGAGGTGACGAGGCTCCATCTTATTTCCGATTTCCTCCCGCTTTGCGGGACGATTTCCGATTTTAAAGTGAGCCTCCTTGCGTCGACTGCTACTGTCCAGGTTTATTTTGCAGTCTTCCCGTCCGTAAAGTTCGTCGCCGACAATCGGCAGACCCACTTCTGCCAGATGGACACGGATTTGGTGCGTGCGACCAGTCACCGGTTTTGCCTCGACCAAAGTGAGGTGGTCATGCTTTTGCAGCACGCGGAAATGCGTTTCGGCCTCCTTGCCATCGCGTGAATCCACCTTCATGCGCCCGACCCGACGCAGGTCGGGCACGAGTTTGAGCTGGCAGGTCCATTCAGTTTCACGCGGTTTGCCATCCACGACGGCCAGATACATTTTCTCCATCTTTCGGCTTTCAAACAAATCGGAATAGGTCTCGACCGCACCCGGACTTTTGACAAACAGCAGAACGCCGCTGGTGTCGGCATCGAGCCGGTGGACGTAGCGGAGAAATTTCACGCCGCGGGACCGCGCCCAGAAATCGCGCGCGGTGATGGAGGAATTGATGGCCGCCTGCAGGTTGCGCCCGGTATTTTGCCACGAAACCGGCAGGAGCATCCAGCCGCGCGGTTTGTCCACGGCGATGACCGACCGGTCCTCGTACAAAATCAGGATCGGCTCGCAGTCCGGCAATTCGATGGAGTTGGGCTTGGCCACGCGTTTGTAAATACCATTGACCGGCAACTGATGCTTATTTGAAAAGCTGAACCTGTGTCAGGCCGGCAACGCGGGCCAGTTTCGCCTGGGCAGCGTCGCAAGTGATGAACACCTCGGCGCGGACATGTTGGGCGGCGGCAACGTGGACAAAATCCCAGGTGCCAGCGGCGGCATTTGGAGCGTGGCGTGCGCTTAATTCATCGCCCCATTCCAAAAGATCGGACAAACGTTGGATGCCCAACTTCAGCCGTTGGGAGGTTTCGCTGGCGCGGTAGGCCTGCCAGGCAATGGCGGCGTATTTGCCGGAGAGACGGAGAAGATTGTGCCGCAATTCAATTCGCACCAGCGGATTCCAGCAAAACTCCGGCGCGCGTTCCCGGCACCACGACGTTACCGCCGGGGCAAATTCATCCGCCGGGTTAAACCAGGCGATCAGCGCGGAAGTGTCGGCGTAAATTCTCATCGCCGGCGGCGCTGGCGTTCCTGGAGAACGGGATTCGGCTGGCGGTCGGCGGCCTTGACGCTTTTTTGTGCCCGCCACACTTCGCCCATGATGTCCGCCCAGCCGCGCGACTTGGGAACCGTCAAAGGCTCGATCCGCCCGATGGCGCGGCCATTGCGGGTGATGACCAGGGATTCGCCCTGCTCAAGCTGGTTCAAAACCGACTTGGTTTCCTGGTGCAATTGTTTTGCCGTGATCGTGCTCACGGGAAAAAAGTAACACCTTAAAAGTGTCACCGCAAGATTTTAAAACCAGCGACGAGGCGTCGCGGCCACGCACCCAACCACGGCCAGGACCGGCCGGTCCTCGTAAAGAATCGGGATCGGCTCACAATCCGGCAGTTCGATGGAATCGGGTCGGGCCATGCGGTTATGCGGTAAGACATCCGGTGAAACTTAAAACAGGAACGGAAAAAAAACAGTGCACCGGGATTCATTTCTCATGGGACAATTGCTTTTCATAAAACCGCGCAATTTTCTCGTGCCTGCATCTGATAATTTCTGTTAGCGGCAGAATTTCATTCCAGTTGATTTCATATTTTTTGGCTGCCTTGCGGCCGTGGGACGAACCCGCCATTCTCAACAGCCGGTTGACTGCGCCCAGCCAGCCCTTGGCCGGAATGCTGCCGCGTTCCACCTCCCGCAACAACTCGCGGATAAATCCGCGCGCACAGACGACAAGAATTTTGAGATGGACGACATCCTGCCGTTTTTCCTGGGGAAGTTTCAATGCCAGCTCCAGTTTGCACAAAAGCAGCGAGATGGGATCGAGCACGCGGATTTGCTTTCCGCCCCATCCCGCCCGAATCGCCAGCCCGTCCACCGCGCCAGTGGCAACTCCGGGAATGCTGCGCACGACTTCAATGTTTGATTTCAAATTACCGATGCGAAACGGAATGGCGCCAGCCAGCGCCGTCATTTCCACCGGATGCGGATAAACCGGGGTCAGTTTTAGTTGTTCGGCAATGTGCCGGACATCGTCGCGGTTGCCTTTGAAATCAATGTCCTCACTTGTGAACGGCAGCCTTCGGCGCAGTTCCGGTTCCACGGCCAGATAGCGTTCCGCCCAATAATTGACAGCCTGCCCGCCAATCAACACATAAGGAAGACCGCTTTAATTCCGAACCTGAAAAACTTCAGAGAACTGTTGGAGGGAAAAACGCGCGCCCACAAGTCAGGCCCATTTGGCCATCGCTCCGGCCACCTGCCGCAAATTGGTGATCCGCCATTTGGCGCCGCCGCCCGTCAAAGAAGCGCGGCGTTGCAGCCCCACCGCCGGACGCGCGCCTTTCCGTGCCAGCCTGACCGCAGCCAGACGGCGTCTGGTTTCTTGCGTTTTGACTTCGTTGTGGAGCAAAACTTTCACGACAGAAAACCATTATCCCATTTTTGCCCTTGAATCAAGCAGCGAAATCTCCAGCCCCTGAACAGACTCAATTTAAACATCAAAACTTTCGGTCAAACCCAAAATCGGGATCGGCTCGCAATCCGGCAGTTCGATGCAATTGGGTTTGGCCATGCGGCATCGTAGCAGCCGACGTGAGTCGGCTCAAACTTTTCAGCAGCGCAGAAAAATTAAATCCTCCCTCACCCCGGTCCTCTCCCCACGGAGAGGGAGAATCATCCGCCGACTCACTGAAACACCTGTGACTGGATTTACTGGATGGTCGTTCGCAAAATAAAAACCTGACTACCGCTATTCCTTCTCCTGGGGGAGAATAGCCCTGTTGGCTTTTGCACAACGGCAAATTCGCGTATCCCGCGCCCACATTCCTCCGAATCGCAACCGCCGAAAGCACATCCCGACTGTCATAAAAACGCTTGGTGATTACATTCAGGCCAAGCGCTACGAAAAGGGGCTTCATCCCTATCAAATAGGGGGTAAAATGGGGATTGAAACGGCGCTGGTTTTAGCTTGGGAGAGCGGCACCCGCAAGCCCGATGAGAAACAATGGCAGATGTTGAGCGACTTATTGTCGTTCGATTCCGGAGTTGATTTCCCAAAACCTCACAGGGGTCGTTTGTTGGGTTTTACACAGTCAAAAACTTAGTGTTTTAAAAAAATGAGGATTGTTGCGCCAAATAAAACCGAGAATTCTTCAGCGGTGCCTCACTGGGTTGGCTCCTTTCGAGGCAGGTTAGTCGAGGCGGGTTAGGCCGGTCCGGCTTGCGAGCGAGATCCCCTTTGGCGGCGGCACGTTCCCGGAAGGGACAAAGGTGGCCCAGGTATTCCCAGATTCGGGGTTATACTCGGCGGTTCGGCCGGGAATCGGCGGAATGCGAATCAGATGATTACAGTTGGGGCATTGAATCTCCAGGCCTGATGCATGTTCGTCGCATTGCAGATGTTGTTCGCAGTGGAGCACAACTACACGACGCGGTGGCTGGTTCCGGATCATTGGTGTATTTGCAGCGTTCGCAAATCAACATTCGCCGGACGGCTGTAAACCGGAACACGCATCACCAACGCATCGAAGCCCAGATAATACCCCGCTGATTTGGGTGACTTGCCGGCGCATTCAAATCGCAAGGTATGGGTTCCTTCCGTCAGTTTTTGTGTCCCCAGCTTCTCTGCCGTGGGGACGATTTCCGGATCATAAAGGTCAAGTTGAGCGATTTGCCTGCCGTCGAGCAACACGCGATAAACTCCATAGTCGTAAGAGCGCACCATCTTGAGCGTTAGTTCGGCAACTTGGTTGGTCCGGCTCTCGAACGACACTTCCACCCAGCCCTTGTCGTTGAGCGGGTGGAACCATAGTTGTTTGCCATCGGTTACCCCGTCCAAAGACTGCACTTCAATCGGGTCGTCGGAATGCTTCGCCGTAGCCACCGTTGTGTGGCCTTTAAGCAGTATCCATTCGTGGAACGGCAATCGCTCCGGGCCGGGCGGCAATGCCGGCCAGGGTTTGTGCGGCTCGATTTGATACCAGAATGCCACGCTGGAGAACAAGTCGTCGCGTTCAATGAAACCGGTGGACGTTCCATCCGGAAAAACCTGGCTGCCCTTGTGTTGGATTTCCACGCGCAACGATTTCTTGAACGCGACCGGATCGGGAATATGCCAGCGGTAGGCGCTGCCGCGATCGCCGGTGTCATAGCCTTGCCACAGCGGTGTGCCATAAAATGGGCCGGACTGCTCGCGGAAACCCCAGCCGTCGCAAAAATAATCTTCCGTCCCGGTTCCGCGCAGGCGGGGCTCCTGCTCGCCGTCAATGTAGAAGAAATCATTTCCCTCGCCAAACCAGCCCGGCGACGTCAGATAAACGCTCAACACAGTGCCCACGTAATGCCCGCGGCCTGTAATGTCCGCAATCAGATAATTCTGGCCCATCACGCACGGAAACTCCTGCCGGTACATCGCATGGAAGTAGGCGCTGTCTGCCGGCAATGACGGCAGTTTCTGCCAGTCCAAGTAATAGTAGAATGCGTTGCAAGGCTCCTTGCCTTCGTTGACGACGACGATGCGCGCCGATTTCCGAAACGGCATGGGCCAATAACAATTGCGGCCACGGCCATCGGAGCTGACGCGGACGGGCAATGATGTGAAAGGTTTGTCCACGCCCATTCCCATGCCAAAGAAATCGCCAATCGGACAATCAACACTGGCATTGGTTTCGCCGTCCCAATAAATGCGCAGCGTGAGCAGCCGGGAATAATTCGGCTCCTGGTCCGCAATTGTACACCAGAAGTGGACGATTTCACCGGGCCCGGTGAGTTCCGCCAGCGTCAGGCTGCCGCCCGGTTTGATCCGCCGGCAGTCCCCGTTGCCATGGCGCCAGTCAGGATCGGTGGACGATGCCCGCAGGGTCTCGAAGTTTTTAAGTTTCTCAAGGCCCGACAGCGGATTGCCCGGATCCAGTTGCGCCAGGATCGTACTGCAACCCAACGTGAGGACAAGGACAGCGGAATGGATTTGGTTCATATGATTGGTCGTTGTTTGTTCAAAAAATACTGTGAACGGCGGTTGAAAAATGTGGCGGGTGGCGGTCCAATAGTGTGGCACCCGTGAGGGTAGTAAACAACTCTGGCATGGAGGGTCAAGATAGAAAGCTCCGGCTGCAAGGCAAAGCGAGTCGGGGGACCGTAATACTGCGCACAGAAGTTTGACCCCGTGTTACTTCCCCAAACAATTCTTGCCCCGAACAAGCCAGAGCCTTTTGCAATCGCAGCACGGTGATAACATCATGCCATTGCTCCGCGATGCCGCGCAGGGATGTATGTTGACAGGCGGGTTGGACCCCCTATCCTGTCCGTGTCCGGCTTTATGGATCCGAGTTTGCCAGCCCAGCCAATGACACGCCGGTTTTTTCTGCGCGTCTCTTCCGCAACCCTCCTGGCCGCCCCGCTGTTCCAATCGTTGCCCGTCCTGGCCGGCACGTCGTGGCGGTTCTTTGACGAAACCGAAGCGGCAACCATCGTTGCCTTGTGCGAACGAATTGTCCCCGCAGATGCGGATCCCGGGGCGACCTGGGCTGGTGTCGTGCAGTTTATCGATCGCAAGCTGGCCGGCTATTATCATCGCTATCAGCGGCTCTATCGGCTCGGTCTTCGGGGAGTCCACCAGTCCAGCCTCGCTTTGTTCGGCAAGGCGTTTGTTGACCTGTCGGGCGTCCAGCAGGACGATCTGCTGCGAAAGCTCGAATCGAACCAGGCGCCGGGCAACATCTGGAAACAGGTTTCGGCCCCGGAGTTCTTCGACCGGTTGGTTGACCACACCATTCAAGGATTTTATGGCGGACCGCGCCATGGCGGCAATCGGGACGCGGTAAGCTGGCACATGCTCGGCTTGCCCACCGCACCGGTGCGGAGCCGCCGCCCGCTCACCGCTCCTTGGAGCACAATCCCCAACCCGCCGCCCGCCAAACTGTGAGCTTCAAACATGTCAACGTGTTGGTGGTCGGCTCGGGCGCCGGTGGCGGGGTGGTGGCCAAGGAACTGGCGGAAGCCGGCTTGGACGTGGTTTTGCTCGAGCGCGGCCGCTGGGTCACGCCGGACCAGGAACGGAAAGACGACCTGCGCAACCAGCGCACCACGGTCCTGGGTCCAAGCTGTGGTCCGGACGAAGAAAAGGAACCGCGCGTGTTCGTGGACCCTCAAGGCCGGGAGCAGATCGTTTGGCCTGCGGATGGCGCTTACAACAACAACGCCGCGTGCGTAGGCGGCGGGACGGTTACTTATGGCGCCATGGCCTGGCGGTACATGGCCCAGGACTTCCAGATGAAATCCCTCTACGGCGTACCGGCAGGGAGCACACTCGATGATTGGCCGATCAGCTACGCCGACCTCGAACCGTTTTACGAAAAGGCGGAAATCGAGATCGGCGTCTCCGGCGATGTTACGCCCAACCCGTTCAAAGCGCCGCGCCGCCGCCCGCTGCCCATGCCGCCCTTGCCGGATTCACGCGAGACGCAGATTCTGAAACCCGCCGCCCAACGGCTGGGGTGGCATCCGTTCTACATCCCGATGCTGCGGAACACCGTTCCCTACAACGGACGCCCCGGCTGCATGCGCTGTCGCTGGTGCTGCGGTTTCGCCTGCGAATGCGACGCCAAGAACGGAACGCAAAATACCGTGATCCGGACGGCGTTCGCATCCGGGCACTGCGAGTTGCGCACGCACTGCATCGTCGCCGGCATCACCCTCGACACCAAAGGCCGCGCGAAAGCGGTCGAGTATTTTGACGCCCAGAACCGCCGGCAGACGCAGACCGCCGATCTGGTGGTTGTTTCCGGAGGCGCCATCGAATCGGCGCGCCTGCTGCTCAACTCTCGAAGCCCGCTTTTTCCAGAAGGACTCGGAAATCGATTTGACTGGGTCGGACGTAATCTTCAGGGCCATGCCTACAGCGGCGCCTTCGGTCTTTTTGATCAGGAAGTTTACGACGACCTGGGACCCGGTGCCGAGATCGCCATCTGCGATTTCAACCACGGAAATCCCGGTCTAGTCGGCGGGATGCTGCTGGCCAACGAATTCTGTCGCCTGCCCTACCAGGTGGCCAACATGGCGCCACCGGGCATTCCGCGCTGGGGCAAGGCTCATAAAGATTACATGCGAACCTGGTTTCGCCGCAGCATCGTGATCATGGGCCCCTCGCAGGAAATGCCCGTGTTCAGCTCACGCGTGCAGGCGGATCCAAAGGTCAAGGATTACTGGGGCATCCCTGTGGCCCGGCTCTCCGGCGTCGATCATCCACATAACATCGATCTCTGCAAGTTTGCCTCCGACAAGGCCGAGTTGTGGCTCAAGGAAGCCGGCGCCATCCAGGTCACGCGGCGGCAGAAGACGCAGTCCTGGCTCAGCGCCGGCCAGCATCAGGCCGGGACCTGCCGCATGGGCAAC
>Ga0181536_10006748_pt1 | contig 11432 bp, 11 predicted proteins | sample PEATcosm2014_Bin_41_FD_121105 | JGI IMG/M metagenome (GOLD analysis project Ga0181536, IMG submission 121105) | Peatland microbial communities from MTU Mesocosm Facility, Houghton, MI, USA - PEATcosm2014_Bin17_60_metaG | ecosystem: Environmental > Terrestrial > Soil > Wetlands > Peat | place...
CCCAGAACAGGCCGCCATCCGGCAACGGCAGGAAACGAAGCGTTCTGATTCGAGCGGGCACTACACCGCATGGCCGGAGCCTACGCCGACGGCCGAAGTCGTCAACTCTCGAAATTCGGCCCCGCCCTGCTCACTACTGCCCGCGCCTGCCACGATTCGGCCCTGGGGAGTGTCAGAGTAGCGGAAACCGGCCCCCGGCTCGCCCTGGGGCGAAACTGGCAAAGAAACGGCAAAGCGCCATTTTCCGCGTGTCTTGGGATTCTCTGTAAGTCATTGCTGCGGAACTGGTGGAGCCGACAGGGCTTGAACCTGCGACCTCCTGAATGCCATTCAGGCGCTCTACCAACTGAGCTACGACCCCATCCAGAATGAGGGGCAATTTATCGTCCTGATGGGAATTGTCAAAGTGATTTTTTGCACTTGCGATAATTGAGGATTGAAAATTAGTCATTGGTCATTCAGTTTTGGGCGTGAACGAGAGCGTCCCGAGTGTGACAGTGCTGATAGCGGCCCGGCCTGACCTGGCGGAGATCAAGGCTCTCAAGGCCAGCCGCCTGCTGGATTACCCGGCGGATCGGCTCGAGATCATCGTGGCGCGCGGCAAGCAGCCATCCGCCCAGCGCAACGCCGGGATGAGGGCCGCCGTTGGAGAGTTGATCTACTTTCTGGACGACGACTCGGCGCCTGAGCCGGCCAGCTTGCGCCGGGCAACGGCCCACTTCGCCGATGCGCAGGTGAAAATGGCCGGCGGCCCGAATCTCTGCCCGCCGGAGGCTCCGGGCCTGGAGCGGGTCTTCGCGCTGGTGTTGGGGAGTTGGCTGGCCTTCGGGCCGAGCCGGGCCAGGTATGCGCCGGTGGGGACCGCGCGCCAAAGCAGCGAAAAGGAACTCATTCTCTGCAACCTGGTCGCCCGCCGCGACGCCATGCTCGCATTGGGCGGCTTCAACGAGGCCCTCTATCCCAACGAAGAAAACGCCCTCATGGACGAACTCCAGCGCCGGGGCGGCAAACTGATTTACGACCCGCAAATCATCGTCTATCGCCGGCCTCGGTCCAGCCTCAAGGCCTTCGCCAGGATGCTCCGAACCTACGGCCGGGGCAGGGCCGAGCAGTTTCGCGTGAACCCGACACCGGGGTCGGCGGTGAACTTTGTCCCGCCGCTTTTCCTGGTCTGCCTGGTTGCCCTGCCGTTGCTGGCTGCCCTGACCCCCCTGGGCAAATGGTGGCTGCTCCCGCTGGCCTTTTATGGCGCGGCCGTGCTCGCACAGACGGCGGTCCTGGCAGCGCAGGGCGGACTGTTTCGCGGCCTGGCTGCCGCCCCGCTTATCCTCCTGACGCACATCCTCTACGGTTACGGATTCTGGCGCGGCTTGTTCACGCGGCTGCAATCTCCCGGGCAGGGCGCCCCGGCGGGCGTGGCAATCCAGAGAGTGAAGGGGACGGGGTGATGGGGGAATTATGAATTATGAATTAAGACTAAGATCAGTAGTAAGATTAGGAGCAGGATTCATGCTTCATACTTCGCCCTCCCCGTGAGAGACCCCGTCTGGACCCAGGCAATCAAGGCTTCTGCCGACCCGCAGCGCGCCAGGCATTACCTGGACGCGCTCGAGGCCGCCGGCGTCAGCCCCGCGCTCTCGGGGCCTTCCCCCGAGCAGGCGCGGATTCTCACGGCTCTTTTCTCCGGCTCCGAGGCGCTGAGCGCGCTCCTGGCAGCGCAGCCGCAATGGCTGAACGTCCTGGATGAGGCCTCGCTGAAGTACCCGCGCCGGAAACAGGGTCTTCGCAACGAGGTCGCCGGCTGGCTCAAACCGTTGCTGGGGCGGCGCGATTACGCGCTGGCGCTCAAAGGGACGCGCGAGTTCAAGCAACGCGAGTTGCTGCGCATCGGAGCGCGCGACCTGGCGGGGCTGGGAGAGGTCTCTGGAATCACGGGCGAGCTCTCCGACTTGGCGGATGTCTGCCTGGAGAGCGTCTGGCAGGTCTGCCACCGGCAACTGGCCGAGCGCCACGGCTGCCCCTATCACCAGGATGCCTCCGGGCGCTGGCAGAGCACCGCCGGCTGCGTCCTGGGCTTGGGCAAGCTCGGCGGCCAGGAGTTGAACTACAGTTCGGACGTGGATGTCATCTTTGTCTATAGCGAGGAGGGAAGCGTCTTCAAAGAGCCGCCGAACAAGGGCACGGCCCCGCGCCCTGTCCTGACCAACCACCAGTTCTTCAATCGCCTGGCCGAGTCCTTCATTGGGGAGGTGTCGCGCCTGACGGCAGAGGGCATGCTCTATCGCATCGATCTGCGGTTGCGTCCGGAAGGGGATGCAGGGCCCCTGGGCCGTTCACTGGAGAGCTACGAGAACTATTACGCCCAGTGGGGCCAGACCTGGGAACGGATGATGTTGATCAAGGCCCGCCCCGTGGCGGGAGATGCGACCCTGGGCGCTGACTTTGTGGAGATGATCCAGCCGTTCCGCTACCCGCGCTCGATCAACGAAGGCGTGCTGCGGGAGGTGGCAGCAGTCAAAGATCGCATCGAGAACCAGGTGGTCAAAGCCGGGGAGTTGGAGCGCAACGTCAAGCTGGGGCGCGGCGGCATCCGGGAGATCGAGTTCATCGTCCAATCCCAGCAGCTCTTGCGCGCCGGGCAGCAGCCGTTCCTTCAGGGGTCGCAGACCCTTGCGTGCCTGGCCAAGCTGGCCCAATACGAGTGCCTCTCGGGCGAGGAGGCGCGGATGCTCTCGGGGGCCTACTGTTTCCTGCGCCGGGTCGAGCACCGGCTCCAGATGGAGAACAACCTCCAGACCCACACCCTTCCGGCCGCCCGTCACGCCCTCGAGCGCCTGGCCCGGCTTATGGGCCTGGCCACGCTCCAGGAGTTCCAGGCCGCCCACCGCGCGCATACCGCCAACGTGCGCCGCATTTTCGAGAAACTGCTCCGGGCCGACACGCCGCCCGGCGAGGCCCCCGGGGCCTTTCCACGCCAGTTCGCCGGCGCCGAGGCGCAGTGGAGACAATTCCTCGACGCACATTGCTTCCGGGATGCCGAAGGGGCCTTCAGCGTCCTGCGCGAATTCGTCGAGGGGCCGGGCTACATCCATGTCTCGCCCCGCACCAGCGAGTTGGCCTGCCAGTTGTTGCCCAGGCTCTTCGGAATGACGGGCAGCCCCCTCCTCGCCAGCCGTGCAACGCAGGCCGGCGCCGAGAGGCTCTCGGACCCGGATCGGGTAGTGACGCGCCTGGACAGTTTCATCGGGGCCTACGGCGCCAGGGCGACGTTGTTCGAGTTATGGAACAGCAACCCGGCCATATTCGATCTGCTGTTGCGGCTCTTTGACCGCTCGGAATTCCTGGCGGAGCTGGCCATACGCACGCCGGACCTGGTGGATGAACTTGTCACCAGCGGCCGGTTGCGTCAGCGCAAGACCGCCCAAGAGACGGTCCGGGACCTGCGCCACGGCCTTGAGGATGCCAACCAGCACCTGTGGCTCAGGCGCTACCACCAGGCCGAGTTGATGCGCATCGGCTTGCGCGACATCCTCGGCCTGGCCGATTTCGAGCAATACCTGACGGAACTCTCGGCCCTGGCCGACGCCTGCCTGCAATACGCCCTGGAGGTCGTCATGGGCCGCCACCGACTCAAGACCCCGCCCTTTGTCATCCTCGGCCTGGGCAAACTGGGCGGGGAGGAAATCGACTACGGCTCGGACCTGGACATCATCTTCGTGGCCGGCCCCAGGGCGAGGAACCTCGCCAAATTGGCCCAACTCGCCTTGGAGGTCATGGACCTGGTTTCCAGCCGCACAGAGCAGGGCGTAGTGTTCCATACCGATGCCCGCTTGCGCCCGGACGGCGAGAAAGGGCTGCTGGTCAACACCCTCGGGGCCTGCGAGGCCTATTACCGGGAACGCGCCGAGCTGTGGGAAATCCAGGCCCTTACCCGCACCCGTCCGGTAGCGGGGGATTTGAACCTGGGCGCCCAATTCCAGCAACTCGCCGCCACCGTGTGCAATTTCAACCAGCCCAGCCTCCCCGTGGCTGCCTTCAAACCCGGCTGGAAACACACCGTTCATCGAATGCGGCTGCGCATCGAGAAGGAGCGGACTCCGCCCGGCCAGGACCCATTGGCCATCAAGACCGGGCGCGGCGGCCTGATGGACGCCGAGTTCATTGCCCAGACCTTGTGTTTGGAGAATGGCTGGCAACAGGCCAATACCCTCCTGGCCCTGGAACGCGGCCGCTCCGCCGGCGCCTTGCCCGACGCCGGCATCCTCATCGAAAGCTACCGCCGCTTGCGCCGCGTCGAGGGCATCCTGCGGCGCTGGAGCTACGAAGGCGAAACCGTGCTCCCGGATGACCCGGCCGCCTATTACCGGGTCTCAGTCCGCTGCGGCTTCCCCACGTCCGAGGCCTTCCGCGACGCCGCAGCCGCTTGGCGTCAAGCCATTCGGAAGGTGTATGACAAGGTGCTGGGAAAGGAGCGGTGACAGGTCTTAATCCTAACCCTACTATGGCCGCAAGAGTCCGTTGGCTCGCCGACAGGAGTTCTGGAAAAGGAGTGCCAGGCCTCGTCCGAATCGCCCCGATCCGGCATCCGCAGAACAATTGCTTGAAGAAATCAGGGAGAACGGCATAGTAGTAGTGCGTTAAGACCTATGAGTGTAACGGTTAACCTTAGTTCGGACGAAGTGGCTCAAATCAAGCGCTTTACCGACCTCGAGAACGAGGACGAAGCCGTGGCGAAGGCAGCCAGGGAATTCCTGCGGGTCATCCAGCTCAGGGAATTGAAGGCGGTCTCTGGAAACGTCGATTATGAGGACGTCGGATCGCACATGGAAGCGCTCGAACTCCGCGAAAGCCGCTCGATTCAGTGAGCCCCGTGGATCTGGTTCTGATTTCGACCTTGTTCCCGGTCTGAAGAGGCACAAAGCCTGAGATGCCTGAACCAAGACCTGGGGGCTTGGCGCGAGGGCACCGCAGGTCAATGGGGCATTGACGCCTGCAACTCTTGGTTCACTTGGTTCACCGCATGGCGCGCCGGCTTGCCTTGCTGGTGCGGTCCCAGTGTTTCTCACCGGTCAGGCTGTCAAGAACCACCTGGACCGACCGATGTGATTTCCGCGTTTGGCCTTTTGTCGGTGTATCGCGGTTCGCCGAGAGCCAGCGCCGGGCTCGCTTCGCGGACTTGTCAAACGGGCTTGATGACGCTAGTTTCCCGGGCATGAGCACGACACTTACGGTCGATTTGGATTCGGGAGTTCTCGAAATGGCTGAGCAGGAAGCACGAGCGCGCCATACGACGCTGCCCGCGGTGGTTGCTCACCAAGTGCGCGTGATGGCCCGTAACTGGCAAGACAGCCTGGCAGGCAGGACCCCAATCACGGATTCGCTGCGCGGGGCGGTGGAACTACCGCCCGATTTCGATGAACGAACCACCCTGACGCAACAACTGCAGAAGAAGCATGGCATCCGCGGATAAAATCTTCCTGGACACGGATGTTGCCCTTGATCATCTCGCCGATCGCCAGCCGTTCGCGGAATACGCTCACCGGCTCTTCGCGTTGGCCGAAACCGGCGAACTCGCCGTGTGGCTTTCGTCGCTGTCGTTCAGTAACCTCTACTATATCCTGCGAAAACTGAAAGGGCACGAGGAGGCCCTGGCCCTGCTCCGTGAGCTAGAGCGCCTCGTCGGCGTCGCCGGGGTGGCGGAGGCTGAGGTCCGGTCCGCCCTCTCGTCAAACTTCAGAGATTTCGAGGATGCGATTCAGCATTTCGCGGCCAAAGCGGAGGGCGGGGTGAGCGCCATCGTCACGCGCAACCAAGCCGATTTCGGCCTCAGCGACATCCCGGTATGCTCACCCGCAGACTTTCTCGCCAAGAGGGAGATCGCACAGCATTGAGCTCCGTTGGCGGACGCTCGCGTCGTGGGCACTTCCGGCGCCAACGTCTTGACATAGGGAGGCGCCGGCGATAAAACCACATCGTGCTGTTGGCTCAAATAACGAATAGTCCGGCATGGTGGCAGTTCTTGTCGTACAGCAAGGACGCATTCGGTTCCATCGAGTCAGCCGCGAAGACCCTCGCTATACTCATCGCCGGCGTGTGGGCTTTCTGGCGTTTTGTGTTAACCCGAGGGCGATACCCTCGGGTTTCATTGAATCACCAGGTGGACTTCTGGGATTATTCAACCACGGAACGGCATCTGAGGGTTAACCTGCGACTCAGGAATGAGAGCACCGTCTTGCTGAGAGTCTTGAACGGACACACGTGGATTCAGCTAATGCAGCCGTGGCCGGAGATTGAGATTGAAAAATTCAAGGAATTGGCGAAGGATCCCGCGAAAACACCTTACGAAGTCGTCTGGCCTTTCCCTGCTCAAGGCGAGCTTGAAAGACTTCACAACAAGGAGAGAGAGCTCGAGCCGGGCGAGTGCGACGAGGTTGCGATGGACTTCTTCATAAACAAGGAGTATTCGCGCGTGCTCGTTTACACCTTCATCGAAAACAGGAAAAAGCCTGGGCGCAATATCGGCTGGACCGCCTCTTCGATTGTGGATTTCGCCAAGCCCGAAGGAGAGATTACGGAGCATGGGCGAGGTCAAAATCTTGATAAAGCTCGCCCAGAATCACGAGCAAAATGAGCAGAACATGACCGACAAGTATCGTCAAACAAGGCAAGGGCAATCGAATCCAAGGCCGCAATCTGCGCAACAACCATCCGTGGCACGGCCACAAACAGAGACGCCGGGCCGGCCAGCAGTGCAGCCGACTCCAACGTCCACTCCAGCTGAACCGCCGAAAGGAAAATGAAATGGGCTCGGAAAAGAACGTGGCGAAAGGAATAGACCCGACCGGGGTCGGCTCGGCTAAAGGACAGTGCCAGCCAAAGGAGAGGCCGAATACGGCACAGCAGGCGCCAGTAACGAAACCCGCTCCTCCATCGGCTCCGCCGGGGAAGAAGGGGAAGTAGAATGTTGAGCGATCGTGTGACATTCAGAGGTCGGGACATCGAGGATCTACAGTTGCAGCTCTGTCAAGGGCAACCAAGGGAGCGGCCGGAGCCCGCCGAGTCCCTTTTAACAAAAACGGACACCATGAATACAGAGGATAAAGCGAGAAAGATTATAGATGAGATCGTGCGGCCGGCGCAGGCAGGAGAGCAGCTTAACGAGCAGGGTCAATCCAAGACAAGGCCCGAACCTGCGAAGACTCCGGTGCCGTCGGCGCCAGCAACCCCCGGCGGGGATGCGAACAAAGCAGGCGCGGGCACAATCAAGAACAAAGGCAATTAACATGGCCAACGGGAATGCAGGGGCGAACTCGAACGGACCGATTAGAGAACCGGAATTCGCCAACCAGGGCCGGCCTAAAGAGCGTCCGAACGCAGCCCGCCAGGCCCCTATTCAGAAGCCGCCCCAGCCTCCTGCTGCACCTCCCCCGAAGAAGCGGGGAAATTAGCAAAGGAGCCTTCGGCCAGGTTGGAGGCAAAGGGGGGAGACGAGTCGGCTCCTGCGCGATGGGGTGGACACTCCCCTGGCCAATCTCTTCGTTCATGCCGCCCGGCGCCTCTCCGCCGATGCCGACGGGGTCAATCGTGCCCGAAGCGCGAGCGAGGCCTTTCTTTACCGGCGGCTGGAAACGTTGTCGGACACCGCCGGTCGATTCCGCCTGAATGCGCGGCTGCCAATCCCGTTTGATGCAGAAGGAGAGATGGAGGTTGATTTGCATTGCGCCGAAGCGCAGGTGGCCGTCGAACTGGACGGGCCACAGCACTTGGCGGACACGGAGGCCTACCGCCGTGACCGCAGGAAAGACGCTCTTTTGCAGGAAAACGGCTGCTTTGTGCTGCGTTTCCTGGCCGAAGATGTCGGGAAGCATCTGGATGGCGTCCTGGATACTATTCTCCGCGCGATGTCGCGCCAGCGGAGACGGATAAGCCCGGGGTGAGCCAAGAAGTTCGGGTTTGGACCAAGATCGAGGTGGCTCCAGAGGCAGGGCTCGAACCTGCAACCCGCCGGTTAACAGCCGGCTGCTCTACCATTGAGCTACTCTGGATGCCAGAGAACGCGAAGCCTACAGGCCGCCGGGGCGAGCGTCAAATTGATTCTGCGGAAAATCAGAAGACAAAAGGACTGTAGAACAGCCCTGCGGGGGCGTTGAGCCGCGGCTTGGCAAAAGGCCGCTCGGGGGTTATCTTCTCCGCGGGAACAGACAACTGAATCTAACTTTTTGAGGCTGATATGATTGCACAGATAAGCAAGCGGATATTCTACTTCGTTCTGGTGAACGTGCTGGTGACCGTGACGATCACAGCGATTCTGGCCGTATTCCACGTGGGGAGCTACCTCCCGGAAGGCGGATTGGGGTGGTTGGCGGCGTTCTGTTTGCTGTGGGGTTTCGGAGCGGCGTTTATTTCTCTGGCGCTCTCGAGGCTGATGGCAAAATGGTTCATGGGGGTCCGGGTGGTGCCGCCGGACACCTCCGACCCGGTTCTGGGCGAGTTGGTGGAGACGGTGCACGGCTTGGCCCGGCAGGCCGGGCTGCCGGCGCTCCCGGAGGTCGGAATCTACCAGTCGGCTGAAGTCAATGCCTTCGCGACCGGACCCAGCCGGGCGCGGGCCCTGGTGGCGGTCTCGACCGGCTTGCTGGGGCGGATGCGCCAGAAGGAAGTGCTGGGGGTCCTGGGCCACGAAGTGACGCACATTGCCAATGGGGACATGGTCACGATGACCCTCATCCAGGGGGTCGTCAACGCTTTCGTGATGTTTCTGTCGCGCGTGCTGGCCTTCGCCTTGAGCCAAGCCCTGCGTTCGAGGGACGACGAGCGCGGCGGCGGCTCCTGGCTCATGCAGTTTTTATTCATCCAGGTCTTCCAAGTCGTCTTCGGCATCCTCGGGTATATCGTCGTGTGCCAGTTTTCGCGTTGGCGGGAATTCAGGGCTGACGCGGGCGGCGCTCGATTGGCGGGACGCGGGAACATGATCGATGCCCTGCGAGCGCTCCAGCGGCTCTACAACCCGGAGGCCTCCCGGGCCGAAGCCCAGCGTTCCCAGGGGTTTCAGTCCTTGAAGATCTCCGGCTCTGGAAACCGCCTCTTGGCCCTGTTCTCGACTCATCCTCCGCTGGAACAGCGCATCGCGCGGCTCGAGCACGGGATCTTCTAGACGGAGATGCCGTGCACCTGCGCGGGATTGGTGAACAGGAGTTCCTTCATGACCTGCGCGGCGGCGTCGAAGTCATGGTAGAGGGTTGAGTAGCGGTCGGCGACCAATTCAGTGAGGGCGTCGGCCACGCCCAGGCGCATCGAGAGGTACTTCGCCGCGACCATTTCGACGAAGCGGGCATCGGTAAAACCGCAGGCGATGGATTTCAAAGGGCCCATGCTGAGCTGGTCGCGGACCATCCGGGCGATCTTGTGGCGGCGGAAATAGTGCCACCACGGCCCCGCAGAGACATTGCCGACCTGCTTTGCGGCGTTGGCCAGGTCGTTGTAAAGCGTTTCGTGGGCGGAGATGTATTCGAAGTGGACGTGTGGATAGCGGCGCCAGACCGGGTATTCATCCTGGGGCAGGTTCGGAATGTACTCGGGGAAGGACTGGATTTCGCGGGCCCAATCCATGAAGTGGCGCGCCCCGCCGCAGAGCTGGAGGCAGACCCCGAAGGGCGCCCCGGCGTCCTTGCGTTCCTTGCCGATGTCGTTGAGCGTCTCGAGCATGGCCTCGGCCACGCAGGCCAGGACTTGCTTGCGGTTCTCTCCATCCAGTTGCGCGCGATGATGGGCGATTGCCCAGTCCACCGTCGCCTTGGAATACGGACGGCTGAAGCGCCAGTCCTGCCCCTGGAATCCGTCCACATAAAGGACCCGGCTCCGGGGATTGGTTTTGGGGCTGCGCAAGATGCTCCAGAAAAAGCCGCTAGTGGCTTCATGGAGCGTCCCGACGTCCCTGATTTCGCAGTCGAAATACTCCTCGAGGTGGACGATGTATTTCTCGGCCTGGAACTTGTGGCCCTGGGTGAAGAGGCCAAAATCGGTCGCGCGCTCGGGCCAGAACAAGCCGTTGTAGTCGAACATGTTCCAGGCCTCAGGATGGGTTGAGCGGGCGAGATCGACGTCCTTGGGCCGCACGGGCGGGACCATCGGCACCTGGTCCCGGTTCTCGATGCTGGTCACATAAGCGCGGATGTGATGCCCCTCGAGCACCCGGGCCGCAAATCCCGGGTCGTTCCGCTCGGCCGCAACCGCGTCGGCGACCGTGTCGAAGCGGGCGGGGTCCAGGGGATCGATTTCCTTGGGGACGCCGCGATAGAGACGGAACATGTAGCGCAGCCACTCGGCATATTCGGAATAGCGGCTGTCGCGGAGCTGCTCGAGGAGGAAACGGCCCGCCGCGCGGCGCTCCTTCTCGCTGTTTGTCCCGACCATGCGGAGCGCGTCATCCAGCCGGTTTGCGGCCCCTTCGACGATTTGGGCGAACCAGGAATAGAAGAGCCCGTGAGTGGCGTCGGTCATCGTGCGGCGCACCAGGCGCTGGCGGCGGAGGCCCTCCTGGACGACGCTCGGCGGGGGTTGATTGACCGCCGCCTGGGTGCCGGCGAGGTTGCCCGCAGCCAGTTTCTCGGTGAAACCGGTCAGGTCATCCTGAACGTGGGTGTGGGCGTCAATGGCGGGCGTAGCCAGGGCCAATTCCTGGAGTCGCGCGCGAATTTCGTCAATGTGCATAGGCAGCGTATTTTCCGGGCTGAGGTCGGGAGGTGTCAAGAAACAACCTCCAAACGCAGTATTGACATTGCCGCGTTTGGCCCGAATTGTGGACGCATGTCGGATTTGCTCTGGTACGTGGCCCACGTGCGGCCGCGTCGGGAAAAGAAACTGGCCGAGCACTGCGCACGCCAGGGTTTTGCGGTGACGCTGCCCTGCTATGACTCGCCGCACAAGTACCGCGGGAAAACGGTCGTGTTTCGCAAACCGCTCTTTCCGGGCTATGTCTTCCTCCAACTGGAGCCGAGCCGGAAGGAGGCGGTCCTCCAGAACGATCATGTGGCGAATCTGCTGGACGTCTTCGATCAAGAGACCTTTGGCCGGCAACTGTCCGACATCCTTTTGGCCCTGGAAAGCGACTTGGGTGTGCGGCTGGCGCCCTCGATTGGAGAGGGCACGCGCGTGCGCATCAAGGCCGGTCCCTTGCAGGGCATCGAGGGGTGGGTGGAACAGCGCTACGGCATGACGGCTGTGCTGCTGCGGCTGGATTTCATCGGCCAGGCCGCCGCCGTCAAGCTGGAGGCGGACCTGCTGGAGTTGATATAGGGCAGGGCGGATCAGATGCCCAGGTTGGCCAAGGTGTTGCTGATAGCATTGACGATCTGAACCAGCCGGGGATGGGACCCCTCGAAACCGCTGACTGACGAAGCCAGCCCCTCGAGGGAGAGTTTGAGCAACTCGGG
>Ga0181536_10006749_pt1 | contig 11431 bp, 5 predicted proteins | sample PEATcosm2014_Bin_41_FD_121105 | JGI IMG/M metagenome (GOLD analysis project Ga0181536, IMG submission 121105) | Peatland microbial communities from MTU Mesocosm Facility, Houghton, MI, USA - PEATcosm2014_Bin17_60_metaG | ecosystem: Environmental > Terrestrial > Soil > Wetlands > Peat | place...
CTTGATGCTCCTGCACGGACTGCGGTCCGCCGAAGTCTTGGGTTTGAATGAGGACGACGTGTTGCTCGCCGAAGCCCAGTTGCGCGTGCGCGGCAAAGGTCACAAACTGCGTTTTCTGCCCCTGGCCCCGGAAGCCGTGCAACTCCTCGATCACTATCGGCGGCTGGAGCGGCCTCATCCCTGCACGGCCGCACTCTTCGTCTCGCTCAAGGGACCCGCGCGCGGAACCCGCATGACGCTGGCGGGATTGCGCTCCTTATTCCGCTACCATCGCCAGCGCACCGGCATCAAGCTCGCGAACCCGCATCGCTTCCGACACACCTTTGCCTCGGACATGGTACGCGGCGGCATCAGTCTGCCCGCGCTGATGCAGTTGATGGGTCACGCCGACATCCAAACTACTCTGCGCTATGTGCAGATCACCCCGCAAGACGTCTACCAGCAGTATACGCGCGCCGTGGCGCAGCAAGTTCGGCCCCTCCCGAGGCTCTCCGCATGAATCGCGCCCGGCACCCCCCGCTCCTGCATCCGCTCGCCTCCGTCTTCGACCGCGCCGTCGATTCTCTCGGCGCGGCGCTGGGCCCCGAAAGCCATCGTCACTACCGTGGGACCGTGCGTAACTTCCTCCGCTATCTCGGCGCCGCTCACCCCCAGGTGAACTCCCTCGAGCAACTGCGACGGGATCCTCACCTCCTCGGCTGGATGTCCTGCCTGCGCTCCCAGAAGCCGCCGCTCGCCACTTCCTCCTATATCAACCGCCTCATCGCTCTGCGTCCCCTGCTCACCGAACTGGCTTGGACCGAACAGCTTCCTCAGCTCGCCCGTCTGATTCGTCGCGAGGACATCCCGCACCCTCCGCAAAGACTGGCACGCCCGCTCACCGCCCAGCAGGATCAGCTTCTGCAGCAGGAGTTCGTCCGCCGCAACAATCGGGAGAGTAACGCCTTTCTGCTCATCCGCCATACCGGCATGCGCATTGGTGAGTGCGCCGATTTATCCTTCGATTGCCTGCGCTCGACCGGCCCCCAGCAGTGGGCCATTCACGTGCCGCTCGGCAAACTCAAAACCGAGCGGATGGTCCCGGTGGATTCGCGGGTGGTGACGGTCGTTCAACGCTTGCGCTTTTTTCGCTTCCTCGATCCGCGGCCTCCCGATGGCCGGCTCCTGGCCCGGCGCAGCACCCGCGATGCCCTCGTTCGTCAACTCCGCCGCTATCTACACGAGGCCTGTGGTTCTCTGGGCCTGTCCACACGCATCGTCCCGCATCAGTTGAGACACACCTATGCCACGGAAATGCTTCGCGCCGGGGTTAGCTTTCCCGCGCTGATGAAATTACTCGGCCACACTTCTCCCGACATGACCATGCTCTATGTGGAAGTGGCGTTGAATGATCTCCAGAGGGAATTCCAACAGGCTCGTTCCAGGCCTCGGCATCTGGTTCCCCAGCCGAAAGTATCTTTTACCCACTTTCGAACTGGCCTCGACGGGGTTGTCGATTCTCTGCGCGCTGCTCAGCATGCGCTGGAGATGTTCCGGCGGACGCTGGCGACCGGCCCGACCCGTCGTTGCCTCGACCGCCTTTCCAACCGCCTCACCAAAATCACCACCAAAGCATGCAAACTCCCCACCCCCTGAGAATGGGCAGAGATTGGCCGGTTATGTCGCGAAACCTTACATGTGGCCTGCCCTGGAATCTTTGAGGGTATGGTCCTGGGGGCGGCCCCTTCGGAATGTACAAATTCAAGGGGCGGGAGCGGGACGCTCCCGCGATGGCGGGCAGGATGCCCGCGCTCCCAGCTTGTGGCATGGCCATCCTGGCCATGACTGCTCACGGGCGGGACGCCCGTTCAATAGCGGGCGAAGCGGACACGCCACCACTGCCGGCGCTCAGGCGCGCATGTCCACGGCCGGGAAGCAGTTGAAGGGTTCATTATCCACCTGCCAGTAGGGCATGAATTCGACGCCCGGATTATTTTCGACCAGAAAGTGTAGCGGCTGGCCGGGTTTCGGCTTTATGTGCTTCAGCAAATCTTCCGGGTGTTTCACATTCTCGAGACGCAACCTGATTTCCGGCGCGCCGACCGCGGCCAACAAGATCGGGCCGAAGCTCACTGCGAAGCGCGCATGATCGGGGATTTGATCCACTCCCGTATATTGCTCTACGCCGAGCGCCGCGGGCAGCGTGAAGGTTGCAACGTCACCATCCGCCCAAGCGGCGTCGAGCACCACATAGCTCGCGGGTTTGCCGGTGGCCGCAGGCTTGCCATTGACGTACACAGCCATTTCTTGGGTGGTCCACGAGGGCACACGGATGCGGATTTTCGCCTGCGTCGGCCGGGCCGCTGAGAACTGCAAGCGAACCTCGGAGTCAAAAGGAAACCTTGTGACCATTTTCACTCGAAGGGAAGCCCCACCCTCTGTCCAATGGATCGAGGAAGGTTCAAACAGGTTCACGTACAAGCCGTCGGAGGCGAGCGAGTAAATATGTTCCGGCAGCGAGCCGATCAGCCGCGTTCCTTGCCCTTCGCAGCAGGTGTTCATCCGCGTGGGCTTCTCCTTGCGGTGCGCCAGCAAAGCGTGATAACGAAAACCTTGCGAGCCCGCCTGATTGGCCAGCCCCACGTTGTAAATGGACTTCTCAATTTCCGTAACGTACTTCTCGTTCTCCGGATCGAGCAGATGGAAACGCTGGCTCAGAAAGGCCCAAAAGGAATTTCCGCAAAGCTCTTCTAGCTCGGCGTCCAGCCGGTAGGACTTGGGGGGAGAAACGACGAATTCGATGATGGAGATGGAACCGCCGGGGTTCTCCCACTTGTCGTGATAAAGCTCCCAGGCGCCTTCCACTGCGTTGAGGTAACGCGTGTCGCCCGTGGCGCGATAAAGGTCCATGTAGGCTTCCACGTTGGTGAGCAAATAGCAATGAGGGCGATCGTAGGGGTACTGCCAGATGGCGCGGTCTTCTCGTGCGGCCAACTGCTCCATCCAATAGTTCTCCTGAAAGTATCGCTGAATCACCTGGATGTCGGCGGGCTTGCCCACGGGCGTGAAGTACATGCGCGTGTTGGCGATCATGCCTTGGCCGCCCTGGACGGCGAAGCGCAGCAGTTGCGGCAAGTAGGAACATTGGTTAAACCAGTCGGAGTAGCCCCGCAGCAATTCAAATGCCTTTGGGTTTCCCGCATAGCCAGCCTCAATCAGGCCGTGCACCAGCCAGGCGCGGGTGTAAGCGCCCCGCTCCGAATAGAAAATGGTGCCCTCGGGGTAGGCCATGATGTACCCATTCGGCTGGCGGCGCTGCGCGATGCCATCCACCACGGCATCAAGACGTCGGCGAAGTTCCGGGTGATCGATCCAGCGCAGGGTGTTCCCCGCCGCCATCAGGAAGCGGCCGGCGTTCGAACCGGCAAGGTCTTCCTCCCAAAACTTGAGGTCGCCCGTGGGCTTCTCGGGAGGCTTGGCCGTGCCCACTCGCTCGCGAAACTGCCGCAGGAGGTCATCCACCGAATAGGAGTTCAGCAGATAAGCAATGTTGTTCTCCAGGGCCGTCTGGAAGACCCCGCCCTCCAGCGTCACGCCAGTAAGTGGCACGCGGACCTTGTGGACGGGTGGCTTCCAGGTGCTCGCTTCGGTGACGTTTTCCGGGTTGTCTACGCGGGTGGTTTCTCCTCCCGGGCGCGCCGGCCGCGTCACTTGGGCAAGGTCATTGTCATTTCCGTAAGTGGAGTCCCCCGTGACCGGACATAAAGTCGCAATTTCCTTTCCTCCGGAATACACCTCCAGCTTCCCCAAAGCCAGGTAGTAGCCCCCGGCGACGCCGGTGAAGCCACCTCCAGCAACCTCCATCAGACGCGTAGCCAACAATCGCACATAACGCCCCGCGACACCTTGTGCGGCGTATTTTTCAATGCGGCCCTTCGGGTTGGGATAGTCGGTATCGGTGTGGTCAACGATGACTGCGGGGTGATGAAGGTCGGGATCGCTCGAGCATTCGATCTTGAAGCGGACCGGAAAGCCCTCACCCGCGTATTGCTCATCGCGGCCGGGAACGTCCTTTTCATTGGCGGGGTAGATCTTGACGAAGTCAATCTGCCGGCTTTCGCCGAGGTCGACCTGGACCCAGGTTGTAGTATCCGCGGACTGGGCGGGTTTCGAACGGTAGGCCCGGTACGCGCTGGCAGGCGTGTTCGCCATCCACTCACCCATGGGGGCGGGAATAATCCGTTCATCCGCCGGTGAAGCCATGCCGGTGTCGGCTTTCAGGATGCGGGACGCAGCGATCCCCGCGCCCGTGCCTACTGAAGTTTCCAAGAACTTTCGCCTTGTGATACCCATTGCGTACCTCCCACCTCGTGGTTAGAGTTCAACAGGCAAAAGCCGCGGGCAGTGCCTTGATTTGCTGTTGGTAAGCATCATGGTTTACGGAGGCCTCGCCACAACATGATGACCAACAACACAAAAATAACGGTGAATACTGGGATGTAGACATTGGGCGGATTAAACTCTACGAATGCAGCGATTTTGGGCGGTCTCATGACTACGGCTAAGACACTGAGCGCCGTAACAATTCCGATAGCTGCAAGTAAAGCTTTCCAGGTCCCCACGTCTCCATCCTCAATTATTGCGTTCAACTCCGATGTGATCAGCGGAGCATGAACGGATGATGGAACAACACATCGCAGCGAGAAATTACTGCTTTTCGGAAGGAAAAGGAAGAGTTATTTAGGTAGTTGGAAGCCACCCGTCCACGGTGGGGCCTATACGTGTAAAGCCAACTACGCGCATTAATACATGGGGGTTTCGGTGAGAGAGCAAACGGGCGGAAGGTGAACTACGAGTGAATGCGAGGGTTAGCGCTTCTTGGAGTTGGCGGATTTCAGGATTTTCTGAGTGGTTTCGGCGATGAGGTCGCCCATGCGTGTTGTGGACGTGGGACGAGCCTTGCCGGGAAGCTCTGCGGTGCGCACGCCGCGCTTCAGGATGCGCTCGATCGCCTGCTCGATCGCCGATGCCGCGGTTTCCATGTTCAAAGAGTAGCGCAACATCAGCGCGGCGGAGGCAATGGCTGCAAGAGGATTGGCCTTATTGCGTCCGGCGATGTCAGGCGCCGAGCCGTGAACGGGTTCATAGAGGGCCGAGTGTTCGCCCAAGCTTGCCGAGGGCAGCAGGCCAATTGAGCCCGTCAGCATGGCGGCTTCGTCGCTCAGGATGTCGCCAAACATGTTGTTGGTCAGCACTACGTCGAAGCTAGTGGGCTTGTCGATCAACTGCATCGCGCAGTTATCCACGTAAAGATGATTCAGTTCGACGTCGGGATAGGAACGGCCAATGCGCGTAACCACCTCGCGCCACAATCGTGACGATTCCAGCACGTTCGCCTTGTCGACGGAGGTTACCTTCTTCCGGCGAAGCCGGGCCAACTGGAAAGCCCGGTGCGCAACGCGTTCCACTTCATGCTCGCGATAGATCTCCGTATTGACACCAAAGCGCTCGCCATTCTTGGCAAAAATACCGCGCGGATTGCCAAAATAGATTCCACCCATCAACTCCCGGACGATGACAAGGTCGGTTCCCCGCACGCGGTCGGGCTTCAGCGCGGACATGTTTACGAGCGCGTCGAGGACCTTCGCGGGCCGCAGATTCACATAAAGTCCCAGACGCTGCCGGATTTGCAACAGGCCCTGCTCTGGGCGCAACTCGGGACGCCGGGTGTCCCATTGCGGACCGCCGACGGCGCCTAAAAGTACCGCATGGGCATTGTTGCAAATAGAAATAGTTTCGGCAGGAAGTGGGGAAGCGGTCTGGTCGAGTGCGCAACCACCGATCAGCCCGCTATTGAAGCGGAACGTGGGACCATTGATTTCCTCAATAGCCTTAAGGACTTTCACGGCTTCCGCCGTGACCTCGGGCCCGATCCCGTCTCCCGCCAGCACCGCAATCCGATACAAGCTCTGCATATCGTTAATTATCTATATCTTACCGGATTAGGACACCAAATTGCAACACTTTATTGGGGATTTCAAAAGTTAGAAGAGCGATGGGGGTGCTGGTCGAGCGTCGAATACAACCTGTGTATTTTCTGTATCTTACGTCGAGTCAAGGGGCAGGAATGGGTTCGAATTTCATCTCTAGAGCCTGTCTGAAAATACAAAAAAAGGCGATGGGCCATCTGGCATTTGTTTTGCGAGGTAAGTCAGGGATAATTAGGGATGTTCAAGCATATGCCCACTATCCACCACCCGAAGGTCCCCCCTCGCCTGCACGCAGGCGCGAGTAAGAAAACCAAATCAAGCCCCGCTGTTACCCAAAAGGGCGGGGGAAATGAGTTCACATCGGCCAACACAATCTAAATCACCATCTCCCTCAGTAGCCTCCAGGGAACAATCGGTCCACCGCTTCGTTCTTGTGGATAGAACCTGTGCCCACCGGTGCCGAGTCCTCCAGTCGTTTCATTTCATACGCCGCCTTGTTGGCCGCCTGCAAATAGGAGCGGGCGGCGGCCTCGACGACGCTGTGGCTGGTACACTTTCCTGCGAACTCACGCCCTTCGAAACGCGCACGAATGCGCACTTCCGCCACGCCGTCGGTGCCCGGGCCCACGGTGTGCACGGAAAAGTCGGAAATTGTTCCCGGCAGGCCGGTAATGCGGTCGATCGAGCGGAAGGCCGCATCGCACGGCCCTTCCCCGGTGGCCGAATCGTGAAATGTCTCGCCATCCTTTTCGAGCTCGACGGTGGCGGTGGAGCGTCCTTCGTTGGACGAGACGCTCTGGAAAAGTTTAAGGGCAAACATTTCCGGAATATGCTGGAATCCCTCATTCACGATGGCTAACAAATCTTCGTCGTAAATGTTTTTCTTACGATCCGCCAGTTGGGTGAACAGGGCATAGGCGCGTTCAATCTCGGGCTTCGTCAGTTGATATCCCAGTTCCTCGTACCGCTTGGCCAGGGCGTGCCGGCCGGAATGTTTCCCCAGCACGATGGAGTTTGACGGCATGCCCACCGTCTGCGGGGTAATAATTTCATAAGTGATGGCTTTCTTGAGCATGCCATCCTGGTGTATGCCCGCTTCGTGGGCAAAGGCGTTGCGGCCCACGATGGCCTTGTTGCGTTGCACGGCCATACCCGTCAGGCGAGTGAGCATCCGGCTGGAAGCGTAGATTTCCTCGGTGTGGATATCGGTGAAGACGGGCAGGACGTCGCGACGCACATAGAGGGTCATCACCACTTCTTCCAGCGCCGCGTTGCCCGCGCGCTCCCCGATGCCGTTAATCGTAACTTCCACCTGCCGAGCGCCGCCGCGGATTCCCGCCAGCGTATTGGCCACCGCCATACCCAAATCGTCGTGCGTGTGAGTACTCAGCGTGACGTGGTCCATGCCCGGCACGCGTGTCTGCACGTCGCGGAACATTTGCTCGTAATCCGGCTCCAGGCAAAACCCCACTGTGTCGGGAAGGTTCAGCACGGTGGCGCCGGCCTCGACGGCCGCGTGGCAGCACTCGATCAAGTAGCTGCGGTCGGTCCGTCCTGCGTCCTCGGGAGAAAACTCCACGTCCTGGCACTTTGACTTGGCGTGGCCCACCGCCCAACTGATCATCTTCAGGATTTCCTCGCGAGTCTTGTGCAGCTTGTATTGAAGATGAATGTCGGAGGTGGCGAGAAAGGTGTGGATGCGCGGCCGCGCGGCGCCTTGCAAAGCTTCCCAGGCGCGGTCGATGTCAAGCTGATTGGCCCGCGCCAAGGCGGCGATGATAGGCCGCTGGATTTCCGCGGAGATGGCTTTTACCGCCTCAAAGTCGCCGTGCGACGCTATGGGGAATCCGGCTTCCAGGATATCTACGCCCAGGCGGTCGAGCTGACGGGCCATCTCGATTTTCTCCGGCAGGTTCATGCTGCACCCGGGAGATTGCTCGCCGTCTCGCAATGTGGTGTCAAAGATGAAAACTTTTTCCGGCATTCTTCCTCCTAAAAGCAGGGGGGTGACGGTAAGGCCATTGTGGATAAACCACCAATGCCCGCCACAAACCGCGAATGTCCAATTCCGACCTTCGACTCGACCCTGATTGTCCGACCGGTCGGATGGCCGCGTCAAGTTTATAATTTTTCTGATATCATAAGGAATCGTTATAGGAGTCGCCCATGGAAATAACTCAGCTTGAGGCTTTCGTCGCCGTGGTGGAGGAGAAGAGCTTTTCGCGCGCCGCAGTCCGTATGCTGCGCACGCAGCCAGCGGTCAGTCAAGCCATTCATCGCCTGGAGGAGTGGGCAGGTGAGCCGCTCCTCGACCGCTCGACCAAAAGTGGTGTGCTTACCGCTTCCGGCCGGCTCTTTTACGACTATGCGAAGAAGGTCCTGAACTTGCGGGAGGAAGCGCGCTCGGCGCTGGCGGAACTGCGGGCGCTCGAGAGCGGCAAGGTCACCATTGGCGCGAACGAGAGCACCGCGCTTTACCTGCTTCCCGTTCTCAAGCGGTTCCGCGAGCGCCATCCGCGCGTGCAAGTGGCCGTGAAGCGCAGTCTTTCGCGCGAGATTCCCAGCGCTTTGCTGCGCTATGAAATCGACCTGGGCGTCCTCTCGTATAACCCGCAGAACCCGGACCTGGAATCGGCGGTTGTGAGCGTGGATGAACTTTGCTTGATCGTGCCGCGCGGCCACGGCTTGGCCAGCTCAGCCGGGGTCAGCATTCGCGAACTCGGGCGGGAGCAGTTCATCGCGCACAACATTTCCTCCCCGTACCGCCAGCGCGTTATTGAAGCCTTCGCGCGTCACCAGACGCCGCTTCAGATCGCCGCAGAGCTGCCTACTATTGAGACAATCAAGAAGTTTGTGGCCATGGGGATGGGCGTCGCCTTCGTTCCCCGCATGTGTGTCCAGGAAGAGTTGTCGCGGCAAGAATTCGTCGCAGTGCCGGTGAGCGACCTGCGCATCCAGCGCAAGCTCCGGTTGACCTACCGCCGTCATGCCTCCCTCTCCGCCGCCGCCCAAGGCTTTCTGGAAGTCGCCCGCGCCCTGGCCGAAAATCAGCTGGGAGGCTGAGCGCGTGAAGGCTGAAAGGTATGTGTCCGCTCACAGTAGGTTCCAGGTCACCCCGCCATCCCAGCTTGAGCGTCAAAGGTGACAGTCCCGACCGCATCTACAGTTTGGCGACTGCACGTCCAAGTGACCCAGGCGAGCCTGGGTCTCCCCACAATCATGGAAGGGCGTTCATTCCCAATGCATCGTTCCCGCTTGCGCGGCCTTCCGAGCGTGCCCTCAGGCGCTGGGCACACTCCTTCAGGTGGGCCGTTATGCGTTCGCGTGATGCGCGGGGGCTGTCCCGCCGACTTTCAAGAGCGCCACCTTTCGGGGATCTGCGATTGAGGGCCATTCGTCCGATTCGCCGACCTATGCGCCCAGCCTGCCCTCTTCAATCCGAGCGGGGACTAAAAGCTGAACATTACCTGGAAGTCGATCCGGCGGTTCCCACCACCTGGGGGGCCGAAGCCCGATGCCAGCGAATTCGACCTGCCGAAAATCGGGGAACTCAGTTGGCCCACGGGCGCTCCCAGATTCACAATGTTGAAGGCGTTCATTGCCCCGATGCCCAAGGTCAGGTTGTAACGGTAACTTACGTTCTGTCCTGGGGGCCCGCCACGTCCGCCGCTACTGCTCAGCCCTCCAGGCCCAAGACCGCCGCCTGGGCCGCCACCTCCGCCCGGCGGTCCACCCCGTCCACCGCCCGGCGGAGGCCCCATTGGACCGCTGAGCGTTCTGGCCTCGGTTTTCCTCCCCAGGCCGATCGTCTTGCTCAACCGGAAGTTCGCGGAGAATTGCCCCGGCCCTGTCCCCAGGTTGATGGGAATGATGGTCTCGCCTGCATGGGGATTGGTGTCAAACGTTCCCCACTGGGTCTTGACGATATTTGTTCCCGTGACTCCGGCGGGAGCGTAGGCGGGGCGATCGTTGAAAATGGAATCGCCGTTATTGTCCTGGCCCGTGGTGATGTTGAACGGCGACCCCGAGTTGGCCATCACGAACGGGCTCAGCCGGATTCCTTTGGGCAGCGAAAAAGATCCTCCCAAGAATAAGCGATTCCGGACGTCAAACGCGGCGCGGCCGTAGTCCAAGGCAATGTCATAAGCATCGGAAGGGAAAGAGCTGACCCCGGCGGTGTTGCTGCGGGAAAAATTCAGGGAATAAAACCCGAACAGGGAAACCCTTGTGCTCATGCGGAGATTGAGGTTGGTGATGAGCTGGTTCTGGTTGAAGAGACCATTGGATTCGAATTGGTAGAGGTTCCCTTCATCCGAGTAGGGCCGTGTTCCGGCGGACGGCGTGCACGTGGTATCGCCGGACAGGCATGAACTGTAGGTGCCGGGGAGTGGCGCGTTGATGTTGCGGGTCATGAGCTGGTGAACGCCGTGCGAGTTGAGATAAGTGACGGAGACCGTGGCGCTCTTGGTAACTTGCCGCTCCACACCCACGCCGCCCTGGACGGTGTAAGGCGCCCGCAAATTGGGATCGATCTGATAGGCCGTATTCGCGGTCGTGCTCGATGACATCTGCGCAAGCTCGCTCGCGAGAGGAATGTTGGGAAAGAAGTCAGGATTCGTAACCAGATATTGGGTTTGGTTCACGCCATTTAAATGCCTTGCTTCGAGAACTTGCGCTTCCTGAAACCGGTCGTAGAAAATGCCGAATCCGCTGCGGATGACGGTCTTCGCGTTATTGCCATGGCCGAGCGCCCACGCGAATCCCACTCTTGGGGCGAAATCCGCGTGATCGCGAATGATGGTTTGCGTTTCGTAACGCAGTCCAAGGTTGAGAGAAATATTGGGGCGAACGCGCCATTGATCTTCCGCGTAGACCCCCAAGTCGATCCAATTGACCGCGGCCACGGGATTTCCGCCCGTGAGCGAGAATTGGCTCGCACCGGCGGCCTGGCAGTCGATTTCACCGGCCGCCTGACAAGCGGCGAGCTCGGCTTCCGCGGTTTGATACGCAGCCAGCGATGGGAAGGTGAAGGTTCCATTGAAATTCCCCGTACTGCTATTCGCATCGTTTATATCCCGCAGCCTCCCTCCGAACGTAAAGTAGTGTTTTCCACTCGTAATGGAAGTGAGGTTTTGAATTTCCACATGGTTCTGCGTGTCTAGGAGCTTACCCTGAGGATTTCCCCCTCCTGTGAACGCCCCCTGAACTTGCAATGTGGGGTCCTGGCTTACCGGTAGTTGATTATTGGTGTCATGTGCAATCTCCAGCCGCAAGTCGTTCACGGCGCGCGTGTTGATGACCTGCGAGTCGCTGATCTCGATGTTGTGCTCGGTTTGTTGAGTATTGTAGCCTTGCGCGGCCAGGGAGAATTGGCCGATGCCGTTATTTTTGCTGTTGGCGTCAAAGAACTGATAGCGCGCCGTAAGCGTATTGTTCGAGGTCAGTGCGTAATCCAACCGGGA
>Ga0181536_10006751_pt1 | contig 11427 bp, 9 predicted proteins | sample PEATcosm2014_Bin_41_FD_121105 | JGI IMG/M metagenome (GOLD analysis project Ga0181536, IMG submission 121105) | Peatland microbial communities from MTU Mesocosm Facility, Houghton, MI, USA - PEATcosm2014_Bin17_60_metaG | ecosystem: Environmental > Terrestrial > Soil > Wetlands > Peat | place...
GCGGGAGATTGCACGTCGAGGTAGATGTTCATTGCCAATCCCTCACCAGTTTGCGGTCGCCCAGGTAGAGTTCGTTGGCCGAATTCGGATCGAGCGCCCACTTGATGCGATCCAGACCCTCGGTGACATCGCGAATTGTGCCGCAGTAACTCAGCCTTAGATGCCCTTCGAAGCCGAATTCCTTGCCCGGCACCGTGACCACCCGTACTTTATCGAGCAGGAAATTAGAGAGCTTCTGCGAATCCTTCATGTACGCACTGAAATCCGGAAAGCAGTAAAACGTGCCTTCCGGCTTGTGAACTTTGACGCCGTCGAAAGCATGCAAGCGTTCCATCATCACGTTTCGGTTGTTCTCCAGCGTGACCCGCAGGCTCTCGATGGACGATTGCACTCCGTTGAGCGCCCCCACCGCTGCCCACTGCCCCGGGGAAGAAGGCCCGGAGGTCTGTTGCGACTGGATGGTCGCCATAGCCTCGATCAGCGGCTGGCTGGCGATTGCCCAACCGATGCGGAACCCGGTCATGGCATACATCTTCGATACCCCGTTGATCACCACCACCTTCGATTGCTCGAGCGGCGCCTTCATGAAGTCATAGCCGATGGGCGCGCTCTTGCCGTCGAACACCAGCCGGTTGTAAATGTCGTCGAGAATAAGATAAATGCTCCGCTTCTCGCAAAACTCGACCATCTCCTGCACAAAATCCTTCGAGTACATGGCGCCCGAAGGATTATTCGGACTGTTCAGAATGATGGCCTTGGTGTAAGAGCCGCAAGCATCCGCCATTTCTTTGACGGTTGGGAAAAAAGTCCCGTCCTCCGCCGTGACCGGCACGGGAACTCCGCCCGCAAGCTTCACCATCTCCGGATAGCTCACCCAGTAGGGAGCCGGGAAAAGCACTTCTTCCTTAGGATCGAGGATGGCGTGCAGCAGCACCATCAGCGACTGCTTGGCGCCGCCCGAAGCGATCACGTTGTGTGCCCCTACGATCTTCTTGTAGTGCTCTTCGGTATAGCGAACGATGGCTTTCTTCAGCGCAGGAATCCCGTCGGGCGCCGTGTACCGGATTTCTCCGGTGTTCAGAAGTGCCGCGCAGTTGATCACTGCATCAATCGGGGCCTTGCTCTTGGGTTCGCCGCCTCCCAGGTGAATGATGGGCTCCCCTTTGTCGCGGAGCAGAGCCGCAGTTTCATTCAGCTTGAGAGTGGCCGACTCCCGGATGGACCGGGCAAGCTGGCTAAGACTCATGGAGTTTATTTCCTTCCTTGGGGATATTAGATTGAAAGTTCCCCGCCCGTCCGTGGTTGTCATCACATCCCTGTGTGACCCTTGCACCTCGCTGCCAGCCATCTTTGGTGCTAGCATTTCTTGTTGACCGACTCTCTGGACAAGAAGGACAGCGAATGCTGAATGGTCAAGAACTCGCGGAAATAGAAAACTATATGCGCGAGGAGCACCGTAAGGACCTCGAAGCCTTAGAGAGGCTCAAGCGGTTTCTCCCGGAGAATGACAGCGCTCCGGCTGACAGTCCGCTAAGCGCGCCTCAACCTGAAAATGTCGGCGGAGAATCCGTCGACGCCTCCAATGACCTGGCGGATTTTATGTACCAGCGGGAGATTTAGTCTAACGCCTCATTGGACATTCGTCCGGTAGTCGTCGCCGGGGTTGTGGGCATAGGGGAAAGATGCAGCGCTTTCCATGTCCCCATGCCCGGCCCCGTTGAGCTCCCTCCCAACTGGACAGCGGAGTTGAAGAAATAGCTTGTGCACCACCAGTTATCGCGGTAGCTATCCAGTTCGCCCAGCGTCGCGCCACGCAGCGAGCTTTCCTTGGGAGTTCCGCTTCACCATGCACATTCGGCGGTACCAGCGCGTCTAAACGCGCAGCCAGACCTTGTATCGGTATTTGATGACCTTCTCTTCCCCCGCCTGCAAAGTGACTTCCCATGTCAGTCGAGAGAGCGGGTTGTCCACCGCGATTGCTTCCGCTAACTTCTCGGACTTCCCGCTGTCGGTCTGAGATTCCACGGTTCCCCGCACTCGATCCGCGATGCTCAGTCGCACTTCTTTGCTTTTGTAGCTCTTAATGGTCAGCTTTCCTTCGACAGTCACTTGGTCATAGTTGTAGTTGTGCCGCCGCTGGACATCCCGCTGCCGCTCGACCTCATTTTCTTCGTGGCTGGCACGAATGTCGGTCGCGATCGTCAGCTTGAGGTTCGAGGTTGCACTCTTCGGAGTGTAGGGCAAAGTATCTTGGGCAATTGGCTTGGTGCCTGAGATTACCAGGGTGGGGGCGCTGGTCCAGGGAAACTTCGTCGTATTTTTGAGCCGCAACACGTGCCAGACATTTTCTTTTGTGGACCGATCCGATCCCGACCCTGGAATGGTTTGTGCAATGCCGAATCCATCTACCCGAGGATGGTCTTCGAGGTTCCACTCGTAGATGTGCTCGTAGCTCACTGTGTCCGAAAACACGTTGTAGGTCGCGCGCTCACCTCGCGCCAGCGTCACATCCTTTCGGCTGTAAAGGAAGAGATCTTCTTCCTGCGCTCCCTGCAACTCTTCGGCGTCGGATGTCAGACTTGGGGCTGCCTCTAAGTCACCACCAATGATGCCCCCAACCGTCATCTGCCCCGTTATGGCGTTCGAATAGCGTGCCGACAAATCATCCTTCTTAGCGGCCGCCTGCATGAACTCCAGCAAGCTCTGCTGCAGAGCCATGGGCGACGGAACGTTCGAATAGGCGAAATTGGGAACGCCAACCACAAAAAACAAATCGGTATTCGTAAGATCCTCGGCGTCGTTGACGAGCACGGCTTGCATGGTGATCTGGGCCTTCTTGTCATCTTGCAGTGAAACCAAATATGAGGGCGTCCAGCCCAGCCCGTGTTCCAGATAACCCATCGTCAGGCTGGCATGGTCAGTTACGCCTTTGATCTTGAATTGCAGAACCTTGCGTTCTTCTTCTTGCGGTTGTTGCAAAACGGAATCCGCAGGCAGAATCACTCGCGCAATATTGTGGAAGTAAAGAGCCAGGAGCTTGCCATCGGATTTCAGCAGCAGGAACTCCGGCGCGACGTGTGGCTGCGGTGCAGATGGCAAACTGTTAACGTAGAAACTTTCCCCCGATGAATTGGATAGCAATGCAGATCCGTCTCCCGCTCTTTCTGCTTTCTCTGTCTGCCGGAACCCGACAACCTCGCCGGTGTACTCTTTTTGGCTGTTATCAACTACGGTCACAACCTTGCCGGCATTTGCCAGCAGCACGTCCGCAAGAACGGTTAGGTTCTGTTGCACTGATAGTCTGTTGCGACGAGCTACGACTCGATCGAGCGACGCCCCGGCATCATTGGGCGCAATCCACAAAGAACCAAGCGTCGCATTTGGGACTGATTCGAGATTCCCAACTCCTGCTTCCAGGCGCACCTCTCCCTGTTTCACCACGAAGGCCAACCCATTTTTGAATGCGGCGACGGCTGTCGTTTTCAGTTCAGGGCCTGGCGCTTCTCCGGAATGCGCAGCGAGCGACCAAACAACGCATGTGGCCATAACTAAGGCGAACCGACGCGGGATCTTCATCAAGACCTCCCGATACTTCAATCGACAATGATTATGTGTTGAGGACGGAAAGAGAGGGAGATGCAAGTAAGATTCCAGTCATGATTATCCCCCTTTTGCTCCCTGGAAACCTAGGATTCTGTCAGCTTAGGTCTGCTGGCGAATGTGTCTCGCGAATGGGTGGGTGTTTGCGGGAAGACAACCGTGGAGTCACTCCGGTTTCCGGTTCCTTTGATCCCCAATACCCGTGTTAAGTACGGCTCGACACGATGGCAGAGCTGAGCCCAAATTGTTTACAAGGTTATGACATCTACATATGCCTTCGTAAACTACAATTTGGCTCGCTGCCTATCCTTCGTTCTGAGGAACTTCTGTGAAACGGTTTGGCCTGACCATTCTCCCCGCTGTGATTCTCCCTGGCGTAATTGCTCTGTTGCTGATCGCGGGCGCATCCGCGCAATCTCCGAGTCCGAGCTTGCTCTTTAGTTTTCCGTGCAACGGAGGCGGAATGTGCCCCGACGGCTTTTTCCCCGTTTCGCTCATCGAGAGTCCGGACGGCAACTTCTATGGCACTGCGGTTGGAGGAGGCGTAGGGCTGAATGCCCAGGGCACGGTTTTCAAGATGACACAGAGCGGTAATGTGTCGGTAATCTACAGCTTCGCCGAAGAGCCGAGTGGACTCCTGCCCTACGGCTCAGCTCCCAATGGTCTGGTCGAGGGCACCGACGGGTTTCTCTACGGAGTTGCAACTTTCAACGGGCCCCTTGGGCTGGGCACGGCTTTTAAACTTAGCAAGAGCGGCACGATTGAAGACCTGCATGATTTTTGCGCGGACGAGGAGTGCAGCGATGGCGCCTATCCTGCCTTCATGACGCAGGCCCTCGACGGCAATTTCTACGGAGCAACCGGGCCGAGTTCTCCGCCAGCCAACGTTCTTTTTCGCCTAAGCCCGACAGGAACTTTCAAGGTTGTGCATGTGTTTGAGGCCCCAAAAACTCCGAAGGACGGCAGCGGCGCCTTTGGATTGCTGCAAACTCCGGACGGCAATTTTTATTCGACGACCGTAGCCGGAGAGCAGAATTCACCCTTCAATACCGTTTTCCGTTTCACACCCAAGAGCGACGCGTACAAAATCTTGTACGATTTCGACTTCTCCGATTACGCCGCCAGCAATCTGGCTCAGACTGCGAGCGGGGAACTGTTTGGCCTCCAGGTCAACAGCGAATTGTACGAGATCAGCACAGCGGGCAAGTATCAGGCGATTGGCCCGCTCTCCACCACGCAATATTTGGACGGTGGGATTCTTGTGGCATCGGACGGCAATCTCTGGGGCACCTTTCAAGGCGGCGATTGCGGCGACCAGGGCATGGTCTTTGCCGCAACCACGACGGGCACGGTGCTACAGAATATTGTTTTCGACTGCACGACCGTCGGCGAAACGTTGGGACCCATGATCCAAGCCGCCGACGGCAAGTTCTATGGGGTCACCCTGGGCAATGGGGGTGTATCGCAATCTGGCCTCACGAACGGCACCATCTGGATGATGGATGCCGGATTGCCCGCGCCCAGGCCCACGATTGTGAGCTTTGCTCCCGCCAGCGGTGCCGCCGGAACAAACGTCCTGTTGCAAGGCCAGCATTTCGTGGGAACGACAGCGGTTTCTTTCGATGGTGTGCCCGCTACTTTTCAAGTGCTCACCGTGAACTACATCGGCGTTACAGTACCCTCGGGAGCAAAGACCGGCAAGATCGCCGTTACCAACGCCGGAGGGACGACTACGAGCACGAAGTCTTTTAAAATCCCCTAGATTCTGAATCGCATGGGAACAGTTCCAGCCATCGTTCTCTAGCGCCGAGTATACGGAAAGCGACAACCTCAGGCGTTTTCACTCAAAACCCCGGCCCGGGTCAATGGACACTTTTTCGCAATAGAGGAACGTGGGGCAGTGAAGGGTAACGTCTGGAATTCCGGTAAACGGACTACCGGCGCTGTGACGGACGCGGCCCAGTCGCAGGACGCTTCAGTGGGAGACGAAGGAAAAAGGTCGAGCCCTTTCCTTCCTCGCTATCGAACCACATCTGCCCGTCGTGCTTTTTCACGATCACCGCATGAGCTAAGGCCAAGCCTTGCCCGGTACCTTTGCCGACCTCCTTGGTGGTGAAGAATGGTTCGAAAATCCTTCCGCGAATCTCTCTTGGCACTCCAGCACCGGTATCCTGGATCCTGACCTCCGCCCAGTCGCCGGCGCATTTCGTTGTGATCTTGATCGACCCCTTGCGGGCGGAGCCGTCTCCCACCACATCTCCGATGGCATGAGCTGCGTTAATCAGTAGATTCAGGATGACCTGGTTGAACTCGCCCGCAAGACAGGGCACTGGGGGCAAAGTGTCATCAAAGCAAGTCTGGACATCGGCCACGTATTTCCATTCATTGCGTGCTACGGCAACTGTTGTTTCGATTGCGTGGTTGATGTCGATGGCGCACTTTTCCTTAGATCCGGGGTGGGAGAATTCTTTCATGGCTCTGACGATTTTCGAAACACGCTGCACCCCCTCCAACGACCCACCAATCGCCCGTGGAGTTTCGCGCAGAAGGTAGGTGATATCTGTCTCCTCGGTGCATTGCAGCAACTCCGCAATTGTGTCCGGAGCCACCGGTCCTGCCAGAGATTCGTCACGAAGTTTCAGGCACAAACCCAGTATCTGGTCGACGGCAGGCCAAGATTTCTGCAGAAATCTCGCATTATCGCCCACGTATTGCATGGGGGTGTTGATCTCGTGGGTAATGCCGGCCGCCAGCTGACCAATGGCTTCCAGTTTCTGGGCCTGCTGGAGCTGGCTGTCCATGATCTTGCGTTCTGTGGTGTCCTCCATAATGCCGATAAAATGAGTGATCCTGCCCGTGCCGTCCTTAATCGGTGTGATAGCGGCCGACTCCCAGTACAGTTCGCCGTTTTTCTTGCGGTTGCGAAATTCGCCACGCCACTCGGCGCCCTGGGTGATGGTTCTCCACATGCTCTGGTAATCTTCCGGCGAGGTGTGCCCGGATTTCAGGATCCGTGGATTCTCACCCAGGACCTCCTCAAAACTGTAGCCCGTCCACTGCGTGAACTTGCGATTGACGTAGGCAATCCGGCCCAGCGGGTCAGTGATCACGACTGAAACTGGACTCTGTTCCACAGCGGATGACAAGAGCCGGAGCGCATCCTCGATCCGCCTGCGCTCCGTGATGTCGCGGAATATCCAGATCCTTCCGTAGTGCTTTCCGTTCTTGCCCGCTACCGGAGACGAGTATTGGTCCAACAATGTCCCATCCGTAAGCTCACGCTGGTCACGGCCGGTCTCGTCCGGATGGGCATAGAGATAGAGGACCCTTTCGAGGAATCGCTCGGGGTCTTTCATCATACATGTGACGTGCTGAAGCAGCGACTTATGGTCCTTCTCATCCAAAACGGGACGGGGAATTTTGAACATGTCGATCAATCTCTGGTTTTGCAGAATCTTTTCACCTTTGCCGTCAACCACCAGTACTCCGTCAAGTGTGGAATTCACCTGCGCTTCGAAAAACGCGGTCTTCCAGTGCAGCTCCTCCTCGCACTGGCGCCGCCGCGTAATATCCTGAAGCTGTATGAGAAGGTGAAATGATGGGTCCCCCGGACAGCGGACCTGAGAGAGCATGAGCAAGGCCCACACCACACCACCCGTTTTAGTAACAAACCTGCGCTCGACCTGTCGCTCGGCAGACTGCCCGTTCAAGAGCTGTTCAACCAGAGTTTCGGAGTTAGGGACATCCTCGGGATGTCCGAGGCGATGAAGATTCGTGCCCAGGAGCTCGTCGGGGTGGTAACAGAGCAAGTCTGCCAACGAGCGGTTGACTTGCAGAAACTCCCCACTCAAGTTAGCTAGGGCGATTCCTGTTCCTGCATTCTCCAAGGCGCTGAGAAAGCAGTGCAAGTCGCTGCTGGGGGCGTTTGAAGTCATGGGGGTGATGCACAAACCTACGGAGCTGGCGAAATCGATCCCGCGACAACTTATCGGCCCAATCCTTGCTAGACTTCAATTCCCCCTTTGGTCCATTTCGGTCCGCGATCGCTCGCTCGTCGAAGCCGCGGCAAATCCGCCAAAAACCCGTTAAAGAATACTGCCCAACCTGCCGATAGGGTGAACGTGGTTCCGCGGACGCCCAGAGTGCGGGTGTGACCAGGAGAGAATCCGCAAATGGCGGGACAAATCAAATGCATGATCGATTCCATTATCCAGCAGCGTGCGCGGGGCGACCCACTCATTCGCATTATGACCAAGTCGAAACTCATCCTTCGAGGCGTGGACCCGGACCGCTTTAGCGGAAGCTCGGCGGATGATCCAGAAGTGATGGTGATCATTAAGGCCATCGCCGCGGAACTTGGAACTGCTCTCGAATCGACCAAGGAGCGCAACTGACCATGCCCATAGCTACCGCTTATTCGACCAAGCCTCTACCGGACGCCGTCGCGGATTTGAAGCGTCAGTGCGGCAACTGTCAGCCGCAGGTGGTTGTCTTCTTTGCTTCGCCCCGCTACGACCCCCACGCTATCAGCCAACAAATGCAGGCGGCCTTCCCCGATGCTTGCGTCGTGGGCTGCTCCACCGCCGGCGAGATCGCCGCTGGCAAAATGATGAGCGGATCGGTCGTCGCCATGTTCCTCGATGCCGACGTAGTCGAGGATGCTGCTGCCGCCGTGGTTGGCAATTTGCGATCCGGACCCCGAGTGCGAGAGGCGTTTGCGGAATTCGAACGACGCTTTCAGACTCCGGCTTCTCACCTGGATATTCGGAAATATGTAGGTCTGGTTTTGGTGGATGGTCTGAGCGGCACGGAGGAACGGCTGATGGAGGAGATCGGGAACCGCACCGACGTTTTCTTCGTCGGCGGGGCTGCCGCTGACGATCTAAAATTTCAGGCTACGCATGTCTTCGCCGGAGGCAGAGCCCACGCCAATGCTGCCGTGCTGGTGCTCCTGCGGTTGAAGCGGGACTTTAAAATCGTCAAGACGCAGAGCTTCAAGCTGACCGGCAAGCGCCTGGTGGCCACCCAAGTTGACGAGGCGCTGCGCAAGGTTGTGCAGTTCGATCACCGGCCAGCGGTGGACGCCTATGCAGCAGCCGTGGGGGTTCCCCAAAAACAAGTTGCAGCCTGCTTCATGCGGCATCCGCTGGGGCTTATGGTCAACGGCGAGCCTTTTGTGCGCAGCCCGCAACGCGTCGATGGCCAGAGCATGGTCTTCTACTGCCAAATCAAACAGGGTATGCAGCTCGAAGTTCTCGAAGGCACGGACATCGTGGCCGATACGCGGGCGGCCATTCAAGCGGGGAAAAGCGCGATGGGGGCCATCTCTGGACTGATTGATTTCCACTGTATCCTGCGGACCCTGGAGCTTTGCAACGAGAATCGCTGTGACCAGTATGGTGCGATCTTTTCTGGCATTCCCGCCATCGGCTTCAGCACTTACGGGGAAGAATATCTCGGGCACATCAACCAGACTTCAACCATCCTTTTGTTCTGAGTTGTTCAGGGCAGGTGAGACTAGTGAATCAGGTCCGTGTGAAGAACCTGTTCCTATGGAGAAACCAATGCTTGAGAAGATCCTCTTTGTTGATGACGAACCGCAGGCACTGGAGGGCTACCAACGTCTTCTGCAGCCCGAATTTCAAATCGAAACTGCCACCAGTGGCGCAGAGGCTTTAGCCAAGATGGCAGACAGCGGACCCTATGCCGTAGTCGTTTGTGACATGCGCATGCCAGAAATGGACGGCCTCCACTTGCTGCGAAAGATCAAGACCGGGTTTCCCGACGCGGTGCGCATAATGCTGACGGGTAACATGGATCAAGACACTGTTGTAAAAGCAGTAAACGACGGGAACGTCTTCCGCTTCTTGAACAAGCCCTGCGACGAGCACATCCTCAAACAGACCTTGCACACCGCGCTGGTGATTTATAGGCTCGACGCCCACAAGGACGACCTTTTGGAGAAAGCACATGGCGCGACCCTCCACGACTCGAAACCGATGAAAGAGAACTGCGACAGTAGTTTCGCTGAGGTCGAGCAGCAGGTCCGGGCGATACTCGCAAAAGAAGCAGTGACTAGCCTGCCGGCGGTACACTCCGGAATCTATTTTGGCAGGATGATCTGGGAAGGCCCTGATTACGCTGTGCAGCGCATATCTGCCACAAGGGCGGTTGCTCACCCAAAGAAACTGCTTAGCGAGACTCCCGTCGATGGGGAAGTCGTGAGGATCGAGTACGCTGCTGGCACCGCAAAGATAACGCGAATCGGTTCTTAAGGTGATAGCTACGCGGGTGTCTCCTGCCAACATGTTGCGGCATGTTCCCTCCAAGACTCTCGAAGAGTTGCTGCCGCCGGAGACAATCGTTATGAGCGGCGGCGAGAAACAGTGGAAGCATCGGAGCGACGTGCTTCGGACTGCAACTGAATTTCATGCCAAAGGCGGAAAGCTCGTTCGTCTGGAATTTCCCCGTACGGAGGTTCAGCACTTTGGCGATGCCGCTATCGTTTGGAGCAGTTATGTATTGGAGACGGAACTTGATGGCCAATGGTCGTCGGATTCCGGGCGCGTGACAGAGATCTTTGTCTGGCAGCATGGGCGGTGGACCAATCCGGGGTGGCACACCGATTCAACAAAATGAGAGCAACCGCGCATTTTCAAAGTGAAGGAGAACAACAGTGACCACACTTTGGCAATATGATCGCTTTCGTGCGTGATCATTTCTTAGAATAAGAATCACGGTATACCCTTATGACGAGTCCGCTGTCGAAACCTGATCGCAAAACGCTGTTTCTCCTGTCCAACGAACCTCTCTTCGTAGCCAAGCGGAGCAAGGTTGTCCCGCATGAGTTCGTGCTTGATGCGATCGCGGAGCTGTCGCCTGAAACCCGGCCCATGTTTGGCTGCCTCGCAGTGTACGTTGGGGACAAGATTGCCTTGATACTGCGCGACAAGACTGACAAAACTGCGGACAACGGCGTGTGGCTCGCCACCACTCCCGAGCACCACGAAAGTCTACGCCGCGAGTTTCCGAATATGCGATCAATTCAGGTACTGGGAAAGAAGACAACGGGCTGGCAGGTCCTTCCGGTGGACGCACCAGATTTTGAAAAGGCGGCGCTGCGCGCCTGCGAGCTTGTCGTCGCCGGAGATCTTCGGATCGGCAGGGTACCGGGAGCGCGGCGTTCACGGGCGGCGGGAGCCAAAACGCGAGCCAGGTCTCGGAAAGAGCCAGGTAAGGACGCTGGCACTTTCAAATGATTCACCTTTCGGTTCCTTTTTTCTTTTCGAACACGCCACCAATGGCCAACACGAGAAATGATCGCCTTGTGGAGTGACCGTACGAACCAGACCATTTCGGCCAATGAAGAACGTCGTCGGTCACGCATTCAAGTTCTCGGAGAGCATAATATACCATAATGTCAATAGACATTATTATGTAATGGGAACTTCCAAAGCCGCGTCTTTTCGGGTACAGCGGTTCAGCAGACCGCCTAGTTGCGTCGCGTCGGCGACCGCCTTGTCTACGATGGCCGCGGTTCAATTTGGGATGTCTGGAGGAAGCGGCGGTACGAGCAAGACTCCCCACTTCGAATAGCTACTCACGGTTTCCTGGCTCGCGCCCTGCAGCGTGTGTCGGGTCTCGCGGGGCAAATGGTCGTCTTCATTGATGCAGATCGAGAATTGAAACTCCTTTTCCACGGGATCGTGCGGCGTGGGAACGGTGACGTGATAGTCGCGGCAGTCGCCGTCCTCGACCGTGCGATACTCGCCGCGTTTAACGCTTCCGTCGAGCATTGAGGCGTAGGGCACCGAGGTCTGGTCTGCC
>Ga0181536_10006752_pt1 | contig 11427 bp, 9 predicted proteins | sample PEATcosm2014_Bin_41_FD_121105 | JGI IMG/M metagenome (GOLD analysis project Ga0181536, IMG submission 121105) | Peatland microbial communities from MTU Mesocosm Facility, Houghton, MI, USA - PEATcosm2014_Bin17_60_metaG | ecosystem: Environmental > Terrestrial > Soil > Wetlands > Peat | place...
GAACAGGAAAACTCTTGACGGATGTCGATCACTATTTCACACTGAGAGAGTCCTGCGTCGCTTCGCTCCGTTCTGATCGGCATCAGATCGGAATGACTGATCGACATCATCGGAATGCGCATAGGCCTGGAACACAACCGACGAGAGCGGGAGGCTTACGGCCTGGGTTAGAAAAGCATGAAGAGTGCTGGTAGTGCCGCAAACAGCCTTCTGCCCCCCAGAATAGCTTGCTCATTTAGAATGCACAATGCTGCACTTGGCCATACATCGTTGGTAAAGGGGACCCTTTCAGAAGAGGCGGAGGAGGCCATCGGATTGACTTCGGGACGCAGGACCCAACGCTCAACCGAACAGATCAGATCCGGACTGCCATCCCGGAAAGGGAAGTATGGCTCCCGTTGTGGAGCAATAACGGACGCTATTTCAAGTCGCCAGCGTGAGGCCGGTCGCCTAACTTCCGAGTACCGTTATGCGACCGTAGCCCCCAAGCCCAGGGGATCATCACGACAGAGGAAAGGCATCTGGGCAATGGAGTTCGCCACATCGCCGATCTCGGAATCCCTATCGATTGAAATAGGGATCGTTCGCCATGCGGATGAACGCCGCTTCCGATGCGGGAGACGAACTGATGCGCCAATCCCGTTCCTTGTTCACGTCGAACCAAATGACCCCCTTGATGAGCGGGAAGCTGGTGCGCAGAGTGGGAATGATATCCTCGATCCACTTGCCCTTGTCTCCGCCAGCTTCAGCGGACGCCATCTCTCCAATCAGGATCGGCTTTTTCTTCGCTGCAAGGAGGGGGTAGATCTCTTGGAACACCTGCCGGAAGGTTTGCCAGCCGCCGTTCTTCGTACCCCAGTTGTACCCATCGACTCCGGTCCAATCGACGTACGTATCGCCGGGATAATAGTCCATCGTCGTCCGGTTGCCACCGGCGGTATCGGTGACGTTCGGGCACCATACCCACACCACGTTACTGGCGCCCGCGGCAACGAAGAGGTCGTGAATGTGACGATAAGCGGAGACGTACAAGGGGGCGTTGTTGCCGCTCCACGCCTCATCGCCGTTCATCTCGGCGGCGAAGTCGAGGAAGAACTTCTTGCCGAGTGCTTTGGAACCGTTCGCACGCGCCATGATCGTTGAATCGAGGCTACCGTCAATGATCTTGGCGAAGTCGATGTGGTGGGGTTCCCAATTGACGAGAGGGATGCGTCCTTCCGCCAAGTCTGCCTTGGTCACGCTGCCTGTCCAGCCGACAGCCCACGCATAGTACGTGAGGTGAACCGCAGGTGTCCGCCCGAGCTTTGCCGCTGTCTGGGCCAGACTGCCAGCGCCGTAATATAGCCCGAACAACGCGCCCGATGCGGGCTCGAGAATGGACGACTCTCTCGAACCTCCGTTTACGGGGTTCGGAAGCAATCCGCTGAACACAAGAAACACGACGCCCGTCAGGTTGACTCTGCGAAGCATTTTTCTCATGGTAATGGCTTCTATGGCAAACTTCAATTCCGCAACTCTGCCCGTCGCTCGCCAAAACTCCAATCGGCCAGAAATGCCACGCGCTTGTTCAAAGCAGCCCGAACACCCGGAACGCTTGCTTGATCGCCTCTACCTTCTCCGGCGGGCAGGGATTCTCGTGGGGCGCGTTCCCTGGCGCGGCGAGGCCAAACTCCTCTTTGCAGCGCATAATCCAAGCGCTCTCGGGCACAAAGCCGTGTTGGCGCACAACCCATTTTTGGAGTTCCTGGTCCCTGACACGTGGATGAAGAGCCCTAAGCCGAGTTGGTCGCGCCTTTGTCGCCGCCGCACGGTAAACGTGGGCCCTGCCGGCTTCCGCTTGCCGGGGGACGCTTCGCTAACCCCACAAGCCTACGAAACGATCAGATCCTTGTTGATCGCTACTCCCAAACCAGGACCTTGGGGCAGGTTTAGATAACCTTCCTTGTCCACGAGCGGGGGATTCTCCATGATCGCGAAGCGGTTGGTGTACGCGGCGATCGGCGGGTCGTGTAGAATCTCGATCCACGGGGCGTGTGGCCACGAGGCGATGGCGTGCAACTGCGCGATGGTGCCGAGGTTGCCTCCACCATGGTGCGGAATCACTCTCTTGTTGTGCGCTGTGGCCAAGGCTGCAATTTCGCGAAAGCCGGTGACGCCATCCGCCACCATGATGTCCGGCTGCAGGATGTCGAAGACGTTCTGTTCGAGCATCCAGCGGTATTCGTGCACCCCGCGGTTGTTCTCTCCGCCGGCGATCGGAATGCTCACCAGGCGGTTCAACTCGGCCAATTCGTCGAAGGCGTAGCGCAAGCGTGGTTCCTCCAGCCAGACGCAGTTCAACTGCTCGAGTTCTCTGGCGGTCTCCAGTGCGCGGCGGAAGTCCCACATTACACCGGGCTGCCACGTGCCGAAGGACTGCGCTTGGTTGGCGTCAATCATGATCTCCATGTCGTCGCCGACCGCCTTGCGTACTTCTTCGACCAGCCTCACATCTTCTTTCAAGGTCTGGTAGTGCGCGCGTAGCTTGATCGCCTTCCAACCCTGCGATTTGAGTTGTAGCGCCATGCGGACTCGTTCCTCGGGCGTAGAAAGCTGGATCATGCTGGCATAAGCCGGAACCCGGTCCTTCGCTGCGCCCCAGAGTTTATAGAGCGGCTGGCCGGCGGCTTTGCCGATCAGGTCCCATAGAGCGATTTCCAGGCTCGAAACGGTGCGCGGGCTTTGGCCCAGGTAATAGCGTAGCGGGCCGGCCAATTGCTCGATGGCAAACGGATCCATTCCCACGAGTCGTGCATTCGCCGCTTCCAGGGCACTTTCGTCGATCGCCGGCCCGATACCGAAGAGGCCCTGATCCGTGCGAATCTCGATGGCCGAACCACCGGCGACTCGGTACGTGGTCACCGTGCCCGGATCCCACGCCGCTTCCATCTTCCCGGTTTCGCGAACGACCTTTAGGTTGATAATTCGAACCTGGGTGATCTTGAGCCCGGGCGCAGAGCGCACCTGCGGGATCAGAACCACGGGCGGTACCGACTTCAGGAACTCTCGTCGCCGCATATTGGGGAACCTCAAGCAAGAGAGTACCAGAAGCCCTTGCGGGCTGTTCCGGATCTCGGCCGGGGGCGCCATCCTTCAAAATTGAGAGGAGTAACGAGCGAGATCGCAGCGCTTACCAATAAGCTCCCGTGTGGGTCGGCCACCGGGAAGTAATTCAAGTTGACGGGTTGTCGCCAAACCGCCGAATGACAGGGCGGCGCTGCCTAGCATCACGACGGTGTTATGCGTCATTAATCTCATCGATGGCCGCCGATGTGCGGCCATCTCGGAGTATGAAAATGGGTGTGCGGACGGGCAAGGATCGCTTCCGTAATGGTGGCGAGACCCCGAGCATTAATCTGATCCGGCCAACGATGACGAACCTCTGACTGGAGCTTTGAGCCCGTGGAACAACTGGGTCTTTCTTTCGTTGGCTGCTCGCCCGCGAGGAGACGAAATGATTGAAGCAGTCATCGAGCGTTGCGCGGGTATAGACGTAGGCAAGAAGTTTCTCGTTGTTTGCGTCATGACCGGGCCTTTGGAGGCCGAGCCAAAGACCGAGATTCGAAAATTCGGAACCATCGTCGCCGAACTGGAGCTTCTTCGCGATTGGCTCATCGGGGAAGGGTGCAGCCATGCCGTAATGGAGAGCACTGGTCCGTACTGGAAACCGGTCTTTAACATTTTGGAGGACAGCGTTGAAGTCGTGCTGGCCAATGCCTATGATGTCCAAAACCGGCGTGGTCACAAGACTGATCCCAATGACAGCCGTGGGCTCGCGCACCTGCTTCGCCACGGCATGATCCGAGCGAGCTTTATTCCCGAGCGCGCGGTCCGGGAACTCCGGGACCTAACTCGTCGGCGTAGACAGTTGGTGGGGAAAAAGGCACGCGAGCGCAATCGTATTCAGAAGATCCTCGAAGATGCCAATATCAAGCTCGGCGACGTTCTGACTGCTGGGGCTCTCCGGGCGGCTGATGATCAACGCTCTTCTGGAGGGCGTCATGCAGACAGAGGAAATCGCGCAACTTGCGCAACGGAAGGCAAAGCAAAAGATCCCCGATTTGATCGTGGCGGTACAGCGGAATCGTCTTACCGACCATCACCGCTTTCTCTTGCGGCACGCACTCCGCCACCTCGATTTCCTGGAAGTGGAGGTAGAAGCACTGAACAGCGAAATCCGATCCCGGCTCAGCACAGACCAGTTCAGGGAACAGCACACCTTGCTGCAATCCATCCCTGGTATCAAAGAAGAAGCTTCCGCTGCGATTCTTGCCGAAGTTGGTCCGAACATGGCGCAGTTCCCATCCGACGCCCACTTGGCGTCCTGGGCTGGCCTCTGCCCCGGCAATAACGAAAGCGCCGGCGTACGCAAAGCTGGCCATACGAATCGCGGCAACAACTGGCTTCGCAGTGTTCTGACTCAGTGCGCCTGGGCAGCCTCCAACAACAAGAATTCGATGCTGCAATCCTTCTATTCCCGGCTCAGTCCGCGCTGCGGAAGGAAGCGCGCTCTCGTAGCCCTCGGCCACCGCCTACTCCGCATCATTTACTATGTTCTGTTGCGCTCTCAACCCTACCAGGAGTCGAATGCCCGTCTCACTTCAGCTTGAAGGAAAGGAGGGAATTTTCGGAACAACGCTAGCGGTTTCTTGCCGTCGTCGGGAAGACTTCCGGAGGGATCAGGCCCCAAAACCGCCATCTCGGCACGCGTCGACCGGTGCAAAAGTACGAGTCGGGCGTTATACGACCGGGTGAAGGGGCCCCTTTAATCTCCACTACGCGACAACAACACAGGACCTATCGGGGCTCGCACTACCCTAACTGGTTCGCAGCGCCGCCATTGGATCGATACGCGAAGCGCGCCGCGCCGGGAGATAACCGGCTAGAGCTGCAACCGTTGTGAGGATCACGAACATCCCCAGGAAAGTTACCGGGTCGGTCGGGGTCACGCCAAACAAGAGGCCATTGAGCAGTCGCGAAAGGATCGAAGAAGTGGTGATCCCGATGAGCATTCCCAGGCCTGCCAAGCCGAGAGTACGGACCAGGATGCGGACCTGTAGATCTCGAGCCGACGCCCCCAGCGCCATGCGAATGCCGAGCTCCTGCGTCCGCTGATTGACCGAATACGAGATGACGGCATAAATTCCCAGCGAAGCGAGAATCAGGGCGAATGCTGAAAACGCCGCAAGCAGAACTACGACAAACCGGCGCGGCGAGACAGCTTTGTCCACAAGCTGCTGCAACGTTCGAAACTCGTTGGCAGGCAGGTTGGGATCAATCGGCTTGAGCGCCATGCGCACGCTGGAGGCTAGCGCGCTGGGTGGCAAGGCCGTACGAACAACTAGGTCCACCGAGGAATAGTCTTCGCTCTGGCGAATGGGCAAATAGAACTCGCAACCGGACGCTTGTTCCGGAGCGAGATGCCTCACGTCGCCGGCAACCCCGATCACTTGACGCCCCACGTCAGCGATGACTGTCTGGCCAATCGGATTCCGGCCGGGCCAGAGCGTACGGGCGAGTGTCTCGTTGATGATGATAACGGGCGGGCGGGATCCGGCGTCGCGTTCGGTAAAATCGCGGCCGGCGCGCAACGGAATGCCCATCGCTTTGAGGTAGCCATCGCTCACGATGCGCACGAAGGCGGGCGGAGGCGGATGTTGTATCGAATACGAAGACACACGATCTTTGGCACCAACGTTCCAGCTACGGTTGCTGCCGAGGGGTAACACGTCTGTCAACCCCGCGGCTTGGATGCCCGGTAGAAACCTCACGCGGCGGAGCGCCTCATCGAGATAAGCGTTGCGCTCGGCCTGCGTGATGTATTGTGAACTCGGATCGACACGCAGTGCCGCTGCTCTCTCCGGCTGAAATCCCAGATTCACATCGAGAACGCGAAGGAAACTTCGAATCAGCAAACCCGCGCCCACAAGGAGGATGCATGCCAACGCGACCTCCGAGATAACCAGCGCGCCACGAATCCAGGAGTGTTTCCTGCCTTGGCTCGAACCGCGAGTGGCTTCTTTCAGGGAATCGTGAACGTCGGTGGCTGGAACCTGGAGTGCCGGTACCAGGCCGAAGACGAGGCCAGTCAGCACAGCCAACAGCAGGGTGAAACCAAGTGCTCCGAAATCGACGTGCACGCTCTCGAGAAGCGGAATCCTGAAGGCATCCAGATGGCGAAGCACGCGCGTTCCCGCCGCGGCAAACATCAGCCCGAGCACTGCACCGCACCCGGACAACACGATACTTTCGGTGAGCATCTGGCGAATCAGACGGCCGCGCCCGGCTCCGAGCGCGGCGCGGATGGCCATCTCTTTTTGCCGGGTCGCGCTGCGCGCCAGCAGCAAATTTGAAAGATTCGCGCACACGATCAACATCACCACGCCAATAGCGCAAGCCAGCACAAAGAGCGCAGGGCGAAGACGTCCGGTAACGTGTTCTTCGAGAAGGCTAAGTCTGAGATCGAAATTGCGGTCCGGATCTTTCTTCTGAATCTGCGGGCCCAGAACGCTTAATTCCGCCCGCGCCTGCTGAACCGTTGCGGCAGGCTGCAAGCGTCCTATCATCGACACGGTATTTCCGCGCCTATTGACTTCGTCCGTCAGTGGCAGTGGAAAATAAAGATCTATCCGGCTGCCTGGCGCGAACACAGTCGCGAAATCGAAAGAGGCCGGAAGAACGCCTACCACGGTCACGGGCGCATCGTTCACTGTGACCGGCCGCCCCACAACACCGGGATCGGAAGCAAAACGCCGTTTCCATAGGCCATAACTCAAGAGGACAGCTTTCGGAACGCCCCATCTGGCTGTGCATTCCTCGGAGTTAAACGTTCTGCCAACGTGCGGCTTGACGCCCAGCACAGAGAAGAAATTCTGCGAGACGGGTATGCCGCTCAGGCGTTCCGGCTGGCCGTCGCCGGTCAGCTTGCTGTCGCCAACTCCATAGAACGCGTAATAGGCTGCGACATCAGAGAAAGAGCGATTCTGGCCGCGCAGTGCGACGAAGTGGCCCGTGGGTACGGTTTCACCAGATAACCCTTCTGAATCACGATCGTTATTCCAAATCCAAACCAGGCGGTCAGGACTGGTGAAGGGCAGAGGGCGAACGAGAAGTGCGTTAACAACACTGAAGATGGTGCAACTGCCGCCGATACCGAGCCCGAGTGTGAGAATCGCGAAGGTTGTGAATCCAGCGTCGCGCCGCAAGGTGCGGAAGGCATGCCGCAGGTCCTGCGCGCCGTCGCTGATCCAGCCCGAGATCCAGGTAGACCTGGATTCCTCCGATTTCTGAGTCAGGTTACCGAACTTCCACCGGGCCGCACTGAGTGCATCCTGTTCCGGCATGCCTTGCTCCATCAGCTCGCGCGCCAATGCATCGACGTGGAATTCCATTTCTTCTCGCAGCAGCCCGTGCCGTTCGCTGTGCCGCAGCCAGTAGCGCAAACGGCGTGTCACACGGCGGAAATTCAAGTTCATGTTCGGATGCTCCTCCTAAGCCGTGCCCATCACGCGGGCGATGGCGCCGATGACCTGGCGATAGCGCTCGGTCTCTCCGTTCAGTTGTTTGCGGCCCTCGGGCGTCAGCTTGTAGAAGCGGGCGCGGCGATTATTCGCCGATAGGCCCCAATTCCCCTCGATCCAACCGTTCAGCTCCAGGCGTTGGAGCGCCGGGTATAAAGAGCCTTCTTCGACCCGCAGGATGTTTTCCGACAACTGCTGAATGAGCTGAGCGATCGCGTAGCCGTGCAGATGACCTCGGCTGAGGGTTTTGAGCACCAGCATGTCGAGCGTACCCTGGAGAAGATCGGCTTTCGGTTTCTCCTTTCCCATAGACAATCTGATTATACATACGATTGAAATAGCCGAAAGTTACGCAGATTTTGGAAAAAGTTAATAAGACTGACTAGGTAATGGACTCTTGAGGATCAACCACGCCGTGCGTTGGGTCGCTGGCCGCTCTTCATCGTACCAAGCCGCCGCCATCAGAGCGGTCCAATAGCATCCGGAACGCCCGCGCACCGTGCATCTGGCAGCCTGCCGCCGGCCAGCAGTCCCTCGGTAACGCCGTGGCGTTTACGAATCCATGTTGACGGTTTGTCGCCGAGTACTCCTGCTTCGAGCCAGCGGATTCCCCGCGGGCATTCGTATGGCGCGCCCGTTGTGAAGTATTAACGGAAGTTGTTTCGCCCGCATCCCGAAGGCTCTGGCGGGATGATGCAACCAGAACCGGACTTCGGGAGAGTCAGCAGCGTTCGCATTCTACAGTATTGCGGAGGACCAGACGGTCAACGTGCGCTGCAAGGCCGGCGCGGGACGCATCAACCAACGCCGCGGCTTATCCCGGGTATCTGCTGACACGGGACTGTGCAGCTTCTCTTGAGGCCGTCTCAGGCGCTATTCAGTGACTTGATCCAATCATGCATAGCCCTCAGCATGATTGCGAAGGACGTCGCGCCAGGGTCGGGATGCCCGAGAGCGCGGTTGCCCAGACGGCTGGCCCGCCCAACTCGGCACAACATGTCCGCGGTGCTCCGCGCGGCTTCCTGTGCCGCGGAGGCCGCGAGATCCACAATTGCATCGAGATCTTTCGCATCGGAGTCGCCGGCCTTTGCAGCTGCGGCAGCGCGGTGAATGGCGTCGAGGATCGTGCGATCTCCCGGCTTGACCTTGCCGGCCGCGGCGACGGATGTCTCCATGGAAGTGAGCAGCAGCTGAAACTGCGGCGCTCGGATCTCCTGAACGCCCCGCAGCGCCTTGCCCCCCGCTAGCAGCATCTTTCCCATCACAACGCCGATGGCTCCGCCGGTCGCACCGAGAAACGCACTGCCGGATTCTCGCAAGATCCCGTCGATGGGGGTTGCGGGATCGATCTGACCCAGCCGGTCCCGGATGGCTTCGAACCCAATCCGCATGGTAATGCCGTGGTCGCCATCACCGACCGCCGCATCCAAGTCGTTCAACTCCGCCTCATGCCGGGTGATGTCGTCGGCGACAAAAACGAGCATCTGAGAGAGACGACGCTGGTCAATCTCGGTGATGGCCATTCAGATTTGCACCAGTGCCGGGGTGTGTGCAGGAGCGGCGATCCAATGTTTCAGCCTTTCGTTCAGCCGCAGGAGAGAGATCGAGCATCCCGCCATTTCCAGGGAAGTTGCGTAATTGCCAACATACGAATGGCAGATCGTCACACCGTGCCGGGCCAGGATGGCATGAGCCGCGCGAAACATGATGAACAACTCCGCCAAAGGGGTGGCGCCCAGGCCGTTGACCAAAATGGCAGCTTCGCCGTTTGACAGTTCGGGAATGTCTTCCAGGATCCGCCTGACCAACTCCTCGGCCACTTCATTGGCGCTCTTGAACCTTGCTCGCTCGACACCAGGCTCGCCGTGCAGTCCCATGCCGACTTCCATATCGCCCTCTGAGAGATCGAAAATGTGCTTGCCGGACGCGGGAATGATGCACGAAGACAAAGCTACGCCCATGCTGCGGGTATTGCGATTGGCTTCTTCGGCCGCCGCTGTGACTTCCGCGAGCGTCGCCTGCCGGCCGGCGCACGCGCCCGCCACTTTGATGACGAAGAAATCGCCGGCAATGCCGCGGCGTTCCTCGTGCCGTTCGGGTGGGGCGGACGCCACATCGTCGGTAATACGAACTGTCGAAGTGCGAATGCCTTCTTCGTCCAGCATCTCGGCAGCCATGTCGAAGTTCAGAACGTCGCCCGAGTAGTTCCCGTAGAGGAAGAGCACTCCAACACCGCCGTGCACGGCTTGGGCCGCCGCCACGATCGGTTGTGGAGGAGGCGAGGCGAAGATGTTTCCCGCCACGCTGCCATCGGCCATCCCAGCGCCGACAAATCCGGCGAACATAGGCTCGTGCCCGCTTCCTCCACCGCTAAGAACGGCGACCTTGCCGGCGATAGGTGCGTCTTTCCGCATAACGGCCTGGGCGCCGGCGACGAGCCGCAGATACTGGGGATAGGCCAATGCCAGCCCCTCGAGCGCTTCGGCTGCCACTTTTCGAGGATCATTGATCAATTTCTTCATGATGAACAGACTCCAGTACAGCCCACCAGAGGAGTTCGGGCCGCGTGGGAAGCGCTTTCGGTCCTCTTTGCATGTTGTTACTCATGAACGGCGGTGCGGGCGGCATGCAGGAAGGCGGCAGGGTCAGTGGATTGAAACACGTTTCTTCCAAATATGATCCCCGAGGCCCCCGCCCGTACTAGGCGATGAACCAGGTCCAAGAGGCTCGACTCGTCTCCCTTAGGTCCGCCGGCAAGTAGAATCGGAACCAAACTAGTCGAGACAATCTCCGCCGTGTCTTGCTCGTTGGGGAGGATGTCAGTTTTGATCAGATCGGCGCCCAATTCGCCGGCAACACGCGTATGGAATGCCACCAGATCCTTCCGGTTCGGTTGGTCCACGCGCCGGCCCCTCGCCATGGATTCAATGATGTGAACCATTCCGAAGCGCTCACAGGCTCGGTTTACTTCCGCGTTGCGGCGGACTCCCTCCGCTTCTGCGGCTGGGTCGTCGAGGCCGACAAACATATATGTCATTACGGCATCAGCACCCAGGCGTACCGCATCTTCTACCGCAGCCAGCGCAGATGTGCGGCCTTCGTCGAAACCCAGCATCGAAGGTTCGCGCCATTGATTCGTCCAGTCCAGGCGCAAAATGACCCCTGCGCGCCTTCCTGCAAATAAGTCGACGGATCGGCGAAGGAGGCCCAACGACAGTAGGATTGCCTCAACGCCGGCGTCGAGAAACAATTGCAGCCGTTCGTGCGGCGGTGAGGTGCCAGGTATTGGCCCGACCATCAGGCCATGATCGAATGCGACGATTACGCCCTTGTTCGTCCTCGGGTTGAGGAGGCGCTTAAGACGAATTAGTTTTCCGCAATCAACCATGGTGGATTTCATAGTTTCGGCTCGATTCCGATATTGTCTTATCGCCACGATGCTAGCAGGTTCAAATTCCTATCGCGGCATCGGCCGGTTCTCCAGGATCAAAACGAAAAGTGGTTCAGACTCCACATGACCGGACACACTGGTTACGGCCCCCCGTCTAGAGAGTGCGAGACGTTCACGCAGCCTTATAGTCGCGGACGTGCAACTTCTGCCGCGAGCCAGCGAATTCCCCCCCGCGGGTATTCGTATGGCACCCGTTGTTTCGCATTATCGGCAACTATCTGCGATTCATCTTGCGGCTGAATTCTTGCCCCGTGGTCTTCGTCCGCGATCAACTGCGATCGGCTGACCGCTCTAAGGCGCCATCGCGATTCCTTCGCCATCGCCCTTTTTCCGGCAGAATTGCCTTGCTTGTGTAAGCCAACAGAGTGATCCATGTCGTGACGCGGTAATCGACCGCTAGGAGAATTCCAATGACGA
>Ga0181536_10006753_pt1 | contig 11427 bp, 8 predicted proteins | sample PEATcosm2014_Bin_41_FD_121105 | JGI IMG/M metagenome (GOLD analysis project Ga0181536, IMG submission 121105) | Peatland microbial communities from MTU Mesocosm Facility, Houghton, MI, USA - PEATcosm2014_Bin17_60_metaG | ecosystem: Environmental > Terrestrial > Soil > Wetlands > Peat | place...
GCTCCGCCAGTTTTACCGCATCCGTCTGGCCTTGGCTGAGGGCCTCCAGAATCCGGCGTCCGCTGACCCCCAGCAAATCGCTGATCACGCTGGACAACTTGATGCGGGCTTCCTCCAGCAGGCCTTCCACCTGGCTCTGCAGGCGCACCCGTTCGTGCACCAGTTGCAGCCGCCCGCGCGTCATCAGCCGCCAGGTCCGTTGTTCCGGCTCCGGCACGAGGCTCAGTCGCCACCGTCTCGATGCCCAGCCCCTGCAGCCAGTCGGCCAACGCCACCAAATCGGCGGTGAAGCACCCAAACTGTCGCACTGGTTTCGGGTCCATATGGGGCGGCAGCGCCACCCAGTGCTCGGTACTGCCTACATCTATACCGGCGGCCCTGGGATGCACCACCTGTAGTCCCAGCGTCCAATCCTGCGGCTTCAGCGGCGCACGGTTCTTCTGCTTCGACCGGGACTTCGATGTAGACTTCTTCGCTCTACTAGACTTCTGCGATGTAGACTTCTGTGTTTGGGCCATAGCGTTGTTCCTTTGCGGAGAATAGACGCGGCTCGGCCCGGTCGCGAATGGTTTGAAAGTCTTTCCAACGGGATCGAGCCGCCGGTTGGACACCGCCGGCCCGTCGCCAAACAGGTGATCGCCTGGTAACCGGAGCCATGCTGAAGCGCGGGCATAAAAGCGCCAAATGTGCGTCGGCCTTAACTGCCGAGTCGCGTCTCTAGGTATTTTCGCTCAACCTCGGTCCAGGTTTCTGATATTGGTGACGACCCGCAGGGTCGTTCGCGCTAAAGCGTGCGCCACGTGGCGGCCAAATACGCCATCCTGTAAAGCGCGCGCCACAGGCTGTGTTACCATCCGGTTTCAAACTGGAGCTTTTCTGTGAAGACCTACGAAGGCAAGGACATCCGGAACGCCGGCGTGGTGGGCCACGGCGATTCCGGCAAGACGACGCTCACCGCCGGGCTGCTCTTCACGGCCGGGGCCACCAGCAGGCTGTTGCGGGTGGATGAAGGCAACACCATCACGGACTTCGACGAGGAGGAGGTGCAGCGCAAGGTCACCATTTCCACCGCCATCGCCGTGGCCGAGTGGAAGAAGGCCAAGATCAACATCCTGGATACGCCGGGCTACAACATTTTTATTAACGACACGCGCGGCGCGCTGGTGGCGGCCGATGGCGCGCTGGTGGTGGTGGATGGGGTGGGCGGCGTCGAGGTGCAGACTGAAAAGGTCTGGAGCTATGCGAACGATTATAAGCTGCCGCGCGCCGTGGTCATCAACAAGCTCGACCGGGAGCGCTCGTCGTTCGAGCGCGCCCTGACGAGCGTCCAGGAAGCCTTCGGCCGAACCGCCATACCGGTCCAGATTCCCATCGGGGCCGAGCGCGATTTCAAGGGCGTCATCGATCTGATTCGCATGAAAGCCTACACCTACACGCCGGATGGGGACGGCAAGGGCAAGGAGAGCGACATCCCGGCGGACCTGGCGGACGCCGCGCAAGCCGCCCACGAGGCGCTGGTCGAACTGGTCGCCGAAGGCAACGACGCCCTCATGGAGGAGTTCTTCGAGAAAGGCACGCTGCCGCCGGAACACATCCTGGACGGCGTCCAGGCCGGCGCCAAGGAGATGCGCCTCTTCCCCGTGCTATGCTGCTCGGCGCTGCACAATATCGGCACGGACCTAATCCTCAACTTCGTGGTGGATAACCTGCCGGCGCCCACCGAGCGCGAAGTTGTCACGAAAACCAATGGCGAAGAAACCGCGCGCAAGATCGCCGATGCCGGGCCATGCTCGGCCTACGTGTTCAAGACCACGGCCGATCCGTTCGCGGGGCGCATCACGTATTTCAAGGTTTACTCGGGGGTGGTGAAGAACGACGCCAACCTTTACAACCAGAAGGGCACGGCGGAGCGGCTGGCGCATATCGGGGTGCCGGTGGGAAAGACCATCGTGCCGGTCACCGAACTGCACGCGGGGGATATCGGCGCGGTTGCCAAGCTGAAGGATACGCTCACCGGCGATACCCTGGCCGACAAGGGCGTGGCGTTCACCTATCCGCCGGTGCAGCTTCCGGAGCCGTCCATCGCTTTTGCCATCGAGGCCAAGTCGCGCCAGGATGAGGACCGCATGGGCAACGCGGTGCACCGCATCCTGGAAGAAGATCAATCGCTGCGTTTCTACCGCGATCCGCAGACCAAGGAGTTCCTGCTGGGCGGCAGCGGACAGCAGCATGTGGAAGTGGTCGCCAGCCGGCTGAAGAAGCGATACGGCGTGGAAGTGATCCTGAAAGCGCCGAAGATTCCGTATCGCGAGACGATACGGGGCCGCGCCGACGTGCAGGGCCGCCACAAGAAGCAAACCGGCGGGCACGGCCAGTTCGGCGATTGCTGGATCAAAATGGAGCCGCTGGCGCGCGGCGCCAAGTTCGAATTCGTCAACGAGATCTTCGGCGGCTCGATCCCCAAGAACTATATCCCGGCGGTGGAAAAGGGCATCCTGGAGGCGGCCGAGGGCGGGTTCCTGGCCGGATACCCGATGGTGGATTTCCGCGTAGTACTATACGACGGGTCGTACCATGATGTGGATTCCTCCGAACTGGCCTTCAAGCTGGCAGCGCGCAAAGCGTTCAAAAACGCCATGCAGGAGGCCAAGCCGGCGTTGCTCGAACCCATCATGAACGTGGAGATCCAGGCGCCGGTGGAGTACGCGGGCGACCTCATGGGCGACCTGAACAGCCGCCGCGGCCGCATCTCGGGCATGGACACCAAAGGTAACACTCAGTTTGTGCGCGCCCAAGTGCCCATGGCGGAAATGTTAAACTATCAGAATGACCTGACGTCCATGACGCAGGGGCGTGGCGCCTTTACCATGGAATTCGATCATTACGATTACGTTCCGGCCCTGCAGGCGGATAAAATTATAGCGGCTGCCAAGGCGGCCAAGACCGGAGAAGAGGAAGAAGAAGAGTAGGACAGGCCTCCTGGCCTGTCCCCCTGGCCGGTTCGTGTGTCGTTCGGACACAGATATACTTTTGGGATACCCGGTTGACCTCGACCGGGCAATGCGCTAGATTCTGGTATCATTTTAGTTACAGCATCCGCCGGCAGCTTGTAGCTGTTTGAATCCGTTCGAAGGATCGTTTTAGTGACCAATCGAACCAAGCGGTTTCTCTATATTTTCGGTTCCTCCGTGATCCTGGGCATTTCAGGCTGCGGCTATAACCAGCAGTCCAAGTTCCAAACAGCGTTCCTCCCCTCGACGCCGCGCCCGGCGGCGGTGGAGATCGCCGAGCCGCCGTCGCTGGAGCCGAATCCCTATCTGCGGGATGCACCCGCCACCTTGCTGCAGATGGTGCAGAGAGCGCCGGTGGCTCCATCGGAAGGCGACCTGCTGATGTTGCGGGCCGATCAGGCTTTCCAGCGCGGCAAGAAGGCCTACCAGGCCAGCGATACCGGGCAGGCGCGCCGGGAATTCGACACGGCCATCGACCTGATGCTGGAGGCTTCGGAAAACAATCCGTCGGACCGGCAGGCATTCGAAGCCCGGCTCGACGAGATGGTGGATTCCATCCATCGGCGCGATCTGGTGGGGCTGGGCGCGGGAGTGGATGCGGACGAAGCCGGATTCCAGAAGGCGCCGCTCGAAGACATCCTGCAGATGACCTTTCCGGTGGATCCCAAGCTGAAGGACAAAGTGAAGGAGCAGGTCCAGGCGACCGTTTCCCAGCTTCCGCTATCGGAAAACGACGCCGTGCTGGGCTACATCAATTATTTCTCTGGACGGGGGCGCAAGACTTTGATCGCCGGGCTGGAGCGGGCCGGGCGGTATCGCCCGCTAATCCAGCGCATCCTGCAGGAGGAGGGCATTCCGCAGGAGTTGATCCACCTGGCGCAGGCCGAATCGGGATTTTTCCCGCGGGCCATCTCGTACAAGGCGGCCGGCGGTATGTGGCAGTTCGTGGCGTGGCGCGGCCAGGAGTACGGGCTGATGCGCACCGCCTATACGGACGACCGCTTCGATCCTGAGAAGGCCACCCGCGCATCCGCCAGGCACCTGCACGATCTGTACAACATGTTCGGCGATTGGTACCTGGCGATGGCCGCCTACAATTGCGGCCCGAACGCGGTGGCGCGCGCGGTGGAGCGCACCGGATACGCGGATTTCTGGGAGCTGCGCAGCCGCCGCGTCCTGCCTGAGCAAACCACCAACTATGTGCCGATCATTCTGGCCATGACCATCATGACGAAGAACGCGGCGGAGTATGGGTTGCAGGGGGTGGTGCCGGATGCACCGCTGGAGTTCGACACCATCGAAGTGGCTGCGCCGACGCACCTGGGGTTGGTGGCGGATTTGACCGACGCGCCGATGGCGGAACTGCTGGATCTGAATCCCGCGCTGCTGAAGGGCGTGGCGCCGGCTGGTTACGTCTTGCATGTGCCCAAGGGAACGGGCAGCACGCTCTCGGCATCGCTGCAAATGATCCCCGGCGACCGGCGCGCCTCGTGGCGCATGCATAAGGTGGCGAGCGGGGATACCTTGGCCTCCATCGCCAGGCGCTACGGCATGGCGCCCGGCAGCATCGCCGCAGCCAATGGACTCAAGCAGGCGTCGCCCGTGGCCGGCGACCGGCTGCTGATTCCGGTGGCGTATCGGGCAACCGCGGCGCCGAAACGTGTGGTGGCTGCGCATCGGGCGAAAGGCCATCGGAAGCGTGCGACAGTTGTCACGCACATGGCATCCAACCGGGGTTCGCGAGTATCGCGCGGGGCGGGGGAATAGCGGGACCGGGCTGTGCCACGGCTGCAAGCCGGCTTCGGCCGGCTTCGGGCGCGCTTTGCGCGCCGGACGGCGAACTGAAGTTCGCCGCTGCGCGCTAAAGCTCAATGCCACATAGTTTTCCAGATCCGAGCACTCTGCATAACTTGGAGGGCGGCCAATCTTGGCCGCAGCCGCCTTTTAGGCGGCCAGAGCCGGCTGAAAGCCGGCTGCGGCCAGGATTGCCCGCCCTCCAAGTTATGCAGAATCGCATCTCGTGTGGAAAACTATGGGGCATTACGCTAAAGCGTGCCCCGCGCGGGCTGAAGCCCGCCCTCCATTAGTGCGGTGGAGTAGGCGCTGTGGGGGGCGGCGTGGTCCCCGGTGGCTTGGGATTCGGGTTCTTGTCGCAGCTCGGCCCCGCGCCGGTCGCACAAGGGATGCCGGTGCCAACGCCCGTGCCCGGCAACTGCCCGCGGTACACGATTTCGTACATGGCTTGCTCAGCCCTGCGCAGGACCTCGCGGAATATCGAATCCTTATCGACCACGGCCTGGGCCAGCGGCTGGTTGCGGAAGACGCGGATCGATTCGCCCTTGTTCAAGATACGCTCCGGGCCGGGCCGCAACAGGTGTTGCACGCCAACCTGCCCTTCCTCGACGCTGACCAGCGTGGTATCGTCCTCGTCCTCCACGGCTACATCGAAGACCGTGCCGCGCACCGAGATCACCGCGGTCGGCGTGCGCACGCGGTTGTAATTGGGCTGCCCACCCAGCTTCTGAATGTGGACTTTCACACGCCCGAGCAGGACATCCAGCAAGTCCGTCCAGGAGCCTGCATTTTCGCGGAAGACCACCCGCGCGTTGGGGAAAACTTCGAAGGTACTGCCATCGGAAACCTGAAAGACCGCGAAACCGTCTGGTCCGGTGATGACGATTTGCCGCGGCTGCACCCGATCGCCAACATTGAGCGCCCATGGGGCGTCGTCGCGCAGCACGGAAACCTGCCCATTCAGGGTGACGACCGTGGCCGCGCCGCTTTCGGCGTGGATCGGGACAAGGTAGATGCACGCCGCCGCCCACAGCAGCCAGCGTGCCGTCCCGTACAATCTACGCGAAAACATGAAACAACCTTCGTTCCATTGGCACCATCCTGCTGAATGGTGCGTTTTGAAACCTTAGTCTAGCACTAAAGATGCATGGCAACTCACGCGCCGAATAAAGTGTTTTACAAATTCCGTCGATTCAATCGTTAGTATAGGCGTGCGGCTCCGGATAGGTTAAAATAGGACTCGGCTGTGTGTCACAAAGGAACAGTTTCGCAGCGGCGTTATCTTTTGGGAGCGATATTGTCTGCGGGGGCGGCCGGCATTCTGGCGGGGCAGACCGCTCCGGTAGAGTGGCGCCGGGTGGGCAACCCATCCGTGGAGGTCGGGCTGGCTTCGCCGGCTACCGGACCGGTCGAGAGCGTCTGGTATTCGCCGGACGGCGCAAAGCTGTATGCCCGGACGCGCACCGGACGCCTATTCGAAACCATTGATTTCGAAAGCTGGACACCTGCCCCGGGAGCTTCCGAACCGGCCGATCCGCCGCCGCCCGCCGTGGATCGCATGCCCGAGCCTGGCGCGACGCTGGCAATTCCCGCCGCCGCTCCGGGGCGCATCTACGCCCTCGGGACACAACTCTACCGCTCCGACGATGGCGGCCGCTCCTGGGCGAATCTGACGGCTTTCCACAACCAATCGATTATTGGCCCGGCCCAGCATAGTGTGGCGGTCTCTCCAGGCGATGCGGACCAACTGGCGGTGGCCAACGACTTCGGCGTCTGGCGCTCGATGGATGGGGGCTTGTCGTGGTCGGGATTGAATCTGCGTTTACCCAACCTGCCGGCCAGCCGTATTCTGGCCACTCCCGGAGGTATGCATGGTACTCGCATTCTCGTGCGGGGACTGGGCGCGATGGAGTTGCCCCCCGGCGCGGAAGCCTGGCAACCAACTTCCGATGCGCAGATTCAGGCCGAAGACGCGGCGCAAGAAGACGCTTTGCGCCGTGCATCGCAGGCGCTGGGAACACGGATCACCGCCGTGGCTTTGTCTGGCCAGACCCTTTACGCGGGCGCGGCGGATGGCCGCATCTGGGTGTCGTTGGACGCGGGCGGAAGCTGGACCGCTTCGCCGCGGTCTGGCGCGAAAGGGCCTGTCGAGCGATTTTTTGCCGATCCCGCCGAGCCGCGGGTGGCTCTGGCGGCGGTGGGCGGCGCCGGCGCCCACATATTGCGCACCACCAACGGCGGCGCATTCTGGGACGATCTGACTTCGAACTTGGCCGAAGCTCCGGCCCACGGTGTGACCGCCGAGCGAAGCGCGGGTGTGGTCTACGCCGCCACCGATCAAGGCGTCTTCTTTGCCGCCGCCGACCTGGAGAATGCCGACCCGGCCGCAGTGACCTGGATACCGATCTCCAAGGGACTTCCGGCGGCTCCGGCGACCGACGTGAAACTGGATGCCAACGGCTATCAACTTTATGCCGCTTTGGATGGCTATGGAATATACGCCACGGCTGCCCCGCACCGCTTGCGCGCTCTGCGCCTGGTGAACGCAGCGGACTTCAGCACGCGCGCCGCCGCGCCGGGATCGCTGATCAGCGTGGTCGGCGGGCGAGTCAATGCGGCCACTGCCGGCACACTCAGCTTTCCGGTGCTGGCCGCTTCCGAAACGGAGTCGCAGATTCAGGTGCCGTTTGAAGCCTCGGCCGCCAATTTCTCGCTGGCCCTGGCGACCGGTACGGGACGCTTCACGCTGGGATTGCCGGTGCAATCCGTGTCACCGGCTATTTTCGTGAACCGCGACGGCTCGCCGATGGTCCTGGATGGAGATAGCGGTTTCATGCTGGATGCCCGCAACGCCGCGCATTCCGGCACTCGCCTGCAGATCCTGGCGACGGGACTGGGCAGAGTGCGGCCGGACTGGCCCACGGGGATGGCCGCGCCGCTGGAGAATCCACCGGTGGTGGCCGCCACAGTCAAAGCCTATTTGGACCGCGTCCCGGTGCCGGTTACTCGCGCCGCGCTGGCGCCGGGTTACATCGGGTTCTATCTGATTGAGGTGCAATTGCCGGCGCTCGTCAATGCGGGGCCGGCGGAGTTGTACATCGCCGCGGAAGGGCAGGAGAGCAATCGAGTGCAGGTGGTTCTGGAACCGTAGCGGGCGGAGCGGCCAAGACCGCTTCCTGACGGTCGCGGCTCGGTAACGGTTCCCCAAAATTAAAAAGGGCCCCACAACAGGGGGCCCCTGGTCCGCAGAAATTTGGTGCAAATCTGGAATCTAGACTCTGGCCACGTTCTCGGCCTGCAGTCCCTTGGGCCCCTGCTTCACCTCGAACTCTACCTCCGCGCCTTCATCCAGGGAACGGTAGCCGTTTGCCTGGATAGCCGAAAAGTGTACGAACACGTCATCGCCGCTGCTTCGCTGGATGAAACCATAGCCTTTGGCGGCGTTAAACCATTTCACGATGCCTTTTTCTCTCACTACTTCTTCTCCTGATTCATTTGTTCGCCCTGGCTCCAAGACGAGCTCCAAAAAAAGAAAAAGCTACGAGCCAATGCTCGTAGCTATCTGGACTTTCGGTGGCGCGGGACAAACAACCATTTCGAAACTTTGCACTTGGAATTATCGCAGATGGCAATCCTGCGGTCAAGCCCAATGCATCCGTCCGCCGAAGTACCGTTACGCTCATTTTGCGCCGGAACGACTCCCAAAGGAGGCATGCTGTGGGAGACGGTACAAATTCCGTAGAGGGGGTGCAGCAGACTGTCGCTACGACTCCAGGAACACAGTACACTTTGTCATTCTGGGTCGGAAATATTTACGATCCAAACGGCATTTTCGGAACGACGAGCACCGTTAACGTGTTGCTCGGCGGCATCAGCGGCACGTTGCTCGACACTGCGACCAACAGCAGCACTATCACCGGCACGCAGACCTGGGAGCAATTCACCACCTCGTTCACGGCGACCGGGACGTCGACGACGCTCGACTTCATGAATGGAGATCCTCCCGGTGACAACTCGAACGGCCTCGATAACGTCGTCCTGACGGTAGCCGGGCAGGCTGGAGTGCCGGAGCCGGGCACGCTGTCGCTCCTTGGCGCCGGGATCATCGCTGTGGGCTTGTTCGGCCGTCGCAAAGCCGTCCGATCGCGGGCGCCGCTGGTTTGATCCGGCAACCAAGCCGTCCCGTCATTCTCCCGGTCCGGCAAGCTAAAAGGGCTGCGCCCATGGGGTGCGCCCTTGATATCCCTGCGGGATACATCGCCGGCTGAAAGCGGGCCGACGGCGAACTGATGTTCGGGCCCAGAGGCACCCCCACTTTCCAGAGAACCACTGCGCAAGTCACTGATCTAGCGGGACTAACGTCCCGCAGGGCGAACTGAAGTTCGCCCCTGCACGCTAAAGCGTGCGCCACGTGGCGGCCCAAGCTCAAGATATCCCTGCGGGACATGCTTGCGCGCGTGAATCAGCCCGAGCAGAAATCCGCCTCGAGCCCATGCGCCTAATCGTGATATAAAAAGCTTCCGGAGGAACCAGATGCACGACCAGGGGATATGCCCCTAACCGGCAGCGAGGCAGAAATCCTGGAAACCATCCGCCGCCGGGCGCACCTGCCCGTGGGACGCGGCCTGGCGCTGGGTATCGGCGACGATTGCGCTATTTACCGCCCGCGGGGCGCACGGGAAGACCTCCTTTTCACCACCGATCTGCTGGTGGAAGACGTGCATTTCCGCCACGACACGCATCCTCCCCAAGCGTTGGGCCACAAGGCGCTGGCGCGCGGATTGAGCGATATCGCCGCTATGGGAGGCGTGCCACGCTTTTGCCTGCTCTCGCTCGCGGCCGGCCGGCGCGCGGACCGGCGCTGGATCGATCGCTTCTTTGACGGATTGCTGCGCCTGGCGCGCTCGAGCGGCGCGCCGCTGGCGGGCGGCGATCTCGCGCGCGCGGCCAAAACTGCGTGCGATATTGTGGTCTGCGGAACGGTCCCGCGGGGCACCGCATTACGGCGCGATGGCGCCCGCGCTGGCCATGCGATTTACGTCTCGGGGCGCCTGGGCGGGTCGGCGCTCGGTCTCGAGAGGAGAACGGGCAAAGCTTGGGCCCGGCATCTGCGCCCGCAGCCCAGACTCGCACTGGGCGTCTTTCTGCGGGAGCGCATCGGCGCCTCCGCCGCTATGGATTTGAGCGACGGCATTTCGCTGGACTTAAGCCGCATGGCGCTAGCTTCCGGCCTGGAGGCGGCCATCGAGCCGCCGCCCCGATTTCCAGGCGCGAGCCCGGAGCAGGCTCTTCACGGCGGCGAAGATTACGAGCTGTTGTTCACCGTGCCGCCGCGCGTTAGGGTGCCGGCGCGTTTCGGAAACATTCCGCTGACCCGCATCGGCGTCATGCGCCGGGGCCGGCCGGGCGTGGTATATCTGTCCGGCAAACCGCTCGCGGCGCTGGGCTACGACCACTTCCGAGGTTCGCGATGAGCGTTCCCGATCCGGCTCCCGATGCCGCTCCCATAATGGAGTTGATCGACGCCTTCCGCCGCTCGAAGACCATGTTCGCGGCCGTCTCGCTGGGCGTGTTCGAGGCGCTCGACGAAGGCCCCGCGGACGCCTCCAGTCTGGCTGCGCGCCTGCTGGGGGCGGGTGCCGGCGCGGGCGCGCTCGAACGCCTGCTGGATGCCTGCGTGGGAATGGGGCTGCTCGACAAGCGGGATGGCGCTTACGCCAACCAGCCTGTCGCCGAGACTTACCTGTGCGACCGCAGCCCGCTCTCGCTGACCGGTTACGTGCTCTATTCCAATGAGGCGCTCTTCCCCATGTGGGCGCACCTGGAGGATGCCGTTCGCGAAGGCACGCATCGCTGGACGCAAACCTTCGGCTGGCATGGATCTCTGTTCGACCACTTCTTCAAGACCGATGCGCGCCGGCGCAGTTTTCTGCGCGGGATGCATGGCTTTGGACAGTTGAGTTCGCCGGCGGTGGTGGCGGCTTTCGATCTTTCCCGGTTCCGGCGCCTGGCGGACCTGGGCGGCGCGACGGGACATCTGGCCATCGCCGCCTGCGAACGGTATCCGCGACTGCGCGCCGTGGTCTTCGACCTTCCCGTCGTAATCGGGATGGCGCGGGATTACGTGGCCGCGTCGGCCGCGCGGGACCGTATTGAGCCGATCGCCGGAGATTTCTTCCGCGACGATCTGCCACGGGCCGATCTGTATGCTCTCGGCCGCATCCTGCACGATTGGCCGGAGGACCGGATTCGGCTGTTGCTGTCGAAGATTTGCGAAGCGCTGCCGGAGGGAGGCGCGCTGCTGGTCGCCGAGAAGTTGCTGGACGAGGACAAATCGGGACCTACGCCCGTGCACATGCAATCGCTCAACATGCTAATCTGCACAGAGGGCCGGGAGCGGACGCTGACCGAATATCGAGCGCTACTGCGCGAGGCTGGCTTCGCCTCGGTGGAGGGCCGCCGCACGGGCGTGCTGGTGGATGCGGTGCTGGCCACCAAGGCAAGCTAGTCAAGGGCTTCGCCCTTGGTATCCCTGGTGGTGTCTGGAGGCGTTCATCGCACAAACTTCCAGGTAGTGACCTTGGAGGATAACGATGAACGCCTTTTACCAACACCACCACGA
>Ga0181536_10006754_pt1 | contig 11426 bp, 9 predicted proteins | sample PEATcosm2014_Bin_41_FD_121105 | JGI IMG/M metagenome (GOLD analysis project Ga0181536, IMG submission 121105) | Peatland microbial communities from MTU Mesocosm Facility, Houghton, MI, USA - PEATcosm2014_Bin17_60_metaG | ecosystem: Environmental > Terrestrial > Soil > Wetlands > Peat | place...
TGTGGGCATGGCTTGTGATGTTCGGTCGTGAATGATAAAGGACGTTGTCATCTGTACGCGGAGTTCGCGGAAACGCCAGCTGCGCCTCCGGGCGGATCGTCGGCCACTCGTAAAATGGCTGACGCCAAATGGCGTTCGAGTCCACCAGAGAGACACTCCAGTCCGTACATCGGCGGTAATCTTGCGTAATGCGACCCCTTCGGTATTCCATCAACGTCACACTGGACGGGTGCTGCGATCATCGTGCAATACCCGCGGACGAAGACTTACATCGTCACGCGATCGAGAACCTTGACCAGGCCGATGCCCTCCTCTTTGGCCGGGTGACTTACGAAATGATGGAGGCAGCGTTTCGGCCGCCGGCGGGGACGGGAGCGAGGCCTGAGTGGATGGAATCCCTCGCCCGGAAGATCGGCGCGGCAAAGAAGTACGTCGTGTCGAGCACCCTCGACCGGGTCGATTGGAACGCGGAGCTCGTGCGCGGGGATCTGGCGAAAGCCGTTCAGCAGCTCAAGCGAGAGTCGGGTAAGGGGCTGTTCATGGGAGGCGTGAAGCTCCCGCTGGCGCTGGCGGAGCTGGGATTGATCGATGAGTACGAGTTCGTGGTGCAGCCCAGGCTAGCGGGCCACGGGCCGACGTTGTTCGCCGGGCTATCGAAGCATCTCGACTTGAGGCTCGTGAGTCGGCTGGAGTTCGGCTCGGGGGCGGTGGCGATGCGGTATGAGCCGACAAGGTAGCCATTGGATTTTCGCTGTCGCCGCAAGAAGCTAACAAAACGGCATTCCGTTTCCACCGTTCACGCGATTTTTCGACAAAATTTCGCTGCAAACAACCAACCTATGCCCAACCACACCAACTCCCGCCCGCTGCGGGTGCAACATAGACCTGAAATGAGTTCCGCACTCTGTTATCTCCCGCTCCGCGCCAACCCATCAACCGCCGCCGTCCTGCGTTCGCGCCCCTCCGTGCTCGCCACACGCTCCAAATCGGCCTCGAAGGAGGCGCTTTCAAAAAATGTTTTTGCGAAACGATCCCAGCAACTTGCTCAAGACAAAGAGAGGCCATTCGATAAACCGACTATTTTCGGAAGAACCCAACCTCGGGCAACTACCGACCCCGCCCCGCGCTTCCACGACGCGGTCGCACCAGCGCCCTGGTGCTTTTCAAGCCCCATCAGGTTCCGTGCGCTGTATCGCGGAGAGCCTTTGTTGCAAATCCCCTACGAAGCGCATTCCCCGACATCCTATCCGCAGACCGGAGACTGAAGTCTCCTGTTTTTGTTAATATAAGAGCAGCTTAGGCGCTATACGCGTGCGCTTTTCTTCTGTCGAACACCGCCCCGAGCCGACCCAGCCGCAGAAGATCCAACTGCGCGACGATGCCAGTTTTGCGTCCAATAAAATCGCCGCGTTTCAATACACTGCGGTGGCGATTTTCCTCTTTCTGATAACCGGCTTCTGGGAGTTGCAGATCAAGAGTCCGGAGATCTACAACGAGCGCGCGGAACGGAACCGCATCAAATCTCTGCCCGTCGTAGCGCCTCGCGGCAAGATCCTCGACCGCGACGGCCGCGTGATCGTCGACAACCATTCGAGCTGGAGTCTGATTCTCTCGCGGGAAAATCTGCACACCGAGCACCTGCGCGAGATCGCCGACGGCCTGCACCTCGACTACGACGATCTGATGCAGAAGGTGGCGCGTTACAGGAAACGGCCGAAGTACGAACCGATCATCATCAAAGAAGAGCTGACCCCGGCCGATCTGGCCTTCGTCGAGTCCCACCGCGACCCTGAAACCTTCCCCGAGATGGAAACGATCCTGTCGCAGCGCAGGCTCTATCCGCAGAACGGCGTGCTCGCGCATGTCATCGGGTACACCGGTGAAATCAGCGAATCGGAACTCGACGAGCCCGATTTCGCGAAATACAATCAGGGGCAAATCATCGGCAAGACGGGCATTGAGAAGGAATACAACGACATTCTCATGGGCGTCGATGGCGAGCGCCAGTCGGTGGTGGATAACCGCGGGCGCGAGCGCGAGGTGCTGGGCATTAAGGAAGCCAAGCCGGGCAAAAATCTTCAGCTCACGATCGATCTCGATCTGCAGGCGGTTGCCGAACTGGCTTTACAGGGACACAAAGGAGCGGTGGTTGCCCTCAATCCGCAGAACGGCGAGGTGCTCGCAATGGCGTCGCAGCCCACCTTCGATCCGAATAAGTTTGCGGTTCGAATCAAAGGGTCGGACTGGAAGGAAATAACGAGCGACCCGGGAAATCCATTACTGAATCGCGCCATTCAGGCGCAGTGGGCTCCGGGCTCGACGTTCAAGCCGATTGTCGGACTCGCGGGCCTCGAAAGCGGCAGCATCGATGAAGATACAGTATTCCACTGCGCAGGTGGCGCCAGTTTTTACGGACACTTCTACAAGTGCCTTGAAGTGCATGGAGCCGTGACACTGCATAAGGGAATTGTGGCATCGTGCGATGCGTATTTTTATGGCGTGGGAAACAAGACCGGCATCGACAATATAGCCTTTTACGCACATCAGGTCGGCTATGGAGCCAAATCCGGCATCGATTTGCCGAACGAGGCCGCCGGGGTTGTACCCTCACCCGAATGGCAAATGCGCAACTACCGCCAGAAATGGTACCTCGGCCAGACGATCTCGGTTTCGATCGGGCAGGGGGCTACTACCGTCACCCCGCTGCAAATGGCGCGGGCCATCGGCGGCATCGCGATGGGCGGGGTTTGGCACACGCCACATCTTTTGTCGTCGGCCACCGGGAAGGAGAAACCGCACGAATGGGCGCTCAACCCCGACAACGTAAAGCGGATCGTATACGGAATGTATGGCGTTGTGAACGAAGGCGGCACGGGAGTCCGAGCGAGGATTCCGAACATCGACGTTTGCGGAAAAACCGGCACTGCGCAGGTGGCATCTGCCGAGTATGAGAAAAGTCACAGAGACCTGAAGGACAATTCGTGGTTTGTCGGTTATGCTCCCTGCTACAACCCCGAGATCGTCGTTTCAGTGCTTTGGGAAAACTCGGGAGTCCAGGGGGCAATGGATGCGCCCACTGCGCGTGACGTGATGAAGGCATACTTCGACAAGAAGGTGCGTATCGCGGAAGCGGCGGCGGAAGCCGAGCGGCAGAAGCACAACCCCGCCAGCGCGATCGTGTCCGCACTGAGCCCGGCTCACGACTGACCATGTTCCAGTTCATCGGCATCAAAGATTTCGACTGGACGATGTTCTTCATCGTCATGGTTATCTGCGGACTCGGCGTGCTGCAGATCTTCAGCGCCACGCTTGACACGGTTTTCGCGGATTCCTGGTGGAAACAGATCTTCTTCATCGCCGCCGGACTGGTGCTGATGTGGCTCGCGACCGTGATCGATTACCATGCGCTGATGGCGCAGATTTACCCGCTCTATATCGCCTCGGTCACGCTGCTCGTGGTGGTGCTCTTAGTCGGCAAGCGGGTGTTCGGTTCGACGCGCTGGATTCCGCTGCCGGCCGGCATTCACCTGCAGGTTTCCGAATTGGCCAAAATCGCCATTATTCTTCTGGTCGCGCGATTCCTGACCGAATTGCGCAGCGACGTTCTGGAACTGCGCGATTTGCTGAAGCTGGCGGGAATCATTCTGCTGCCCATGGCGCTGATTGCCAAGGAGCCCGATCTGGGTACGGCGCTGACTTATCTTCCGATTCTCGGCGTCGGAATCTTCCTCGCCGGGATGCGGTGGAAGTACTGGCTCACAATCGCAATTATTCTGCTGGTCGTCGTGCCCGTCGGGTATGCCTCGCTGCACGCGTACCAGAAGGCCCGCATCGTGAGCTTTCTCGATCCGGAGCGCGATCCGCAGGGAACCGGCTACCAGTTGATCCAGTCGAAGATCGCGGTGGGGGCGGGCGGAACGTGGGGCAAGGGCGTGACGAAGGGGAGCCAGACGCAGTTGCGGTTTCTTCCGGTTCCGCACACGGATTTCATTTTCTCCGCCTTCGCCGAGGAACACGGGTTCATCGGCGTGATGCTGGCCCTCGTGCTTTATTTCGTTTTGCTGATGCAGATCGTGCAAAATGGCCAGACGGCGCCGGACCGTGCCGGAATGTACGTTTGTATGGGTGTCGGAGCGTTGCTTTTATTTCATATACTGGTAAACGTTGGAATGGTAGTGGGACGCATGCCGGTGACCGGCATACCGCTGCCGCTGATGAGCTATGGGGGATCGAGCATCTGGTCCACTTTCCTGATGCTAGGGCTCGTCAATAGCGTGCGCATTAGAAGATTTGTCAATTAGTACCGATCTGTTGAGTTGAATAGAACGGATGCGAGGAAAAGTTTCCGGAGTCCGTTGGTTTGGTGAAGTTACCGGTTTTTTAAAAATTTGAAGTTGGGAGCCATGGAGATGCTGGCTGGAGCTTTGTTGCTCCGGGCATCCCGAACATGAGCGGTTTCCCATGGCCGATGCTGGGTGTCCGGCGCCGAAAGCGCAGAGAGTTGTTCTCCACCCTCCGGTTGGCGTGAGTTTTTAAGTTTTCGGTCGTCGAAGGCCGAGTTGCATCCGTTGCGGCGCAGACGATCCTTACGCATGGCGAAGCAATTCTTTTCGGGTCCAGAATCTCTCCGGTCCGAGCTCTTCAGGGAGCCCAACTGGGAGATAAGACATGTCGAAAGAGCTTATCGTCTCTTCGGGACGCCACGAAACGAAGGTGGCGATTCTGGATGACGACCAGGTCGTGGAACTGTTCCACGAACGGGAAAAAGAATACTCCTTAGCCGGAAGTATCCACAAAGGCCGCGTCACGCGCGTATTGCCCGGAATGCAGTCCGCATTCGTCGATATCGGGCTCGACCGCGACGCTTTTCTCTACGTCTCCGATTTCTTCGAGGACGGCGAAGAGTACGACGCCGTCGTCAGCACCGTCGAGGAGAAAGTCCTCAAGATGGACAAGGGCGGCGGGGGCGACCGGGGCGGGGGCGACCGGGGCGGTGACAGGGGAGTCGACCGGGGCGAAAGGCCCGACCTGCCGCGGCCAGGCGCCGAGGGCGAAGTGCCGGTGGCCGAACCGGCTGCAGAGGCTTCCGCCGCTGCGCCCGCTCCCGTTACCGCGCGCCTGGAAGAAGCTCGGCGCGAAGAGGGTCGTGCCGAACGTGGCCCTGACCGTGGCGGAGATCGCGGTGGAGACAGGGGTGGAGACCGCGGGGGACGCGGTCGCCGTGGACGCCGGCGCCGGGGAGGCCGGCCCGGCGGACTGCCGGAATCGAAATTCTTCTCGCCGCGTAACGAGGCGCCGCAGACAGAGGCGGCACCGGAAGCCGAGCCCGAAGTTACGAGCCCAGACCGCCCGGTCGAGCGTGTCGCAAAGCGGAGTGCGGATTTGATGGTTCTTCCCGGCGAATCGCTGGCAAAATACTCGCCCGGCGATGCGGACGCGATCGACGCTGTCGAAGAAGAAGAAATCGAAGTCGCGGAACCGGTCGTGGTGGCCGCGGAGGAGAGCAGAGTCGAAGCTCCGTTGCCCGTCGAGCATCCGCTGGCCGGCTTTGGCGACATCTCTTCGTGGGTCGCCGACGAGCCGGTCGCGGGCGAGAAGAAAGACGCGGTCGTTGAAGAAAAAGCGGGAGTGGAAGCCGGCGCTGAGCGGGAAGTCGTGTACGCCGAGGATTTGGGTTCCGAGGGCAAAGGCGAAGGGCTGAGCGCCACTGAAGTCGCCGAGGCCGAGGTAGCCGGAGACGTCCGCGCTGCCGAGGAAGGCATCGCCGCCGAGGAAGAAGGCCCGGAACCGGCCCGCATCCCGACCAGTCTCACGGCTACGCTGCGCGAACAGGGGCATCGTTATCCTCACCGGCTTTCGCGCCGCATGAGGCGCAAGGGCCGCGGCGGCCCGCCTGCAGAAGGCAGCGAAAATACCGGCGAAAAGAACGGTGAAAAAGCTGCGCCGCAAACCGAAGACAAGACCGTCAGCCAGCCGCGCGAAGACCGGCGGCCGGAACGGCAGCAACAGGAGCGCCCGGAGCCGCGTGCAGCCAAAGAGCGTCCCGAACGCGACCGCCCGCCGCTCCCTTCCATCTCCGACCTTCTCAAAGAAGGACAGGAAATCATCGTTCAGATCGCCAAGGAGCCGCTCGGGCAGAAGGGCGCGCGCATCACTTCGCACATCGCGCTGCCGGGACGGTTTGTCGTCTATATGCCGACTGTCGAGCACGTCGGCGTTTCGCGCAAGATTCCTTCCGACGAAGAACGCCAGCGGCTGAAGCGCGTTCTGCAGACGCACCGGCAGGGAATTCCCGGCGGCTTCATCTGCCGCACGGCAGCCGAGAACAAGAGCGAAGAAGAGCTGAAGAGCGATATGCACTTCCTCTACAACCTCTGGCTGGATATGCGCCAGAAGGCGGAGAAAAAGCCCGCTCCGGCGCTGCTGCATCACGATCTCGATCTCGTGCAGCGCGTGCTGCGCGACCAGCTTACGACCTCGTTCAAAACGGTCTGGGTGGATAACGAAGAGCTGTACGAGAGCATTCTGAGCTTCGTCGAACGATTCCAGCCGGCGCTGATGGGCCGCGTGAAGCTGTACACGCGGTCGAATCCGATTTTCGACGAGTTCGGCATCACGGCCGAAATCGAGAAGGCGCTGCGGCCGAAGGTGTGGCTGAAATCGGGCGGCTTCATCGTCATCAACCAGACCGAGGCCCTGGTGGCGATCGACATCAATACCGGCAAGTACGTCGGCAAGTCGAATCGTCTCGAAGACACCATCGTCAAGATCAACACGGACGCCGTGAAGGAGATTGTGCGGCAAGTCCGCCTGCGCGATCTGGGCGGCATCATCGTGGTGGACTTCATCGACATGGACGAGCGCAAGAACCGCCAGAAGGTGATGCTGGCGCTCGAGGACGCGATGCGGGCCGACCGCGCGCCCTACAAAATTCTCCAGTTCAACGATTTCGGGCTGGTCGCGATTACACGCAAGCGCGTGAAACAGTCGCTGGAGCGGACGTTATGCTCGCCCTGCGTGTATTGCGAGGGCGCCGGCTACATCAAGAGCGTGGGGACGGTGATCGGCGAGATTCTGACGGAGGCGCAGCGCATGCAGAAGGCGCTCGAAGTGGAGCAGGGCAACGTTATGCTGCGCGTCAATCCGGAAGTGGCGAAGGTGCTGAAGAGCAATCAGAACCAGTACATGCAGGAGATCGAAGAGATTCTCAAGCGCACTGTGATTGTGAAGAGCGATCCGCTGCTGCACCAGACGAAGTTCGATCTGGCATAGGGCTGATCGTCTGAGCTCGGGGTTGCGGACAGTTCCCGCTGGTCGTCTGAAACAGCTCGGATTCGGTGCTCTCAGTTTCAGGATTGACATCCGGGACACAAAGCCTCGCGCGCGTCAGGCATCCAGTTAGCGCGTGATACGGCCAAGTGCCGCGCGAGCCCACGCCGACTATAGACGATAACATCCTTGTGTAATAAGACAGGTAGCGGGGAAATGGTTCTGCGACCCAGCGGCTCGGACCGTCCGACTCCAGCGCGGGAGGACTTCGGCATTCGACGTGCGTGAAGCGAATGTGATGCCTATGAGAGCGTTCCTTTGTCTGGTGCTGCTGAGCGTGACCCCAACCCCAACCTTCGCGATCGCGGGCCAATTCACCACCGTAATCGGCGGTACGTATCCGGTCGCCGTCTCTGCCATCGCCACAGATTCCGTCGGCAATACTTATGTAGTGGGCAGCACCCAACTCCCTGGTACTCCGAGCTTCGTTAATTCCTCCATCAGCGCGCAAGCTCACGTCTTCGTCACCAAGCTGGACCCCAGCGGCAACGTGTTATTCACCGACACCTTTGCCGGCCAGGGCCTCGACACAGGAACAGCCATTGCCGTCGACCCGTCGGGCAACATCTACATCGCGGGGACTACAACCTCGCCCGATTTTCCAATGAGCCACCCTCTGCAAACGCAGATCTTCCCGGTCGGCACCGTGAATGGAGTGGCCGCAGGAAGCGGATTCATCACGAAGCTCAGCAACGACGGCGCCACCGTCCTTTATTCCACTTTTTTCGGCGGCACGCTGGGTCAGAGCGCAATCACCTCACTGGCCACCGACGCGAACGGCGTTCTTTATGTGACCGGCTACACGCAAGCCTCCGACTTCCCGCACACCCCTGGAATGCCATTCGGCACAATACTTCAAAGCCCCGCGACGCCCGGCGCGATCATCGCGTCGATCTCCGCACCCGGCGACAAAATTCTATACTCCGGCGTGATCGCGATGGTGACGCCTTGCAGCAGTTCCTGTATCAGTAACGGGTACGAATGGGAAGGCGTCGGGATTGCTGTCGACGCGGCGGGAAACGCTTACGTCGCCGGCAACGACGCCAGCTTCGCCAATCTTCCAACCACGGCGGGCGTGCTCTCGCCCAACGGTATCGGCGCATTTTTCGCCAGGGTCAATGCCGGTGGCACGGGGCTGGGCTATCTCACCTACATTGGCTCGGGAAACGTCGGAGGGCCGCCGTTCGGCTCTGCCGACAACATCGTATATGCGATCGCGGTAGACTCGGTTGGGAATGCGTATCTGGCTGGGCGGACTAACGATCCGAACTTCCCAGTGACTTCCGGCTCCTATCAGCCCGTCTCCCTGTTTCCGAACCAGCTGAACGGATTTCTCGCCAAGCTCAATCCCGCCGGCAGCGCGATGGTGTGGGCGACCTATTTCGGCGAAGCGGGTTTGCAGTCGTCGATTGCGATCGATGCAGGCGGAGATGTTTGGGTCACAAGCACAGACACTGCCCCATTCCTGACGTTCCCCAACGCCAACGGATGGACTACGGGCCCCGAGTATCTGGCTGAGTTGAATGCCGCGGGCTCTAACCTGATTTACTCAGCGCTGTATCCCAGCGGCACCATAGCGCAGTCGGTGGCTTTAGATCCCTCCGGCCTGGTGCATGTCGCGGGATCGGCCGGATTCATTTCCGCCATCGCGCCAACCGCGGCGCCCATGATGAAAATCTTCGCTTTTGAAAACGCAGCCAGCGCCCCCGGCGGCACAGCGCGCGTCTCACCGGCAGAGGTGATCGCGATTTACGGCCCCGGCATCGGCCCCGCGACCGCGGTATCGGCGACGCCCGCCAACGGCTTCTATCCAACCACGCTCGGCGGCGTGCAAGTCAGCGTCAACGGCGTCAACATTCCTTTGCTGTACGTTTCCGCCAACCAGATCAATGCGGTGGTACCAATGAACCTTGCGAGCAATGCCGCCGCCACCTTCCAGGTGACCAATGGAACCGCCGTCAGCCCTGCGTATCCGGCGTGGATCGTCGCCACCTCGCCCGAAGCGTTCACGCCGGTAATCAATCAGGACGGCACCCTGAACTCCCAATCCAATCCCGCGCCAGGCGGCTCTGTCGTGAAGCTCTATGCGACCGGCTGGCAATCGAATTTCGCTCCGCTGGCCGACGGCCAGGTGGCAACGGCGATGCAGGACACCTGCCTGGGGACTTGCACGGCGGATGCTTCGTCGGGAACAATCGTATGCAATCCATTTGAGGGATGCCCGCTACCGATCACTCTCCCCGCCACGGCATTGTATGGAGGCGCCGGGCCTGGGTTTATCGCCGGAGTCACTCAATTCAATGTCCAACTCGGCACAGCCACGACCCCTCCCTCGACGGGCACCGCTGCATACAGCGTTTCGGTGGGGACTTCCAGCAACCTCGTTTCTCAGACAGTCTGGATCACGCCTTGAGCGTGGTCCTCCTGTTGTTGGGAATCCAAGGTCCTGGAAATTGTGGAGGCGATTGACCTCTTCAACAGGGGAAGGTCGCGCACAACAACTTCCCAGACAGCTTCAAGATCGATGCCAAAATACTGATGGGCGAGCACATTCCGAAAGCTCACGACATCGGACCAGACTTCATCCGGATGAGCGTTACGAAAGTCTTCAGACAGCCCGCGGCAGGCTTCGCCCATGATTTCGAGGTGATGAAGAATCCACATCTCAATCAATTCGCTCTCGTCGAACGCGGCCCGTCCGCGCGACGAATACTTTTCAATTTGCCCGATCGCTTCGAGTATGTCCGCGAGACGCGGCCAGTCGTCTCTCATAGAGGCAGGGCGTCGCGAAGAACGGTTTCCCGGACGCGGTCCCGCAATCCCCGGGAGGAAACCACGTCTACTCTCACAGTCAGCAGCTGCTCGAGTTTGCGCTGCAGCCTGGCGAGATCGAGAAGACTGCGGCCCGGCTCGAGATCGACCAAAAGATCGACGTCGCTTCGCGAATCGGTTTCACCCCTCGCCACTGAGCCAAAGACGCGGATGTTGCGGGCTCCGCAGTCGGCGGCGAGCCGCATAATCTTCTCCCTGTTGGTGGAGCGAAGTTCCTCCAAGGTCATGGCTCTTCTATTGTCGCTCGCAGAGGACCGCTCTGCCTCGACGATTTCGGGCTGGCAGCGATTACGCGCAAATGCGTCAGCAATCAGAACGATCCCGCCGGAAGGCGACGCCGTCCACCGCGTGAAAGTCCTCGGGCGTGGACCAATCGTCGCCGTTCTGTTCGGAATCCGGCTGTTTGCGGCAGGCCAGGCATATGGCGCGGTAGTCGGCTCGCAAGATCGCCTTGCGAGTTGCCTGACGTTTTCCCCGCGCCGCTGTACGGTTCAGACCGGCCAACTTTTGTTCGTTCAAATGGATCGGCTTCCTATATACCGATTATCATTCGCAAACCCAGTCAGTGGGTATTATGAGACGAAACGCAAGTGAAGTCGCGAATACTTATGGAACTCAACGCTAACGCACTGCGCACTCATCTGGACTATTCGGCCTGGGCTTCCGCAAGGCTGGTGGCCGCGGCCAGCGCTCTCGCGCCCGAAGAGCTGACACGGGATTTCGGCACCGCCGACCACAGCGTGCTCGGCACCCTGGTCCACGTCTATGCGGCCGACCGCATCTGGCTCAGCCGGATTCGCGGCAATCCGCCGGCGCGCTTCATCGATCCCGCGAAAGACATGCGTCTCGATGTTCTGCAGGATGACTGGCCGAAGTTACTCGAAGAATGGCAAAACTGGGCCGCCGGACTAACGGACGAATCTCTCGGCGCCAGCTTGCGGTACAAGACATGAAGGGAAACGCGTACGAAACTCCTGTCTGGCAGATCGTATTGCATGTGGTGAACCACGCGACGCACCATCGCGGACAGGCGGCCGGATTCCTGCGGGCCATGGGTCATCCTCCGCCACCACTGGATTTGATCGCGTATTACAGAAGCTTGCAGGCGTAACTGGCCAACCGCTCCCTTACGGTCACGGCTCAGTAAAACCGGAGGTCGGTTTCGGAACAGGTACGGGCGTTGGGAGCGGTTGCTCAGGCGTGGAGTTCGGCGCGGGTGCGGAAATAATCCAGAACCTGCGCCCGCGAGAGAAATCCCTTCAGAA
>Ga0181536_10006757_pt1 | contig 11424 bp, 10 predicted proteins | sample PEATcosm2014_Bin_41_FD_121105 | JGI IMG/M metagenome (GOLD analysis project Ga0181536, IMG submission 121105) | Peatland microbial communities from MTU Mesocosm Facility, Houghton, MI, USA - PEATcosm2014_Bin17_60_metaG | ecosystem: Environmental > Terrestrial > Soil > Wetlands > Peat | place...
AAGCCCAGGGTTGCGAGGCACGAGCTACCCTGGGTCAACGTCCGATACCACCCACAACCCCAACGGGGTTGTGCCAAACCTCCTGACCTATGCCGCAATCCCTCTCCGCCGTTTACATCCATCCGGTTCTCTCGACGATTCGCAACCAAAATGAACCAAACTTGGCGGTGACACCTTTTCTGTTCTCGGCTGAGGAGAGCGTGGTACGGCCACAGAAAAGGGCGCCCAAAAGCTGCTTTGGGTGTCGTGTGACAATGCTCTAACGAAGCCAAAACTCATAACATGCTGTAAAAGCGATTACGAATAAATAGCATACTCCTATCAATTTAGAGAAAAAGCGATCAGTTGGTTGATATTTATAGACGATGATGTTCGTTAAACAACCCACCACCAAGGAGATGTCCAGGATGTATTCCGGTCGAGCTCTGATGATTGGTTCAAGAAGACTGACAAAACACAACACATTAATGATCTTGACTAACTTAAACCACAGGTGCCGATTTTGAGGCAATGGTTGACACGTTGACTTTTCACCGACGATACTCATACGAAGCATGGAAAAAAAGGGGTTCACCCATAGTTTCGTCCGTTTTTCACAGTCCTTCCTCCCCGCCCTCTTCGCCATCAACCCTCCCTCCTCGTTGGGTCCTCAGGAAATCCTGCCGGTCCGCATCATCCAGAAAAATGTCCTCCCGCCGGTCGCCACGGCTCATCACATGGTAAATGGCCCCGTCACATTCCACTCTCATTTTGACCGGCATGGCAACTCGTTTACTCGTTCTCTCGACCATTCGCAAGCAAAATGAACCAAACTTTGGGCGACCCCTTTTTCGGCCAAGATTACCCAAATCAAAGAGTTCACGCCGGCGGCATGGGCCGAAGCAAAGGAGAAAGCGGTCGCTCAGGCCGCCTGAATATGCCCCCATCTGGCCTGATTCAGCTTTTGTGCCAGACCCTTGTCCGTTCTTCCCCTGCTGCATAGGATGGATGGGAATGTCACAATTGTGTAAGGATTTTCAAAGGACTTTCCTGTCTCCCATGTCGTATAGGATGGAGAATGAATGGAACATTATGAAACGTTGGGCGGTGATAGCTGCGATTCTGCATTGTTTGCTGCTGGTTGACTCGACTCGCCTCGTCGCAGCCGAACCGGTTTTCCCCGGCGTGAATTGGGAGCGCGACACCAATGGCCTTTCACCGGAGACCGTCCGGGGAGTTAACGCATTCATGCGTACGCTCGATACCACTGGCCTGATGGTGGTGAAGAATGGCCGCGTGATCTACGAATTTGGCGACGTCAAAAAGCTTAGCTACCTGGCTTCCGTGCGCAAGAGCATTCTCTCGATGCTCTACGGCCCGTATGTGGCGAGCGGCAAAATCCGTCTCGATGCCACGCTCAAAGACCTTGGCATGTCCGATATTGGAGGGTTGCTGCCCATCGAAGAACGCGCCAAGGTCATCGATTTGATCACCGCGCGCTCCGGTGTTTATCATCCGGTTGAAGAGGAAGACGACCCGAAGACGCCAAAACGCGGCAGCAAAGAGCCGGGCACCTATTGGTTCTATAACCTCTGGGATTTTGACACAGCGGACGCGGCATTTGAACGGATGACGGGCAAGGATGTTTACGACGCCCTGCGCGATGACTTTGCCATCCCGATTGGGATGCAGGACTTCAAGCGTGAACGGCAGGAAAAGGTTATCGTGCCACGCTCGCAGTATCCTGTGAAACACATGGTGCTCTCGACCCGCGACATGGCGCGCCTTGGGCTTCTCATGCTACGGCAAGGACAATGGCGCGGCCGCCAGATCATTCCTGCTGAATGGGTGAGCCGCAGCACTAGCGTCCGAACCCCATCGACCGAAATGCAGGACTCGGATTTGGGGTATGGTTATTTGTGGTGGGTCTGGGAGGACGCGACCGGCCCCTACCATGGCGCCTACACGGCGACCGGTTCCTTTGGCCAATTTATCACGGTTCTGCCGGCGCTTGACATGGTTGTTGCGCACAAGACCTTGCGCACCGGCAACGTGCGCGTGGGGAGTTATCTTCGCCTGCTCGATCTTCTCACCGGCAAGCAGCCGGCTTCGAAAGCTGAATTGGCTTCCTGGGATCTCTCGGCATCCAAGTCTTCCGCCCCACCGAAATGAGCACATCGCCATTGATCCGGTCTCCTTGTGCTGTGACCTGTCAGCCGGATACATTCGGGTCAAATTGCACGGATTGGAGATGGATTCGGAAAGCACGCCTTTTATCCGTGTCATACCTGCTATCCGTGGTAAAATCTTCGCAAGAACGAGCGGCTCTGAAGGATTGCAGTGCAAGGAACACAGAGATAAGAACTTATGTTGTTTTTTCTTTGCGATCTTTGTGTTCTCTTGCGGCAAATTCTTTTTTGGGTCACTACTTCACAAACTGGGACAACTCGGTATTCTCGGCCCGTTGCGCCGCCTGGGCCAGCAACGTGCGCGTGGCCGGCGCAGAATCAAACTTCAAAATTTGCCCGGCCAAATCCTTGCTGTCCTGATTCCGCTTCAGGCCGGCCGGCGCTTCAAAATAGTTCGCGCCGCTCCTGACGGCGAACTGGCGCATATTCTCATCCAGTTGCTTTCTCATAGGATTGTCCTTTCCCAACGAATTCAGCAGTTTCTCATACCGATCGTCATCAGTTTTTGACAGATGTTCACATATTCCTTCGATGGTTTACTGTTGCTCGGTGTTCCTTTTGACCTTCCAGGCCATGTCCAATAAATCCTGGCTGTAAGGTTCGGGCACCACGCCTTCGGCGGCATAAATATAGAGGGCGCAACGATAGACGTGGGCGGCCACCCTGGAAACGTAAGCCAGCATAACAAGGCCGAGCACCCAGAAGACCCCGGCAGTGATGCCAAGCCAGACGCTTTTGAGCAGCACAGCCAGCCCGATGCCCAGCACCAACGCCGGCAGTGTGCCGATAAACATGGCCCAGCTCCCGGCGGAGAATCCAACATAGCCGATCAGGCCTTCTCCCCAGGTCCGCTTCAACGTCATCGCCGATTGCTGCAGAATCTTCAGCGGGTTGCGCATCGGCTGCTCTTGGATAATCACCGGGATCGCAAACACCGCCGCCACGCTCCAAGCCATGCCGATGAAGCCCATCAAGATCCGCCCGACCCATGGCAGCCGTTCCTCGATGGCGCGAATGAGCCATCCCACCAACCCCGCCAACAGACTCCAGGCGAGAATGGATGGCCATCGGTTCCTAGCCACCCCCAGCCCACGCCGGAACGAAACCCCACGACCGTTCATGGCCGCGATGATCTCGCTGTAAAAGGCGACGTTGAAAAACGTGGCCAGGAACATCGAAACTAAATAAATTGGCAGCAGACAAAGCGAGACCCAAGGAAAGCCTGACTCGTGGGCGGTCCTGCCGGTCAACAGGGTGATTAAGGAGCGAGGCGCTGCGGCGGAGGGGTCATGTGGATGGGGTTGGAAGGGCGCCACCGGAAAGTAATGCTCCTTCAAAGCCACCCAATGTTGCTTTTGGTTGAGATGGTAACCGGTCGGATACAGCACCGCCGGCAACGCCATCGCCGATATAAAGAAGAGGGCGATCAGACCCGTTAGAAAAGTGGTCAGGACGGGAAACCAAAGCAGTTTGCGATGCCGGAGCGTGATGATGATGGAAGCTTTGAAAAGCTGCCAACTATGTTGGAATTTTGCGATCATAATATCGGAGTATTTCTTTCTTTGATGAAACTTAACAGTTCGTTTTCGGTAACACCGCTGCTGGCCGCCTCAGCCAGCAGCCGGCGATAAATGTTCTTGACTTTGTCCTGCTTTGCCGTGGGACTGGGCGAGCCCGGTTGTTCCTTGATGAACGAGCCGCTGCCTCGTTCGCTGAAAATAATCCCCTTCAATTCAAGCTCGCGGTAAGCCTTGGCCACCGTATTTGGGTTGATCTGCAATCGCTCCTGCAGCGCCCGGATGGTGGGCAGTTGGTCGCCGGGCTTGAGCGCGTCCGCCGCCACCGCCGCGCAGACCTGGTTAATGATCTGCCGGTAAACCGGGATGCCTGAATTATACTCAACCTGCCACTGATCAAAAACGGTGCTTTCCATAAAAATCAATATCCTATTTAACTCTTATACTAGTATAATAATACACATTTCGGAATCCGTCAAGGATTTATTATTTTGTGCGTTCAACCGTGCTATCCGTGGTAAAATCTTCGCAAGAATGAGCGACCCTGACGGATTGCAGTGCAGTGCAAGGAACACAGAGATAAGAACTTATGTTGTTTTTTCTTTGCGATCTTTGTGTTCTTTTGTGGCAAATTCCGCCCTCCCAAACCTCCGATTTCTCCGATTTTTCCAACCCCAATTCTTCTGCCGATTCCGTATCGCTCCAGTCAGCTTGTGTGACGGGCTTGCTGGCCTGCGGCCAGCCTCGGCTGCGACAAACCGTAGTGGAGTCAACAACCAAATCCAACCGGTCATTCCCGTTGGACATTGGAGAGGCGCGCCGTCGGCGACAACGTTTGCGGCATTGCCCGCGTCAGACCGTCCTGGATGGCAACCGGTTTGGAGTCGAAGGTGATCGTGCCGGGCTGCAAGCCTTCGCGGCTGGCCGTCACGGTGATCGTCCCAGGAATCAGCGTCGAGCGCATGGCCACCCGATTGATCCCGCACTCGGTGTTCAGGTAGAGGTTGTCGGTGCTGTTGGTCTTGCCGGAGTTATAACCGCCGCGCCAGATGGCGGGGCCGTCTGCCGAAACACTCCTCCCTGATGAATTCCAGGTGAAATCAACGCGGGCGTCGTCGGTCGGGCAGCGCTCGCCGCTGGCGTCCACCACTTCAAAATCAATCAGCGCCACATCCTCGCCGTCAGCCTGTAATCCATTAGGCCCGGTGTGAAGGGTGAGCTTGATCGCCGCGGGAGGGCCGGCGGTCTTGAGTTCGTGCTGGGTCACGACAGCCCCGCCTTTGTAGCCGACGGCCTTGATGGCACCGGGCGCGAAGGTGATGTTCGTGAAGACATAGAGGTAACCGCTCCCGGTCTGGGTGATTCTGCCCCGTCCCGCGCCGCCGCGCGGTCCCGACGGCGGGAGATCCCCGTTCTTCGGCTGGGTGGCCTTCCCCTGGGAAGCGTTGTTCACGAACAACTCGACCTCGTCCACATTGTTGGCGACCACGTACATGGTCTTGGTCGTGTTGGTCGGGTAGGTCCAATGCCCGATGATGTGGATGTCCGGCTTCTCGTTCTGCATCACCCGCTCGGCGAAGTAAATTTCCTTGGGCAGGCGCACCGCGTCAATCTTCCCGCTCACGCGGCAGACCTCGCTGGAATCCTGCCGCCCGTCCGCGTCGGAATCAATGAAATAGATGGAGGCGTAGGCCGACCACTTGGCCCGGTTCGGGTCGGTGTTGGTGATGCAATTGGAGAAGAACGACCAATATCGCCCCACTTGCGCCACCGCGAAGCTCTCCGAATTGTAGTTCCAGGTGTCGTTCGGCCCCTTCTTGAATCCGAAATAGGGAGGCGAATAGTCGTCCCAGAAGCGCCGGGCCCCTTCATCGCGGAAATCCTCCGTCTCGACCAGGGGAGCCTGGTCGCGGTTCGCAACGCTGTAAGGCCCGCCGAGCATGGTGCCGAACCACTCCGTCGCGGCCACCGCCCCCGGCTCCCTGAGCGACCGGCACCCCATGACTCGGCCGCCGTGCGGGTCCAATTCCTTGCGCAGGTCCACCATCTGCTGCATCTGGGCTGCCGTCACTCCCGTGTTGCCCGCCTCCCAGAAGAGCACACTGGGGTTGTTGCGCAAGTAGATGATCGTGTCGCGCATAACCTCCGCCCGTTGCTCCCATTGGCGGCCCTGAGCATCCTCTTCCTTGTCGCCAGCGGGCGCGACCTCCACGATGCCAAACCGGTCATAGGCCTCGACATCCACCTTCTGCGGCGCGACATGCATCCAGCGCATGTAATTCCCGTTGCAATCGCGCAGCATCTGCGCGCTGAAATCGTGCATCCAATCCGGGTAGCCGGCGCCGACCCCGGCCCATTCATCGCTCGAGCGCTGGGCGAATCCCTTGAGATAAACGAACTTGTCATTGATATAGACGCCGCCCGTGCCGGCGCCGCCCTTGAATTCCGCCTTGCGGAACCCCGTCGTCACCTTGTTCACATCCACGACTTTCCCATCCACGGTCAGGATGGTGTAAACGTCGTACAAATAGGGATCATCGGGGCTCCAGAACCGGGCATTAGCCAGCGGGCCGGTGGCGGTCAGAACCGTCTTGGCGCCGGACAACATAACGACGCCCTCGCCCTGGAAGTTGGCGCGGACCAGGCCGTCCTGATCCACGACCGCGCACGACAGGGTGACGGTCGCGCGAGGGACCGACCTATCAGCCGTGGCATTGTGAACCTGCGATTCAACTGTGACGTCGCAGGTGCGGCCCGCGATGTTGTAGTTGCTGCCGTAGATATACGTGCCGGTCGTCTTGAGGCCGTAATAGAGCGGCAGGGTCTGGTAGATCCTCCCCGTCAGGTGCAGCCACACCCGCCGGTTGATCCCGCCGTGGTCGGGGTTGAAATCGTTGGCGTTCCATCGGTACGTCGTGTCTGTGGCCCGCTCCCTGTAGCTGGTGCGGTTGTCCACTTGCACCGCCAGCACGTTGTCCCGGTCGCCGAACAGCGCCGCGGAGGTGATATCCACGCCGTAACCGGTTATGCCGTTCTCATACAGACCGAAGGGTTTGCCATTGAAATAGATATCCCCCGCCTGGCGCATGCCCTCGAACTCGATGAACACCTTCGATCCCGCGGCCTCGGCGGGCAGTTTAAAGTGTTTTCGATACCAGCTCAGGCCCTGGTACTTGCCCCGATCGCCCCCGCTGTGGTCAATGATCACGCGGAAGGAGTCCACATCGTTGAACGAATGCGGCGTGCTGACCGTCTCCCATTGGGAGTCGTCGAACGACACTTCCTGGGCGCCCGGCACGTCCTGCCGGATAAACTTCCAGCCGGGATTGAAATTGTACGTCACGCGCGGCGACGCGGGTGGCGTGTACGGCGAGTCAGCGGCCCAAAGCGAATTGCCGGAAACGAAAACGGCGAAAACAACCAGCGGCAGGAGCGTGTTTGACTTCATGCGAGCCAGCTTAGCCGATGAAGGCCCTGCCCGGCAAGAGAAACCCTGAAAACTCAAGGATTGGCGTGGGCCGCCATTTGTGGTAGTCAAGACAGTCGAAGCATGTGCCGATATAATAAAACCTTTCTCATCGTTGCGGGCGTATGGGCGGTTTGCCGGATCGCCGCCAGCGGCCAGGCCCAGAGCTACACCTTCACCACCATCGCCGGAAGCCCGCGCAATCCGGCCAGCCCCACTGCTTACGACGATGGCACCAATAACACGGCCCTCTTTTTGGGGCCTTCCGGAGTCGCGGTGGATAACCTGGGCAATCTCTACGTGGCGGACCAATTGCATTATGTCATCCGCAAAGCCACTCACATCGGCGCCAACTGGGTGGTCACCACCATTGCGGGGACTCCAGGCGAGTGCAATTTCGAGCCGCCCATTGTCAACGGCACCAATGCTCGCGCGCTGTTCAGTTTCCCAACCGGCGTGGCGGTGGACCCCGGCGGCAATGTCTATGTGGCCGACGAGAACAACAACGCCATTCGCAAAATAACCCCGGTGGCCGGGACGACCAATTGGATCGTCAGCACCATCGCCGGAAACGGCGATTCCGGCCACGCTGACGGCAGCAACGGCGCGGCCACGTTCAGCGGGCCGACGGGCGTGGCGGTGGACGCCAACAGCAACCTTTATGTGGCCGATCAGTTCAACAATGCCATCCGCAAGATCACCCCGCTGGCCGGGACCACCAATTGGGTCGTGACAACCATCGCCGGCCTGGCTGGAACTCAGGGAAGCGCCAATGGCGTCGGCACTAACGCCAGCTTTTATAATCCTTCCGGCGTGGCGGTGGACCCCGGCGGCAATGTCTATGTGGCCGACCAGGACAACAACACCATCCGCATGATCACGCCGGTGGCCGGGACGACCAATTGGGTCGTCAGCACCATTGCCGGGAGTCCGTTCAAGTCCGGCTTCAACGATGGCACCAACAGCGCCGCCCAGTTTGACACTCCCTCGGGCGTGGCTGTGGACGCCAACGGCAATCTCTATGTGGCGGACCAATTCAATTACACGATTCGCAAAATCGTCCCCGTCGGGACCAATTGGGTGGTCAGCACCATCGGCGGCCAGGCGGACAACAACGGCACCCGGGATGGTGTCGGCACCAACGCCCTGTTTTACTATCCCTACGGGTTGGCGGCCGATCGCGCCGGCAATGTTTATGTGGCAGACACCGGCAACGACACCCTTCGTCTGGGTTCCCTGCCAGCCCCGCAGTTGACGGGGATGACCGTGAGCCAAGGCGCCGCCAAATTCGATTTGAACGGCCCGGCCGGCAGCAACTGCGTCCTCCAAACATCCTCCGACCTTCTCACCTGGTTGCCCCTTCTCACCAACACCATTCCCGCGGGCGGCGCCATCCTTATTGAGGATCCCTGCGCCGCCACCAACTCCCGCCGGTTCTACCGGGCAGTCCTGCCATAAATTATTTTGCTTCTGCCGGAACTTGTAGTATGTTCTGGATGTGAGGAGGAAAGTTTTCAGTCGAATCAAGCCATCGCGGCGTCCTCGCGGCTTGTGTTGCGCCCGTAATTGGGCTTTCCCTGAACCAAAACATAATGTAAAGTATGAATATGAACACTAAATCTTCCGGACGACCTCGCCACGAGACCGCTTTTACGCTGATCGAGTTGCTCGTGGTCATCGCCATCATTGGGATTCTGGCCGGGCTTTTGCTGCCCGCACTCATTGTGGGCGGTATGAAGGCCAAAATGAAGGTCGCGCAAACGGAGGAAGTCAGCCTGCTCGCAGCCATCAGCCAGTACAAGGCCGCCTACAACATCCTCCCGGCTTCCACCGCCGCCGTTGCCGCCGCCCTCACCGCCAATTCGGTCACCAACGATTTCACATGCGGCAGCGTGATTCAAGTCCCCCCAGGCTCGGCGAGCATTGAAATCGTGCCCAATAACATGAGTCAACAAATCATCACTCCAGACACCACCCAATATCAAAATGCCAACTCCGAAATCATTTCCATTCTGCGCGATGACTCCAACTATCCCGAAACCAGCAACACCTACAGCCATATTTACAACCCGCAAAAGACCATTTTTTTCAACCCCGCAAAAATCTCCTCCGGCCTGGGCTCGCCCGGCATTGACACCAACAGCATCTTCCGCGACCCCTGGGGAACGCCCTACATGGTCACGCTGGATATGAACGGGGACGGCAAATGCTATGACAGAACCTGGTTCACCTTGTCGAACAATAAGAGCTTCAACGTGCCGGGCGACGCCATGGCCTGGTCTTTGGGACCCAATTGGAAAAACTTTGACCCCACCCAGCCCGTCAGCACCACAGTCAACAAGAACCTCGTCCTCAGTTGGAAGTAAACACGGCCTTGATTTGATTTTGCGCTGGCGCGGCGCCGCGCCAAACCCGCATAATCCGCCGGATGGAATTCATTCGTGATATTCATGCCAGGAAGGCGGCCGCCGGCCAGCCGGTCATTTCCTTCGAGTTCTTCCCGCCCAAGACCGAGGACGGCGACCGCGCTCTCCTGGAGAAAACCCTCCCCGCCCTCCGGGAATTGCGGCCCGATTACTGCTCCGTCACCTACGGGGCGGGCGGCGGCACCCGCGACAAGACGCTGATGATCGTGGATCGCATCCAGCGCGAGCACGGCCTGACCGCCATGTGCCACCTGACCTGCGTCAATGCCACCGCCGCCGAATTGCGCGCCGTCCTTCTCCAGGCGCGGCGGCTGGGCGTCCGGAACATCCTCGCCCTGCGCGGCGATCCGCCGCCCGGCGGCGCCTTCACCGCCACGGCGGGCGGGTTTGAGTATTCCTGGCAACTGGTGCGCTTCATCAAGGAGATGGGCGGCTTTTGCATTGGCGCCGCCGGGTTCCCGGAGGGCCACGTCGCCTGCAAGGAGGGGCGCGCCGCGGACTGGGACCATTTGAAGGCCAAGATTGACAGCGGCGTGGATTTCGTCTTGACGCAACTTTTCTTCAACAACGCGGATTTCTTCCGCTTCCGCGATTACCTCCTCAACAAAGGCGTGGCGGTACCCCTCTGCCCCGGCATCATCCCCATCCTCAGCGCCTCGCAAATCAAGCGCTTCACCGCCCTGTGCGGCGCGGACCTGCCCCTTCCGTTGCTGGCCAATCTGGAAAAATTCGCCCACGACGACGAAGGCTGCGCGCAATTCGGGATCGAATACGCCACCCAACAATGCGCCGAACTCCTGCGCGCCGGCGTGCCGGGCCTGCACTTTTACACCTTGAACAAGGCCCGCTCCACCGCGGCCGTGGTGCGCAACCTCGCCCTGGGCGGGGCCGCCTGAAAGACCGCCCCATGAACCCGCCGCGCGTCGCCGATTACCACATGCACACCCCGCTCTGCCGCCATGCCGCCGGCGAGCCGTCGGCCTACGCGGCGCAAGCTCTGGCCCTGGGGTTGAGCGAGATCGGCTTCAGCGATCATTCGCCGATGCGGCAGGATGATTTTGACAATTGGCGCATGCGCCTCGATCAACTGGCCGAGTATGTGGAAAAAGTCCGGCAGGCGCAAATGGACCATCCCAGCCTTGAGATCAAACTGGCGCTGGAGGTGGATTATCTGCCCGGCCAGGAGGATTGGATTCGCGACCTCGCCGCGCGCCATCCCTGGGACTATTTCATCGGCTCAGTCCACTACGTTTCTGATTCCTGGGCCTTGGACAATCCCGAACAACTTTCCCTCTGGCGGCAAGCCGACCCGTTCGAGGTCTGGTCCCTCTATTTTGCCCGGCTGACCCAGGCGGCACAATCCGGCCTCTTTGAAATCATCGGCCACGCCGATCTGCCGAAAAAATTCAACTTCCGGCCCCGCCAGGACTGCGCCCCGATGTTCCGCCGCTTCCTCGATGCCGCCCGGCAATCCAATGTCGCCATCGAACTCAACACCGCCGGCTTGCGCAAGGATTGCCGCGAAATCTATCCCAGCCGCTCCTTCCTGGAACTGGCCGCCCAAAGTAATCTGCCCATCACCTTCGGCTCCGACGCCCACGCGCCGGGCGAAGTCGGCCTGGCCTTTGCCGACGCCGTGGCCTGCGCTCGTTCCCTGGGTTTCACCCATTATCGCCGCTTCTCCCAACGCCGCCACACCGAGGCCAAAATCGCCTGGTAAATTGTGCAGCTCTGAGGAATAGTTTTTCTTCGCACTTCCGGCCCTGAGGGGGAACAGGCCGATCCGCAGCCAAAACAGCCTTTTCCCCGGGTCGCCCGGCGGCCCTCCAAAAAATATTTCTTCGCAA
>Ga0181536_10006758_pt1 | contig 11423 bp, 11 predicted proteins | sample PEATcosm2014_Bin_41_FD_121105 | JGI IMG/M metagenome (GOLD analysis project Ga0181536, IMG submission 121105) | Peatland microbial communities from MTU Mesocosm Facility, Houghton, MI, USA - PEATcosm2014_Bin17_60_metaG | ecosystem: Environmental > Terrestrial > Soil > Wetlands > Peat | place...
CGTGGTCAGCAAGGCGCTCGAAGTCGGTGAATGGGTGACGCCGGGCGTGCCGGTTCTGACCGTCGATGACCTCTCGACGATCTGGGCGCGGGTCGATGTCGAAGAGACCGACCTGGGTCCGCTGTACATCGGCAAGCCGGCGCAGGTGAAACTGCCGACGACACCGCCACTGATTTTCACCGGTCGAATCATGGCGATCGGTCAGGAAGGCCAGTTCGCAACCGAGCGCGATGTGCGGCGCGGGCGCCAGGACATTCGCACCTTCTACGTCAAGGTCCAGGTGTTGCAGGCCGAAGGCGAACTCAAGCCCGGAATGACCGCGGAAGTCACCTTCCCGAGAACCGATGGAACCAGAGTCACCAGCAATACAGACCAAAGACCTGACTAAGCGCTTCGGCACTTTCACCGCGGTCGACAAGGTCAGCTTCGAGGTCCGGCGCGGCGAGGTGTTCGGACTGCTCGGGCCCAACGGCGCCGGCAAGACGACGGTGGTGCGGATGCTGACCACGCTGCTGGCGCCGAGCGGCGGGCGTGCAACCGTCGCGGGTTTCGACGTCGCGCGGTATCCACGCAAGGTGCGCCAAAATATCGGCGTCATTCCGCAGGCGCTGACCTCGGATCTCGATCTCACCGGATGGGAGAACGTCGATATCTACGGCGAGTTCTTCGGTCTGTCGCGCCGCGAGCGCCGCGACCGCGGGCATCGGTTGCTCCATATGGTAGGGCTGAACGAGCGGGCCAACGATCTGGTGGCGACCTACTCGGGCGGGATGCGGCGGCGGCTCGAGATCGCGCGCGGGTTAATTCATTCGCCCGACGTGCTGTTCCTCGACGAGCCGACCATCGGACTTGACCCGCAAAGCCGGCGCGCGGTGTGGGACCTGCTTGAGACGCTGCGCAAGGAAAGCGAGATTACCATCTCGCTTACGACGCACTACATGGACGAGGCGGAGGCGCTGTGCGATCGGATCGCAATCGTCGATGCCGGCAAGATAATCGCGCTCGACACGCCGGTGGGACTCAAATCGATGGTTCCGGGTGCGGACCGGATCGATCTGGTGGTCGAAAAAAATCCCGACGCGATCGCCGAGATGCTTCGGCCGATGCCGTATCTGCGCGCGGTCAATCGCGATGGCGGCAACCGCCTGCAGCTTTCGGCCAACGACGGCGCGCACGCGATTCCGAAGATTATCGAGGCGGTCGATGGAGCCGGCGACCGGGTGACCTCGATCACCGTGCAGAAGCTCTCGCTCGAAGATGTCTTCATCCACTTCACCGGGCGCACGCTCCGCGACGAGCCGGCCAAAAAGGTCAGCTTGCTGGTCGGGGCCGGGATGCCGCAGCACCGCTGAGGAGGCCGCCGATGTTCGGGCTGAAGTTCCTCGCCGTCATGCGCCGCGATCTCAAGAAGCTGATGCGCAATCCGGTCACGCTGATATCGGTTATCCTCATGCCGATCTTTTATCTGGTGATAATGGGCAATTCCTTCCAGGGCCAGCTCAAGCATCTGCCGATTGTCGTCGTCCAGCAGGATCACGGACTCTACGCGCGCCGGATCGTCGAACAGTTGCTCGCGCTGCAGGCAGGACCGAAGACCGTGGACATCAGCTTCGAGAACGACCCGGGCAATGCGACCGGCGAAGTCCGCGACGGGCTCTTCAAAGCCGCGGTCGTAATTCCGCCCGACTTCAGCCATGCGGTCGCCGAAGGCCGCATCGCGCAGATCGGACTGTTCACCGACAACGTCGACGAGATCAGCTCCGAAACGCTCGAAGCCGTGCTCGACCAGGCGGTCGCAACCGTGAAGGTTACCTTCGTCACCGCGCGCGAACCCAAACTCAACGACATCTCGCTGCGCCCGAACTGGCTGTTCCCGTACGTGGATTACGATCGATCGCTCATCCCGGGCGTCATCGTAATGGCGATGTTCATGGGCTCGCTGATGTCCGGCGTTTTCAACTGGGTGATGGATCAATTTCTCGGCGTGACGGAGGGCTACCTAGTGACTCCCCTTTCACGCTGGGACATCGCCGGCGGCATCCTCGCCAGCGGCGTGACCGTAACCAGCATCGCCGGCGTGGTGGTGTTGTTTTTGGGCTTGTTGATCACGCGCGGGCGAATCCTCGGTGGACCGATGGCGCTGGCGATGCTGATCGGAATAATCGTCATCAGCGCGACCGGTCTGCTGGCGATGACGTTTGCGCTGCTGGGACGCGCGGGCCATCCGCGGCTGGTCGGGACGTTTTCGGGATTTCTGAACGTGATCCTGTTTTTCCCGAGCGGCGCGATCTATCCGGTCGAGAGTTTTCCGCCCTGGCTGCGAACCTTCGCGCACTTCAATCCCGAGACCCATTCGGTGAGCGCGCTCAAACAGATTCTCTTCAAGGGCGCGGACTTCGCCGCGGTCAGCGGCGACGTCGCGTTTCTGCTGGTCTTCATGGTCCTGATGCTGGTGCTCGCCAGCATGTCCTTCAAACGCACACTGTAATTTCGCCGGCGGCTGTTCAGCGCGCGAGCGCTTCGCCGATCACGCGCCGAAGCTCGGCTATCGAAACGGGCTTCAGCAGGGACATGTTCGCGCCGGCTTCCCGCGCCGCTTCGTGGAGTCCGGGCGTGCTGTGTCCCGACATCACGATGATCGGTGTGACTGGCAACTTCGCGCGCACGCGGCGGACGATCTCGACGCCGCTGTTATCGGGCAGGCTCAAGTCCGTGATCACCAGGTCGGGTGATTCGGCGTCGATCATCTGGATTGCCTGGTTGGCGTCGAATGCGCCGACGCATCGATAGCCCGAGCGCTCGAGCAGCCGGACGTATGCGTCCACCAGGTCGCGTTCGTCATCCACGATCAGAATTTTCGCTTGCGCAGCCATAGGCGTAGAAAAAATCGGTTAGCGGCCCGACCGATTGCTTGGCGCGGCCGGGATTTGCAGCGGCGCCGGCGGTTCATCTCGCGCGGGAAGCGCCGCGCGCGCGGCTGCCGATTCGTCAATCGTCGGCAGCGTTATGGTGAAGGTGGCGCCTTTGCCCGCCACCGACTCAACCGCGATACTGCCGCCGTGATCCTGCACGATCCGCTGGCTCAACCACAGCCCCAGGCCGGTCCCCTTGGGTTTGGTCGTGAAGAACGGCCGAAACAGTTTCGCGATCACGTCGCTCTTGATCCCCGGGCCGTCATCCGAGACTGACAACTGAAGACGAGCGGCGCTCCCCGGAGCCCGCGCAGTCTCGATGCGTATCAGGCGCGCGCCCGCGTCGCGTGCATTCAGTATAAGGTTGATCAGCACCTGCTCCAGACCGGTCGACTCGGCCATCACCTCCGGCAGCGAGCGATCGAGGTTCGTTTCATATCGGAGCATGCCGCCCCTGGCTTCTGGCCCAACTATCAGCATCGCCTCTTCGACCGCCACGTTCATGTCCATCGCATAACGCACGCCGGGGTGCTGCCGCGCGATCGAAAGCATGCTGTGCGAGATGCGGCTGGCGCGTTCGATGTTTTTTTGCAGGACCAGCAGGTCGTCGCGCGTCTGGGCGCTGAGATCCTGGTCCGACAGCAGCATCAACTCGATTCGCGCCGCCATCACGGCCAACGGGTTGTTCAATTCATGCGCGACTCCTGCCGCCACCGCCGCCAGCGCGTCCACTGTTTCATTGCGGCGCGCCTCGCGCTCCATCGCAAGGCGCTCGCTGATGTCCGCGACGAACGCGATTATCAGCTTGCCGCGACGCGTATGAACCACGTTGAGGCTGATCTCGGCGGAAAATTCGCTGCCGTCTTTTCGGCGTGCCGCAACCTCCATCCCGCGGCCCATCATGCGGGATTTTGGCGCCTTAAAAAATCCGTCGCGATGCGCCCCGTGGCGATAGTGGAAGCGCTGCGGCACCAGGACTTCTATCGGCTGACCGACGAGTTCCTCTTCGTCGTAACCAAACAGCTCCTGCCCGTGCGGATTGAGCTGACAAATCATCCCGGCGCTGTCCACCGAAACGATTCCCTCGACCGCCGATTCGAAGTAGCCGCGCGCACGCAGGAGTGCCTCCTCTTGCGCCGCAACCGAGATCCGAATCGTCTTCGTGTAGTGGGATACGACCAGGTAGAGCAGCAGCGTGTTCACGCTTAGGTTAAGCGCGTACGAATGCGCCGGCATCAGCGATAGCACCCGACCGGAGATCGCTATCCAGATGAGAGCGCCGACCGCGTAGTAAAGCGCGAGCCTTATCGGGCGGCCCCGGTCAATCGACAGATGGTTCAATGCGCCACTCTCCGTCGGATTGTTCGAGCCGTCATTGCGAGCCATCAGACTGTTTACTGTAGCCTTCCCGCGGGCGCCAAGGTAGCAGGTCAAAAGGCAAGACTGCGCAATAGAACAACGAATAGCATTGCGACCAAATGTGGCGATGAGAACTACGCACGACCGTCCCGGCCAGTGTCAGGTGCTCGCTGCGAGCCGGGCGGAGGACGGCACCGATCCGGTTCCACCAGCCGGTCCTCCTGCCGCGCGCTCGAGCCGGCTGACTCGCGAATCGGCTTGCCAATAGGGGTGGCGATACACGCCACGTTGGATACCGCGCCGTCGCCGTCACGCATCGGGAGAATCGTCATCGCGACCGCGATTTCGGCGCCGTCGCTGCGGACCTGAAGGGTTGGAAATAGCGGCACGATTTCCCCGCCGAGCGCCCGCTGATGAAGCCGCCGGATTTCGGCGCGGCGCGCAGCCGGCAGCAGAATCTCGTTGGTGCGGCCGACAATCTCGGTGTCTTCATATCCGTATATCCGACGCGCCGCCGGGTTAGTCGCCGTGATTATCCCGGCGGCGTCCACGCTGTGAATTCCGTCAGGAAGCGAATTGACGATCATCGCCATCAGTTCTTGGAAATCTTCGCGCCGCTTGCTCTCCATCGCCGCTCCGGTCACAGCCACAAGCTCATCAAAGCCGCCGGGCTTGAGCAGATAGCGATACAAACCGTACTTGAACGCGCTCGCCATCACCTCTTCGCCGCCGTTGCCGGTCAGCATGATTACCCGGGTCCGCGGCCATCGCTGACGCACGCGCTGGAGTACCGACAACCCGTCAATCCAACCCAGCCAATAGTCCGTGATCACGATATCGCAGCCGTCGCGCTTGAGGTGCTCATTCAACTGAAGCGGACCGTCGGCGGCCAAAATCTGCGCGCTCGGGAATGCGCGCCGGAGCCGGGCCTGGATAAGCATCCGATCCGTTGGGTTCTCTTCTACGACCAACAAGTCCATTCGAAAAAAATCCTCGCGCCCGACATCGCGCTATTGCATGTCACAGTAGAGCAATCACTATGCCGACCTGGATGGATTTCGTGACCGATCAGAATACGCACGAGATGGCTGGAAATCGGGAGCGAAGGGCCGCGGGAAGTGGCCTATCTTCAATCGATTGTTCTGCAAGTGACGCAGATGCGTCCCGCGATGAGACGCTTTCGAGCCAGGCTGCCGCGTCGCGCGCCCGCTCCGCGTCAGCGCGAGCTAAACGGCCTCATTGCTGTGGCGATCTTTGACTGCCGCCAAAACGCTATCGCCGGACGATTCAGACGCGCTTTCTATCCAAGATAAGTTTGCTTGAGAAAATCCAAAGTCTTGCGGAACTGCTCGTGCCTGCCTGCGCCGATGCGCTCGATTTCGAGCCGCTCGAATTCCTCCAACAGCCGCCGCTGGGTATCGACCGACAGGCGCGCCTCGGCCATCGGAAAGAGGACATTGTTTTCCTTGAAGATGTGGTCATTCGAAAACGCGCTGTAGTCGCGCGCGCTCGCAATCACCGCGGCCGCGGCGGCGGGATCGCCCGAGCGGTGTTTTTGCCAACAGGCGGCCAGTTGCCGGATGAGGACGCGGCCGTGCTCATGCTCGCTCATCACGCCGAACAGCCCGCCGATGTCGGGAATGCCGGCCGCTTCGAGGGCGGGAAAGAGAAATTCCTCCTCCTTGCCGTGGTGGCATTGGTCGGCAAAGACCTGGATGAACTCCAGCACCTGGCCGAAATGCTCCGGATTGACTTCCTCGCCGTTGGCAAGCCGCTGGCATAATTTCTCGAGAATCGAGAGGACCAGCGTTATCGCTTCGTGCTCCTGGCGCAGTTGCTCGGTCGCTGTCATGTGCGTTCTCCTTGTCTGGGCGATGTAGCTGGTGGTCGTCTCAACCGGAATTTTCTTGAATCCTGATTCAGACTCCCACCGACACCGGGCAGCTGGCAAACGCGCCGCGCCTCCGGCGCAGAACTGGCCCGTTGCGATGCCCTGGAAAGCCTTTGAACTCAAATCCGGGCTCAAATTTTACATTTGCAGGCCGCGTGTCTCGGTGCCACGCTGAATCGGGTTCCAAAATGGAAATTCCAGATTAAAGGGTTTGCTAACAAACTTCTTGGAGGAGAATATGAGAAAAAAATTATCCGCGAAAGCTGCTGGACGCCTCCGCCTGGTCGGTTTCAGTGTCGCCATTGCGCTTTGCGCCCCTTGCTCCCTCGCCCTGGCCAACGGGACGCCACCCCCTGAAAGCGTTGCAACCGATCAGACCAGTGTCCAGGAGGTTGTCACATACCCTCAGCCTCCTGCGGACCTTAATCCGCTCTCGGCATCGGACGCGGATCTCGACCAATACGGATTTCCACCCCGCCCCGATGCTCAGAGCGCGCCTGACGAGTACGCCCATTGGAAAAAGCTGGTCTCGGTGCCGCGCGTCGCAAATCCGAAGTTACAGCAAACGACCATCTACAATGGTCCCGCTCAAGGTGTGTTGACCGGCGAAACCCTTCATGATGGCGCCGTTTCCACGACCAGCGCAAATTGGAGCGGCTATGCCGTAACCGGAAAAAAAGGCACGTTCAAGAAAAATGGGAGTCACATTTTTTTTGGATGGACTGTGCCAATCGCCCAGCAAGCCTTTGGCGTCTGCAACGGTTACGCTTACTCTTCGCAATGGATCGGTTTCGACGGCTTTAATTCGAACGACGTCCTACAGGCCGGTACCGAGGCAGACGCGTACTGCTCCGGTGGTTCAACAAGCACCTTTTACTCATCCTGGTACGAATGGTACCCCTACAACGAGGTTAGGGTAAGCGCCCCAGACGCCCAACCAGGCGACTACATGGAGGCGGAGGTTTGGTACACCACCGCGTGGCCACCCGGGCACGCCACCATCGCCAACTACACACTTAATCAATCCGGTACGTATGCGTTTACCCCACCGCCGGGCACGACCTACGTTGGCAATTCTGCGGAGTGGATCGAGGAACGGCCGGGGATTAGCGGGGGCCTCGCGGATTTGACCAACTATGTGGCCGACCCATTCAATTTTGACTATGCTAGCAATACAAAAGGTAAGTTCTATCCCAGCAAGAGCCCCGGTGGTACCAAAAGGCATGCCATAAGCATGATATGCCCACCGTGGTCGACTTCGGCGTGTTCGTCGACAACGAAAATATCGATCCCTCACCTCAGCGGCTTGGACACCCTGTGGTTTTATGATTCGGGACCGGCTTTGGGGTCTGGCTTATAGCAGCGCTTCTTCAGAGCGGTCACGGTGAAGAACGCTCGGGGCTTCTTAGCATCGGGTGCAGGGGTCATTTCTGGCCGTGGCGACGGCAGCGCAGTATCAAGCCAGCGGCAGGGGCCGCGCCCGCCAACGGCGGGCGGCCTTAACATTGGGTGCAGGAATCACCCCTGCAACCCACGGTGGGTTTGACTACAATCAAGTAGCTCTCTTCCCGGCGGATTACCGGGACCCTACCGCATCTTCTTCTGAACCGCCGCTTTCTTTGCCTTCGGCGGACGCCCTCGGCGACGCTTCTCGACTCCCGTCGCCTCGAGTTCGTCCTCGTCGGGGCCGAACGCGCTGTCAACTTGCACGTCGTCGTCGGCGGAGCGAGCCGGTTCGACGTGCTCTTCGGAGTCATCCGCGCTGCTGAGCTCTTCGGCGCCGGACCATCGGACGGCGAACGGCTTGGCCAATCCACCTTGACCGCTGCGAGCTTCAGTGTTCGCCTCGTTCTGGCAATCGACGCAATATTGCGCGAACGGGATGACCTGGAGCCGCGCCAACGGGATTTCATCGCCACATCGCGCGCAGGTTCCATAGACTCCCGCTCCAAGCCTGGCGATTGCCGCGTCGATCGCGCTCAGGCGTTCCCGCGCGCGGTCAAAGAGCGCAGTGTGCGTATCGACTTCGGACAGCGATCTGGCCACATCCATCTCATCGGCTGGCGGCTGCCCGCCATTGCGGGCCTGTGCACGCATCAATTCCTTCACCCGGGCCAGCGTTTCGGCGCGCTCTTTGGCGAGCAGGTGCTTAAGCGCGTCGATCCGCCGTGCGCCGGTGTTAACTGCGGCTTCCATCCTGGGCTTCTGCCTCTTGCGAGTCTTCGTAGGGCGGGTTTTAGGTCGAGTCTTCATAAATAAGGACCGTTCGCGCACATCGATCCGCCTTTTAATATGAGCATTGATCGTGCCTCGCGCCACTGTAAGAAAAAACGAACGAACTCAATAGTCTTGCTGAGCACCATTCGAGTCCAGTTGTTCCTTATACGGAAATTGCTCCAGATTGGTTGCCTCACCGGGAGTTGCTGCTCCCGGAGGGCGGCATTCTAGCCGGATCGAGCGGGCCGTGCGAGAGCCTCGGATACGATTGAACCCGCACCCCGGCGGGATCTCACTGCACAGCGGCAATTGCAGTGCTGCCTAATAATTGAGCAGCACCCGGCGTCGTCGTCATCGGAAAATCTCCAAATTTCCTACTAATTTTCATTTTAGCATGCTTAGACGGGCTGGCACAGGCCGTGCTGTCCCAGTCAGCAATTCCGATTCGGCTCAGAGGAGGTCCAATCAGCATGTACGCATCTGCTTCAGAACAGGTTCAGCACGGACCTTCGAATCAGAACCGGGTGATCGACGAGTGCGCCGGGCCAGATCCGTGGCTGAGCGCACGCTTCGAGCCGGATTTTCTGGTGCCGGTTCAGTTTTTCGATCTGACCCGGCGGAGATCGATGCTCGATGGCGAGACGCGACTGGTTTTCGCGGTTCTCGAAGACGCGGTCCGATGCTACGTGAAGACGGCGAACTCGTCGCGGCGATGCGACCGCGAGCAATTCGACGAGGTTCAGCGATGGTTCAATGCGGAAGCGGGAATCCACAGTCCGTTTTCCTTTGAATACGTGTGCGACGTGCTGGGAATCGAGCCCACGTCATTGCGCGAACGGCTCGGATTGATGAGCGTCAGCGATCTGCCGACCAAGCAGATGCGCTCGGTGGGCCGAAGGCAAGTCGTACGCGCCGGGCGCTCGTCGCGCAAACGATCGGCCGGCGGCGGTTCAGGTTCATCCGCCCGAGGGGCAGGAACGAGAGGGCGCGCCGGCGGTTAAATGGCTGAAAAACTGAAAATGGATCGCCGCCTGATTTTTCTGCGCGCCCGGAGGTAGTGCTATTGTGATACGCGGCTGCGATGATATGCGGCTGCGATGACGATGAGCGAAACCCGGCCGCAGTGAATGGGCATGGCGAAGGAAATCGAACGGAAATTCCTGACTCATCCGCGCGAATGGAGGGATCTTGGGGCCGGCCTCGTAATTCGCCAGGGATACCTCTGCGTCTCGACACAATGCTCGGTGCGCGTACGCACGCACGGGGACCGTGGCTATGTAACGATCAAGGGAGCCACGTCGGGAATTACACGCGACGAATACGAGTACGAGATTCCGCTTCGCGATGCGAACGAGATTCTGGGCAACTTGTGCGCGCATCCGCCAATCGAAAAGACGCGCTACCGAATCGTGTTCAAGGGCCATACCTGGGAGGTCGATGAATTCGCCGGCGCTAATCGTGGACTGACGGTCGCCGAAGTCGAACTCAAGGACGCCGGGGAGCAGGTTGAACTTCCCGACTGGATCGATCGCGAAGTGAGCGGCGATCCGCGCTATTTCAATTCAAACCTGTCGATCAAACCATTTTCCAGCTGGAAATGATTCGCCAGGCAAAACCCGTTGTGTTGTAAGGAGTGAACCTAAGTGAAAGTCGCTGACTTGATGACCCGCGACGTACGAGCGTGCACGATTCATGACTCGTTGAATGCGGCGGCTCGGATAATGTGGGATCACGATTGCGGATGTGCGCCAGTCGTCGATGGGCACGGTAAGCTCGCGGGAATAGTGACCGATCGCGACATCTGCATGGCCGCATACACGCAAGGTCTGCCGCTCGAGGCGATTGCCGTCGAGCGCGTGATGTCGCCGCGGGTGATTTCGTGTGCGCGCGGCGACGATCTCGAGACCGCGCATCGCCTGATGCGTACGCATGAGATTCACCGTCTCCCCGTGGCCGATTCCCGCGGCCGGTTGGCCGGAATCCTGTCATTGAGCGATCTGGTGAACTATAGCAGCGGAGATAGCGCGGCGCCGTCGGATGCAGTCGAAATCGCGGGGACCATCTCTGCGATTCGCCGGCGGCGGAAGCCGGCCGCGTTGGCCGCTTCGGTTTCACCGGATGCAGATGCGGCGCCGGCGCGCGAATCGACAAAGGCGCCGAAAAAAACCGGCGCGCGGAGAAGAAAGCCATCCGCCGATCTCCGCTAGACGTTCGTCACCCGAGTCGTTGCCAGGTTACCCGGCGCTGCGCATGAAGCTGGCGCTCTGGTAGACTCCAGCGATGGCTGAAGGGCAGCCGCGAATTACCACAGCAGGCACGCGTGCCGTCGCCGCGTACGGACTGATGATCGGCGGCGTGGTGCTGCTGTATTTGTGGATTCGCGCATACGGCGAGACGCTGGGTGCGCCGCTGGCGAGCGGGACAGCGATCTTCGGCTCGGCCGCGTCGCGTGCGAATGAAGGCAACCTGCTGCACGTGCTGCTCGCGCTGGTGGTGGTAATCGCGACCGCGCGCGCGATGGGTTCGATCTTCCGCAGCGTTGGCCAGCCACAGGTGATCGGCGAAATTCTCGCGGGGATCGTGCTCGGTCCTTCGCTGCTCGGGCGCCTCGCGCCGGGCGCGGAAGGATATCTTTTCCCGGCTACGGTGGGGCCGGCTCTCAATATAATCGCGCAGGTCGGCGTCATCCTTTACATGTTCCTGGTCGGGCTCGAGCTCGATCCCGCGCTGCTTCGCAAACGCGGCCATACAACAGTTGCAATCTCCCACGCGAGCATCGTGGCGCCATTCCTGCTCGGCGCGACGATTGCGCTTTACCTTTATCCAAAGCTGTCGACCGGCGACGTGCCGTTCACGTGCTTCTCGCTTTTTCTGGGCGTTTCGATGTCGGTGACGGCGTTTCCGGTGCTGGCGAGAATATTGACCGATCGCAGGATTCACAAAACCCGCATGGGTGCGATCGCGCTGACTTGCGCCGCCGTGGACGACGTGACGGCGTGGTGCATGCTCGCCTTCGTGGTCAGCGTGGCGCGAGCACAGGCGGC
>Ga0181536_10006763_pt1 | contig 11418 bp, 9 predicted proteins | sample PEATcosm2014_Bin_41_FD_121105 | JGI IMG/M metagenome (GOLD analysis project Ga0181536, IMG submission 121105) | Peatland microbial communities from MTU Mesocosm Facility, Houghton, MI, USA - PEATcosm2014_Bin17_60_metaG | ecosystem: Environmental > Terrestrial > Soil > Wetlands > Peat | place...
GACATGTACTACTCCTGCTGAGCCAACAAACGCACAACAGAAAATCCCCAAAGCCATCCCCCACAAACTCATGCGGCCCCTCACGGGGCCGCATTTTTGTTGGACGATTCGCGCGATGTCTTCGAAAGTTCAGAACGTGCCGATAAGACAAGTTCGACTCGGTGGCGGGAGCGTGAAATTGCGTCCAAACGGCTCGGTTCAGGGCTTTTTTGGGGGTTGGGAAGGGCGCCTAACAGACACCTCACCCGGCAACGTGTGATGATTTTGCTACTGTCCACGGCAAAGCGATTTGTGCGCCGCATTTTGCCTATTTGCTAGGCAATTGCTGAGCACTTCGACTTGCTTAGCTGCGCTTAACCACGCATCTTCACGCCAGAAACTGCAATGAAGCGGGGGCTCTTCATGAAATCGCGTGACCTAATTGCGGCAATTGCCGGACTTGTTTTGGCTGGGGGACTGGCCAGTGCGGCCTTCGCCGCCGACCTACCCACGACAAAGGGAGCGCCAGCTGCGCCGCCGGATTGGTGGAGCACACTGACCATCGATGGCAACATCGAGTCGGGCATCCAATTCAATCCGCAAGCCCCCACGGGCCAGCCCATCTTTGGTCGTCTCTTTGACGACAAGGCGAATGAGCCTCTGCTCAATCAGGCCACTATAACCGTCCAGCGGCCGATTGACGATAGCCTGAAGTCCATCGACTACGGCTTCAAGATCGAGCTGCTCTATGGCTCCGATGCCCGCTACACGCACTTCCTCGGCGAATGCGATTACTGCATCGGCAACATCAACCAGTTCGACGTTGTCGAAGCCTGGGGCCAAGTGCATCTGCCCTATCTCGCCGGCGGCGGCATCGACGTGAAGGCCGGTCAGTGGGTGACGCTGCTCGGATCTGAAGTCATCGACGCGCCGAGCAACATCTTCTATTCGCACTCCTACATCTTCAACTTCGGCATTCCGCTGAAGGATACGGGTGTGTTGGCGGTCGCGCATGTGAACGACACCGTTGACATCTATGCCGGCGCAATCACCGGCGTGAACACCAGCGTCGGCTGGACAAACGGCTTTGCCTTCGGCGACCCGGGCGACAACAACAGAGCGCCGGGCTTCGAAGGCGGCATCGGCCTCAACAAGCTGTTCGGTGGCGCCGTGACCGTTCTTGCCGCGACGAACATCGCTCCGGATAACCCGAATACGCCGATCGGCATCGCTACTTGCGGAGGCTGCAATCCGAACACCGACTGGCGCTTCCTCAACGATGTCGTCGTGACCTGGACGGCGACCGACAAGCTGACCCTCACCGGCGAGGGCAACTATGCCGTGGACCAATCCGCAACTTACGGTTCCGCTTATGGCGCGGCGGGCTATGCCTCCTATCAGCTTCTCGACTGGCTGAAGGTCAATGGCCGCGCCGAAGTGTTCCGTGACAATAGCGGCAACTACGTTGGGGCCTTCCCAGGCAATTTCGACTTCGTCAACACGGAGCATGGCTTTGCCAGCGGCGCTTATGGCCAAGGCCCACAAACTTACGGCGAGTTCACGGCCGGTCTGACGATCACGCCGACCCTGCCGAAGGAACTGCCTTATGTGAAAGCCGTCATCTTCCGCCCGGAAGTTCGTTATGACACTTCGCTCAGCGGCGGAACGCCTTTCGGTACGACGGGTGGCGCCAGCCCGGGCACCAAGAGCAATCAGACCACGTTCGGCGGCGACGTCATCGTGCACTTCTGAGTGGCATGATCTCCCGATCCTGGCGAATTCCCTCGCCAGGACCAACTTCAAGGCCCGTGCTTCACAGCACGGGCTTTTCTCATTTTTTGGGCGTGTGTCGTTAGTAAGGCTACTTCTTTGAAAGGCGCCCTCAGTGGCGCACGGCGTCTTTACGCTGCGGCTATAAACGCCCCCGCCGATCTCTCTCGAATTTATATGCGCTCCCGACCCACATTGGCACTCCCGCTCACCATGCGCGGCGCGACCAAAACCTGCGCGCAGGGCAGGGAAGTCGGAGAAAGACAATGCAGGAAAAATACTTCGGGCGCGCCGCGCGCTTCGAGGACGCGCACCGCGAAACGCAGGGGCGCTTCATCGTTGAAGACGGCGCCGAGCGTGACTCTGCGCCGCGGCCCGGAGAACTCGTCTTCGAAATCGGACTGGCCCTTGCGGGCTTCTTGAGCCTTGCCGTGATCGCGCATCTCTTTGTCGTCGCGATTTACGCCGGCTGATCGTGTCGGCCGGTTGATAAAGCCGCGCAGCGTCATCGCTTTGTCGTCGCTTTCGCGAATTTTTTGTCCGCTTGATCCAGCGCAACATCTTTGCCCCACCCAGGCAGAGCATCCATCCCGTTGAGCGCGCACGCATCGCTTTATATGGAATTTATATATACGAGCTGGCCTATCTCCACTCGAATTTATAGGCCGATCCAGCGATGTGTGCGCTGCGTTAAAATTTGCGGAATCGACTCGGAAAGCGTGTCGCGGCAGCGACGACGCGCACAGGGGAACTGATCCATGTACGACGTGATGTATCTCGGCATCGGCTTCGGCTTTTTGGCTCTCGCCGTGCTCTATGTCTTCGCTTGCGACCATCTTTAAAGAAAGGCGACAGCGATGCTGTTCGATTACACCTTCGGAGCGGCGGTCACCGTGATCCTGCTCGTCTATCTCGTTTACGCGCTGATCCGCCCCGAGCGGTTCTAAGGAGCGACCCATGACCATGAATGGTTGGATTCAGATCGCGCTCTACAGCGTGCTTATTATTCTGTTGGTGAAGCCGCTCGGCGGCTACATGACACGCGTTTTCAACGGCGAGCGCACGTTCCTTTCGCCGGTTCTGCACCCTGTGGAGCGCGTTCTCTATCGCGTCTGCGGGGTCGACGGGGAAGACCAGCATTGGATCGTCTATGCCGTCGCCATGCTGTTGTTCACGGCGGCAGGCTTCGTGACGCTCTATGCCATCCAGCGCCTGCAGAATGTGCTGCCCTTCAATCCGGCGGGACAATCGGCCGTCGAGCAGAGCCTCGCCTTCAACACTTCGGTGAGCTTCATCACCAACACGAACTGGCAGTCCTACGTTCCCGAGACGACGATGAGCTATCTCACCCAGATGGCCGGGCTCACCGTGCATAATTTCATGTCGGCGGCGACCGGCATCGTACTCGCCGTTGCGCTCATTCGCGGCTTCGCGCGGCGCAGTGCGCAAGGCATCGGCAATTTCTGGGTCGATCTCACCCGCTGCACGTTCTACATCCTGCTGCCGATCTCGATCATCGTCGGCCTGTTCTTTGTCTGGCAGGGGATGCCGCAGAATCTCAATGCCTACACGGAGATCACCGGCCTCGATGGCGTCAAGCAGATCATCGCGCAGGGTCCCGTGGCTTCGCAAGAAGTCATCAAGATGATGGGGACAAATGGCGGCGGCTTCTTCAACGCCAATTCGGCGCATCCCTTCGAGAACCCGAACGCGCTCACCAATCTCGTGCAGATGGTGCTGATCTTCTCGATCGGCGCGTCGCTCACCAACGTGTTCGGCCGCATGGTCGGCAATCAGCGTCAGGGCTGGGCGATCTTTGCCGTGATGGGCATTCTCTATCTTGCCGGCGTCGTCACGGTCTACTCGTCCGAGGCGAAGGGCAATCCTGCCTTCGCCGCGCTTCACGTCGATCAGGCGCCGACACTCATGCAGACGGGCGGCAACATGGAAGGCAAGGAGGTCCGCTTCGGCATCGCCAATTCGTCGTTGTTTACGACGGTGACGACCGATGCCTCCTGCGGCGCCGTCAACAATATGCATGACAGCCTAACGCCGCTCGGCGGCATGGTGCCGATGGTCAACATCATGCTGGGCGAGATCATCTTCGGCGGTGTCGGCTCCGGCCTCTATGGCATGCTGATCTTCGCCATCCTGGCGGTCTTTATTGCCGGGCTGATGGTCGGGCGGACGCCCGAATATCTCGGCAAGAAGATCGAAGCCAAGGAAGTCAAGATGGGCATGCTCGCCATCTTGATCCTGCCGTTCTCGATGCTCGGCTTCACGGCGCTCGCGGCGGTCGTGCCCGCCGGTCTTGCCGGCATTGCCAACAATGGCCCGCATGGCTTCAGCGAGATGCTCTACGCCTTCGTGTCGGCGACTGGCAACAATGGCAGCGCCTTCGCGGGGCTCTCTGCCAATACGCCCTACTACAACTCGACGCTGGGTCTCGCGATGTTCATCGGCCGCTTCCTGATGATCGTGCCGATGCTGGCGATCGCCGGCTCGCTCGCTGCCAAGAAGATCGTGCCGACTTCGGCAGGAACGTTCCCGACTGACGGCGGTCTCTTCGTCGGCCTCCTTGTCGGCGTGATCGCGATCACTGGCGGTCTCATCTATTTCCCGGCGATTTCGCTCGGGCCCGTGGTCGAGCATCTCGATATGCTCGCCGGCAAACTCTTTTGATCTGAGAGGCAGTTCGATGGAACTCTCCCACACGCGCAAACGGTCGGCCGCAACATTGACCGACCCAAAGATCCTCGTCCCAGCCATTGGCGAGTCGTTCAAGAAGCTCGATCCGCGCATCTTGATCCACAACCCGGTGATGTTCACCGTCGAGGTGGTGGCGAGCCTGACGACGATCCTGTTCTTCCGGGATATCATCCTAGGCACAGGTCATTACGGTTTTGCGCTCCAGATCAATCTCTGGCTCTGGTTCACCGTGCTCTTCGCCAATTTCGCGGAGGCCGTCGCGGAAGGCCGCGGCAAGGCGCAGGCCGAAAGCCTACGTCGCACCAAGACCGAGACTGCGGCCAAATTGCTTGAGGGCGGAGCGGAAAAGACCCCCGGCGTTGCCAAGAAATGGCGCGAGATTCCGGGAACCGCGCTGAAGCAGGGCGATGTCGTCTTCGTCGAAGCGGGCGATATCATCCCGAGCGACGGCGATGTCGTCGAAGGCGTGGCCTCCGTCAACGAGTCGGCGATCACCGGTGAATCGGCGCCCGTCATTCGCGAAAGCGGCGGCGACCGCTCGGCGGTGACCGGCGGCACGACGGTGATTTCCGACTGGATCAAAGTGAAGATCACCGCGGCGCCGGGCTCGACCTTCCTCGACCGCATGATCGCGCTCGTCGAAGGCGCGTCCCGCCAGAAGACGCCGAATGAGATCGCGCTCAACATCTTGTTGGCCGGCCTGACGATCATCTTCGTCTTCGCCGTCGCGACGATCCCGAGCTTCGCCCATTACGCCGGCGGCACAATGTCGGTCTTAGTCCTTGTGGCGCTGTTCGTGACCCTGATCCCGACGACGATCGGCGCACTTCTGTCGGCCATCGGCATAGCCGGCATGGATCGCCTCGTCAGCTTCAACGTGCTCGCCATGTCCGGCCGCGCGGTCGAGGCGGCGGGCGACGTCGATACGCTTTTGCTCGACAAGACCGGCACGATCACGCTCGGCAACCGTCAGGCGACCGAGTTTCTGCCCGTGCCGGGCGTCGATGCGAAGGAACTCGCCGACGCGGCGCAGCTCGCCTCGCTCGCCGATGAGACGCCGGAAGGCCGTTCCATCGTCGTGTTAGCGAAGGAGAAATACGGCATCCGCGGCCGCGACATGGCTTCGCTCGATGCGCGCTTCATCCCCTTCTCGGCGCAGACCCGCATCAGCGGCGTCGATGCCGAGGGCCTGTCGATCCGCAAGGGCGCGGTCGATGCGGTGCTGGGCTTTGTCAAGGAAAAGTCCGGTGCCGTGGGCTCGTCGGCGCATGAGCTCAATCTCATTGCCGATAAGATCGCGAAAGGTGGCGGAACGCCTTTGGCGGTTGCCAAGAACGGCGCGCTGCTCGGCGTTATTCATCTCAAGGACGTCGTCAAGGGCGGCATCAAGGAGCGCTTCGTCGAATTGCGCCGCATGGGCATTCGGACTGTCATGATCACCGGCGACAATCCGCTGACGGCGGCGGCGATCGCGGCGGAGTCTGGCGTTGATGATTTTCTCGCCCAGGCGACGCCCGAGACGAAACTGAAGCTCATCCGCGACGAGCAGGCCAAGGGCAAACTCGTCGCCATGTGCGGCGACGGCACCAACGACGCGCCGGCGCTCGCTCAGGCTGATGTCGGCGTGGCGATGAACACCGGCACGATGGCGGCGCGCGAAGCGGGCAATATGGTCGATCTCGACAGCGATCCGACGAAACTCATCGAGATTGTCGAAATCGGCAAGCAGCTGCTCATCACGCGCGGCGCGCTGACGACGTTTTCGATCGCCAACGACGTCGCCAAATATTTCGCGATTATCCCGGCGATGTTCATCGCGATCTATCCGGAGTTGCAGGCGCTGAACATCATGCATCTGTCAAATCCGCAGAGCGCGATTCTCTCGGCGATCATCTTCAACGCGCTGATCATCATCGCCCTGATCCCGCTTGCGCTGAAAGGCGTGAAATATCGGCCGATTGGCGCGGCGAGCATTCTGCGCCGCAATCTTCTCATCTATGGCCTCGGCGGCATCATCGTACCGTTCATCGGCATCAAGCTGATCGACATGTTCGTGACCGCCGTCGGCCTAGCCTAGGATCAAGCCATGTTGAAACAAATCCGTCCGGCCATTTTCATGATCATCGTGATGACGATCATCACCGGCCTCATCTATCCGCTCGGCATGACCGGGATTGCGCAGGTCCTTTTCCCTTATCAGGCCAATGGCAGCCTGATCAAAAAGGACGGCAAGGTCATCGGCTCGGCCATCATCGGCCAGAACTTCACCTCCGACCGCTATTTTCATGGACGGCCGTCGGCGACGACCGAAACCGATCCGAAGGATCCGACCAAGACGATTTCGGTGCCCTATGCTGCCGACAATTCCGTCGGCTCCAATCTCGGGCCGACGTCGAAAGCGCTGGTCGACCGTGTGAAGGGCGATGTGGCGAAGCTGCAGGCTGAGAATCCCGGCGTGCCCGTGCCTATCGATCTCGTAACGACCTCGGCGAGCGGGCTTGATCCGGACATCACCCCGGCGGCGGCTCTATTCCAGGTGCCGCGCGTGGCCAAGACCCGGAAACTTGCGGAGGCTGATGTCAAAGCCTTCGTCGAAGCCCATATCGAGCACAGGCTTTTTGGCCTGATCGGCGAGGACCATGTGAATGTCCTCAACCTCAACCTGGCGCTCGACGCGATGGCCGCCAAATAGTGCACTTGACGACTTGGTCTTGGTCCCCCATGGCCAAGCGGCGGGCCCTGCGGCAACGCAGGCCCGCCGTCTGTGCTATGGATGAGCGGCCCAAACGGCGCCTTTGGACCCCCTCCGGATGAGCGACGAACAATCCGATCGCGACAATAGACCGTCTCCAGAGGCCCTGCTGGCGCAGGCCGCGGGCGAGGGGAGGGGCCGTCTCAAAGTGTTTCTCGGCGCAGCACCAGGCGTCGGCAAGACCTTCGAAATGCTGATGACGGCGCAAGCCAAGCGCCGCGACGGCGTAGATGTCGTCACCGGCGTCGTCGAGACGCATGGCCGCAAGGAAACGCAGGCGCTCGTCGAAGGGCTCGAGGTTATTCCGCGCAAGCGGAGCGAATACCGCGGCCACGTCCTCGAAGAGATGGACATCGACGCGATCCTGCAGCGTCGCCCGAAACTCGTCCTCGTCGATGAACTCGCTCATACCAATGCGCCGGGAAGCCGCCATCCGAAGCGCTATCTCGATGTCGAAGAACTACTCTCAGCCGGTATCGACGTTTTTACGACGCTCAACATTCAGCATCTCGAGAGCCTGAACGACGTCGTCGCCAAAATCACACGCATCTGGGTGCGCGAAACCGTCCCGGATTCCGTCATCGACAATGCCGACGACGTAGAGGTCGTCGATCTCACGCCCGACGATCTCATCCAGCGGCTGAATGAGGGGAAGGTTTATGTCCCGCATCAGGCGCAGCGCGCGGTCAAGCACTACTTCCAGCCGGGCAATCTGACGGCTCTCCGCGAACTCGCCTTGCGCCGCACGGCGCAGCGCGTCGATCAGCAGATGGTCAGTTATATGCGGGCCCATGCCATTCCTGGCCCGTGGGCGGCGGGCGAGCGGGTGCTCGTCTGCATCAACGAGAACCCGAGCGGCATCAATCTGGTGCGCAGCGCGCGGCGCCTGGCGGATCGGCTCCATGCGCCCTGGACCGCCATTCATATCGAGACGTCGCGGACGCTGCGTCTCTCCGAGGCCGACCGAACCGCCATTGCCGAGACGATGCGGCTTGCCGAAAGGTTAGGGGGCGAGACCGTCACCATTCCCGGCCACGATGTGGCGCGCACGCTGGTCGATTATGCGACGGAGAACAACGTCACCCATGTCCTGATTTCGCGCTCGCGCCGGGCCGGCTGGCGGCAGTGGTTCGGCGGATCGGTCATGCAGCAGATCATCCAGCGCTCCGGCGGCATCAATGTGCATCTCATCGCCAAGCCTGAAGTCCAGAAGGGTGGCGCGGAGAGGGCGGGTGAGCGCGCTACGGCCGCGACGGACGACCGTCTCAACGGGGCCCCCTATGTTGGCGGCCTCGTGTTTGTTGCGATAGCGCTCGGCGTTGGCGAGGTCTTGCAGCATTTCCTCGCAAGTTCGAACATCAGCCTCGTCTTTTTGACCGCCGTCATGGGAACGGCGATCGCCTATGGGCTCTATCCGGCTTTGGCTGCCTGCCTCGTCAGCGTGCTCGCTTATAATTTCTTCTTTCTGCCGCCGCTCTACAGCTTCACGATCGCCGATCCCGAAAATGTCGTGGCGCTGTTCTTTTTCGGTCTCGTCGCGGTGATTGCGAGCAATCTCACCGCGCGCATGCGCAACGAAGCCTTGAACGCCCGCCAGCGGGCGCGAACGACGGAAGATCTCTATCTCTTCTCCCGCAAGCTCGCCGGCGCGATCAGCCTCGACGATTTGCTCTGGGCGACCGTCTACCACATTGCGCTGATGCTGAAGGTCCGCGTGGTTTTGCTGTTGCCGCATGACGGCATGCTCACCGTCCGCGCCGGCTATCCGCCGGAAGATACGCTCGACGACTCCGATATCGCCGCCGCCAAATGGAGCTGGGAGCATAATCGACCGGCGGGCCGCAGTGCCGACACGCTGCCGGGCGCGAAGCGCCTTTTCATTCCCATGCGCACCGCGCGGAGCACGGTCGCCGTCGTCGGATTGGACAATGATCGTCCAGGCCCTTTGCTGACGCCGGACCAGACGCGGCTGCTGGATGCGCTCTCCGATCAGGCGGCGCTCGCCATCGAGCGCGTCAATCTCGTCGCCGACGTCGAACGCGCTCGCATCGCGGTCGAGACCGAGCGCCTGCGTTCTGCGCTTCTGACCTCGATCTCGCATGATCTGCGGACGCCGCTCGCCTCCATTCTCGGCGCCGCCACGAGCCTCAAATCCTATGGGGGCGTTCTCGACCAAGATGCGAAGGACGAACTCGTCAACACTATTCAAGAGGAGTCCGAGCGCCTCAATCGTTTCATCGGCAATCTTCTCGACATGACGCGATTGGAGGCTGGCGCCGTCGAACCGCAAGGAGAAACCGTCGATCTCGGCGATGTCGTCGGCAGCGCGCTCGGCCGCGCGTCGAAGTTTCTCGCCGACCATTTGATCGAAGTTGATCTCGATCCCAATCTGCCGCTCGTGAAAGTCGATCCGGTTCTGTTGGAACAGGTCCTGTTCAATCTTCTCGACAATGCCGCCAAATATACGCCGACCGATACCAAAGTGACGGTGCGCGCGCGGCGTGAGGGACAATTCGTGCGGCTCGACATCATGGACGAGGGGCAGGGCATCCCCGAAGCGGACAAGGAGAAGATTTTCGATAAATTCTATCGCATCCAGGCGGCCGATCGAAAGCGCGCCGGCACGGGCCTCGGCCTTGCGATCGGCCGCGGTTTTATCGAGGCGATGGGCGGCACGATCGCAGCAGGAAACCGCACGGACCGCTCCGGCGCGATGTTCACCATTCGGCTGCCGGCGTCTTCGACGTCGGCCGATGAGGGGGCGCCATGAGCACAGAAGCGCTGCCGCTTCGCATTCTGATCGTCGATGACGAGCCGGCGATCCGACGTTTTCTGCGCACGAGCCTTTCTGCGCAAGGCTATCGGCTGCTGGAGGCGGAAAACGGCGCGGCGTGTCAGGCGCTGATCAAAGCCAATCCGGTCGACGTGCTCGTGCTCGATCTCGGCCTGCCGGATATCAGCGGCTTTGAGATCATCCGCCAGTTGCGCGAACGCGGCTCCGTCATGCCGATCATCGTCCTTTCGAGCCGAACCGACGAAGCCGGGAAGGTGAAAGCGCTCGACCTCGGCGCCGACGACTATGTGACGAAGCCCTTTGGGGTCGACGAGCTTTTAGCGAGGATTCGCGCGGCCTTACGCCACCGCTTGCAACAGCAGGGGGAGAAACCCATCTTTCGTTCAGGCGATCTTTCCGTCGATCTCGTGCGACGGATCGTGACTGTGGCAGGTCAAGAGGTTAAACTTTCGCCGCGCGAATACGAACTGCTGCGCTTGCTCGTTGCCCATGCAGGGAAAGTGTTGACCCACAAATTCCTGCTCCACGAAGTCTGGGGCGGCGAGGGCGACGTGCAGTATTTGCGTATCTACATTCGATCCTTGCGGCAAAAGATCGAGGCCAATCCGGAACGTCCGCAGCACATCATCACCGAGCAAGGCGTCGGCTACCGGCTGCGCATGCTGGACGAGCCGTCTTCGACATCGGTCCTTAAAGAGCAATCCCATGGAAATGATTGATTTGATCAAGCCCGAGCAGGTGGTGAGCCTGCGCGCCGGCAATAAGGCGCAGCTCCTGCAGGAGCTGTCGCGGCGCGCCGCCAAAGCGCTTGGGCTCGAAGTTCAGGCCATTCTGGACCCTTTGACGGCGCGGGAGGCATTGGGCTCGACCGGTGTCGGCCAAGGGGTGGCCGTTCCACACGCAAAGGTTCCGGGCCTGCATCGTTTCTTCGCGCTCTTTGCGCGGCTCGATAAGCCGCTCAACTTCGACGCAGTGGACGGCCAGCCGGTGGACCTCGTTCTGCTGCTGCTCATCCCAGCTGATGCCGACAGCGACCATCTGGCCGCGCTGGCCTGCGTAGCGCGGCGTCTGCGCGATCCCGAGGTTGCCCGGCAACTCAGGGCCAATGCCGATCCAGCGGCGCTCTATGAGCTTCTCTGCGGCTCTGGCCAGGCGCCCAAGCCCGGCATGGCCGCCGCCGCTAAGGCCTAGAGAGAAGGTCAAGCCTAAGGGCTGAGGGCGATGTTTCACTTGACAAACCAGAGGCTATTACTTGGGTTTAGGTGGGTTCTTTTTCCCGGCGTCGGGCTTCTCGGGCGGATTGCGCGTTACATCTCCAAAAGCCTTGTCGAAGGCTTCCGTTGTTTCGTCCGCTCCAAGCTCGCGAGCCATTTCAACAAACCGCTTCGACTGCTCGCAGTCGTCATGATCCGCC
>Ga0181536_10006765_pt1 | contig 11417 bp, 10 predicted proteins | sample PEATcosm2014_Bin_41_FD_121105 | JGI IMG/M metagenome (GOLD analysis project Ga0181536, IMG submission 121105) | Peatland microbial communities from MTU Mesocosm Facility, Houghton, MI, USA - PEATcosm2014_Bin17_60_metaG | ecosystem: Environmental > Terrestrial > Soil > Wetlands > Peat | place...
CAGGACCTCGGCTTCTGGATCCTCAACGACGTGATCTGGCGCAAGACCAATCCGATGCCGAATTTCCGCGGCCGCCGCTTCACCAACGCGCACGAGACCATGATCTGGGCCTCGCGCGACGCCAACGCCAAGGGCTACACGTTCAATTACGAGGCGCTCAAGGCCGGCAACGAAGACGTGCAGATGCGCTCGGACTGGACCTTCCCGCTCTGCACCGGCGAGGAGCGCCTGAAAGGCGCCGACGGCAAGAAGCTGCATCCGACCCAGAAGCCGGAAGCGCTGCTGGCGCGCGTTATCCTTTCGGCGTCGCGGCCCGACGATCTGGTGCTCGACCCATTCAATGGCACCGGTACCACCGGCGCGGTGGCCAAGCGCTTCGGCCGCCGCTTCGTCGGCATCGAGCGCGAAAAAAAATATGCATTAGCCGCGGAAAAGCGCATCGCCGACGTTGAGGTCGTGCCCTCGCCGTCAATCGCGCCCTTCGTGACCGCGCGCGAGGCGCCGCGCGTGCCGTTCTCGGCGCTGATCGAGCGCGGGCTGGTTTCGCCGGGCGCCCGGCTGGTCGATTCCAAGAAACGCCATAAGGCGACGGTGCGCGCCGACGGCGCGGTATCGCTCGGCGATACAGTCGGCTCGATCCACCGCATCGGGGCGCTGGCGCAAGGACTGGAAGCCTGCAACGGCTGGACCTTCTGGCATCTCGAGACGCCGAAGGGCCTCACTCTGATCGACGAATTGCGCGCGGTGGTTCGCTCGGAGATGGTGGAAGCGGCGGAGTAGTTCGCGCTAAGCCTTGGCCGAAATCGCCTCGTATAAAAGCTCGAGCGCGCGTTTCGTAAAAACATCCATATTCGCCCGCCGGTCGGCACTTCCCGTTTCCAGCGTAATCGCGCGCTCGCTCGGCCCCGCGACCGCGATACAAGTGTGACCCGCGGCATCACCGTAGTGGTTGCCGGTCGGCCCGGTCGCGCCGGTTTCGCCCAGGCCCCAGGACGCCCCGAGACGCTCGCGCACCCGCCGCGCATTCAAGAGCGCATAGGCTTCGGTCGCCGGCCGCAGACCCTTCATGTCGGCATCGGCGATCCCGAGCAGCGTCGCGCGCGCGGCCTTCGTGTAGACCACCGTGCCGCCGAGAAAGTAGGCCGACGCGCCGGGGATCGCGAGCAAAGCCGCGGCGATGAGCCCCCCGGTCGAAGACTCGGCCACGGCTATGGTCTCGTGGCGCTCGATCAGACGCGCTGCGATTTTTTCCGCGATCGGCAGAAGCAGTTGCATGGCTCACACTCCGTCCTTGCGCCCGAGCTGGCAGAGCACGCGGAACACGCCGAAATCGGCGGCGGCGAATTGGCGCGACAGATTCTCACCGATCTTTTCCGCCTCGCTTTGGCGCAGCGTATCGACCATCAGGCACGCTTTGATCTTTTTGTCGCCGCCGCGCAGTTTTTCTTCCATCGACACCGGCTGGCCGGCGGGATCGACCGCAGCCCAGATCTCGCACGCGGCGACGGCTGGATCCTGCACCAGCGTGTCGGAGAGCCGCGTCAGCGCGGCCATGTCGGGCTGGTCATTGAACCGCGCGGTGACGGCATAGGCGCCGCGAAAGCCGCCGCGCCGGAGCGTGCGGCGGCAGACCGTGCGGTTCATGTTGATGAAAATTTCCGACATCACCTTGCGCGTCATCGGCGTCGGATTGTCGAGTCGTTCCAGATAAGGCTTCGACGTCAACACGGCGGGGGATTTGGTCAGATAGAAATTGAAATAGCCGGACGCGCCCGAAATCGCCGCGTGCCGGCGGCCAAACAGGAAGCCGGGCACCGCCAGCCGCTCGAGCAGATGTTCGCCCTGGAACCAGGCTTCGAATTCGGCCTCGCGGCCGGCGACGCAATCGTTCCAAATCGCCAGGATGCCGAAATCCGCCATGGCTATTTCGCCCGGTCCTTTTCAAGCGCATGCGCCAGCACCTTGCGCATCACGTTCGGTAGGGCTTCGCCCGGCAAGTCCTCGATTTTCACCCAGCGCGCGCCCTTCAGTGCCGGCGTCGCGCACGCAACCTGCGCCGTGAAGACCGCCAACTCGAGCGGAAAATGCGTGAACACATGGCGCACTACGCCGGGCAGCCGCCGCCACACGGCTTTCCGGCGCAAGCGCGGCGCGCTGCGAAGTGCCTGCGTGATTTCGAAGTCATCTGACCAATCGCTGCCCGGCACTTCCGTCATGCCGCCGAGCAGGCCCTTTTCAGGGCGCGTGCGCAGCAGCACGCGGCCGTCGGCGCGCAATGCGACGAAGGCCGCGCCGCGGCGCAAGCGGCCTTCGCGTTTCGGCGCCTTGCGCGGAAACGTCTCCTGGTCGCCGCGCGCGAACGCGACACACGACTCGTTCCACGGGCACAACGCGCAGGCCGGGCGCTTGGGCGAACAAATGGCGGCGCCGAGATCCATCAGCGCTTGCGCGAAATCGCCGGCGCGTCGCGGCGGCAGCAATGACGCCGCCAATCGTTTGATCTCGGGCTTGGCCACCGGCAACCCGTACTCGACCGCGAACAGCCGCGCCACCACTCGCTCGACATTGCCATCGACCGGCACCGCCGGCGCGTCGAACGCGATCGCCGCTACCGCCGCCGCGGTGTAGTCGCCGATGCCGGGCAGCGCGCGCAACGCATCGTGGTTCGCCGGAAACGACGCCCCATGCCGCGCGACAACTTCCCTGGCGCAGGCGTGCAGATTGCGCGCGCGCGCGTAATAGCCGAGTCCGGCCCAGGTGCGCAGCACGTCGTCGAGACTCGCCGCAGCGAGCGCGTCGACCGTCGGCCAGCGCGCCAGGAAACGCGTGTAATAGGGCTCGACCGTCTTCACCGTGGTCTGCTGCAGCATGATCTCCGACAGCCAGACCCGGTACGGGTCGATCTTCTCGCCGCGGCGGGCCCGCCACGGGAGAATCCGGCGATGGCGGTCGTACCAGGCCAGCAGCGCGGTCGGATCGGGCAAGCTCGCGTCTTTCTTTCGCCGCGGCAATCGGACTGCTATCGTCATGCCGCCAATACTGGCATGAGAAGCCCGCTTATGAGCAAGCCCTCGCGCAGTTTTCCCCGGCCGCTTTCGGAGTTCGCCGGCGCGACCTTGAGCGACAGCCTCAAGGCGCAGGGCTTCGCCTCGACCGAAATCATTGGCCGCTGGGCCGATATCGTGGGTGCGGAAATCGCCGCCCATAGCGAGCCGATGAAGATCACCTGGCCGCGCGCCAATTCGTCCGGGGACTTGGCCGACGACACCCCGGAACCGGCCACGCTGGTGCTGCGAGTGGAAGGCCCTGCGGCGCTCGAAATCCAGCATTTGTCGGCCGTAATCCTGGAGCGGCTCAACCGCTTCTTCGGCTGGCAGGCGATCGGCCGCATCGCCTTGCGCCAGGCGCCACTGCGCCGGCGCGAGCCGCGTACCCCACCACCGCCGGCCGACCCGGAGGCCGCCGCCCGCATCGCGGCCAGCCTGCCCGCCGTCGAAGACGCGGATCTGCGCCAAGCGCTTGGGCGGCTCGGCGCCGCCATCAAACAAAAGTGAGGCTTTCCTCCACCTTGGCAGGACGGCCCGCCATTGCCACAATTATCGTATCGAGCTAGCCATCGCGCATGATCCCGAAAAGTGGGAACCGGTTTTCGGATAAGATCATGCGCAGGGAAAATGCTAGGGACATCACCGGTTTGGTCGAACGTTTAAGCCCACGGAGTTTCAGTTGCATATCACCCGACGCGAATTTTGCCTGAACACCGCCACAGTCGCGCTCGCCACCGGCGTGCTCGGCGTCTCGGCGCTGCCGCGCTTCGCAGGGTCCGCGCTGGCGGACAATGTCCCGGTCGCCGACCTGATGAAGCCGGATGCGCTTCCCGACCTCGCTATGGGTGATCCCAAGGCGCCGGTCACCATGATCGAATATGCCTCGATGACCTGCCCGCACTGCGCGCATTTCCAGGAGGTCACCTTCCCTGAAATCAAGAAGCGCTACATCGACACTGGCAAGGTCCGCTACATCCTGCGCGACTTCCCGCTCGACAATCTGGCAGGCGCGGCCTTCGTGCTCGCGCATTGCGCCGCCAAGGACGATGCGGGCAAATATTATTCCATGGTGGAGACGCTGTTCAGCCAGCAGCGGCAATGGGCGGTCGAGAAACCGGTTCCGCCGTTGATGGCGATCGCCAAGCAGGCCGGCCTCAGCGAGCAGGATTTCAACGCCTGCCTGACGAATCAGAAGGCCTGGGATGCCATGGAAAGCGTGCGTCAGCGCGCCATGAAGCAATTCAAGGTGGAGTCGACCCCGACATTTTTCATCAATGGGACACAGGTCAACGGCGCCGTCTCGATCGAGGAATTTGCCAAGGTCATCGACCCCTATCTCAAGGGCGGATAAGGGTTTTTCGGCCCGACGCGGGGCTCAGCATCGCGCCATTCCCGGCCGGGCAGGCCCGAAAGATCTGGAAAACAACGCTTCTCGGCCGTTGCCCTGTTGCTCAAGCGAGCGCGCCGATTCATTCTCCCGCCGATGCGGCACAAGCCAACCAGCCTTCGGGGCTATCTCCCGGACAGGATTACGATTCTGCCAAACGCCAGCCGACGCGGGACCATGGGCTTTGGCCCTGCGCCGCGCATGCGCAGCCAAAAGACGCCGAGGCCCGAATTATGAAACTTACGCGGCTGCGCCTGCTCGGATTCAAGTCGTTCGTCGAGCCGACCGATTTCCTGATCGAGCCGGGACTGACCGGCGTGGTCGGCCCGAATGGCTGCGGCAAATCCAACCTAGTGGAAGCGCTGCGCTGGGTGATGGGCGAGTCTTCCTACAAATCCATGCGCGCCTCCTCGATGGACGAGGTGATCTTCTCCGGCACCAATAACCGTCCGGCGCGCAACAATGCCGAGGTGGCGATCTCGATCGACAATGCCGAGCGCTCGGCGCCGTCGGCGTTCAACGAATCCGACGCCATCGACATCGCCCGCCGCATCGAACGCGAGGCGGGCTCCACCTATCGCATCAACGGCCGCGAGGTGCGCGCACGCGACGTGCAGATTCTGTTCGCCGACGCCTCCACCGGCGCGCGCTCGCCGGCGCTGGTGCATCAGGGCCGCATCGGCGAGATCATCCAGGCCAAGCCCGAGCAGCGCCGCCGCGTGCTGGAGGAAGCCGCCGGCGTCGCCGGCCTGCACGCGCGCCGGCACGAAGCCGAACTGCGGCTGAAGGCGGCGGAAACCAACCTGCTGCGGATCGATGACGTGATCGGCCAGCTCGCCGCGCAGGTTGATGGGCTTAAGAAGCAGGCGCGCCAGGCGATCCGCTATCGCACCGTGTCGGCGCAAGTGCGCAAGTCGGAGGCGATGCTCTACCATCTGCGCTGGGCCGCCGCGACCGGCGAGGTCATCGAAGCCGAGCACGCCAAGGATGTTTGCGTACGCGAAGTCGCGACCCGCGTGGGCGCGGAGGCCGAAGCCTCCAAGCGGCAGGCGCTCGCCTCCGCTGCGCTGCCTGAATTGCGCGAGGCCGAAGCGCGCGCCGGCGCCGCCCTGCACCGGCTCAACGTCGCGCTGCAGGACCTCGACCGCGAGGAAGCGCACGCCAAGGACCGCATCGCCGAGCTCGATCTGCGGCTGGTGCAATTCGCCGCCGACGGCGAGCGCGAGAAGAAGCTCGCCGCCGACGCCGAAGCGGCGCTCGCGCGGCTCGCGGCCGAGGAAGACACCATCCGCAAGGAGGCGGCCGAAAGCGCCGGCCGCCGCAGCGGCGTCGACGCCAAAGTGGCGGCGGCCGACGGCGAGCTCAACGCCGCCGAGAAGATCTTCTCCGATCTCACCACGGCGCTCGCCGACCTCACGGCTCAGCGCAACCGGTTTAAGAACGCCGCGCGCGAGCACGGCGAGCGCGTCGCACGCGTCACGACTGAGATCGCCGAGATCGAGCGTGAACTGGCGACGCTGAGCGCCGACCATGCCCCGCTCGCCGCCGCGGTCGAAGGCGCGCAGACCGCGCTCACAGAGGCGGAAGCCGCAGCCGTTGCCGCCGAGGCCGCGCACAACAACGCGCGCACCGATGTGGAAACCGCACGCAGCGATTTAAGCGAATCTGAAAAGCGCGTGCAGCGGCTGGAAACCGAGGCCAAGACGCTCGGCCAGATGCTCTCGCTCGAGACGCGTAATCTGTGGCCGCCAGTGATCGATCATGTCTCGGTCGACAAGGGCTACGAGAAGGCGCTGGGCGCAGCCCTCGGCGACGATCTCGACGCGCCGCTTGACGCTTCCGCGCCCATGCACTGGTCGAAAGCGCCGATCGACGCAGGCGACCCGGCTTTGCCGGCGGGGGCCGAGCCGCTCGCGCGCTTCGTGAAGGCGCCGGAGCAACTCGCCCGCCGGCTGGCGCAAATCGGCGTGGTCGACCGCGAGACCGGCGCCCGACTCGCCGCGACGCTCAAGTCCGGCCAGCGGCTGGTCTCGCGCGAAGGCGATCTCTGGCGCTGGGACGGCTATGTCGCGGCCGCGCATGCCCCGACCGGGGCAGCGCGTCGGCTGGCGCAGCGCAGCCGCTTGGCCGAGATCGACGCCGAACTGGTGACGGCGCGCGCCGAGGTGGACGGCAAGCGCGGAGCGCTCGACGCCGCGAAGGCGGCCTTCGATGGCGCGGGCCACACCGAGGCCGAGACGCGCGCGCGCGAACGCGACCTCAATCGCCAGGCGGCGCGGCTGTCGGCGCTGGCCGAGGCGCGCACGCGCCTCACCACCAGCCGCGACGAGGCGAGCGCCGCCAAGGCCGACGCCGAACGCGCGCTGGGGGCGCTGGCGCCCGCCGCCGAACTCGAAAGCAAGCTTGCCGCGGTGCGCGACGACATAACGGCCAAGCGCGCCACGCTCGCCGAGGTGCGCGCCGAGAAGCAGGCGATCGTGCGCGAGGCGGAAATGGCCGACCGGCGCCTGGCGACGCTCGCGACCGACAAGGCCGGCTGGATCGGCCGCCGCGACGGCGCCCACAACCAGATCGCCACCCTCAATCAGCGCATCGCCGAAGCCAAACGCGACCGTGCCGAACTGGAAAACGCGCCGCAGATTTTCGCCGAGAAGCGCAAGGCCCTGATCGGCGAAGTCGCCAAGGGCGAAGCCGAACGGCGCGCCTGCGCCGACCGTCTGGCCGCAGCCGAGGCCGCACTCGCCGAAGCCGACCGCGATGCCCGCGCCGCCTTGGAAGCCGCCAGCGCCGCGCGCGAGGACCTCGCCCGCGCCGAGGAACGCTTCGAGGGCGCCAAGCGCCGGCTCGCCGACATTGGCCGCGAAATCCACGACATGCTGGAGATCGAGCCGGCCAAGGTCGCTGAACTGGCCGAGATCAAAGCGGGCGAGGCGCTCCCCGAGCTGACCGAGATCGAAGAAAAGCTGGAACGGCTGCGCCGCGAGCGCGAGCGGCTGGGCGCGGTCAATCTGCGCGCCGAGGAGGAGCTTCGCGAGGTCGAAACCCAGCACACCACGCTCACCACCGAGCGCGACGACCTGGTCGAAGCGATCAAGAAGCTGCGGTTGGGGATCCAGAGCCTCAACCGCGAGGCGCGCGAGCGGCTGCTCGCCTCGTTCGAGCAGGTCAACAAGCACTTCCAGCATCTGTTCAACCGTCTGTTCGGCGGCGGTACCGCCGAACTGCAACTGATCGAAAGCGACGACCCGCTCGAGGCCGGCCTTGAGATCATGGCGAAGCCGCCGGGCAAGAAGCCGGCCACGCTCTCGCTGCTCTCCGGCGGCGAGCAGGCACTGACCGCGCTGGCGCTGATCTTTGCGGTGTTCCTCACCAATCCCGCGCCGATCTGCGTGCTGGATGAGGTGGACGCGCCGCTCGATGATCACAACGTGGAACGGTTCTGCGACCTGCTCAACGAAATGACCAAATCCACGGATACCCGCTTCGTGATCATCACCCACAATCCGATCACCATGGCGCGGATGAACCGCCTGTACGGCGTCACCATGGCCGAGCGCGGGGTGTCGCAACTCGTGTCGGTCGATCTGGAAGCCGCGGTGCGGTTCCGCGAGGCGGGCTAAGCCGCCTCGATCTTCGACCCGGGCCGCGATTCCACCAGCCGCGGCTCATTCGCAAGCCAGGCGGAACTCACCGCCCAGACATGTTCCTGCCCGCAGGCCGGGCAGAGCATGCGGGCGCTCACCCTGGGCAATTTACGAAACACGCTTGGCTCGACCTCTATCGCGGTCGAGACCGTGCGACCGTTTATGGGGCACTTGATTATCACGGAACTCATCGCGGACCCCCTTCGATTGTTTGACCCCCCGGCGAAACCGAATGGAACTCTTGCGCTATGGAACCCATAGATCGTGACCGACTTAAGACAGCGGGCGGTCTGTGGATAAAGTCTAGGTGATCGCTGCGGAGCCGGGAACCAAAGTCCGCTGGCGGCGTTAATCGCCCGTGTATTTAAGTCGGGCGGCTCCCCCCATACCCCCCGAATAGCCGTCTGGCGAAAAGACCTCGGGCTACTGCCCGGGGTCTTTTTTTTGCAGCATCAACCTTTTATGCGAAAACGCGCCGGCGGGCCGCGGTTACGCCGTGACCCCTACCCCGTTGCCGTTGGCGGCGCCGTACCCATCTAGGCTAGGCTTGTTCCGTTCGAATTTTTTTGTGAGGAGCTGCTCCATGTCCACCACTGGCTGGGTCGTCATCGGCATCATTGTCGTGATCGTGATCTGGGCGATCAGCGTCTACAACAGCCTCGTCGCCATGCGGCAAAGGACCAACCAGGCCTTTGCCGACATCGACGTGCAACTCAAGCAGCGCCACGACCTGATCCCCAATCTGGTGGAAACGGTGAAGGGCTATGCCGCCCACGAAAGTGGAACTTTGGAGGCCGTCATCCAGGCCCGCAACGTGGCCGTGGCCGCGCCCGGTGTCGAGCAGAAGGTGGCGGCGGAAAACATGCTCACCGGCGCGCTCGGCAAGCTGTTTGCGTTGTCGGAGAATTATCCGAACCTGAAGGCCAACGCGAACTTCCAGCAGTTGCAGAGCGACCTATCCGATATCGAGAACAAGCTCGCCGCCTCGCGCCGCTTCTTCAACAACGCGGTGCAGGAATACAACACCGGCATCCAGCGGTTCCCGGCCTCGCTGTTCGCCGGCATCTTCGGTTTCGGGCAGCGTCCGTTCTTCGACGTCGGCTCCGACCGCGCGCAACTCGAGCAGGCGCCGAGCGTGAAGTTCTGATTTTCCACGTCATGCCCGGCCTTGTGTGCCGGGCATCCACGCTTTGGCTGCAAAGTAAGGCGTAGATGGCCGGGACAAGCCCGGGCCATGACGGTTCAACGGATAGATCGAAGCAATGGCCGCCTACGGTCTCTATACCCATATCCAATCGAACAAGCGCCGCTCGATCGCGCTGCTGATCGGCCTGTTCCTGCTAGTCTACGTGATGGTGTTCGCCGGCGCCCTGCTCGCCGAGGCGCTAACCTCGCACGGCGCCTATAACGGCAACTACTATAATCCGCCGCTCGGCTATTTGATCCGCGCCGCGGAATTCGATTTTCTCAAGGCGCTGCCCTTCGCCACCGTCGGCACGGTGATCTGGATCCTCGTCGCCTATAAATTCCACCAGTCGATGATCGACGCGGTGACCGGGGCAAAACTGGTCACCCGGCAAGAGGAGCCGCGGCTCTACAATCTCCTGGAAAATCTCTGCATCTCGCGCGGCATCACCACGCCGACGCTGCGTATCGCCGACGACGAAGCGCTCAATGCCTTCGCCACCGGCCTCAACGAAAAACAATATTCCATCACGGTGACTCGCGGCCTGATCGAGGCGCTCAATGATCAGGAGATCGAATCCGTGCTCGGCCACGAGCTCACCCACATCCGCAACGGCGACGTGCGCATGCTGGTGATCGCGGTGGTGATCGCCGGTGCGCTCGGATTCTTCGGCGAGCTGGTGTTCCGCATCTTTTTCCAGAACATGTTCTGGGGCGGCGGCCGGCGCTCGAGCCGCGACGAGGGCAAAGGCGGCGCTGGCGTCGCCATCGTGATCGCGCTCGCGCTAATCGCGCTGGTCTGGATCCTCTCGATCGTCATCCGCTTCGCGCTGTCGCGCCAGCGCGAATACCTGGCCGATGCCGGCTCGGTGGAGCTGACGAAAAATCCCGACGCCATGATCTCGGCGCTACGCAAGATCGAGGGGCGCGGCGAAATTCCCGGCGCCAATTCGGCGGTGATGGAAATGTGCATCGACAATCCGCGCGAGGGATTTTCCAACGTTTTCGACACCCATCCGCCGGTCGACAAGCGCGTCGAGGCGCTGGTGAAATTCGCCGGCGGCCACGATCCAGGAGCGCTGGCGATCGAGCCGCCTGCGCAGCATGCGCAGGCTGCGGATCAGTCAGGCCAAGAAGGTCCCTGGAGCGACACGCCGCAACAACCGCAAGAAGGCCCGTGGGGACCGGAGCCAGGGTCGGCGCCCGGCCCTTGGGGGCCGCCGCCGCGGTAGATATTAGCTGCGCGTGATCTTGTCCGAAAACCGGTTTCCGCTTTTCGGGATCACGCGCTAATGCCCCTCGAATGAAATCAGCGTGCGCACCGGCACGCCGAGCTTGCGCAGCCTTTCGGCGCCGCCGAGTTCGGGCAGATCGATGACGAAGCAAGCGGCGAGCACGTCGGCGCCGAGCTGACGCAGCAGCTTGACCGCCGCTGCCGCCGTGCCGCCGGTCGCGATCAGATCGTCCACCAGCACCACGCGCTCGCCGGCGACCAGCGCGTCGGCGTGCATCTCGATCATGTCCTCGCCGTATTCCAGCGCGTAGGCGACGCTCACGCGCTTATGCGGAAGCTTTCCCTTCTTGCGGATCGGGACGAAGCCGGCCGAGACCTGGTGCGCCACCGCGCCGCCGAGGATGAAGCCGCGCGCCTCGATGCCGGCGACCTTGTCGATCTTCATACCGGCCCAGGGCTGCACCAGCTCGTCCACCGCGCGGCGGAACGCGCGCGCGTCGCCGAGCAGCGTGGTGATGTCGCGGAACATGATGCCCGCCTTCGGATAGTCGGGAATCGTGCGGATCGCGGCCTTGAGATCGTTATCGAACACGGGAGACGTCATGGCTTTATCCTCTTAGCACTCTGCCCGCCACCGCATCGAGCTTGGCGATCAGCGCCGGGTCGCGCGCCTCGGGGGCGGTGATCAGCGCGGTGTCGAGCGCACGATCCGACCCAATGGGACACGGCTCATGCTCGCGCGGGAAATCCTGCGCCAGCCGCGCCACCAGGCGTTTGGCGTGTTCGGCGTTTTGCAGCAGCACATTGATGATGTCCTGCACGGTGACCGCGTCGTGGTCAGGATGCCAACAGTCGAAATCGGTCACCATGGCGACGGTGGCGTAGCAAATCTCCGCCTCGCGCGCGAGCTTGGCCTCCGG
>Ga0181536_10006766_pt1 | contig 11414 bp, 6 predicted proteins | sample PEATcosm2014_Bin_41_FD_121105 | JGI IMG/M metagenome (GOLD analysis project Ga0181536, IMG submission 121105) | Peatland microbial communities from MTU Mesocosm Facility, Houghton, MI, USA - PEATcosm2014_Bin17_60_metaG | ecosystem: Environmental > Terrestrial > Soil > Wetlands > Peat | place...
AATCTGGACCGGCATGCGTTGCTCTGCGGCCTTGCCGATCGCAGTCTCGCCAAGGTGCATGTGACGATCCCTGATCTCGGCGATGATCCTTTCGTCCATTCCATAGGTCGCGCGCAGGCGAAATTCCTGCTGGGCCTCCTCAAAAACATAAATCGCACCGGCTTCTGTATTGGAGAGCTGGGTCGCTTTAGCAACGATGGTGGTCAGGACGGTTTCGAGATCAACGCTCGAATTAACCGACTGGGTGACTTCGCCAAGTGCCCGCAGTTCCTTGACCGACTGCGCAAGTTCGTTGGTGCGGGCCTGCACCTCCTCGAACAACCGCACGTTCTCAATCGCGATCACCGCCTGGTCTGCGAAAGTCGTCACGAGCTCTATCTGTTTCTCGGTAAATGGATTCACCTCATCGCGGGTGAGCACAAAGACGCCGATCGTCGTCCCCTCACGCAGGAGCGGCACGCCGAGGGCAGTTCTGTATCCAAATGCCTGATAGCCGGCCGCGCGGTATTCGGGATCTGCCAGCACGTCCGCCACATGAATGGCGCGGCCCTCCAACGCGACGCGACCAGTCATGCTGCCGCGGTCCGGCTGGAGCGGGTGTTCTGCCGCGTATTGCTCAAGTTCGGGCGAAAATCCGTAGTTTGCCGCCAGCCGATACAAGTCCCCATCGCGCTGGAAGATGGTGCCCTTGTCGGCCGCGCAAAGCCGTCCGGCCGACTCGGTCAGCGTGTCGAGCACCGTCTGCAGGTCGAAGGTGGAACGGCTGATGACCTTGAGCACGTCGGCCGTCGCCGTCTGCTGCTGCAAGGATTCACGCAGCTCGCTCAGCAGTCGCGTATTTTCGACGGCGATGACCGCTTGGCTGGCGAAGCTCGTAACCATGGCGATCTGCTTGTCGGTGAAAGGACGAACTTCCTGGCGGTAGATGCTCACCGCCCCGATCAGCTCACCCTCCTTGAGCATCGGAACGACGAGGATGCTGCGTACCCCGCCAGTTTCAACCAAAGAGACAACCGGTGGATCGCGCTCCTTGTAGGACGCGTCCTCGATCAGGTCGACGATGTGGACGAACTCCCTAGTAGCGGCCACGCGCGAGATTGGCGCTAGCGGACCGGCGCGAATGATCGGTCGGAAGCGCTCGGCGAAAACCGGCGGCATATTGTGCATCGCGCCCACGCGGAATGCGTCGCCCTCGCAAAGCGACAGAATGCCGAAAGAGGCGCCGCAGAGGCGCGTCGTGTTCTCCAGCATGCTTTGAAATACCGGCTGCAGTTCGCCGGGCGAACTCGAGATAACGCTCAGCACTTCAGCGGTCGCCGTCTGCTGCTCCAGCGATTGCCGCAATTCGTTGAGCAGCCGCGTATTCTCGATGGCGATGACGGCTTGCGCGGCGAAGTTCGTGACCAGTTCGATCTGCTTATCCGTGAACGGGCGAGCCTCCTGCCGGTAAATCGCGAGCACGCCGATCACTTCATTGTCTTTCAGCATCGGCACGCCCACGAGCGTCCTGGCGCCGGCAAGCTTGATGGTGGCAATGCGCAAATTATCGCCGAAGGTCGGCGCTACCGCGATGTCGGTAATCTGATAGGCCTGTTTGGTCGTGGTGATTTGGGCGAGAGCCGTTTCCGGCTTGGGATGAACAATTGGATCGCGGCGCAGATAATCCTGATATTCGGCCGGCGCGCCGTGAGTTGCAGCGATGCAAAAACTATCGCCCTCGCGCAGCCACAAGTTGCCAAACCCGGCGCCGCAAATCCGCACCGCATTTTCCAACATGGCGTTGAATACCGGCTCCAGCTCGCCGGGCGACGAGCTGATGACGCGCAGCACGTCCGACGTTGCCATCTGCTGCTCCAGCGATTCGGTGAGATCGTCGGTGCGCTGACGCAGTTCGTTGAGCAGCCGCGCGTTCTCGATGGCGATGACGGCTTGGGCGGCGAAGTTTTTTACAAGGTCAATCTGTCTGTCAGTAAATGGCCGGACTTCCTGCCGGTAGATGGTGAAAGCACCGACCAGTTCGTCCTCCTTCAGCATCGGAACGGACAGCAGTGTCCGGATGCCCCCAACATCGACGCCGAAGCGGACTTCGCGGTCATCCTGTTCCGTAGCGCGAGGCTCGGCCGCTAAATCGGCGACGTGCGTCACCGTCTTGGTCGCCACCATGCGCCCGGTCGGGGTGACCGGGCCGGGGCGGAACGGTGAATTCCGCCGCGCCTCGGCAAAGACCGGCGGCGTGTTATGCGTCGCTAAGAGGTGCAAGGCGTCCCCCGACCAACGATAGATGTTGCCAAAATTAGCTCCGCAGATTCGTACCGCGTTCTCCAGTATCGCCTCGAAAACCGGCTTCAAGTCTCCCGGCGACGAGTTGATGACTTTGAGAACTTCGGAGGCGGCGGCGAACTGTTCAAACGCCTCGTCACGCTCGCGGGTGAGCAGCGCAATGTGATCGACGGCAGACGGACCGCGATGGGCCATGGCCTTCGCCGCGCTTCGGCGTTTTACCGCCGTACGGTGTCGCGTTTTAACTGGTTTGCCGCCTGCTCTGGAGCGCCGTCTCATTGCCTTCTCCAAGGCCCAGGACGAGGCATTGTGGGGGTTAAATTAGCACACCCGAGGGGGCCGCGTGTGAGTTCGGGCACGGGTCATCGAGCAATCGGCTAATGTCGCAGATGGGTCACGAACGACCGATCGACGACGTCCCGGACGAGTCCGCTCTTCCTCTGATCGCTACTGAATTTCGGGACCGCGGGAAGTGTCGTTCAGGGCCAAAGCGACGTCAACTCGTCTGTGCCAGCATCCGTTCGACACTCGGCCAGCTCTGCCGCCCAAAGGTCAGAAGGTCGGCTGTCAGGTCCGGCGGGCACCAATCCAGGAACGAAGGCTTGAACGCTGCTCGCGCCTTAATCCGGTTGAACCACTCGGTTACACGCGGGCGCTTGCCCTCCCACATCGGCGCCATGCCCAGCATGTCGAGCCGGTTGACGTAAGGTGTCACCGCGATGTCGGCGAGCGAGAAAGTCTCGCCTGCGAGCCAGGGCCGTGTCGCGAGAGTTTTCTCCATTTTACCGAGGTAGCCGTCGTAAAGTCGGAACGTATCGCCGATGCCTGGTGCGTCGAGCCCCTGCATGATGATTTCTTTCTTGCGTTCATGCCAGTGTGTGGTCACCGAGATCGGAGGCGTGCTGTTGAGGAACGCCTGAAATTTGTCCTCCGGCAAGCGGCGGACAATGTGCCGGTGGCATGAAGCAAACGTGATCTCGCCACAGGCAGGATGCAGATTTTCATCCACCGCCTTGGTCCATACACGCATCTCGGCTCGCTCGACTGCAGATTTTGGCTTAAGCGGCACGTCTGGAAATGTCTCGTCGAGATATTCATTGATAACTGTCGACTCAACAATCACATTGCCGTCATGGACGAGCGTCGGCACCACCGCCTTGGGATTGAGCTTCTGGTATTCGGGCGCGAACTGGTCGCCTTTCAGGATGTCGAGATAGTGGCCCTGCCATGCGAGATTTTTCTCGCCGAGGGTAAAGCGTACCTTGGCGGCGCAGACGGACGAGCCGTGATGATAGAGGTCGATCATGAGGTGTCCTCCCGCTTTATTAATAATGAAAGGCGATCACCTTAAACGACGGCATCGTAACGGCTCAATTGAGCATCCCGGAAGGGGGCAAAAGGAACTTCGCTATGCAACATGAGACGCTGGCCGACGACCGGTTTGGGTCAACAGCGACCGAATGAGGCCGTGGATTTCGAGTCCGCTTTGACCTCAACTCCGGACATATCGCTGCGTCGCACTAACCGACGTTTCGGGCCAACAGCAGACTCATGCACTGCAACATTATCGGTGAGACGCTTACCTTTTGCTCCGGGCTTGGCGGCTGTGGGGTGGGTGCCAATAGAGCATCATTTTCATGGTCCAAGCCCACCAAAATACAACCCGATTAATTTCACCCAAAAATCTGTCAAAGGGTCAATTCTGCATGCCCTGAGCGCTTGCCCGCTTTGCGTGCCCGTTATGATCGGCTGCGCTCTTGAGCCAACAATCGCACAACATCCTTACCCTCCCGCGCTTCGTCGCGGCTTTCCGGCGTCTCTTTGCCGAGTGATGTGCCGGCGACGAAGCGATAGATTTCAGCTGCCCCCTCAAACACCTTCGGAGTGATGCCGGCCGCGCCCAAGGTCTTGGAGATCTCGAGCATTTCAGGCACCCAGCGATAGGCCTTGGGCGGTAAGATCGGAAATTGGCTAAGCGCCCAACTATAACGATCAGCCTGGGACTGCTGTAACTGCTGTTCGAGTATGCCTGCGACACCAAGGCGCTCAGCGGCAATCAGCACCTCCAGCCACAGCGCCTGCGTGCCCTTGTTGAGGGCGCCATAGCACATCTTGAGCGCGCTCGCATCCGCGACGCCTTCGCCAATCACATGCACGACGAGCTGCGGCCCTGCAAGTTGTTCGAGATCAGCCGCACCGGGGCCCGACACGTACAGATCGGTTTTCGCCTTGCCGCGCGGTGGCGGCCCGATGATGCCAGCGTCGAGAAAACGCCCGCCTGCTTGTTCGACCAAGCCTGCGATTTCACGCACGGTGTCCGGCGCGATTGCATTGCAATCGACAATCAGCGTCTGGCGACCGCTGGCGCGCAGGGCATCCGATGCTTCGCGTGCGAAATCAACTGCGGCACCCGGATTCATGATCGAGAGCACGACGTCGCATTCGGCAACGAGTCGTGCAACCGTACCGACATCAGTTATTCCCGCCTCGCGCGCGAGCACACGGGTGCGCTCGCTGCGTTGCTCCAGCGCAGTGTAAACATTCAAGCCCTTCGCTTTGATCTGTATCGCTACTGCTTGGCCCATGTCTCCGGGGCTCATCAAGCCGACATTCTCGATCTTCATTTTTCCAGTTGCCTCACTCGCGGTGCGTGCTGCGGAAGGCAGGCCAGCCAAGGTGAGAGTCGCCGCGGCAACCCCAGCTACCTGGAGAAATCCGCGCCGGTCTTGCTTCATGGCGTCATTCGTTTCCAGCAAATCCTCCGAAAATTGTAGTCTACCCTGTCGAACGGCTGAGACCTGATGAAGTCGACTGCGCATAAAATACACGAAATATCGTGAGTTGTCTTAGAGGCCTCGAAATTCTTGTCAGCGGTGCAGCTGACCGAGCAAAGCCTTGGCCTCTTTCAGATCGGGCTTGTCGAGATGAACGTTTCGCAAGCGAGTATGATGTAACGCTGTGCAGCGCAGTATGGTTAGGACCTGAGGTTTGACTCACCTTAGGATTTACAGAATGTTATCCAGCGAAATTCATCCAGGCCCGTAGCGGGAGATTGCGATGAGCGAGCCAGAGAAGTCTGCATTTCGAAAGAAGTTCGATGAGCTTTATGAGCGTTTGCGCGATCCAAAGCATCGCAAGACCCAGATCAACGTCTGGTACATCATTGCCGCTTTCATCGGATTCTCGCTGCTGCAGGGCTTCTACCAGGCAAGCAAGCAATACACGACGATACCCTATAGCCAGTTCCAGACGCTCCTCGATCAGGACAAGATCGACCAGGTCCGGATCGAGCAAAACACGATCCAGGGAACGCTAAAAGAGCCGGAGAAGGATGGGGTGAAGCAGTTCGTCACGACCCGGGTCACTCCCGACCTCGCGACCGTGCTTGATAAACATCACGTCACCTATTCGGGTGAAATCCCGAGCACTTGGCTGACCGACATTCTGTCTTGGGTGTTGCCCGCTGTGATCTTCTTCGGGCTCTGGATGTTCATCATGCGGCGCTTCGGGCAGGGCGCCGGCGGGCTCATGGCCATCGGCAAGAGCCGGGCGAAAATCTTTGTCGAGACGGATACCAAGGTGACTTTTGCCGACGTCGCCGGCGTGGACGAGGCGAAGGAGGAGCTGAAGGAGGTTGTCGATTTCCTGAAGGACCCGAAAGGCTATGGCCGGCTCGGAGCTCACGTTCCCAAAGGCGTGCTTCTAATCGGCCCGCCGGGCACCGGCAAGACGTTGTTGGCACGCGCGGTCGCGGGCGAGGCGGGCGTAAAGTTCTTTTCGATTTCTGGCTCCGAGTTCGTCGAGATGTTTGTCGGCGTCGGCGCCGCGCGGGTGCGCGACCTGTTCGAGCAGGCGCGCAAAGAGGCGCCGGCGATCATTTTCATTGACGAGCTGGATGCGCTGGGCGGCGCCCGCGGCGTCGTGGCGTATGGCGGCAATTCCGAAAAGGAACAAACGCTCAATCAGCTACTCGTGGAGATGGACGGATTCGATCCGACGGTCGGAGTAATCCTACTGGCGGCCACCAACCGGCCGGAGATGCTAGACCCAGCGTTGCTGCGGGCCGGCCGCTTCGACCGCCAGGTTCTTGTCGATCGCCCCGACAAGAAGGATCGCATCGCTATATTGAAAGTGCACCTGAAAAAGGCAGTGCTGGCGATTGATGTCGATCCCGAACAGATCGCCGAATTGACACCGGGTTTTACCGGCGCCGACCTCGCCAATCTTGTCAACGAGGCGGCGCTGCTGGCGACGCGGCGCCACGCCGACAGCGTGCATCTGACCGATTTCACCGCCGCGGTGGAACGGATCGTTGCCGGCCTGGAGAAGAAGAACCGGCTGCTCATTCCGAAGGAGCGCCGCATCGTCGCCTATCATGAATTAGGCCACGCCATCGTGGCGATGGCGCTGCCCGGACAGGACCCCGTTCACAAGATCTCAATCATCCCGCGCGGGATAGGTTCCCTCGGCTACACCATCCAGCGGCCGACCGAAGATCGCTTCCTGATGACGGAGGAAGAACTGGAAAACCGTATGGCAGTTCTGCTCGGCGGCCGCGCTGCCGAATACATTTTTTTTCACCATCTTTCGACCGGTGCCGCGGACGATCTTGTAAAAGCCACCGATACCGCGCGCAGCATGGTGCTGCGATATGGAATGGACAAGGACCTCGGTCATGTCGCCTACGAGCGAGAGCGCCCGCCTATGCTTGGCACGCCGGCGGCGCAGGGCTGGCACGCGCGCGAGTTCAGCGACGAGACGGAGCGGCTCATGGACCATGCGGTCCGCGATCTCGTCGGACATGCCTTCGACCGGGCAGTCGAAATTCTCAACGCGCACCGGTCGGCCCACGAGAAGACGGCACAGTTGCTGCTGCAACAAGAGACACTTGAGGAGAATGATATCGCGGCCTTGCGCGCACAGATCGTCCCTTCGGCGGGCGCGACGGAGGCGATGGCGGATAAGCCCGTTGCAGCTGTGCGTCTGCCGGTCGCGCTTGAGTGATGTGAATTCACACGCGGCAACTTCCCAATTCCAAATTCGAAGATAAATGTCGCAAGTGGTGCGCGAAGTAAGAGCACACAGTTCCCGCGCGAGCTCATTGTCCGCAACGCCAGTTCGCTGGTGCCGATCCGTTTGGTGCAGCGCAAATTGACAACCATGGCCAGGACCGCATTGGGTCAAACTGCGACATCGGATGATGTCGGCGTCACGGCAGCTTTACCCTCCGATAGCGACCGTCAGCCATCAAAACGCGATCCGGCGCTAAGGGCCAGTAAGCGACATTGCGGTGCCTCATTCGATCACCTCTTTATGGAAGCGCTCCGGGTAATCGGAGAGACGTGGGCTCATCCGCCGGACGCGCGCAGCCAGCACGTCGAGGGCGCCGCCGCGTCAACCGAGATGAAGATCCTTCTGCCGGGTCTCGCTGGCGCCGCGGTCAACCCTTCGCGCTACTTTCCGCCTGCGGACTGGCGCAGCCAGGCCTCGAAGGTGAGCGCTCCCGGGTGTTCACGGCGGATGGCGGCGATATCGCCCTTGTAGCCGGTCTCGGCAAACCAGCGCAGCATCAGGTACATATCCTTCGGCAGCATGAGCCGCGGCGCGAAGCCGGGAAGCGGCGCGACCGCCGGCGCCTTGCCGACGACTCGTTTGTAGACGGCGAGGATTTCGGCGAGACTCAATTCGTCGCCGGCGATGGCGATCTTCCGGTCCTGGTAGCTTTCCGGCGACTCGAGGGCGCGCGCGGCGAACCAGCCGATGTCGCTGACCGCAACGAGCTGAAGCTTGCGCGTCGCGCCCATTGTCGCCTTTATCATGCCGAAGAACATCGCCAGCGGAAAACCTGATGTAGCGAAATTCTCCATGAAGGCGACCGGGCGCAGGATCGTGGCCGGCAGGCCGAGCCGGGCGATATGCTGCTCGATGCGCCATTTGCTCTCGAAATGCGGCACGCCGCTCGTCCGCTCGGCCCCGTCGACCGAGGAATAGACGAGATGAACGCCGCCCGCGGCCTTGACCGCTTCGGCGAAGGCATTGCCCTGTCGCTCCTCGGCCTCGGGGCCACCCTTGCCCTCGAAAGTCTGCACCGAGAAGGCGGCGGAGACGCCCTGCAACGCCGCCTGCACGGCGGCAGGATCGTCGAGGTCGCCTGAGGCGAGTTCGACGCCCTGTTGCGCGAGACGCTGCGCCTTCGGCGATTTCGGATCGCGCGTGAGCACGCGAATGCGGGTCTTGTTCGCTGGCAGGAGCGCGGCGACCGTCGCGCCGCCCTGCTTGCCCGTGCCTCCGGTCACTAGGACCAGGGGTTTCATTTCGTTGGTCATGCGCATGGACTTCCTTGGTTATCGAAGAGCTTAGCGGCGAGGCCTGCGCGATCTTCGAAGTGGAACGCACGCTCGCGCTTAAGCATCTGACCAGGCGAGGCGGATCTTAGCACAATTCGGGCAAAAGCCGACGCTTGCGCGGATCGATGCGGCGCTGGCGGAGCTTGGATGGTCGCCAACGACTGTTGCTTTGGATTATTTGAGCGGGCCACATCGCCAAACTGATTGCTGCGACGCACCCCCGGGCGTCCGAGTCGGGTCAAAAGCGGACGAGACGGCTCCAATTTGTGATGTCTGCTCCTCCCCCTGAAAGCAGCCATTGCCTGCCGCGTTTTATGACGCCACCGTGGACGCTATCTTCACGTCGTCGGTCGGATCGAAATGTCGCCGTCGAGCGACCGAGTGAGCGATCACCGCCATGCGCGGCCTCGTGGATCGCGATCTCGTGCAGCGTCGGCCGCTCGACTTCGGAATGCGCTCATTGCACGCGCTCGGTTTCCCACGCCTCTACGTCGGCGCGTTTCCAATAGCGCGGAGATTTGGGTCCGCCGAAGCGGATCGGTTGCGGGAATTGTTGATCGCGCATCCGACGCCAGATGGTCATGCGCGACGTATTGAAACGTCGGCAGAGATCACCGATCAACAGATAGTCGGGTTCGCTCGAAGTTCTGATAGCGGTACGCACGCACTTGGTCCTTTCCCCGCCTTAGCGGGTGTTGGACCAAGCCGCGACGCTGCCGCGATACTTGGAGGGTTTGGGGGCGCAGCCACTCAAACCCGGCGTGCCTATGGTGGGGCCCTGCGTTTTTTTGCCTTCTACCCTTTCCAGCATTCCGGGCGAGGCGTTTTGTAGTAAGCGCAGCAGCCGTTCGGACACCTGCGCTTGCCCGGATGTATCTCAAATCCGCCTAAAGCGAACAAGTGAAATCGGCGTAATGGTTGTTAACGCGCATGGTGAACGATCAGCGCGAGCGTCGGCAGTGCGATGATTTCGCACGATTTGGCACGACGCGGTCTGCTTGTAGTCGAGTTGTGCTGGTAATTTCAATTTGTTATGACCGACCGGGTAACGCGCCGGGTAACGGCGGCCCGACCATTCCTGACGTGAAGGTCGAGCCGGACATGCTCAAGCTGGCCCAGCACATCCTCCAGAGCAAGACGACGGACTTCGATCTCTCGCAGTTTGTGGATCACTACGAGGAAGCCGTCGTTGTCATGCTCAAGAAGAAGCAGGCCGGCATAACGGTATCGCGCGAGCGTGCAACGCCACGGCCGCAGAATGTTGTGAACCTTATGGACGCTCTGCGTCGCAGCATTGCCCAGGAAAAAACCGCATCCGCCCCGCCAAAGAAGCGGCGCAAGCGGATTGAGGGACAGCGCGAGATGCTGCTTCCCATTCCGGGCAAGAAGGGCAAAGAAGCTGTGGCAAAGCCGGCAGAACGAGCAAGCGCTCGTCAGAAAAAGGCTGGCTGATCCTGTGGCGGGTTACAGAGGTTCAGTGCCGACGTTGATCAGCGTGCGTTGCGGCGGCTCCCAACCTCCTCGTGCGGCCAACACCCGCTGGTCCCGTATCTGAGCTTGGTAAAGCTCTCGCAATGCGCGATGCGTTATGAGCAAGAATCGCTACTACACGAGTCGTACCCCTCTGACGGCCGACGATGGCGCGCCGATCCTACTGCCCGCGTGCACGGGAGATCGGACATACGGAGACCATCTCAGACATCTGGCTTCGCATGCCGGCGCTCTTCCCCCAACGCTTGATGAATTCGGTCGCTGCACTGTCTGCGTGCGCTTCGGTTGATTCAGGCTGAACGCTTAATCGTTGGTCCGCACCTCAAGTCTTGACCGCGAATTGTGCGCGAGGAATTGGCGGCACCAAGGTCAACGCCGGGTCGTTTCCGCTGATCTTTCAGAGCCGCCTGTTGCGCGAGCGAGAGCAAGCACCCCACAGTATCAGTGCGGTTTCGATCGGGCTGTTGGCGAAGACCCCGTACCTCCTGAGCTCACCCGGTAACCCTCCGTTTACCGAGATTTGAGGGTTCTCTGGGCCGGCCTGCCCTTTGGTAGGTGCTCCGGGTTGAACTCCCGGACTGGCGAGGGGCCGCCACAGGCGGCCTGAACGGGTCACTGATCAACGCCACGGTCGTGAAAGCCTAGGGAGCCTTAACCTCCCGTTGGAAGCAACCGCGCAAGATGGCTCACCCTCTTAGTCGAGGAGCCATCGCCATGAGCGACGCCACCGACAGAGTACTACTCGGCTGCAAGCGTCTTGTAGACGCCTACACCCAACAGCACGAGAGCGACGCGGAAGCGGCTCGCGCCTACGCGGAGGACATCCTCCGATCCGACCCGCTCGCGCTCACCGTCGCCGAAGCCGCACGGCGGCTTTCCGTTAGTGTCTCCACCATCAGGGCCATGATCGCCGACGAGCGCCTGCCTTGCATTCGCCTCGTCGTCGGTCGCAAAGGCTCGCGCGGCCGCGTACTGGTGCGCACCGCTGACGTCGATGCGCTCCTCCGCGACCCACCGGTACCGTGCGCTACCGGCCCTCAGATGTGCGCCTGCACTGGCGAGACCGGCTGTCGCTACTCCCATGTTATGCAGCCCGGCACACTCGCAAGGGCACGCGCGGAGGAGGAGACGTTCTTGCCGGTGCGTAAGAGTAGCAAGAAGTCGAAGGGGGGATGCCATGACTGAGCGCATCCCCACGCCGCCCGCCGGGAAGCGACTTGTCTACAAGGCCGAGGAACTATGGCGCAAGCGCGAAGGATTTTGGGTCGCCACAACGATGGTGAGCGTAACCTCGCC